>Ga0182030_10003624_pt1 | contig 33018 bp, 28 predicted proteins | sample 812S3MmetaG_FD_121299 | JGI IMG/M metagenome (GOLD analysis project Ga0182030, IMG submission 121299) | Permafrost microbial communities from Stordalen Mire, Sweden - 812S3M metaG (Illumina Assembly) | ecosystem: Environmental > Terrestrial > Soil > Wetlands > Permafrost | place: Sweden... | reverse complement strand
GGAGGGCTTCCTCAGCCGTGCATTGCAAATAGACCCCGAGCAAGTGGCCGTGCAACTAAAGGCCGAAGAGTTAGGTTACTTGTGACCATTTGCCGCCCAAAATTATCGCCAAAATGTCAGGTACAAGATCTTAAAAGAAAGAAAGAAAGAAGAAGGCCGGGGTCTGGCGGGTGGAGAGGAGCGTGACCAATTTCGTGACAGGTTTTCCTCGCGTCACGCGGAAACCGACGCGGCCGAGCTCCCACGGGCGGGTGGTGTCGCCAGCACTGGGGTCGGATGATCTGGTGTTTAACAAAGATACATAATGAGCTTGATCTTTCACCACGGTGGCGCTAAACCTTGAGCGATGAAGCACACGCGCCGAGGAAAAACCGGGAGAGGGGGAAACGGCTTCGTCGCTGTCCCCCAGAGCGAACTGGCGGAGGCGCCGGCGCGGGCGGTGGCTGGCAGGCCAAGTGCGAGCCAAGAGTACCGGGGGGAAAATCCATGATGAACTGTGTGATTGAGCAAAGGCCGGTCCAGGCGACTGGCGCGGGTGAGCCGACCTTCGAGGCCTACATAGCCAAGCGCGAGTGCGCCAGGCGGTTGGGGCGGACGGTTCGCAGCGTTGATACCTACATGGAAAAGGGAATCATTCCGTTTTATAAGCTGGGTCGTACCGTCGCGTTCAAGTGGAGCGAAGTGGATGCGCACATCCAGGCGCATTACCGATTCTGCCTGAGGGTCCGGTGAAAGGAATCGTTCCCAAGCCCCATCTACGCCGCTGCCGTGAGCGCCACCACGTTCCCCGGCGTCCCGCCGTTGCTCTCCCGCACCGCCCTGGCGGCCTCCACCACCGCCGGCGTCAGCGCAAACCACTTTTCCGCGTCGGCCGAACGGACGAGTTCCCGGTAATGCTGGAAAATCATTTGCGGGCTGTTCCCGGCCTCCAGGGCCACTTGCGCCGTGTTCTGGATTGTCGCCAGACGGTAGCTGATGAAGGAATGGCGTAGCGCGTTGTGCTTCCAGGCGAACGGTTCCCAACCCTCGATTTCGGCGGTCTCGGCCCCCGGCGGGACTTGGCCCTTTTGGCTCCGCAGCTTGCTCTTGACCTTCCGTTTAGCCGCCGCGTCCCCGGCCCGGTCCTCGGCGGATTTCAACTGACCACCAGTGGCGCCAGTGGTTTCGGCCCAGACCGTCCGCCGCCGCTCGTTTGCCCGCTTGGCGATCAGGTGTAACTCGAAGGCCACGTTTCGGTGGGAAACGATCAGCCCGGCGGGTTTGCGAAACTTGAGCAACCACTCCTTCAAATTCGGCAGGATTGGCACCAATCGCCGGCTCGCCGTCTTCGCCTTCGACGCCCCTAATTCGATGATCCCATCATCGAACCGCACGTCCTTCCATTCCAATCGTTGGATCTCCGCGTGTCGGATGCCCGCGAACGCCCCCAGAACCAGAAACGGGATCATCGGTTCGTCCGCGCAGCACAGCACCTCGGTAAACTCCGCCACCGTAAACACCTCGATGTCCCCATCCCGGTCGTTGATCACCGCGACCGAATTCAGTTCGTCATGGTCCTTGGAGAGATACCGCCGACCCTCGGCGAACTTGAACAGCGTGTGCAGGGAAGTGCGGATGTTGTTCCGGGTCCGGGGGGAGAGGCCCGACGAGCGTAGCCACGCATCGATCTCCGCGCCTACCACGGACCCAAGGTTGCCCTGGAACCTCTTCTCGAACGCCCCGAGGTTGTACCGCAGGCATTGCAGATAGCGCGCACCGCAGCCGTCCGCCTCCTTCGCCGCGAGGAACTCCGCCACGACCTGCTTGACCGGTTTCGCCTCGATGCGGGCGTGCTTGCGCACGTAGAACTCGGCTACCGTCGAGAACGGGGTGTCCCCCACCATTCGCCGCAGATGCGCGTATTCTGCCGCCGCCACCTCCAGGCTCACCTTGAGGGGGTCCAAGATCTCCCTCGCCCGCTGGTAAGACGCCCGGTCCGCGCTCCGCAATTCCAGGACATCCACGTCTCTGGAGCCGAACCGCCTGAGGACCTCGTCGGCCTCGCGGGTGGCGACGTCGAAGGATTTGCACAACACGCGCTTCCTTTGCCCATCCTGGTAAAAAATCAGCGTGAAGGCGTCGTAGCCGTCCCGTGGGGTCTTGTAGATTTTGACGCTGACGGAGCACCCCGGCCGGGAACGGGTGTAGGGGAAGACGATCTCCGGTTGGGCCGCTCCTTCGGGCGATTTCAAGCTCTCGGTTGCCTTCATTTCCGAGATGCTGTCATCACTTTGTCATCAAAACAACAAAATAATGAAAAACCCCAATAAAATATGGTGCCCGCGACAGGACTTGAACCTGTACGATGTTACTCACTAGAACCTGAATCTAGCGCGTCTGCCAATTCCGCCACGCGGGCAACCAGCGTGGGGACGAATATGCCAGAGCCGGGCCGAAGCGCAAGCGCATTTCTTGGGCGTTTTTGGCCTGACAACTCGCGCCGCGGTGTTAGAGTGTTTCCAAGATGCAACCAGGCCGACCAGCGACCTTTCCGCCGGAAATTCCCGTTTGGGCTGATCCCGAGCGTCTCAGCGGGGCGCCTTGCTTCCGCGGCACGCGCGTGCCGGTGGAAAGCTTGTTTCGCAACCTCGAGAGCGGGCTTGGGCTGGACGAATATCTCGACTGCTTCCCTGATGTCACACGGGAGCAGGCCGTGGCCGTGCTTGAATACGCCCAGAGGCTGGTCCTCCAACCGGCGGCGTGAGAATACTGCTCGACGCGTGCGCGCCCCGGCCACTCCGGAGGTTGCTTACCGGCCACCTGATCGCCACCGCGCAAGAGATGGGGTGGGGTGCCCTGAAGAACGGTGATCTGCTCCGGGAGGCGGAGGCCCAATTCGACGTGTTCATCTCCACCGACCAGAACCTGAGGTATCAGCAGCTGGTCACGGACCGGCGGGTCGCCCTGCTGATTCTGCCGACGAACGACTGGCCGGCCATCCGTGCGAGAGCTTCGGAGATAGCGGCCGCCGTGGCCCTGATCCGGCCAGGCGACTACGTGGAACTGGATTGGTCAGCGGGTTGAGGAACCCGGAACATCGCCTCTCGCGCACGTCTTGAAGGGTGCCGCAGTGGCATCGCCCGCGTGGGGTCGTTCCTGGATGGCGGGCGGCCGGCCTTCCGACAGCCGGAAAATCGGTGAGGTTCGGCATACGGCTTGAGCGTTGCCGTGAGCGGTTCGCCGGGGTGGGGCGCAAATGGAGCCCGGGGCGGTGCGGTGGGGGGATTCACCGCGCGGACGGGTACCCACCCCGGGTTTACCGCGCCGAAGCTCCGGCGAAGGCGGGTTTCTCAGCATAGACGGCCCGGTGCTGGCCCGCCTTCCTGAGCTCGATAGTGACTGGCTTTTCACGCACCGGGGCTGGTCCAGACGGCTGAAAACGCCAGGGCGGGGCCGAAGCGCAAGCGCAATTCCGAATTCTGATTTTCGAAGCGCAGCGTCAGGGGAGACGCCCCCGCCGTCCGGCCGAGTTCACCGCGGCCCCAGCGGGTCCGGGCTCCCCTGAGTCGATCCGGCGGTTTTGGAGTGCATCGTAAGAATCCTCGTGGTATGATTCATCCATGATAGAAACGGTCGTCACCGACAAAGGGACCACCACGATTCCGAACGCGATCCGGAGAGAACTCGGCATCGCCCCCGGTACGGTGTTGCAGTGGTCGGTCCAGGGCGGGGTCTTGGAGGTGCGCAAGAAAGCGGGCGCACTCAACGAGTTCCAGCGCCACCTGCGGCAGCGCGCCGGGTCATGGGATGGCCCCATCTCCGGCAAGGAACTATTGCGTCGAACCCGGCCATGATTCTCGTGGACACCTCCGTCATCGTCGCCTGGCTGGACCCGGCGCATGAGGAACACAAGGCGTGTCTGGAGAGCCTGGAGCACTGGGCCGGAGTTGGGGAATTGGCCGTCAGTTCCGCTACCTACGCCGAGCTGGCCGCGGGAGGACGAACCCGCCAAGCGGTCGATGAAGACCTGCGGCACTTTCGACGGATTGACTTGGATTTCGAGGCTGGTTGGCGCGCCGGGGTTGCCTTCAGCCGCGCCCACACCGCCAAGGATGGACACCGGCCGGTGCTGCCGGACTTCCTGATTCACGGGCAGGCAGCGGCCCTGGGCTGCCGGCACCTGACCAATGACCGTCGGCGCCTTGCCGCATTTCCCGAGGTGCAATTCGTGTTTCCCGCCGATCGCTGATCGCTCCCCAAGACCGGGTTCCGCGCGGTGCGCCCATCGAATGGCCGGAAGTCGTCGCGGGCGTCCGGCCTCCGCTGGTCGGAAATGCGGTGAGGTTCGGCATCCGGCGTGAGCGTTGCCGTGGTCAGGTTGCCGGGATGGGTGCGGACGGGGCGGCAGGCGGTTCGATGGTCGGCATCTCAACCGGCTCGGCCTCACTCGCGTTTCGGGGCCGGGCGGCGCTGCGGCCAGACTGGGCCTTTCGTCCGCCGCTGGCGCGTTGGCGGCCAGCGTGCACAGCGGGAAAAGGGCTGCAAGGGCAATTCTCACTGGGAGACGGTAGTGGTAAGAGGCGCGGATGCCAACAAGCGCTTCCACGCGGCGGCGCGGCCGGAGGACGCCCCCGAGAAGCCGCCCCCGAGCCCGCGGGCTGCTCGTAGCATCGCGTTTGACGTTGTCCCCCCGTTGTAGCCATGAGGGGCTAAATTGCGTCTAGCTGGTGCCCTTTGGCACCGCTTCTCGAATTCGTTACCTTCGGAAAAACCGCATGGGTCCAAGTGATTCCAGATGAGGCATTTACTGAGAGCAGGACATGGATCTAGCGCGTCTGCCAATTCCGCCACGCAGGCAACCAGCGGGGGGACGAATATGCCAGAGCTGGGCCGAAGCGCAATGCTTCGGCGTTTGTTCGGAGTTTTGGGCCTGAAAAGGCGCGTCGCGGTGTTAGAGTGTGTTCAAGATGCAACCAGGCCGGCCAGCGGCATTTCCGCCGGAAATCCCCGTTTGGGCTGATCCCGAGCGTCTCAGCGTGGCGCCTTGCTTCCGCGGCACGCGCGTGCCGGTGGAAAGCTTGTTTCGCAACCTCGAGAGCGGGATCGGGCTGGACGAGTATCTCGACTGCTTCCCCGATGTCACGCGGGAGCAGGCCGTTGCCGTGCTCGAATGCGCCCAGAGGCTGGTTTTCCAACCGGCGACGTGAGAATACTGCTCGACGCGTGTGCCCCCGGCCGCTCAGGCGGTTGCTCCCCGGCCACCTGACTGCCACCGCGCAAGAGATGGGGTGGGGTGCCCTGAAGAACGGTGATCTGCTCCCGGAGCCGGAGGCGCAATTCGACGTGTTCATCTCCACTGACCAGAACCTCAGGTATCAGCAGCAGGTCACGGACCGGCGGGTCGCCCTGCCCATTCTGCCGACAAACGACTGGCCGGCAATCCGTGCGAGAGCTCCGGAGATAGCGGCCGCCGTGGCCCGGATCCGGCCAGGCGATTACGTGGAACTCGATTGGTCAGTCGGCTGAGGAACTCGGACCATCCCTTCTCCTGCACGTCTTGAGAGGTCCCGGAGCGGCATCGCCCGCGCCACCTCCGTCACGCTCAATGTCTTCACGAGGCCGCGCTGTCTGATAGAATCTGATTGGAGAAGATCACGCGGGCGGCCCGGTTTGGGCTGGCAGCCCGCTCCGCGTCACTCCTCAGTTCCGACTGCAATTCACCCGCAATCCGCCCGTCGGCCTTCTCTTAAGACACGCTCTTACGCCACGCCCCAAGGGTCGCGGTGCGCCACATCCAGCCAGGCCGGGTCGCCCGTCCCATGGATGAACGCCTCGCGGCCCGGGTCCCAGTCCATCGGTTGGCCGTTATAGTAGGCCAGGTTGGTCAAATGGCAGACGGTGGCCGTGCGAGCCCCGGTCTCCGCGTCGCAGATGGGGGGCTTGCGGCTGCGCATGGTGTCCAGCCAGTCGGCCAGGTGATCGCGGCTCCGGTAGAGCCGCACTTTCGCGTCGTGCAGGAACTCCTTCTCGATTTGATCCAACTGCTGCCCCAACGGCCGGTCCCCGCGCTCAACGGACCGGTCCCCAATGGTCACCGAAATGCGGCCGCGATCCACCTGCACCGTCCCGTGGTTGCCGTAAAAGGTGATGTCGTTGTGCTGGGGTACGCGAGCATGGATCAACTCGACGCCGCTGGCGTATTTCATCCGGACTCCGAACCCGGCCGTCTTCCAGTCCGCCGGCGGCGTGATGCGCACGGGGCCGGATTCGTCCATCCCGAGGCCCCATTGGGCAATGTCAAAATGGTGGGCTCCGAAATCCGTCACCGCTCCACCCCCGTATTCGCGGTAGTGCCGCCAATCGGGGTAGTTGTTATGCACCCCGCGCGGGCTGAGGATTGAGTTGTAGGGCCGCTTGGGCGCGGGGCCGAGCCAGAGGTCCCAATTCAGGCCGGGCTCCGCCGTTTCTTCCGGGAGGTCGCAAGGCACGGCCGGACCACCCACCGTCACATCGACATGCTGGATCTCGCCGAGCAGTCCGTTGCGAACCAGTTCGCAGGCCACCCGAAACTCGCGCATGGAGCGCTGCATGGAGCCGACTTGGAGGACGCGCCGGTTCTCGCGGATGGCGCGGACCATCGCCCGCGATTCGTGGACCGATTTGCTCAGTGGTTTCTCGCAATAAACATCCTTGCCCGCCCTGGCGGCGGCAATTGTGGTCAGGGCATGCCAATGGTCCGGCGTGGCGACGACCACTCCATCCAGTCCGGGCAGGGCTGCCAGTTCACGGAAATCCTCGAACATTTTGCAGGCGCGGTAAGAGTCGGCCCCCGACTTGCCCTGGTAATAATCCTCCACCCGTTTGCGCCCGTCCTCTCGCCGGTGCGTATCCACGTCGCAAACGGCTATGACTTGCGTCCCGGGGCGGCTGAGAAACCCACCCATCAGGCCGCGGCCTTGAACTCCGAGCCCAATGAAGCCGAGGGTGATGCGGTTGGCCGGCGCCTCCCCGGCGCCCCAGGCGGGCAGGACCAGCGGTGCCGCCGCCAGCGTCGCCGCCTGGCGAAGGAACCGCCGCCGACTAGGGAAAGTCCCGTTAATTGGGAGAATGGCAGTGGAAACTCTGGCACTTTTCATATCGTATCGTCGCGCGTGGAATCCTGCCGGTACTCGTCGATCGAATCCAGCCGAGATCGCCGCAAAATGAGGTGTTCCCGGAAACCAAGGGAGGAGGTCCACAAAGGGCTATCGTCGAATCTGCTGCCGGGGGGCGGAGAGGGGTGGCGGACCTGCGCCTGCGTCCGGTTTGCGCCAGCGCGGTCTGCCATCCACCGGGCCTCTGGGGCAAATCCCGCGCTCCGACAGGCGTGCGCTCGCCAGCCGTCGGTCGCAGATTGCCGAGGATCCCAAGGCAGTTCCGAAACGAATTCCGAAGCGGAAGGCGACGTGGAAAATGCCGGCGGTCAGGCCGCGTTCACCGCCACCACCGCCAGACCGGGAACGTCCCGGAAGTCTCTCGGGTTGGCAGTGAGCAGCGTGAAGCCGCGTTGCACGGCTTGGGCGGCGAGCCAGAGGTCCTGGATGCGGAAGTCGGCGCCGCGCCCCGCCTGCGTGAGCCGGGCGGCCAGCGTTCCGAACACCTCGGCGGTTTCCCCGGTGATGCGGAGCAGCGGCTTGCGCCGCATCCGACGCAACATCGCCAGGGCGCGCTGCTTTTGCTTCGGATCGGTCATGAGTTCGAGGCCAAAGCTCAATTCGGCCAGGTTCACCGGAGACACATAGATCGGCGCCGGTCCGGTGAGGGCGTGGATATCGGCCGCGCTGAGATGCCCCCGCTCGACGGCAATCCACAGGCTGGTGTCGATCAGGAAGCCCATGGGTCTCTGAGCGAGGTCAAGCTGGCCTGCCCTCGGCTGCGGGTCCGGTGCACCGCCTGTGCCAGAGCGTCAGCCGTCGGATCGTCCAGCGTCCGGTAAAGGTCACCCAGCACTGCAAGGGCGTCCTGCGCGGGTGGCTCTGGAACGAGGCGGACAATCCGCCGATGGTTGCGCACCAGCACGATTTCTTCCTGCTCGCGCTCCACTTCGTCCAGCACGCGGCTGAAGTTCCGCGCGGCCTCCGTAACGCTCAGTGTTTTCACCATGCCAGCCTATCTGATGCCATCTGATTTGACAAGATCATCCGGGCGGGCCGAAATCGGCAACCGGGCAAACCGGGCGTTGGCGCCGGAGCCGACCCTTTGGTCGCCACGCCTGACCGCGGGTGTTCCACCTCCCAACCCCCGGGGGCGGCGTGGCTCGGGTGGGAGGCGGAAACCCGGTGCCCGGCGACCGATCCGCCGCTGCACTTGGCCAGCCCCCACGCGAGGGCCCGCCGCGCTGGTGCGCCCGTGGGGGCCGGGCTCATCCTCGGGCGGGCGGCAGGAATTCCAGACCGAACTCTTTGGCGATCGTCATCACGCGCGGAATGTCCTGCTGCTGCTCCGGGGTGAGGGCGCCGATGGTCTCGAAGAACCCCTCGAAACCCGCCGGCGTGATGACGCACAGGAGTTTCCCGGGAGTCTGGCCAAGATACCGGTAGGCGTGGGGGATGCCACGCGGGGCAAAAACCGTCGCGCCCTTCCCGGCCACCAAGGTCTGGCCAGCCACGACGAACTCATATTCGCCTTCGAGGACCTGGAAAGTCTCGTCTTCGCGCGAATGGATGTGCGGAGGCGGACCGCCGCCCGGGACGTCGTGCGACTCTACCGCGCTGACGGTCCCGCCGGTGTCGCAGCCGCGGAGGCGGATGAGCATCGGGATGCCCAGGATGTTGACCCGCTGGCCACCATCATTAGTGATATGGAGTGGTTGAATCATTATTCTGTTTGTGCCGGATCTTTACCTCAGAAAACCGGCCGGGGCAAGGCTCCCACCACCCATTCCAGCAGATCTCATGTCGAGGTGGGGCAGGAATCCTGCCGGACCGCAGATGTCCAATCGGTTTCCCAACGCGCGGGCCGGACTCGGTTCGATCGCCTCCGGTACGACGGACGCCTGCCGACTTGGAAGTCGGCGACACGGCAGATTTGGAAATCTGCGCTACGAGCGCGGGCTTGCGCCCGCCGATAGCTGCCCCCCCGGGGAACGGCCCGAGGTGGGAGCGCAGATTAAGTGAGAAGTGCTGGAGGCCGGCAAGTCCCGCTTTGCAACCGGGAGCCGACCGGTTACCTTGGGGCGGAAGGCGTGGTTCATGCTCGGCTGGTTCTCACCTTACATCTTTCTCGGGGCGCGACAGCGCGGACTTATGTCGCGCGGCCTCCCGATTTTCGCCTGGCACAAGGTGGCGGTTCCCCCGCGCGGCAGCACGGACCCTTTTCTCTTCGCGGCCCCCGCCGTCCTGGATCGCCAGTTGGGGGCCCTGCGGGCGGCCGGCTTCCGCTCGCTAAGCCTCTCGGAGGTGGCGGGCCGGGCGGCGCCCGATGCCCGGGTGGTGCTGACGTTCGATGATGGCACGTCGGACGTGCTGGCCAACGGGTTGCCGTTGCTGCTCAAGCACGGCTTCCAAGCCATCCAGTTCCTGGTGGCGGGCCATCTGGGCGGGTGCAACGAGTGGGATGTCGCCAAGGGGGATGTGGCCGTGCCGCTGATGGATGAGCTCCAGGTGCGCACCTGGCTGGCCGCGGGGATGGAGATTGGCAGCCACTCGCTGAGGCACCGGAATCTGAACCGGTTGGACACCGCGTCCGCCCGGGAGGAGATCTTCGCGAGCAAGCGGCTGTTGGAGGACAGGTTCGGGGTGCCGATCCGCCACTTTTGCGCTCCCTACGGGGCGTGGAACGACCGGAATCGCGACCTGGCCGGCGAGGCGGGCTACGAAACCGCCTGCACGCTTCGCTTTGGGGTGAACACCCCCGCCACCCCGCTGCTCGAGTTGCGCCGGATCTACCCCCTTTCCAGCGCGGAAATGGTGGCCAAGGTCGTGCATCGGATTGGGCGGCGGTTCGGCCGGGCCCGGCGCTGAGTCCGTTCAGCCCGGGACCCCTGTGCCACGACGTCTGCAGCCCCGCGGCCGGGGGGGAGGGTCAAAGAAATCGTGTAAAAAAATTCGGTGACACGCGCTGATGGCCGTAGTAAGTTGCGAGCAATCTCAACCGCTATGCAAACCGCTGTCAGGATGCCCTGTCTCCCAGCCAGGGCGCCCATTCCCCGCGATACCCGCCGGGTGTCCGGGGCCGCTGGTTTGCCCGCCGCGGCCGCACGGCCGCCATGTCACCCATGAAAACCACCGGTACCATTCAGGAAATCCTCACCCATAAAGGCGCCAAAGTCTGGTCCGTCCCCCCGGCGGCCACGGTGTTCGATGCGATCCAGATCATGTCCGACCGGAACGTCGGGGCCCTCTTGGTGATCGAGCACGGGCGGCTCGTCGGCGTCATTTCGGAGCGTGATTACACGCGGAAGGTGATTCTGCGGGGCAAGGTCTCGAAACAGACCGAAGTGCGCGAGATCATCTCCGGGGACGTCGTCACGGTGACCCCGGAGCACACCGTCGAGGAGTGCCTCCGGCTCATGACCGAACACCGCGTGCGGCACCTCCCGGTGCTGCTGGGCGATCAGGTGCTGGGCGTGGTTTCCATCGGCGATCTGGTGAATTGGGTCATCTCCGAGCAGAGCAGCACGATCGACCAGTTGCACACCTACATCGCCGGTTATCCGGGCTGACCCGTCCGGAGGGGTCTCCGCTGGTTCACCCCTCCCCGTACCGGGGCGCCGGCGGGTTCGCTGGCTTGGTTCTCGGGAACCCCGGAACAAAATGGGGGCACGAGACGTCCCCACCCCGCCCCTCTCGCGGCGGGGGGTCTCGCCTCATTTATGACTCATAAAAGCGTTTTGGCCCTACCCCCGCCATCGATGCTGTCCACTGCACTACAACGCGTGTTTGACCAGTGTTTAATCCTAAGAACGGCAGTTGAAGTTCTTGAAAAGTAGTGGGAGGGCTTGATTTTCCAGGGGATGCCACAGCAAATCGCTCCCGTGCCGGCTCACCCTGCGGGTGAGGCCATTTGTCCGGTTTCCGCGCTCCCCGTCGGTGGTGGACACCCACGGCAAGCGCTTCCATGTGGAGTGGGATCCCGCGGCACCCGTCACGCCACTGGGCCAGTTGGTTTTCTTCAGTCAGTTTTTGGCCACTGGGGGTCTGTTTGCGCCCTGGGTGGCCGACTGACCGCTGCGCTACAGCAGTCCCAACGCCCCCAAGGTGGTGGATGTTCTGGGGACCCTGGTGCTGGGCACTTTGGCCGGGCCGTGGCGGTATGCGCACCTGACGGCCCTCCGGGCGGACCCGGTGAACCCGGCGGGCTTGGGGATGAGCAAGGTCTGCAGCGAGGATAGTGTGCGGCGGGCGTTTGCCGGGGCGGAGGCCGAGCTGGTAGCCCAGTGGCAGCGGAAGCACTTGCAACGGTGCTGGGAGCCGGCCTTGGACCAGCCGTGGGTCCTGGATATCGACACCACCACCAAGTCCATATACGGCCCTCAGGAGGGGGCCGTCGTGAGCTACCACCCGCACAAGCCCGGACGGCCCAGCCACGCTTGCCTCACCTACTTCCTCGGACGGCTGCCCGTGGTGCTGGATGTGGAGGTGCATGGCGGGGATGAACATGCCGCCGGGCAGGGGCTGGCCGGGTTGTGGCAATGGTGGGACGGATTGAAGCCGTCGCAATGACCGACGCTCCTGCGCGGGGATTGCTCGTACGGCCAGGAGCGGCCGCTGGCCGCGGGCGAGGCCCGCGGGCAGAAGTAGCTGTTTCGGCTGCGGCAGACACCGCGGGTCAAAACGCTGATCCGGTGGCTGGAACGGGAGGGGCACTGGGAGAGCGCGGGCGGGGATTGGACGGCCCGGGAAGCCCGGTTGCGGTTGACGGGCTGGGGTCAAGAGCGGCGGGTGGTGGTGTTGCGGCAGCCGGTGGGGGCCACTCCCAAGACCGCGTTGCTGCCGCCCCGGGCCGGAGAGTTGCCCATCGAACTGCTGGGCGGGCCGGAGCCGGGCTACCATTACGTCATCCCGGTGGCCAACACGGATTATTCGGCCCTGACGTTGGGGGACCTGTACCGCCAGCGGGCCGACGCGGAGAATGTCTTCGATGAACTGAGAAACCAGTGGGGCTGGGGCGGGTTCGTGACGTGGGACTTGCTGCGCTGCCAGGTGATGGCCCGGCTGATGGCGCAGGGTTGCAACTGGTGGAACCTCTTTGTGCGATGTGCCGAGCCGGGGCGGCCGCGGGAAGCCATTACCAACCGTCCGTTACTGATGAGTTCGGTGGGACGGGTGGGTGCAGCACGCCAATCAGAGCGTCCTGCGGCTGACCAGCACGCATGGGGAGGCGACGCGAGCCCAGGCGTTGTTGACGGGATTGAGTCGGTTCTTGAGCGCCCTGATGAACGGTGCGGAGCAGTTGACGCGGGAGCAGCGGTGGCGACGGATTTGGGACCGTATCTTGACCCCCGTTTACGACGGTGGCAGGGGCATTGCCCGCTCCGGCGGGGTGAACCGGGCGGCGGGAGTCTATGCCAACGGCATCTGCACAGGTGGGAACAGAGATTTTCGACCCGCCGCCGGCGGAAATCTACCCCCAACTGCCGGTTTTTGGGAGCCCTGGTCGAATGGTGTCAACCGGAGCTTCTTCGCGAGCAGTCGAAACGGCCAGGTTCACATGAAACTTGATGTTTTCTCCGCCATGAACGGCCGTCCAGACGACGTTGCGCGGGTAGTCTTCGAAGGGGTGGCGAGCACCAACGGTTCCAGGAACCGGGAGGCCACCGCTCGAGAGTGAGGAGTGCAGGCGGTGGGATGGTCTTCCAACGCGGTGGGCCGCCCGCCCCAGCTGCTCGCCCGGTTTGTCTGGGAATGCGGTTTGCTACCACGCCCCGCACGACCACAACGTGGACCGCATGCTGGCCGCGATGCGGCTCTCCCTGGACATGTTCAGCACGAATTTCACGCCCTACCAGCTCAAACAGGCCCGCGTACTCGAATTCCCGGCGTATGGCTCCTTTGCCCAGTCCTTCGCCAACACCATTCCCTATTCCGAGAGTATCGGCTTCGTCCAGGACTTGGATGAAAGCAAGAAGGACGAAAAGGTGGACTATGTGACCTACGTCAGCGCGCACGAGATCGGCCACCCGCGGTGGCCCCACCAGGTCATCGGTGCCGACAAGCAGGGCTCCACCCTGCTCTCGGAGACCTTCGCCCGATACTCCGCGCTGCTGGTGATGGAGCGGCTTTACGGCAAGGAGCAAATCCGGCGCTTCCTCAAGACCGAACTCGATACCTGCCTGCGCGCCCACGGAGGTGAGGCCGTTGAGGAACTGCCGCTCAGCCGGGTGGAGAACCAGCCTTACATCCACTTCCAAAAGGGTTCGCTGGTCATGTATTGGCTGAAGGAAATCGTCGGCGAGGAGCCGGTCAACCGGGCCTTGCGTCGCCTCCTCGCCGAGTTCGCGTTCAAGGCCGCCCCCTATCCCTCCTCCACCGATTTCCTGCGCCTGCTCCGAAATGAGGCGGGTCCGCAACACGAGCAACTGATCGCCGACCTCTTCGAGAAGGTCACCCTCTACGACATGAAGGACTCCAATGCCCGCGTGAAGCACCGTCCCGACGGCAAATACGAGGTCACGTTCACGGTGGAGGGCCGCAAACTCTACGCCGATGCCCACGGCAAAGAAGCCGAAGCCACGCTCGATAAACCTTTCGACATCGGTGCCTTTACCGTCGAACCGGGAAAGAAAGGCTACCGTCGGGACGCCATTCTCTTCTTCGAACGCCGTCCGCTCAAGAGCGGCAAACAGGTTATCACCCTGACGCTCGACCAAGCGCCCAAGCTCGTGGCGGTGGACCCCTACAACAAGCGCATCGACCGCAATTCGGACGACAATTTCGCGCGCGTGGAGGCGGAGTAGGGGGAGGATGTTGGGGGGGGGCATCCCGAAGGGATAAAAGCACTCAGCCCAGCGTTGGCGCGGAGCGCCTACGCTGGGTAGGCCATCGCATCAACCAGTCCATCAACTCTGAAAGAGTTGAATCAAATCGTGCCCTTTCGAGATCGACGACCCGGCCGCAATCCCCGTCGCGCCGGTGCAGAATCGTGGTCGGCGGGCGGTAGGTGTGGGAACGATGCAACTCTTTCAGAGTTGCGGGGGCGCGGGGCGCTGACCCAGCGTAGCCGCGCCGCGCGGCAACGCTGGGCTGAGCGATGGGATCCCGTTGGGATTCCGGGATGGCACCGCAGGTGCGCAGGAATTCTCATTTTGGACCGGACAGAAGTGGGGCGGTCGGCGGAGGTGCTGGGCGCGTCGAAACCCCTCACGGACTGCAGACTTCCATTCGGCAGGCATCCGTCGTAGTGAAGGCGCTCGAACGAAGTCCTGCCCGCGCGTTTGGAACCCGTCTGGAAATCTGCGGTACGGTAGGATGTCTGCCCCACCTCAAAATGAGAACTCCTGCCGGGGGGTGGAGCGGGCTTGCATGGGGCGGCGGCTCGACCAATAATGGGCGTCCTATGATTAATCCCCGTTTGGTCCGGCTGGCCGCGCCTCTGGCGGCGCTAATGGCGGGCCTGCTCATGCAACGGGCCGCCGCGGCGGCCCCCGTCGAGTTCTTCGTTGCCACGGATGGTCATGACGAATGGTCTGGTCGCGCCGCGCGCGCGACGGCCGGGGGCACGAACGGTCCCTTCGCCACCCTGGACCGGGCGCTCAAAGCGGTCCGGGAAACGGTCCCAAAGGGCCGGACCGCCGCGGCGACCCCGATGATCACCGTGGCCTCGGGCAGCTACTACCTCGCGGAGCCGGTCATCCTCAGCGGGGCCGACTCCCACCTGCTGATCCGTGGCGCCGGTTCCCCCGGCGCGTCGATTCTCAGCGGCGGCCGGCCGTTGCGCGACTGGCGGGAGACGACCTTGGCGGGGCGGACAGTTTGGTGTACGGATCTCCCGCTGGTGGCAGGCAAGCCTTGGAAGTTCCACGAACTCTGGGTCAACGGCCAGCGGGCCACGCGCTCGCGCCATCCGCGCGAAGGTTACCTCGCTGTGGCGGCCTTGTCCGACAAGAGCCCTGAATGGACCCAGGGCAACGCCCGCTTCGGTTTCAAGGAAGGCGACCTGCGCGCCTGGCCCGGGGTGACGAATGCCGAGTTGGTGGTGATGAACCGCTGGGTGGAGTCGCGCCTCCCGGTCGCCCAGGTGGACGAGGCAAAGCACATCGTGCAGTGCGCGAAGAAATCGGTATTCGCCCTGGAGGCCGGCGACCTCTACTACCTCGAGGGCGCGATCGAGTTCCTCGACACCCCCGGCGAATGGTGCGTGGACGCGGCCGGCCGGACCCTATATTACCTGCCGCGCGCCGGGGAGACGATGCCAACGACGGTGGCCGTGGCACCTCTGTTGGAGCAGGTGGTCCGGCTGGAGGGAAAGGCCGGCCAACCCGTCGAAGGCGTCCGCTTCTCCGGCCTGACGTTCTCCCACAGTGAGTGGTGCTTTCCCGAGGGCTTTTCCACCGGCGAACACCGGGTGGAACTCTCTCCCGCACCCGCCCCCGACGTGGGCGGATTTGGCCAGGCGGCCATCGGGGTGCCGGGCGCGGTCTGGGGCCAGCATGTGCTGGGGTGTTCGTTCGTGGATTGCCGCTTCGAGAATCTCGGCGATTACGCCCTGGAACTTGCGCGCGGCTGCCGGAGCAACCGGGTGAGCCGGTGCGAATTCGCCGCGCTGGGCGCGGGTGGCATCAAACTGGGCGAGACGGCGATCCGTGCGGCGGCAGTGGATCAGGCCGGCGGGAACGAGGTAAGCGACTGTCGCATCCATGACGGGGGCTTGATGTTTCACAGCGCAATCGGTGTCTGGATCGGGCAGTCCGCCCAAAACCGGCTCCTGCGCAACGTGATTCACGACTTTTATTACACCGGCATTTCGATCGGCTGGACGTGGGGCTACGGGCCGGCCCTGGCGGCGGGAAACGTGGTGGAGTACAACCACATCCATCACATCGGCGTGAAGTCCAATGGCGACGGCCCGATCCTCAGCGACATGGGCGGCATCTACACCCTCGGGATGCAGCCGGGCACGGTCATCCGCAACAACCTCTGGCACGACTTCGCCGGGTTTCGCTACGGCGGATGGGGCATCTACTTCGACGAGGGGAGCAGCAGTATCCTGGCGGAGAGCAACGTGGTGTATCGCACCACGCACGGCGGGTTCCATCAGCATTACGGCGCCACCAACACGCTTCGGAACAACATTCTTGCGTTCGGCCGCGACCACCAAATCCAGCGCACGCGGCCGGAGGCGCACCTGAGTTTCAGCTTCGTGACCAACATCGTCTATTTCGATTCGGGCCCGCTGCTGGGTGGCGACCTTTCCAACGACCACTATGTGTTCGAGCACAACCTCTATTGGGACGCCCGCCCCGGCGCGGTGGCCGGTGAGTTGCGTGTGGGGCCGTGTTCGCTGGCCCAGTGGCGCGAGCGCGGGCACGACCGGGAGTCTTTGGTGCTCGACCCGTTGTTCATCGCCCCGCGGGAGGGCGATTTCCGGCTGGCGGAAGGGTCCCCCGCGTTGCGGATGGGTTTCCATCAGATCGACCTGAGCCGGGTGCCGGGCAGGTGAGGGCTGCGACGGGTGGACCGGCGGATGGGAGCGTTGGCATTTGCGATGCCAACGGCTGAGATATGCGGCGATCTGACGAGTCGCCGCTACGCATCCGGGTCGTAGCGGCCACTCGGCAGATCGCCGCTGGATCTTTTTCCCCAGCCAGCGCTCGGATGTCCGGGGGCCGGGGTGCCGCGGGTGCCCAGGTCCCGCTCGCCCGTCGGCAGCGTGGGGGAGGGGAGCGTTGGCATCTGCGACGCCAACGGCGGAAATATGCGGCGATCTTACGAGTCGCCGCTACGTATCCGGGTCGGAGCGGCGCTGTTTGGTCGCTTGCTTCGCGGGGGGGGCGATTGTAGGTTTGCCGCAGGTGAAAGCGGGCCATCCGGCCCTGGTTCGCCATTATGCTCGTCCATATCCTGAAATCGAAAATCCACCGCGCCGTCGTGACCGAGGGGAACCTCGAGTACGAGGGGAGTCTGACCATCGATCGCGACTTGATGGACCGCGTCGGGCTGCTGCCCTACGAGAAGATTCTGTGCAGCAACATGGCCAATGGTGCCCGGTTTGAGACTTACGCGATCCCCGGCGAGCGGGGAGGCCGGCAGTTCATCCTGAACGGAGCGGCCGCCCATTTGGGCAAGGCGGGGGATCGGCTGACCATCATGAGCTTCACGGAGGCGGACCTCACCGAGGCGAAGTTCTGGAAGCCGCGTGTCCTCGTGCTTGGCAAGGACAATGAGGTCGTCAGCGAGCGGGGCGCGTAGCGCCTGGGACCACTTCGCGCACTCGATCAGTGCTTCCCCGCCAAGGCCGCTTGGAAGGCGGGATCGTCCAAGTCAATCCGGTAGAGGATCTGGTTGTAGTCGTAGCGCGGGGTGGGAGGGGCGTGATCGGCGAATTCGCTGGTGTAGGTGCCCTCGAACAGCAGGATGGGGGAGTCGGACGGGGTGAGTTCCGGGTGCAACCTCGGGTTGTAGAAGGTGTGGTTTGCGTGCGAGAGCACCTTCACGGCCCCCGCCCAGGGACCCTCGGGGGCGGGAGCTTCCGCGTACCAGATTTCACCAAACACGGAGGGCTTGCCGCGCGACTCCATGAACACCGTGACCCACCGCTTCCGCCAGCCGTTCCAGGCGATGCTTCCGCTGTGCGGCTTCACCGGCGCGCCGTCCCCGATCCGCGGAATGGCGGGCGACGGCGTCAGGCGCTGCCACTGGGCGGGGTCTTGCAACGCCTCGAACGTGGCGGGGCAGCGGAGATTGGGGAGCGGGTTGCCGAAGAGGACCCAGTGATGGCCCGCTTCGTCGGTCCAATGGGCCGCATGGCCGTCGGGCAGCACCGGGGCGCGCGGGGACGCATCGGTCTTCGTCCAAAGTGTCTTCAGGTGGTCGAAGCGCGCCGCGGCCTCGTTCCACACGCACAGGCCCCGCTCATAGGCCTCAAGCGGGCCTTTGATCTTGGCATAGGAGGCCACAAGGTGGGGTTGGCCCGATTGATCGGGCAGGTCGACCATGCCGCTGAGCCAGGTGGGTCCGGAACCGGCCATCTTGGCGACGCCGCGCGGGCGCCCGTCCTTGTCCCGGAAGTAATCGAACGCCGGTCGCAGCGGAGGCTCGAACGAGGCGAACGGTTTGAGCGGAGTGGTGGCGCAACAGGAGTCGAAAACCCCGAGTGGGTAGTGCGCGAGCGTCGTGTCACCCCAGAGCCAGAAGAGCCGGTCCCCGTGGATGGCGGATTGCAGGCTGTCGCAACCCCAGACGCCCGCCTCGCGCCAGCCGGGCTCCGCGCCGGTCTTTTGGCTTTCGGCGAAGAGTCCCGCCCCGGTGAGCCGGCCGATCCGGCGGGCGAGTGAGGTCCGGACGACTTCGACCTTCAGGGTCCGGCCGGGCTCGGGCCGCAGCCGCACCCCGCGGTAGCCGAAGCCGTCCGCCGGCATCTCGTAGCCGGGACTGTTCACGTAAAACCAGTCTTCCACCCCCATGATCTCCGGGGCGTCGAGCGCGATAACGCCCGCATTGTCCGTGTAGAATGAGACGTTGTGGGTGGTGCGCAACTCGACGAGGGACACCGGCCAGCCCGATCCGCGTTCGGTGACCACGACCCGGCATGGCTCCGCGGCCCGGGCGGAAGCGAGGCCGGCTATGGCGAGCAGGCCGATCGCAGCCAGCGCGCGGAGGAGGGCGGGGAGGATTTTTGGGTTCACGGCTGGCGGGCCGGAGGGGCCGGGGCGGTAACTAATCCCAGCGCGTCCAGTTGGCCCATCACAATCTGGTTTCGCCCAGGGAAAAACGAGCGCAAAACCCGCTCCACCCGCGGGTCCCAGTCTTTCTCCCGCGAGAACGCCTCGAACGGCCCGGTCCGGTAGGGATGCACGTCGCGCCGGTAAGCGCCCCAGCGCGCCGCTTCGGCGGGGATGGCCGGGCGGACCGCGCGGGCCAGTTCACGGTAGCGACGCGCCGTCGCGTCCGGTGAGAGGGGGCCGCCGGGGGCGAACAGGCGTTGTGCCCGTTCGCCGACCAGACGACGGAACTCGCTGCTCCCGCACAGGGCATGGAACCAGCCCATCGGGCTCTCCTCGTCGGTGAGATGCGTGATGTCCGCGTCGGGGGAGCGCAGCATCCCCTCGGCATCCCAGACTAGGAACCGGAACCGCCCGCCGGGAAGGCGGGGGCGGTAGGCGACCCAATTGGCGGAGCGATCCCAGTCCGCGTTCCCACCGTAGAGGTTCAACAACAGGTAGTCGGCGAATTGGGTGGTATCGAGGGCTTGGGCGATCGCCTCGAAAGTGGCATGCCCATCTGCCAAGTGGGCAAGCTGCCCGGCCAACCGGTCCCAAGCCGCATTGTCGCCCGACTCGATCTGGTCGCCTTTGCGCAGGTCATAATCGACGTTGTCGGTGCCCGGGGCGGCGAAGAGGGACTCCTCCGGCCGTTCGCAGAGGTTGTAGAGCCCCCAATAGAGCCCGTTTAGGTAGAGGTGTACAAAGCACCCGGCGGCGGAGGGGTAGCCCATGTCGGCGAGCGTGCGGCGGCCCCACTCGTCGCGCAGGTAATCTGCCTCGCGCCGGCTCGGGCCGTCCGCGGCGAGCCAGGAGTCGTTGTTGCCGGCGCGCAGGACGAGGTCACGGGTCCGCGGCGCGCCCGGCGCGGAAAACCCCGGCAGGCCAGCCTTCTCCGCCCCGTACCGGTGGCGGAACACCAGCCGGAACGAGTGTTTCGGGCTTTCCTCGGGGTCGCGGCTCGTGCCGCCATGGATCCGCAGGCCGCACGTCATCTGCCGCGCGGCCGCGTTTCCAGGATCCAGCCACTCGACCACGATCGGCCTCTCCCAGGATCGGCCGCGCTCGCGCGGGTGGGTATAGAGGCCGGCTTCCGCCCCGAAAAGATCCGCCGGGTCGGCGAGGACCGAGAGGCTGGGCAGCGCGTGGAGGGCCGGCTCGAGTTCCTCCGTTCCAAGGGCGTTTGCTGTCGGGACCATCCCATACCAGGCGCGCGCGGGGTGATCAGGCGTTCCGCCCCAGGCCGGGGGGAGCGGGCCGCCGGTCTGGTGGGGGACCTGGCGCGTGAAGAGGAACGTCCTGGCCAGCGCCTCGAATGGCGCGACTTCTTTCCCGAAGACCGCGGCGCGCAGGACCGTGGTGCTCTGGACGGGGATCGGTTGGCGGTAGGCGGTGCCGTTGGTTGGGTTGGGTCGCGAGCCGTCGAGGGTGTAGCGAATTTCGGCGTCCGGGTCCGGCGCGGAAAGCTTCAGTGTGAACGGCGCCGCAAAGAAGCCGCTCGCGTGATCGGCGGCGGGAGGGTTCCCGCCGTGGCAGATGGCGGACGCGATCAGGCCGGCCGCAAGCGCCGCCGCCCGCGCCCCGATCAAGGGGCCTCGGCCCGCCACTTTTCAGGCAGGGCGAAGAAGCCTGACTTCTCCGCCAGTTGGCCGGCCGTCGCGCCGCGCAGCCAGTCGAGGTAGGTGGTCACGCGGTCCGGTCGCGCGCCCGGGGCCGCATAGACGAAGAGAAACCGCGAGATCGGGTAGATGCGGTTGGCGATGTCGGCCGCGGAGGGGAGGACGGGGGTGGAGGAGTACGCCCGTTTGATGGCCAGCGGCCGGACGCCGTCGGCCGGCTGCCAGGCGGCGAACGCGATGGCGTCCGGGGACCGCGCCACCTCCTTCAGCACCTCCGCCGCGGGGAGGAACCGCACCGACTCCGCGGCCGGCTTGCCATTGAGCACCTCCTCGATGAAGAGTTCTCCCGCCGCGGAATTGGTCTCCTGGCCAAGGAGGAGGACGGGGCGGTCCTCGCCTCCGAGCTGCTTCCAACTCCGGGCGGCGCCGCGGTAGAGGGAGACCAAATCATCGTAGGTGATCTCCTTGAGCGGGTTGGCGGGATGGACATAGACGGCCACCCCGCTGACCGCGAGCTTGAACTCGGCGGGTTTGCCGCCCAAGGCCGTTTCACAGGCCTGACTTTCCTTGTAGCGCATCGAGCGCGAGACCAGCACGAGGTCGGTCTGGCGCGCGGCCAGCGCGACGAACGCGGCGGCTGCGCCGCCCCCTTTCGGGTCCACCTCGCGGCCCGCGTGGGCGGCGGTGAACGCCCCGGCCCAGCTCCGGGAAAGCGGGACGAGGGTTTCGGAGCCGCGCACGGTGACCGGCTGGGCGCTGGAGGTCCAAGCCAGGCTCGCGGCGGTGGCCAGGAGCAGAAGGCGGGGAAGGAGCTTGGTCATGCAGGCTAGCGTTTGAGGCGGTAAAAGAGCGAGCCGGAGGCTGTGTTGGTCACCGTATAAGGGCTGAGGAACGAGGCGCCCGGGGCGTTCGTCCACGGTCCGGTTGGCGAGCCCGCCTGCTGCAGGATGAAGCCGGCCCGGCCCCAACCGAGCGTGAGCGCCGGGTGTGAGTAGCTCAGTGTCAGCGTCGGGTTGGCGGCGTAGGGCACCAAGGCGGAAAGCGACAGACCGAAATTGACGGCGTGATGAGCTGCGCTGTTGTTGTGCGCCTCGACCGCCAGCACGTTGTTCCCCACCACCAGATTGGTGGCGACCAGCGCGCCAGCCACGGTCCAGTTGTCGGGGCAGAAGGTGCCCTGGGCCTCGCACGGTGGGTAGGTGGAGGCGAGGGTGGCGTTGGCGATCACGCCGGCGGGCATGCGCAAGCGGTAGATCTCGGTCCCGTTCAGGTAGAAGACCGCGCCGGCATCAAGGTAATCCTCGGCGATCAGGGTCACCCCCGCCACGGCGTTGGTGAAGTCAAAACCGGTCAGGAAATAATAGGTGATGAACGGATAGCCGCTGTTCGGGTCGAGCGGGAGCGTGGTGCCCGCCAGGGGCAGGTTCCCCGGGGTTCCGTAGGCATCCGCCCAGAGCACGCCCGGGCCGGAGCCGTCCCAGGCGGCACTGTTGTAGCCGGGCTTGGTCCACGGCACGCCGTCCAAGTCCTCGCTGGCATAGCTCCACGGATTGGGGAAGTCGAACAGGGAATTCGTGGTGACGTAGTTGGTGGTGGTGAAGAGGAGATTCGAGGAGACGTACACGTTGGTGCCGATCGTCCCGACGAGATCGTAATAGTAGCTGGTGGCAGGCGTGAGGTTGGTAAGCAGGACCGCGTGGGTGGCGGTGAGCGTCGAGTTGCTCCCCGCCTTCAGACCCAGGCTGGCGGTGAGCCCGTAATTGGCCAGGGTGGTGGCCGGGTCGACCGTAGTCCAAGAGATCACGGCGGCGGTGTCGTCGGCGTTGACCACCACGTTGGTGAAGAAGCCGGGGAGCGGGTTGGCAAAGACCCCGAAATGCGAGCCGATGTACCGCTCGCGGCCGTAGGAAGGCAGGTAGCTCGAGTGGTTCAGTCCCACGGCCGCTCCGGTGGAACTCGCCATGTACAGCGCCGTGGAGCCGCCGCCGTCCATCATGACCGCGTTCCAAGCGCCGAACTGGCGGATCCAGTACGAGGTTTCGGTGTCATACGCCCCATCGCTGTACCCGCTCTGGCGGCCGTCGATGGTCATCAGATAGAGGTACTGGTTGTTTTGGGAGACGCCATAACAGGTCCGCGGCTGAACCCCGTGGATCGACTGGTCAACATTGTAGTACGCGTTGCTCATCGCGTAACTGATGTCCACGCCGTTGGAGACGAGCGGGTAAACCCCGGTGGCCACCGTGTACATGCCGGCCAGGTTGGTGCCTGGCGGCGTGTTGTTGAAGCAGAAGAAAGGCGTTTTGTTGGTGGAGAAAAGGAGGCTGCAATAGCGGGGTTCGCCTTCACTATCGGAGGGGGAAACCACGGTCCCCTCGCACACTTGCACGCCGTAAACCTCACAGGGCAGGCCCTCGCTGGTGGGATCCGCGGTGGCTTGGGACGTGCCGGGTTCGGCCTCGTAAAAATTGGAGTCGACCGCGATTTGCACTTTGTACTTGGTGAGGAAATCGGGAACGCTGAGGGTCAGCGTCTCGCGCGAGTTCACCGCCCAGGAACCGGCGGGGGTGGCCTGGGGGGTGGTGAACAACTGGACGTTCGGATCGGTCAAATTGACCCGCACGCAGCGCACCACCTGCTGGTTCGCGAAGTTGCCGGGCAGGCCCGGGGTGTTGGTGCCGGAGGCGAGGTCCACCCCTTTGAAGAGGGGCGTCCAAGGCGTGGGCACGGGACCGGTCGCGGCGCAGGGCAGGCCGCAGAGAAGGAGTCCCGCGCCCGCCACGGCAAAGGCAAGCGTGCGTGCCGCGCCGGACCAGGGTTTACTGGGGGCTGAATTGGTAGTCATAACCGGGAATGGGGTCCTGGGTGTAGGCTGCATTGTAACCGTCGTAGTAGATTGGGACGAGCGCCACGTGGCCGTCCACGAAGCCCGCCACACTTTCGGCGTCGCAATAAAAGGGGCTGTTCTCGCGCCCCGTCTTGCTGCGGTGCCACGAGAGCGGGGCGTGGGCGGTCCATTCCATCACCGAAAGGGTGCGCTTCGGCTGGTGGATCGACCCGAGGGGAAGCCCCGCGATGTTCGGCAGTCCCGGCAGCGTCACCGCGTTCAGCACATAGCTGTTGAAATCAAACCGGGCGCTTGCGTGGAAGGGCATCGGGTCGGTGTAGCCCCGGTCCTCCGGGCAGGCAAACACGAGGTCCTTGGGTGACGACTCCCCAGTCAGGCCCGCGTAACCCTTGACCTTCTCCTTGTACCACCACCAGGGCGAACGGGAGTCCTCCGGGTCGGGCAGGCCGGGGAATTGGTCGTGCTGCTCGGCCGCGAAAGCGAGCACGGCTTTGTTGACCACGCCCAAGTTGGCGGTGCAGACCGCCAGGCGGGCCCGTTGGCGTGTCGTCGCCCCCTGGGCCAGGACCAAGGTCCCCACCACCGACAGCACGGCCGCGAGCACGAGGGAATCGGTCAGGGTGAAGGCGGCGTTGCCACTCATGGCTTGCCTCCCCCAACCGGCGACAGCGCGACCGCCGCCTCGACGTTGGCGGCCGTGACCACTTGGAACGCATGGTCGAACGCCGCCGCCGGGCCGCCGCCGGCGTGGTCTTGACGGGTAGTCGCGCGGCTGATGATGGCGCTCTCCACCAAACCCGCCCGGAACAGGTCCGGGAGTCCCTGGATGTCTGCGCCGTGCCCGGGACAGAAGGCCACCACCGTCGGGTGCTTGCTGCCCAGTCGGCCCCGCTGGTTTTCATCCAGCCAGGGTGGCCCCAGAAAGGACACGACCACGTCCTCCGGCGGGCTCTTGCGCAGGATCTCGGCAAAATCACCCGGGGGGACTTCGACCCGGCGCAGGGGATCCACCTTGAAAAGACGCACCGTCGCCGCGGGCTGGTGGGAGATCCGGAGGGTGTCCTGGAAGGCGCTCAGGAGGGTGTCGGCGGCCGGGTTCCCAAACACGGAGGTGTCCCGGGCGAGCACGGTCAGGTGGCCGCCTGGTTTGAGCGCTCGGGCGGCTTCCCGGGCGAGCGCGGCCCCGGCGGCGCGGTGGGGAGCGGAATCGAAAGACGGTCCGAAGCCATTCCCCAAGAACAGCCACCCCGTGGCCGCCGCCCCCAAGGTCACAAGGGCCGCAAGCCCCTGGATCAGCCTGCTATCGCGCATTCACAGTACCCCGTGCGGCATCGAAAAGACGACATTCGTCACGCCCCAACTGATTTCGGCGCTGATTTGCTGGCGCAGGGCCGCGGTATTGCACTTGCGGGCGGAGCCATCAGCGGTCCCGAATGTGCCTTGGAGGACGTGCAGCGTGGGATCCCAGGCGGCGTCAATCGACGTTCCCAAATAGGAACTCCACGAGGGATACAGACCGCCGCCGCCCCCCATCACGTTCTTGTCGCCGACCAGAATCACCTGCGCCTTGGCCGGGCCGGTGTTCGTCCCGACGAAATAACTGACATTCACGTCGCCGTTCAACGCTGTCCAGTTGGTCGCGGCCCGCCGGAACTTGTTGATCTCCCGGGGGCAAAACAAAAGCGTGACGTCCTTCACCTGGTTCGAGATGCAGCGGAAGTTGTCAGCCCAGTCCACCGAGTTGGCGGCACCCCCGAGCGAGACATCCACATCCCACGGATACTTGTCGCTGTTGTCATCCGCCCACATCTGAAACCCGAGCTGGAGCTGTTTCATGTTGTTGACGCAGGCGACATCTTTCGCCTTCGCCTTGGCGCGCGCCAGCGCGGGCAGGAGCATGCTGGCGAGGATGGCGATGATGGCGATGACCACGAGCAATTCGATCAGGGTAAAGGCGCGGCGGGCGCCGGGCTTTTTTGACGTGAGCATGGTGAGCGGGCGATCAAGCACGGCCCCGGCAAGGTACAGACGATCGCACCTTTCTTTTAACGAACCGAGTGAGAAACCAGCCATAAAACTACTTTCCGCCATGAATGGTGGTCCCGTCAACCCCAAAGTTCTCGTGATCCCACGGCTGCGACCGGGCCCATTAAGGTGACAGGTGCCTCAACACGAGCGAGTTGGTGTCGAACCAGGCCTCGCCCGCCGCGGCCCTGAACTCGCAGATTAGCTCGATTTCACGGGCTTTTCCCTCGATCCGCACGGTCGCGGCCAGGGTCCGCCAGTCCGTGTTTCCGACCTGATCGGGCATTTCGCGGGGTTGGCCGCCGATGCGCAGCCCGGCCCCTTGATGGTTGCCGAATGAAAGGAGCGTGATGTTGGCCGTGGCGCAGCGGCCTTCGAAGCGGTAGTGGCCCGGGGGCAGCCACGCCCGCGTCCGCCACGAGACCGACGTCTCCCCGCCCGCCGCCACCACATGCAGCGACGGGTTCCCCCCAGGGCCGGGGCACACCTCCATGCGCGTGCCAGGGCGGGCACCCGAGGGTTCCCAGCCGGACAGGGTGGCCCGGCCGTCCATGAACAACGGTGGACGGGGTTCCGGCACCGCCAACTGCCCGTCCAAGTCCGCGCGCCGGGCGCGCAGGCGGGCTTTCACGAGGTCCGACTCCTGGCGCAGGACCAGCCACTCCGCTCGGGAGAGGCAGGGGCGGGCCTCTTCAGCCAGAGCGTCGACCCGGCCAGCCAGCCGCTCCGGATCGAAGAGATTGGTTAACAACGAGCGGAAGGCCCGGTCATAAAGCGCCCGCCCCTGGGTCGTCTCCATGAACGCGCGGGCGGCCAACCCGGACCAATGGGGCTGCCAGGGGAGGTTGGTGAGGCCCAGGAGCTGGTCCATGCCATGAGGCAGGAAGACCATCCGGCCGCTGTCGAGGTCGTGATAGACCCGGAAGTTGTTGCGCGCGAGCGAGTAGCCGTCCCGGTGGGCGAGGATCACCTCGCCCGCCAGGAACCGGGCGAACCGATCGGTGTCCAGAGTGGCCTCGAGGCGTTTCCAGCGGGCGGCCAGGTCGGGGGTTTGGACCGCTTCCGCCAAGGCCTTCAGGGCCGTCCGGCCCGAGCTGGGCGCCCGGACGGAGTTTCGCTTGAAGCGCTCGTCAACGTCATGGCCATCCTCAGGCTCGAAGAGGTCACCGCTGATCGTGTGGAAGTGCCCCGCGAGAAAATCCTCGGTAAAGCCCTCCTTGAGGACATAGATCCCGAGGGCGCGGCCGTTCAGGGTGACCATCGCGCGGGTGACGCGCGGGGCAGGGACGCCCGCCGCGTTGAAGAACTCGGAGCCGAGCCGTTCGTTGACGCAGGCCGGGTCCTCGACCGAGTTGTTGAGGTGAATGCGGCGGAGACCGTGGAATTTTCGTCCGCCGGGAAGCTCGCAGAAATCGAGGGTGAAGGCGGGGCGGTCGTCGAGCGGTCGGAAGCTCCCGACTGAGCCTTTGAGATGGACCGCCACTCCGGGGTGGGTCTGCCCGTCCTCCCGCAGGGTGGCGGCCACGAACTGGCGGGGTGACTCGCGCAGAATGCGCATCGAATCGGGAGGGAGTTCGATGATCAACCGGGGCAGGGGACGGTTGGTGAACAACCCTTCGCCCGGTGGCGGGTCCGGGGCGGCGGACGGCGCCTGGATTGCGTGCAGCGCGGTGAGGGCGAGGCCGAGCGACAGAAGCCAGCGGCTGAGACCGGCCGGGTTCATTTGCGAACGGCTCTCGCGGGCCGCTTCAGCACCACCAGGGCGTTGGGGGCGGGCCGCTCCTGGCCCTCGCTCGGGCTGTTGCGGACCTCGCCGAGGGCCCAGAGCGTGGCGGACCCGCCGCCGTCCAGGGCGAAGGCCTGCTCGCAGCCGAGTTTGAGCATGTAGGAGGCCAGCTCCGGGAAAGTCATCCCCAGGGAGAGGTCGATCTGGCGGCCGTCCACCACAACGAGGAAGTAATAGTCCTTGTTCCAGCCGAGGGCGGTATGGGGGTGCCGCATGAGGACCCAGCCGGTCGTCCCGGGAGTCTTGCTGTCGCGTACGAGGGTGGGCCCGCCGCCGATGGCGAAGGCGGCCCCGCCAACATCAGGGACGGTTTCGAGGATCAGCGTGAGGTTGGCGCCCGGGGCGAGCGCCGCGCGGCCCGCGGCCAGCTCGGGGCTGAGTGAGAGGATGGCTGTGCCGGGATCCACCGGGGTGTCGCCGGCTTCGCGGGAGGCCCGGATGCGTGCCGCGCAGGTTTGGCCGGCGCGCAGCGGGAGCCAGGCAGCGCCCGGCGCCGGCTCGAGCACGTACTCGCGGCCGCCGGTCGTGCGGGTGGAGGGGCCGATCGGGGCAGTGTAGAGCATCGCCTCGTTATTGGTCCGTTGGCGGTTGAGGCCGGTGCGGGTTTCGGTTCCATCGGGCCAGACGACGCGGAAGCGGGAGAAAACGTTGGTCAGGTGCGGGGCGCCGGTGGAATCGATCCAAAAGCAATTGTGCCCCGCCGGATTGCTGACCAGCTCGCCTTCGCAGATTTGCAGATCGCGCGGGCAGCCGGGGTAGTCCTTGCTCTTGTCATAGTAGTCGCCGTTGACGGCCGCGACCGGCTGGCCGAGCGCGGGTGCCAGCGCCCGCACTTGGGCGGCCACGGTGCTCATGCCGAGCGTGCGGCCCTGGCCCAGCGTCGTGGCGAAGCGAAACTCGGGATGAGTGCGGCTGAGGCGCACGACGTGGATCGACTCGGGAATCTTCGGATCCACGTCGTTATGGTAGGTGAGCGGCCGGTCGGCCCGCGGCGCCCCCTCGGCGGCGGAGGCGGGCGTGGGACACGTGGCAACGGCCAGCAGTGCCGCGAGCAGCAGCGCTGCGCGGCACCCCGGCGGAGTCGGTTGGCGGGTGGCTCTCATTGGGGTTCGCGGGGGGGCAGGCCGGGTCATCCTCGGGGGGTGGTTCTCCTCGCGGGCGCGGGGGCCTTGCGGACAACCACGAGGCCATTGGCGACCGGGCGCTCATACCCGTCGCACGGGCTGTTGCGCACGGAACCCTCATACCAGAGGGTGGCGGAGCCGCCGCCGTCCAGGTTGAGGGCTTCCTCGCAGCCGAGCTTCACCAGGAAGCCGGCGAGTTCCTCCAGCGTCATGCCGTCCGAGAGATCCCGCTGGCGTCCGTCCACTTCGACGAGAAAAAATGCGTCGCGACTCCACCCGACCGCGCTGCGGGGATGCCGTTCCAGCATGGAACTGGAGGCGTAGGCGTCGGCGGCCGAGGCGGTGATCTTCCGCGCCCGGCCGCCGCTGACCAGGATCGGCCCGCCGCCCAGCGCGGTCAGGGCGCCGTGCACGGGCGGGTCCGCCGCGAACGAAAGTCGCAGATGATCGCCCGCTTTGATTCCGGCCGCCCGGGCGGCCTCCGCCGGCGGCAGGGAGAGGACCATGCCGTCCGGTGGGACCGCCGAGCCACCCCCGGTGGTGGTCGAGCGGACGCGGGCGGGACAGGTGCGCCCCAGGCGGGCGGGCAGCCACGCGGCCGGGCCGTCGCGTTCGAGGATGATCTCGGTCCCCGCCGCGGTGCGGGTGTTGGTGCCCACCGCGGGGGTGTAAAGGACGATGCTGTTTGACACGGGTTCGGTGTTCAGCAGGAACGGGGTGGTGCCGCCGCCCGGCCACGTGACTTCGCACCGGGAGGAGAGCGCCGCCAGATGCGGTTCGCGCAGGACATCGACCCAGAGCGCCGCGCCGCCGCGCGGCCCGCTGACCAGTTCGCCATTCACGATCTGCGGCCCGCGGGGGGCCCCGGCGTAGGCCTTGTCACGCAGGTAAAAGTCGCCATTGAGGGCGGCCACGGGGCGGCCGAGGCGTGGGTCGATCCGGCCCACCTGCCGGCTGAGCGGTTCGAGGCCGAGGGCCGCGCCGCCGGCGTGGACGGCATGGATTTCATAAGCGGCGTTGGTCCGGGGCACGCGGACCACGTGGATCGACCACGGCACGTCGGGCATGCGGTAATTGGTGTAGAGCAGGCCCGGGCCGGGCTCTGGTGCCGGCGCGGGTTCCGGCTGGCCGCCGGCCGCGCCGCCTCGCGCCGCCAGCACGAGCGCCAGCACCAGGACGGCTGGAGGGAAAGCGGACCGGCAGCGCCCGGGGGGGCGCCGGGTTGGTCTCCGCGTGGGATTTGGCATGGCGCGCCAAGATAACATCGTGGACCGGGTGGTCAACCCGATCCGCCCGGGCGCGGCGCGAGGGAAAACACAATGTCTAAAACATAAATCAACATGTCTAAAAGGCGATATTGTATGCGTCGCGGTTTGTAGTAAAACGGTAAGTAATGAAACGGTTCGATATGCTAATGAGTGTGGGGTGGGGCGGACGGCTCCCCGTGGCGGGGGGCCGGCGGTTCGCCAGGGGGGCAGACCGGTTCGTTTCAGGTCGGACACACCAAACATCCAACAAAACAGCCAGTATGAAGAACACAAGGAGCAACCAAAACAGCGACGTCTCCGGGGCGTCGGACATTCAAACACCGGTCCGTGGTGTCACGGCGCGGTGCCTCGCCGCGGGCCTCATCCTCGCGGCGGGGGCGGCGCAGGCCGCCGTGCTGAACTCGCAGGAGTTGGCGGCCAACTTCGGAAGCGTGAACCAGAACGCGGTGTTCGGACCCGGCATCGGGCCGAACGGGAACAACAGTTGCGCGCCGACGGCGAACATGAACGCCTTCACGTTCCTGCAGAACACCTACCAGGGCGTGTATGGCAACGACGGGCTGGGGAACCCGGCGTTACAGGGCGGCCAGGGGAGCTGGACGGGGGCGGCGATCCAGCTCGCGCTGAACATGGGCACGACGTCGGCCGGCGGCACGAGCGTGGCGGGCTGGGTGAACGGCACGGTGGGCTGGTTCAACACCTATGCGCCCGGCACCACCGCGTATGCCGGCATGGGGGCGACGGTCGGCGGCCAGCCGTGGCTGGCGGCCGGGGCGCCCACGCCCGCGTTCCTCTACAGCCAGCTCCAGGCCAATGAGGGCGTGGAACTGGCCATCTTCCCGGTGGCGGGGATCGGCCACGTGCTCACCCTCACGGGGATTTCCTGGAACAACCTTGCCGGCGGCATGAACTACGGGGGGACGGACACGATGTCCCTGAACACCATCGACCCCGGCAACCCGGGCGTGAACACCGCGTTGAGCTTCAACCCCGGCACGCTGACCATTAACGGGGGCGCGTACAACGGCTACACGCTGGGGATCGCCATCGCCCAGAGCCCGGTGCCCGAAACCTCGACCACCATCGCCGGCGGATTGACGATGGGCCTGGTGCTGCTGGTGGTGTTGCGCAAGAACCGGACGGCCGCCGCCCCGGCCGTCTAGCCCGCCCAACCCGGCGGCGGAGTTCCGCCGCCACTGCGTTTGTTGCCGCTCCCCGCCGGAGGATTCGATCCTCCGGCGGGTTTGGTTTCCCCCCCTCCGGCCTTGTCATTAACCACATCTCCATCACGGGGATCTTGAGAAACCTGCAGAGTAATTGAGTGGCGGCCCGCCCTCACCCCGGCCGTAGGCCCGGCGAAGGCGGGGGTGAGGGCGAGCCCGGCGCTGGCGCGGGGCAGCGGCTCAGGTTGTAGGCCGGGTGCCCTCACCCGGCGAATTCGAGCCGCCGCCGCGCGGGGACACGCGGCCTACCGCATCAGGCTGGTCGTTAGAAAGCCGGGGGGGGCATCCCGCCAACGCCTCGGTGAGTCCAGTCAACAACGGGTCCACCTGGTAGCCGAAGAGCTGAAACATCGGGCCCAGGCCGCCCACCCGGTCGAAGGGGGCCATGTCGAGATCATCGCGCTCGACGTGGAAGCCGAAGACGCCCGGTGGGGGCACCGGGCCTACAGGAGGCCAAGCCCCCCTAAAGATGTGGTTAATGACAAGCCTCCGGCGCGGGGGAAATCACGGTCGATTAGCGGGGGCGCTTCAGGGAATAAGAGGATGTCTAAAGATTCACTACTTATGTCCAAAAGACCCGGTTGAAAAGGTGCCAGAGGCGTGCAAGGTTTCCCGCCATGACACCGTTCGATGCGCTCACGCAAGCAGTGACGCCGGCCTGTTCTCGGGGGAGTGAGGGGTGGTGGCGGATGGGATCGGGACGCGGGCGGTTTCAGGGCGGGCTGATCGCAGTACCGTCAACCAACCAAAAACCGTTCGTATGATGAACAAGCACAACAACCAAATCAGCGATGCCTCCCAGGCATCGGGCACTCAACCATCCCTCCCCGGGTTCACCGCGAGATTCCTTGCCATGGGCGCTCTCGTGGTGGCGGGCGCGGCGCAGGCCGCCCTGATCAACCCGCAGGAGGCCATGGGCAACTTCGGCACGGTCAACCAGGCCAACGTGTTCGGGCCCGGCATCGGGGCGAACGGGGGCAACAGTTGCGCCCCAACGGCGACCATGAATTCATTCACCTTCCTGCAGAACACCTATCCGGCGGTGTATGGGAACATGCTGATGGGCGGAAACGCCACTTGGACGGCGGCGGCGATCCAGCTCGCCCTCGGCATGGGGACCACCTCCGCGGCCGGCACGAGCCTGAACGGATGGGTGAACGGCAAGGTGAACTACATCAACGCCAACGCGCCCGGGACCACGGTGTTTGCCGGCATGAGTTCGGCCGGTGTGGTGGCCGGGCAGCCCTGGCTCGCCGCGGGTGCTCCGACGCCCGCCTTCCTCAACCAGCAGCTCTCGGCGGGCGAGGACATCGAAATCGGCATCCAGCCGATCGGTGGGGGCGTCGGCCACGTGCTGACGCTCACCGGTATGTCGTGGAACAACATCGCCGGCGGCATGGTTTACGGCGGGACGGACACGCTGACGTTGAACTCCATCGACCCCGCCAACCCGGGGGTGAACACCGCGCTGACTTTCACCGCCGGCACGCTGACGATCAACGGGGGGGCCTACAACAACTACCAGTTGACTGTCGCCCTGGCTGAGAGCCCGGTGCCTGAGACCTCGACCACCATCGCCGGCGGCCTGGCTTTGGGTCTGGTTTTCCTGGTGGTTCTGCGGAAGAACCAATCGGCGACCAACCCGACAGCTTAAGACGTTCACCCAAACCAGGTGGCGGACGCCGTTCGCGGCCGGGGGACCAGAGTCATTAATCCCCGCACGTTTCGTCTGGCGTCCGCCACCCAAGTGTTTTTGAGCTGCCGCGCGGTTTCTTTCGCGCGGCGGCATTTCAGCCCGGCGCTTGCGCGGGGCGTTGGTCTTCTTTTCCAGGAGGTGGGGATGGGATTTCGGCGGCCTCGGGTGGGCCGCCACCATGTCTCCGGCCGGTGTTTCCCCCCGGCACGGTTCGTGGCTTTCCTGCCCGCAACACGCGCAAGGTGTGTCCGCGGCCGTTTTCAAAGGGCTCGACGGTGGCGGAGATTTCCAGGACACGGTAGCGGATGGTGTTGAGGCCGTAGGATTGGTAGGCGCGGGCGAACAGTTCGGTTTCGACGATGCCGGTCCAGTCGGCGAGGGTGAGGAACTTCATCGGTTCCCCGGTGGCCTGGTGGAAGAGGCGCTGCTCGATCACCAAACCGCAGGTGACGATGGACTGGCCCACCTGGTTCCCCAGTTGGTTGACCGGGCAGTAGGTTTCCCAGGCGGTGTCGGGGAACAGCTCCAAGGGATGCCCGCTGGCGGGATAGC
>Ga0182030_10003623_pt1 | contig 33025 bp, 32 predicted proteins | sample 812S3MmetaG_FD_121299 | JGI IMG/M metagenome (GOLD analysis project Ga0182030, IMG submission 121299) | Permafrost microbial communities from Stordalen Mire, Sweden - 812S3M metaG (Illumina Assembly) | ecosystem: Environmental > Terrestrial > Soil > Wetlands > Permafrost | place: Sweden... | reverse complement strand
GTGAACACGGTGCATGTTGTGGTTGAGGATCAAAGGCCGCACCACGCGCGGCACCGCGAGATTGTTGGCGGCTTGGTTGTCATGTGGGTCGGTGCCATAATGGTAGGCATTGTCGTAAAAGGACACGATCAGGCCGCGCCAGAAGAAGAGCAGGATGAACGGCGTTAGGTCGTGCCAATTGAGATACACCTGCGCTGCGAGAAACCCGATACAAAGAAAAGCATCCATCTGAATCGCCTGCACCATACGACGGGTGAACAGGTCGAGGACCGCGACGAGAGTCTTGCTTTGCGTCCAGGCGACGAGAAGCCGCTTGAAACGCTTCCAGAAATAAAACACCAGCGGCGAAATCACCTCGGAAAGGTAAAGTAGGCCGAGAATTCGTCCGTAATAGGCCAGCCACCACCGCATGAAATGCTTGGTATCGGCGGGCACAAGCTCGGTCGTGTCCAATTCGCTCCGGTTGTAGCGGTGATGCGTCATGTGCCCAATTTTCAGGATGTAAAAAGGGCAGCCGAATAGGATCGCATGTACGCGGCCCAGAAAATCGTTGGCCTTGCTATGGCGGACCAGCTTGCGGTGTATGGCCTCATGGATCAGCAGCCAGCACATGATCGTTGCGTAGCCATAAAGCGCCAAGTAGACGACGAAGGCTGCGCCGCTCCAAGACCAGATGACCGGTGTGAGGACCAGGCCGGCAAGTTGGAAGAGGATCGCAAAGGCCGAAAGCCCCAGGTTCCGGGATTGCGGCAGGTAACGTATCTGGTCGGATGATGCCATGGCGTTCATCGGTATTTCGGCCGGGAACACGCCGCATCGGTCGGCGTCATTTGCCGCAGCGCCGATTGCCGTTTCGACTTCGCACCGGATTCGAAGGATTTTACGGGTGATACGTGGAGATTACGGCATGGACTTGCATGCGGCGAAAGTTCGTCGGCGTAATATACAGCATTGCGCATAAAATCGATGTCATGTCGCAACGGGATTGCTGGGTTCAGCTTTTTCGACGAATCTGCCGACGAAACGGAATCATAACGACTTCCTTGAGGTTATCGGTGATAAGTTTACTGGGATGGGTGTCGACCCCGAAGACGGTCGCGCCGGTCGAAAGCTCGGCATAAGTGCCGAACAGGCGGTCCCATACGCTGAATACATCGCCAAAATTGGAGTCGGTGTAAGGCTTCTGATAATGATGATGCACGTGGTGGAGATTGGGCGTAATGAAGATCCAGCCCAATATGCGACCGAGTCGGACGGGAAGGCGATACTTTGAATGGGATGTGATATTGGAAACGGTTTCCACTGTCTGCCTCAACAACAGCACTCCCCAACCCGCACCGATCAGCAGCACCCAAACGATGAGGAAGGATACCCGCACAAACGTATCCCCAGGGTGCTCGCGAATCGTCGTGGCAACGTCGACTTCCCGAGCGCTGTGATGCACTAAATGAAACCTCCAAAGCCAGCGGAACTTGTGCATGGTGACGTGGTAAACGTAGTCGCCGAAATCCAGGAGCACGAAAGCGAGACCATATTTGCTCCACGCGCTCGAGCTGCCGGGCAACACCTGCAAGAGCCCCCAATGGTGAACCGTCACACAGGTCGCCGCCATAACCACAAAGATAGTCATGACCAACTGCACAGGCAGCGCTAGGAGCATAAGGGCCACATTCAGCCGGGCATGACTCCATTTCACTCCGATCGGCTCAGCAGAAACGATCAGCTCGACGGACCAGAGCATAGTCAACAGTCCTGCATACAGGAGGACCTGGGCGGCTGTGCCATGCGCCGCAATAAAGGACGTAAGAAGCGGCATTGAAAACTTGGAATCCACGATTTAAGATGGCTCTCAGGCCGCAACGCTGACTTTTCCTGTCCTCAGCTCCTTGTAGAAGTTGGCGACATGGGGAAGGAACTGATGATGGTGAAATATGAGCGACGCGTGCTGAACAGGACTCGCGCCACCGGTCACGACCCGGCATTCGCCTTGGGGAAAAAGCCGCACGAGATCACTATTGAGGGCTATGCGTGTGGGAGAATTGCCGGTGAGCACCGTGCCCTCGCTTTCCGCGTAAAGGATCAGAGTAGGCGCCTCCGTGAGCACCGCGAGGTCCGGGGCACTCCACTCGTCCGGCTCAACGAACTGGCCGAGTGCACGGACCCGCTCACTCGCGCCGGCACAGTCCAGGCCCTTGATTGAAACCATGACCCCGCCGAGAAAGCGCTCTATTTCATCGGCAGTCATCAGCCCAAGGAGCTCATCACGATTCTGGGCGCCCGCATTGAACATTTTCGAAAAAATTGCCTGCGAGCGTTCCACGACCGAATGATTCATTTTTTCGAGCGGATCGAAGTATGGCTTGAGCGCTCGAGCCGTCAGCGTCGCCGGCTTCGACTCGGTTGGATCCAGGACATCGCCCACACAGGCAACGGGACTTATCAAGATGGCGCCGGCCATGTCGGTCCGTCGTTGCCTGGCGCGCGCCCGTCGGAGCCACTCGACAAGGAGCCCGCTGCCGAAGCTTACGGTGAATATGACGGGGCGCTGGCCGCGCAGGATCGTCAGTTCCTCGACAAGGTCGTCCAGCTGCGCACACAGCAGTTCGAGCGAAAAGCCGCGGCGCGAGTAATTAAGATAATATACGCTTCCACTCTGGAACAACATCCGCCGAAGAAGAAACACCTGTTCCGTCGAATCTGGCACAAAACCGCCGAGGACTATCGTTGGATAATGGCCGGGCCGGTCTTCACACAGAATCGCCGCCAACTGCCGTTCCTCCACATTCCCTCTCATTAGGGCGGCATCGCTGGCCCGAGTGACGGTGGGCGAGAACGGACGGGGCCGCGCCGGTCTTAGCGAATAACCTTTTGTTCGAATGACGCTTTGTCCGACGCCGACATTCTGATGGATGGTATTCATGCGATGTCTTCTGTTACTAGGCTCTTGAAGCGGGAATGATCAATGTCGTTGTGGGATTGAGGAAGGCGACAATTCGTGAGTTCTGAAATTCTTCCGAGAGGTCCGCAGCCTTCGCGGTAACGGCGACGATTTCGGCGCCGACGAGCGGATTTCGGGTCTTGCTGAAGAAGAGGACGGTTTCCATCGATTAGGACCACGCAACGCTTAAATGAGGATCTTTGTATCGAAGTAATCCAGGACAAGGATCAGAATGAGCGAAACGACCACGGCCCTCGTGACCGCCGCGCCAATTTCGCGTGGACCGCCGTACGTTGAGCCCGATGTCGAAGCAGACCAGCACGACCACGAGGCCGAATACTTCCGCCTTTACCATGCCGTTCATCATGTCTTTGAATTTTGTGTAGTGCCTAAGGGCCACAAAATACGTCTCTGGGCTGATCCCGAGGTAGTTTACATGCCTGGAGACGACCGCTCCGCCGAACCAGCCGACAATATTGGAGATTACGATAAGCACCGGCATCATCACTAGCACAGCCGCTAGCCTAGGAAGGACGAGGATTTTCGCCGCCGGAATGTTCATCGTCGTGAGGGCGTCGATCTCCTGATACACCTTCATAGACGCAAGCTCTGCGGTTATCGCCGATCCGCCCCGCCCGGCGAGCAGCACCGCGGTCATCATCGGCCCGAGCTCGCGCGCCATCGAAAGGCCGACCAGGCTTCCGACGAACTCCTTCGCTCCAAAGTCTTGCATCGAATAGCCTGCCTCAAGCGCCAACACGGTGCCGATGAAGAAGCTGAGGATCGCTATAATCGGAAGCATCGAGTAACCAATCAAATAGCATTGCTCGATAAAGCGCGCCCATTGCCGCGGAAGGGTACCCACGTACGATACGGCGCGGAACTGGAGCTGGACCACGCTTCCAACCCCCTCCAGAATTGTGGTAAGTTGATTCTTCAATTCAGCCGTTCGCCTGCCAATGTTTGAGCAATCTTCGACCGAATTCAGGTCTTAGGGTGCTTTCTCTCACACCCCCAGGCTGGCGGCGTGTGCGGGGAAGCGGCCCCAGTTGGAATTCGACGAAGCTCCTAATGCCATCGGCCAGCCACGTGATCGCATCCTGGCGCTCCAAGCTCCGTGTTTCCTCGGTGTGGCTTTGGTTGTGCCGGCAAATCGAAAGCACCTGCCACCAGGTGGTCGCGTGCAATCCGTCCTAGCAGCCAGCACTGGGCAAGAAACGACCTTGGGGCGGGGACCATCCTTCACTTTATCAGTCCGAAATGAACATCCGATGAAAATTAAATGAATTGTTATTCACCATTGGCTAACACGATAGACATTCGAACCCGGGCATAGATGGTCTTCTAGAATTCAAAATTCGGCACGGCGTGGCGGCCAATGGATTCCTTGACGACTAGGGCGTGATGGGGCTCGCGCTTAACGCGGCGATGTTTCATACATTCGCGCCGACATCGGCCAGGTGCAGTGTGAGCCGACGCGTATAAGGCAACTTCTGCCCAACCTCGCTGCAAACGCGTTTCAGGTGTCGCGGCCCGACAGCAGCGTCACGTTGGAATCGGCCATAACCCGAAATTGATGGCGGCTAGTCGTCAGCGATCAAGGCCCGGGTCTTCCGCCAGAACAGCTCGGGCGGGTCCTTGAACGCTTTCAGCGCTACCGCCCAACTGCCGGGAAACCAAGTCTGGAGCCCGGAGTGGGCCTAGGGTTATCTATTTGCCGAAGTATTGTCGCCCTGCACGGCGGCACGATTTGTGCCGAAACCTGCGCTGACGCCGCTGGATTCCGTGCTGTGATGGATCTACCGGCTGCCTAATTTCCGTAAACCCAATTTCTAGTCAGAAAATGCATCACCGGTCGGATTCCCGGATCTAGGTATGTCAATCCACAGTACCATTCTGCATCCGCGCCAATTCATCGGCAATGTTGCGGTCGCTCCGGCACCGGGGCATCTTGCTTTGACCTCCCCATTTGCTGTGGTTTTTCATCCAATGTTCAAAAACCCCGGGCTTGACCAGCTGCACGACCGGCGCATCCAAACCGCCGCCTTTGCGCTTCGCGTCGTAATCATCGTTCATTCGCCTGAGTTCGGCGTCGAGCTCTGCCTCGATAAAGGGCATCTTCGGAGTCGTGAGCGTGCCTTGTCTGAGTTCGATCCACCACTCGTGACAGCCCCGGCTGCGGCCCGTGAGTGAATTGGCAAATATTGGGGCAACATGGAAGTTGACGACCGTCAAACCGTGACGGCGGCAGATGGTGAACAGGGATTCTGTTATCTCCCTTTCGATCACATGCTCCCCGAATGCGCTGAGCTGCAGCTTGGTCCGGCCTACGTATAGGATCCGCGCGGGCGCTGTGGACGTGAATCGGACGACGTCGCCGATCACGTATCTGGCCAGCCCGGCGGGTGTCGTCAGAATCAGGGCATAGTCGACACCGACCTGTACATCGGCCAGCGCAACGGCCTTGGCGCCAAGGGTCGAAAGCTGTGCCTCATCGAACGCGCTCATGGGCAGGAATTCATAGAAGACGCCCACATCGGTTAGTAGACGGAGCCCAGCCCCTGAATCCGCATCCTGGACGGCGACGAAAGCCTCCGATGCGGGATACACCTCGTGGAATTGAACCGTCGGTCCAAGGACTGTACGCAACTCGTCCTGGAAGGGTGCGATTGGAACTCCTCCATGCATGAAGCATTCGAAGTTTGGCCAGATTGCCTGAAGGTTCGGGACTCGCACATTGGCCCGCGAGCATTCAATTCGCAGGGCATCCGCCAGAATGAGCACCCAGCTCGGGATTCCGCCCAAAAGAGTGATGTCGAGCGTAACCGTCCTATGGGCGATCGCCTCAATCTTAGCGGGCCAATCTCCAATCTGGGCGATCACTGCGCCCGGTTCGTAGAGATGTTTCTCCACCCATTTCGGGAGATTGAGAGCGCAGATGCCGCTCAGGTCGGCGGCATGGGCTTCAAACGGTTTAGATTCGGCAATAGGGGCGAGCGCGGTCGCCCCGCCGAGGAAAAGGTGGCGGCCGCGGAAGATTCCTACATGACCCACGCGCGCGGTGTAGGCGAAAAGTGACTGAAGCCCTGCGTCCTTGAAATGCTTGATCATCCGCTTCGTCATCGGCAGGTACTTCGTGCGACCTACGGTCGTGCCGGACGATATAGCGTACAGCGAGCAGCTGCCAGGCCAGAGGACATTGGCCTCACCCCGCTTAGTCCGTTCGATAGCATCCGCGAGGTCCTCATACGTGCGCAATGGGACGCGCTTCCGAAACTCGGCTTCAGGCAGCTGGGGCTCAATCCCAGTCTCACGCCAGTAGGACGTCTTCGCCAGGTTGCTAACCAGACTGATACGTGTTTTTTCTTGCCGATCGGCTGCTCCGGCAACGCGGCGCATGCGCCTCCTAGAGTAGGCCGTCATCAGGCTGGCGCCTACGATTAAAAACCTTCTGGACATGGCAGCCATTGCGTTGTTGCGGTCGTTTTCAGAGGGTGCGCCGCTTCCGATGCCGGCAAGCGAATTCAGACGGCCAACCGAATCTTATGTGTTAAGCTCTTAATAATCAATACTTGCGGTCGGCGCTTACAAGCACTGCGGATTCGGTTCCAGCGAAGATGCTTCGTCTATAGTCTCGGGTTATTTCATCCTTCGGCTGTTCAACATTCCGCCGGTTTCGAACCAGGTGAAGCAGCCACCGAAACAAAGTGGGTCCATGAAACCAGCCGTTGTCGACGAAGGGAAACTCAGTCGTCGGAGAGGCGTTCGCTGCAGATTTGTTAGCTAGGGTCCGGGGCCACCCCCATTCGATTGTGCCTAGAATTGCACGAGAGAAATCAGAGTTGGATAGGCCTCTCGATGGGAATCGCCAGTGCGACCAGCGGCATGCAATTTGGCACCCGAAATAATCCTTAAGGCGTGCGTAAACGGGCCGGTTTCTAACCGTCCCGCCTTCCCGTTTCCCATGAAAGGGGAAGCTGCACGGGGCAGTTTCTGGGATTATACTTCGCGAAAGCAGCTGCTTCCTCAAGCACCGCATTGCCCAGACCCACTGTTGCACCAAATTCGGTGCGTCGGCATCCGAAGTGAACGGACTGGTGGACGCCGAGGGAGTGCATCGCCGTCGAGCGAAGAGGCTGATTTAGTTGCAGCTGGTTGCACACATTTGCGCCTTGGGTCACTGGTGGCCGTGGTGTTCGGGTCGATAATGCGGCGGTGCAGGAATACGGTGCCGAGCTTGGCAACGGAAACCCCGCAGAATGACCTTAGCTCATTACGGCACTCCGCCTGCGGTTTGCTGGTTCGATTTCCGGTCGACCCAAGGAAGAGTCGGGTATTTCTCGCTCCAGATGAACTCGAGCGCGGCCTGATCCTCGATCTCCGCCTAGGCGATGTCGCGATCGCTGTCGGCTGGGAGCGCCCACGCAAGGCCGTCCTCCATGATCCTGACCTGCCGCCTTTGATTGGACACCGCGGATCTGGGATTTCGAGCTGTTATGAGGAGACCGGGCTATGCCAAACTGCGAACCGATGCTTCCCGATCCCATTGGCGCGTCTTGGCAGCGGAAATGAAGCCTGCCATATCGCCAACATCAACGACACCTTTGTCTCTTTCGATGTTCGCCTTCAGAAGCAATTTCCGACCGCCCTTGTCGACGGCAATCGCCTTCAGATGAGCATAGGCGTCGTGCACAAAATCGATGGCGGCGGATTCCATGGTTAGGAGCTTAGCGCCTTTGTCGGATAAGATGACGACAATTGCGTCAAATAGGACGGAAGGCATGCCAGCCAGTTGCCCGTCCGCCACCAGAATTGAACCATTGGCAAGTTTCGCACCACCCACCTTTGGGGCCACAATCTTTACATTCGCGCCCGCAGCGACCGCCGCCTTCCGAACTTCGTCGATGACAGCGCCATCGGAGCCATCCGCTATCAGGATGCCAATTGCCCGGCCATGGAGGGTGGCCTTCATTTTGCCGATGATCTGCAATGCCGGCGAAAGCTCACGTTCCTGCACGGATGCCGCGGCCGGCGGGGCGCTTGGCAGTTTATCGAGCGCAAGACCGTTGGCGACGCGTTTGGCGAGGTCTTCTTCGATATGACGCAAATGGGCGACGATTGCCTGACGCACATGGACGTGCGCCACCTTCGACAGCTCGAAAACGAGCGCCGAAGCGATATGCGCCTGCTCATAATCGGTTTGGCTGCGATAGAACTGCCGTGCTTGGCTATAATGGTCGGCGAAGCTTTCTGCCCGGAAACGGCCTTTCCCACCGCTATCGCTTGCGACAGCGCTACGGAAGCCGATGGATGGGCTTTCCCGCGGCGCATCTTGAGATAGGGAGCTTGGCTCGTAACTGACACGGCCTTTCGGCTGCATAGCCTGCATCTTTCCATCGCGCTGTAAGTTGGCGAATGGGCACTTCGGCGCATTGATCGAGATCTGGTTAAAATTCGGTGATCCCAGTCGCAAAAGCTGTGTGTCCAAGTAAGAGAAAAGACGGCCCTGCAGCAGCGGATCATTGGAAAAATCGATTCCCGGCACAAGGTTCGCGGGGCAGTAGGCGACCTGTTCGGTTTCTGCAAAGAAACTGTCAGGCCACCGGTCCAATACCATCCGACCGATCACTTTCAATGGCACCATTTCTTCCGGTATCAGTTTGGTCGGGTCCAGGTGATCAAAGGGAAATTTGTCCGCTTGTTCCTGCGTGAAAAGCTGAACCGCGAGCTCCCACTCGGGAAAGTTGCCTTTCTCGATAGACTCAAACAAGTCGCGCCGATGAAAGTCGGGATCGACGCCGGCAATTTTTATGGCTTCGTCCCATATTGTCGATTGCAGTCCAAGCTTTGGCCGCCAGTGAAATTTGACGAATGTCGAATCGCCATCGTCGTTCACCAATCGAAAGCTGTGAACACCGAATCCTTCCATCATACGCAGCGAGCGCGGAAGGGTGCGGTCGGACATGATCCACATCACCATGTGCATGGATTCCGGCATGAGCGATATGAAATCCCAGAACGTATCGTGGGCAGTCGCGCTTTGTGGGTATCCACGATCGGGCTCCATCTTCACGGCATGGATGAGGTCGGGAAATTTGATGGCGTCCTGAATGAAGAAGACCGGGATGTTGATACCGACCAGGTCCCAATTGCCTTCCTTGGTATAGAACTTGACAGCGAATCCGCGCACGTCGCGTGGTGTGTCGACGGAACCAGCACCGCCCGTAACCGTTGAGAAGCGGGTAAATACTGGTGTTTTTTCGCCGGCCTCTGTGAGTACCTTCGCGGTCGAATAGCGCGCCAGTGATTCGGTCAGCTCAAAATAGCCATGGGCAGCCGTACCTCGCGCGTGAACGATACGCTCTGGAATTCGCTCGTGGTCGAAATGGGTGATCTTTTCGCGAAGGACAAAATCCTCCAGAAGGGTCGGGCCGTTGGCATTGTACCTGAGCGAGTTCTGATTGTCGGAAATAGGGTTACCCTGATTGGTTGTGAGTACGGAATGATTAACGCCGGCAATTTGGTGCAGTTCACCGCCGCTTCCCAACCGGTCTTCCTTGTCCGAATTGGATGAACCCTTTTCGACTCTTCGTTTTGCCATGCTGTTACCAGCTTTCTTTTTCTTTGTCATAATCGATTCTGTTAAGGCTTTACCGTCAAGCTACCAACCGACGGATAATTCGCGGGTCGCTATTAGGCGGCCATCTAGCGCAGCAGTTCTGGCGGGAATGTGTCGTTTATCCGACATGGTTGGGGGTCACGGAGCCTCCTTCATCGTGATGGTGTTGGTTTGGAGCTGAGTCGCCTCGCCTTTTTGCCATGCATCGGCGCCGGCCTGAATCGCCGGTGAGACGATTTCGGCGCGGCTCTTTCTCTTCTCCCCCGAGGAAGTGCCATACTCCGCGTCGCACTCTGCGAGAAGTTGCGGATGGGCCTGGCCGTCCGCAGTGAAGGCCATCATCAGCTGCGGGATGCCGAGCGGCACTTTGTCGCCGCGATCCACTTGCCACGTGTACCAGGTCTTGCCGTAGGTGCCGACCAAGCCCTTCATAACTTCCATCTCGGCAGACTCGGGAATTCGAGGTGCGATCAACTGCCCTGATTTGACCTCATAGACGTGGCTATGCCAAAGCTTCCTTTCCTCGCCGGTAAGCTCTTCGAATAGCTTGGAGCTGATGATGTATTCGATGCCAACGAGTCGCGCATGCTTCTTGTCGGAGTCATAGATGACGCACTGGCGAATATCCCTGCTGACGTGGGAGCAGTAGTGTTGGGCTATCACCTGACGGTTCATGTCGCCACTGTAGAAATGGAGGCCGCAGACATGCTCACCTATGGCCGACAGCGGTGATTCGCCCTGGAGGGGTTTGGCACCCGCTTCCGACCTCACGGCAGTACCAGGGGGAACCGGCGAACACTCAGATGGGTCGTCAATTGCAGATCCCGCCCCATTTGCCGTTGCCAAGCCGATTCCGGAGGCAACCGCCGCCGCTGCCAATGAAGCCGTCTTAAGGAAATCCCTGCGGGATCCGGGGTCTTTGTTATCTTCGTTTGATGTTTTCATTGGAAAAATCCCTTTCCCCTAAGATGCCGGCCCCATATGGCCGCCGGTGAACTCCTCAAACGAATTTCAAATGATTGCATTATGCTGATTGAGGCTTTGGCAGGCCGTGGCTTTGTGCCTTTTCGACGGGGGTTGCGGTGGAAACTGGATGTGTTAGGCGTTTTTGCCTTCAGACTTGAGCTCGATTTCGCCGGATCATGCCCTCCCGTATCGGCGGGTGAAATGGGGTGTTACCCGCGGTCGATCCGTTCCTGGCGAGCGCGGTCCCGAGCTGTCAGGAGCAAAGAGGCAAATTATCCGCCCACCTGACCGCGCGTTGCCCGATTCGTCTTTGGAGAACGATTAAGTGGTGGACGCCGAGGGGCTCGAACCCCCGACCTCCTCGGTGTAAACGAGGCGCTCTAACCAACTGAGCTAGGCGTCCATTCCGTTCAGACGGCCGCAAGCGCCGGCCCCGGCCTCAGCAGGCCGTCTCGAATCATGAGCTCCGCAATCTGGATCGCGTTGAGCGCAGCACCCCTCCACAGGTTGTCCCCGCTCACCCAGAATGCCAGGCCGTTTTGGAACGCGGTGTCCATGCGGATTCGCCCGACGCCGCACTTCACGTTGCAGCTGAAATCAAGCGGTGTCGGGTATTCCTCCCGCGACGGCTCGTCGACGAGTTGGGCTCCAGGAAACGCGGCAACGGCCTCCCTCGCCTCCGCGACGCTGACCGGGCGTTCGAACTCTGCGTTGATCGCCGCCGAATGTGCGCGAACGACCGGCACACGCACGCATGTTGCCGAGATCGGCAGCTGCGGGAGGCCCATGATCTTGCGGCTCTCGAGCATGATCTTGGTCTCTTCCCCCGTATAGCCGTCTGGTCCAAACGAATCGACCTGGGGAATGACGTTGAAGGCGATCTGGTGCGGGAAGACATCGCGGATCATGGGGGACCCGTGCACGTGGGCCCGGACCTGCTCCTCGAGCTCGCGCACGCCGCGGGAACCCATTCCTGAGACGGACTGGTAGGTCGCGGCGATGACGCGCTTGAGGCCAAAGCGCTTGTGCAGCGGCCAGATCCCCATGAGGGCGACCGCGGTGGAACAGTTCGGATTGGCGATGATCCCCTTGTGGCGCCTGAGCGCCTCGGGATTTATCTCCGGGATCACAAGCGGGACATTGGGATCGAGCCTCAGGGCAGAGCTCTTGTCGATGACAAGGCATCCCGCCTTGACGGCGTCGGACGCAAGCGCGCGGGTGACCGCGCCACCCGCCGCAAAGAAGGCGACATCAACGTTGGCGAATGCCCCGGGCCTCGCCTCCTCGACCGCCACCGTGCGGCCCGCAAATTTCAGGCTCTTGCCGGCCGACCTCGCGGAGGCGTAGAGACGGAGCGCGGAGACGGGAAAGCGGCGCTCCGCAAGCAGGCGCAGCAACTCTTGACCGACGGCGCCCGTGGCGCCGACGATGCCGACCGTGAAGGATGACGTCTTGTCCATGGATTCGTCTTGGGAATCGTTCAACAAAACCCGTTCCGCCCTTGGCATCAAGCACGCAGACCGGGTTCTGCTCTTGCGGATAGGCGCATCGACCCTGCAATTTTTCCGAGACGGTAAAGTTGTAACATCATATGTCGTATCGACTTCCAGGCTTCCTCCCTCAAATGTGGCGGGATCCCTGGGGACACCGCGCGGACTCCATGAGATCGCCGAGCGCATCGGCGCGGGGCAGCCCGTCGGCATGGTGTTCAAGTCTAGGGTGCCCACCGGCCTGCATTTTTCAGAGGTTGTGGCCGGTGAGGCCGAATCACGCAATCTGATCACGAGCCGGATCCTGTGGCTGCGGGGATTGGAGCCCGGCGTGAACCAGGGCGGCGATGTCGACACCTTCAAGAGGTATATCTACATCCACGGCACCCAGCGCGAGGACCGTATCGGCGAGCCGATGAGCGCCGGATGCGTGCTCATGCGCAATTCCGAGATCATCGAACTTTACGACGAGGTCCGCGCAGGCGACCTTGTCTGGATCGGCGATTAGCGCGGGCCTAGCGAAGCTTCCCGAAAAGCAGCCTGAGCGAATTGAGGCAGACGATCACGGTGCTTCCCTCGTGCGCGACGACGCCGACCCCGAGCGGCACGGCGCCGAACGAGGTGGCCACGACCATGACCACGACGACGCCGAGAGAAATCCCCAGATTCTGCCGGATGATCGCCCTGGAGCGGCGGCATAGCAGGTAGGCCGCCACGAAATTTTCGATCCGGTCGTTCATGAGGATGACCTCGGCCTGCTCGAGGGCGGCATCGCTGCCGCGAGCCCCCATGGCAACGCCCACGTCAGCGGCGGCGAGGCTCGGTGCGTCGTTAACACCGTCCCCCACCATCGCCACCGTGTTGCCGCCGTCGTGGATCGCCCGGACCGCCGCCACCTTCTCCTCGGGCGACAGCCCGGCCCTCACCTCGTCGAGCCCGAGCTCGCGGGCGACCGATTCCGCGGCATGCCTGCGGTCGCCGGTGAGCATCACCGTGCGGACACCCAGCCGCTTGAGCTCGCTGAGGACCCCGGCCGACTCGGCCCGGATCCTGTCCTTCAGGAGAAGGCGGCCTATCAGCTCCCGCTCGACGATCCAGACCTCGCTCAGCTCGGCGGAGGCCGGCGGCAGGCTCCGGACCCACTCGGCCAGCGGGCCTTCCTCGAGGAGCTCCCGGCGCCCGAGGTAGAGCGTCGAGCCCCCGATGCTGCCCTTTAGGCCCTGGCCCGTGATCGACCTGAAGTCCTCAACCTCGGCCATCCTTATGCCTTCCTCCCTGGCGCGGCGGAGGATCGCTCGGGCAATCGGGTGGTCGGACTTGGCCTCGAGGGCGCCCGCCAATTCGAGCACCTCCCGCTCGCGGCCGACAGGGAAGCTTTCGATCAGCTCGACGGAGAGCTCGCCCGTCGTCAGCGTGCCGGTCTTGTCGAGCGCGACGACGTTCACCTCGGCAAGCCGCTCGACGGCTGCGCCGCCGCGGAACAGGATCCCGTGGCGGGCGCCCCATGCGATGGAAGCGAGGATGGCCGACGGGATCGAGAGGACGAGCGCGCAGGGGCTGGCGACAACCATGAGCGTCATCGAGCGGTAGAAGGCCGACCTTACGCCCCCGGCGTTTTCGAACGGAGGGAGCCCGAAGCCGAGCCACCACAGGAGGAACATCGCGAAGGCCCCCCCAATGACCATGTAGGTGTAGCCGGTCCCGAAGCGGTCCGTGAACCGCTCGCTCGGTGCCCGCATTTTCTGCGCGGTGCGTATGAGGCGGATGATGCGCTCGAGTGTGCTCTCGGAGGGCATGCGCAGGATGTCGAACTCGACCGCGCCCCAGAGGTTCACCGTGCCGCTGTACACCTGGTCGCCAAGCCTCTTTGCGACCGGGACTGCCTCGCCCGTGAGCGCCGACTCGTCGCTCGCGCTCTCGCCCTTCGCCACCACTCCGTCGGCAGCGTACGCCTCGCCGGGCTTGACCCTAACCCTTTGCCCGCGGCGCAGGCCCGCGGCGTCCACCTCCTGTTCCGTGCCGTCAGGGAGGACAAGCGTCGCCCGTTTCGGCGCGGCCTTGAGGAGGGCGCTCACGTCCCGCTGGGTCCTGTCGAGCGCAAACTCCTCCATCGCCCCGGCGGCTGAAAAGAGCGTGAGGAGAAGCACGGCCTCGCCCCAAGCCCCGATGAGGACCGCGCCCGAGGCGACCGCAAGCATGAGAAAGTGGATGTCGATCCGGCGCTCGCGAAGGTTCGCCCACGAGTCGACCGCCGCGTCATAGCCCCCGGCGACAAGCCCCACCGAGTATAACGCCCTGGCAACCCATGGGGAGCCGGGAAGGAACCAGCCGGACAGTAGGCCCGCGACCCCGGCTCCGGCGCATACCGCCGCCAGGGTCGCCAGATTGCGCCAATCCTCATCCCCAAGGGCGCGTGCGGCCTCGCCGCTCGGCCACTCGATCTCCTTCCAAAGCCAAAGCTTTTCGGCGGTCTCGCAGGTCTCCCGGCCGACGATGGTGGCCCCGCCCTGGTGGCTGAGCCTGTAACCCGCCGGGGGGACATTCTCGCTGGCGGCCGACAGCCCAGCCTCCAGCGCGGCTATCGTCTGGGCCAGCCTCTCCTCCAGTCCGGCCTCCGTGTCCCGCCCAATCGTCGCAATGGCGACCTTGTGGGCCCCCGGGTCGACGCGCACCGCATTGACGCCGGGCTGTTCCTGAATGAAGCGTACAAGCTCATCGACCCATCCGCCCCGTTGGTCGGCCGTGGAACTCACAAGGGCAAAGGTTGTTCTCCAGCGAATTCTAAGCAAATTCATTTGCTCCAACGGGCGCCGAATCCCTTCGTTTGCGGCAACCCGACCATGATAGGCATTCGCGACGACACGACCCCGGCGCCGCCCGCCCCAAGCCGGGCGCCGGAGCTCTCCGCCAGGATCTTCTCGGAATGCGGCTGGCTGCAGGAAGAGCTGGCCCTCGAGCACCGCCCGGGCCAGGAGAGGATGGCCATTGCCGTCGCCGCGGCGTTCCGCGACGACGAGCCCCTCCTGTTCGAGGCAGGCACCGGGATCGGCAAGTCCCTTGCCTACCTCGTGCCGGGCATCATCCACGCGACCGACTGCGGCCGCCAGCTCATCGTCTCCACCCACACGATATCGCTCCAGGAGCAGATTGAGGGAAAGGATCTGCCGCTGTGCAGGCGCCTCTTTGGCGCGGTGCCCGAGCTCGGCCGATATGCGGGATTCCTCTCCACCGTCCTCGTCGGAAAGTCGAACTATCTCTGCACCTCGAGGCTGTCGCACGCCCTCGCGGAAAGGGCGAGCCTTTTTGACGACGCCGGCTATGCGGAGCTGCAGCGGATAGCGGACTGGGCGGAGGCGACGGCGACCGGACTGCGCCACGAGCTCCAGCCCCCGCCCGACGCCGAGGTCTGGGAGTCGGTCAACGCGGACTCCTCGTCATGCTCCAGGCGCAACTGCGACTGCGAGCGATGCTTCTACCAGCGCGCGCGGGCTCGCGTGCGCGCCGCCCATGTCATCGTCGTCAACCACGCCCTGCTCTTCTCGCTCATAAACGCGGGCGGAGCCCGCGCCGAGGGCGCCGGGCCCGGAGCCTCAGGCGTGCTCTTCCCCGGCGACTTCGTCGTCCTCGACGAGGCGCACACCGTCCCCGAGGTCGCCGAGGAGAACTTCGGCCTCGCGCTCAGCAGCCTCGGCGTCGAGCGGACGCTCCGGCACCTGTACAATCCGAAAACGCGGCGCGGGATCATGAAGAGGCGCGGCGACGCCGAGCTTCGGCAGGGGGTCGCCGGCGCGCTCGAGGCCGCGGAGCGGTTCTTCGGGCTCGTTGGGGCGGCGCTTCTCGCGGAGCGCCCCGTCGCCCGCGTCCGCGAGGCGGGCGTCGCCGAGCCCCTTCTTGAGGGCCCACTCGCCTCCCTGGAGCGGTCCGTCGCAAGGATTGCCGACGCGCTCGAGGACGGAAAGGAGAGGGATGAGCTGCTGGAGCAGCGGGCCCGCCTGCGGGCGATCAGAGGCGGCGTGGACGAATGGCTCGGGCTCTCGAACAGGGGGCATGTGTACTGGGCCGAGAGGGGCGGGAGGCGCCAGACGATCGTGGCCCTGCGGAGCGCGCCGGTCGATGTCGCGCCGGAGCTCGAACGCTGCCTGTTCGGCGCCGGCGTCAGCGTCGTCTGCACGAGCGCGACGCTCGCCCTGGGGGGCGACATCGGGCCGTTCGCCGCCCGCATCGGCGCGCCCGCCGCAAGGGCGGAAATCGCCGGCTCGCCCTTCGACTTCGAGCGCAACATGCGTGTCTACGTCGCGGCCGACATTCCGCCTCCCTCCGCGCCGGAATCGCGCTCGTCGATCGACGCCATCGCCGACTACGTGGGCTTCTGCTGCGGGCGCGTCGCCGGGGGGTCGCTGGTGCTTTTCACGAGCTACCGCGACATGCAGGCGGTCGCCGCGGCCGTGGCGCCCGAACTCAGGCGCGCGGGGCGCCCATTTCTCATCCAGGGAGGCGACATCGCCAGGACGGAGCTCGCGCAGATGATGCGCGACGCCGGCAACGCAGTCCTGTTCGGAACGGACAGCTTCTGGACCGGGGTGGATGTCCCGGGAGACGCCCTGTCGCAGGTCGTCATCGCCCGCCTGCCCTTCAGCCCGCCGACGCACCCGGTAGCCGAGGCCAAGGCCGAGCTGATTCGGGACCGGGGCGGCGACCCCTTCGGCGAGCTCACGCTGCCGGAGGCCGTGATAAAGTTCAGGCAGGGGGCGGGCAGGCTCATCCGCACGCACGCCGACCGGGGGGTCGTGACCGTTCTCGACAGCCGCGTCCTCGCAAAATCCTACGGGCGGCTCTTCATGGAGGGACTTCCAAAGCGCTCCTTCATCCGGCTCACCCGGGAGAACCGGACGGACCAATTTCGTCCTTTCACCTGACGGGCCCGGGTCTATCCTCTCTTTCCCCGATGACCATCCTGCGCGCTGCGTGCCTCTCCGACATCGGAAGGATTAGAAAGGAAAATGAGGACCGAGTGCTCTTCAGCGAGGCGGCGCGGCTATTCGGCGTCGCCGACGGGGTCGGCGGCCTGCCCGGGGGCGCCGAAGCGGCCCAGGAGACGGTCGACATCGTCACCGCGGGGGTCCTGGCGGCCGGTCCTGAGGCCGAGCCCAACCTCAAGGGGATAATCCTCTCGGCCAATGAAGCGGTCGTGAAGCTCGGAATGCGGATAAGTCCGGGACTCGGAATCGGCTGCACTCTGACGCTGGGATGCTTGCGCGCCGGCCGGCTCATGCTGGCCCATGTCGGCGACTCGCGCGCATTCATGTTCCGAATGGGGGAGTTGTTCTGCCTGACCGAGGATCACTCCGTCGAGAACGAGGCGAGGCGGCGCAGGGCGCGCGGCGAGGTGGTCTACTACAGCGAGACGCAGCGAGGCGCGCTAACCCGGTGCATCGGCCAGCTGCTGCCGCCCGAAATCGACGTCGCCGACGTGCCGGTCATCGCCGGAGACCGCTTTCTCTTCTGCACGGACGGCGTCACGCGCCTCGTTGCCGAGACGGAGCTGGGCAGCCTCGCGGGAAAGCCGGCGGAGCCGGCAGCGATCGTCAAGGGCCTGGTCGACCTCGCCATCCACCGCGGCGGCCCCGACAACGCGACCGCTGTCGCCGTCATTGTCGACTCGCCTTAGCCCATCGCGCCCGGCCGGGGATCAGGTGACGAAGGGGTTGTAACGGAGCTCGTTGCCCGCGGTCGTCATGGGGCCGTGACCCGGCGCCACGACAGTATCCGGGGGAACGGCCGCCAGCACCCGGTGCAGGTGCGCTCGGAGCTGCTTGTGACAGTAATATGGGCCGCCCGCGGAGCCCGCGAATACGAGGTCTCCCGACACGAGGAGCGATCTGGCCAAGGGGAAGGCGGCTGAGCGGACGTGGAAGCAGTTGTGCTTTGCGCAGTGGCCCGGCGTCGCGAAGGCCGTGACACTGAGACCGCCGGCGGAGACGGTTTCCCCCTCCCCGATCGGCCTTCCCCGCGGTATGCTCGCGCCCAGCGGAACATATGCGGCGGACACGCCGAACCGCTCCATCGCGCCGCAGAGCCCGCCCGCGTGCTCCGCCTCGATGTGCGTGACGAAGATGCCGTCCAGCTGGCGGACCGCAGGGGGCCATCCCACGTCGAGGGCGCCGGGCTCGGGGCCCGTGTCGAAAAGCAGCCCGCGGTCCCCATCCCCCGCCACAACGTATGCGTTGACGACGCCTATGCCGTGGGCCATGCGCAGCGGCCAGACGCAGAAGGGCAGCCCCTCCGAGTCGGGCAACGGGTATTTCCCCGAAGCGAGGGCGCAAAGGCCCACCTCGTTCAGTCCGAGGGCGGCCGCCAGCCTGCTGCATTCCCCGGGGCCCAGCTCGGGCCGGTAGTCGATCGCGTCCAGGATCCGGGCGAGGGGCACTCCGGACCTCTCGGCAAGGCCCTCGGGCGCCAGGCCGGCGCAGCTCATCGCCTTCTCGAGCACGTCGCCGAGTTCGTCTTCAAGCGGGATCTGGAGTGTGTGAGCCAAAGGGACTCGTTCGGCCGAACTGCGTGAATCCTAGGCGCAACGCCGGCAATATTCAACGCCGCACCGCTCAGAAGCGTTGCCCTCCGAATCTGAACCGTCTGGACTCTCGCCCCCATGGATCCCTCCCAAACGGAGATACTCGGCATCTTCACGCGGACCCGCGCCCTTCTGACGGGCCACTTCGTGCTGCGCTCCGGCCTCCACAGCGGCCATTACTTCCAATGCGCGCAGGTCTGCCAGCACATGGACGCCGTCGAGCGCCTTTCCGAGCTCCTGCTGGCGAAGGTCCGCGCGTCGGGATGGGAATTCTCAACGGTCCTCGCCCCTGCGATGGGAGGGCTTGTCATCGGCCAGGAACTCGCGCGCCAGGCAAGGGCGCGCTACATCTTCGCCGAGAAGGAAAACAACGCGCTCGTCCTTCGCCGCGGCTTTACGCTCGCCCCGCGCGAGCGGGTGCTGGTCGTCGAGGATGTGGTGACCCGCGGCGGTCGAGTCGTCGAATGCCTGGAAATCATCCGCAGGGCCGGGGGCGAGGCCGCCGGCGTCGCCATGCTGGTCGACCGCAGCGCGGGCTTGGTCGGGTTCGCCGCGCCAACCGTCTCGCTTCTCGAATTGAGCTTCCCCACCTACAGCGCCGACGCGCTGCCCGAGTCCCTGTCCAGGCTTCCCGTGGAGAAGCCCGGAAGCTGACCGTCGGCAGACGCGCGCTCAGGGCTTCGTCACGACGACGTACCTCTGGTATCCGCGGAAGTACACGAGAAGCAGGTTGTGGCCGTGGTGAAGGAGCGCCTTCGCCTGGGCGATGTCGTCGACCGGCGTCCGGTTGATTTCGACAATGACAGCCCCCTCCACAAGTTCCTGCGCATAGTCCGACTTCTCGTCCACGCTCACGACGACGAGGCCGGTCGTGCGCGGGTCGATGCCGAACCGGCGCCGGACTTCGTCGTTTAGCTTGCCGACCACGACGCCGCCGAGGATCTCGTTCGGCTCCTCGCCGAACTGGCCCAGCGTCACCGGGATCGTCATGGGCTTCCCGTCGCGCGAGATATCGAGGGCCACCTTGCTTCCGGGCGACATCTCGGCAATCGCGAGGCGCAGTGCGTCGTAGTTCTCGATATCCTTGCCGTCCACCTTGAGGATGACGTCGCGGCGCTTGATGCCGGCCTTCTCCGCCGGGCCATCAGGCGAGGTGTCGGTCACTATGACGCCCTTCACCTCCTTCGGCAGGCCTATCTCCTCGGCGACATCCGGGGTCACCGCATCCGCGCGCACGCCGAGGAACCCGCGGGAAACCGTGCCCGTCTCGATCAGGCTCTTCATCACCCCGGCGGCCATGTTGACCGGCACGGCAAAGCCGATTCCGATGTTTCCGCGCGAGGGCGAGACGATCGCGCTGTTGATGCCGATGAGCCGGCCCTTGGCGTCGATGAGCGCTCCGCCCGAGTTGCCCATGTTGATCGCCGCGTCCGTCTGGATGAAATCCTCGTAGCCGCCCACGTCGTCCAGGATGCCTAGACCGCTCCGGCCCTTGGCCGAGACGATGCCCATCGTGACCGTCTCGCCGACGCCCAGCGGATTGCCCACCGCGAAGACGACGTCGCCGACCCGGAGCTTGTCGCTGTCCGCAAATGTCACCGCCGAGAGCCCGGTCGCATCTATCTTCACCACGGCGATGTCCGTCTTGGGGTCCGCACCCACGACCTTGGCGGGGAATTTGTGCCCGTCCGCGAGGTCAACCGTCAGCTCATCGGCATTCTCCACCACATGGTTGTTCGTAAGGATGTAGCCGTTGGAGGAGACAATGACGCCCGAGCCGAGACCCATCTCCTTTCGCTCGCCCTCCTGCTCCGGGACGTCCCCGAAGAACTGCCGGATGAGCGGATTCGTCTGCACTCGGACGTTCCTCGATGACTCGATCGAGACGACCTCGTTCTGGACGGGCCCCACGATGTCAGCGTAGCTGGACACGGCGGGAAGCTTGCCGTCGTTGACTGCCGAGAAGTCCCTCTTGAGATCGGGCATCTTGGTCGGCGCGGTGGAATCCGCCCCGCGAGCCATGCTCGCAAGGGCGAATGCCGCCGTCGCGGCCGAGAAAATGACGATTCTTGGGACTGGTCTGTGTTTCATTAGATGGAGGGAATGACCCGGAGGGCGCCGGCTGTGTTCCGAAAACCCCGGGGCCGGGCGTTTCAGAAGCCTTTGATTCGGAATAGGCTCGTGATGCTTTCGTTTGTGTTAATTCGCTGGATTGCCTGGCCGAGAAGCCCGGCGACGCTCAGCACGGTCACAGGCAGGCCCTTGGTGTCGATTGGAACTGAATTCGTTGTGATCAATTCGTCAATGATACCGCTCTTTAACCTCTCGTAGGCGATCTCGTTGAGGATGCTGTGGCTCACGGCTGCGCGCACCGTGCGGGCGCCGCGTTCCCTGAGCATCGCGGCTGCGGCCACGAGCGTGCCCGCCGTCTCCGTTATGTCGTCCACGAGAAGGACGTCGCAGCCGGCCACCTCGCCGACAACGTTTATCGCCTCGACCGTAGTCGCGCTCGTGCGCCTCTTGGCGACCATGGCGATCCCGGCGCCGAGGACATCGGCGTAGGCGGCCGCCATCTTCATCCCGCCAACATCAGGCGAGCACACGACGAGCGACTCGCTTTTCTTCTTGCCCAGGTAGTCGAAAAAGACCGGCGAGGCGTAGAGATGGTCGACCGGGATGTCGAAGAATCCCTGTATCTGCTGGCTGTGGAGGTCCATCGTCAGGACCCGGTTTGCGCCTGCGGAGACGAGAAGGTTGGCTACCAGCTTGGCCGTGATCGGGACGCGGGGCCGGTCCTTGCGGTCCTGCCGCGCGTACCCGTAAAAGGGGAGCACGGCCGTGATCCGCTGGGCGGACGCGCGCCGCGCGGCGTCGATCATGATCAGGAGCTCCATCAGGTGATGGTTGGTCGGCGGGCACGTCGACTGTATGATGAACACGTCCTGGCCGCGGATGTTCTCGTCGATCTTCACGAATGTCTCTCCATCCGGAAAGCTCGTGACCATGGCCTCGCCAAGCGGGACGCCAATGTGGCGGCAAATGTCCTCGGCCAGCACCCTGTTGGAGTTGCCTGTAAAGATCCTCAGTCGGGATTCGCTCATAAGCGGGCCATCCTTGGGGGGTGGCCAGCGGGAGGCTACCCCAAAATTTTGGACGGGCTCCCCAACTTGCCGATCTGCCTCAGGGCCTCGTATGCCGCGATTCCCGCAGCCGTGCTCAGGTTGAGCGACCTGAGCTCCGGATTGGCGTGCGGAATCGTCACACGCCAGTCGCGCAGCTCGTCGTGAAGCCATCCCGGTGCCCCGCTGCCCTCGTTGCCGAAGACCAGCCCGTCGCCGTCCTCGAACCGGGCGTCCCAGAAGCCGCGGTCCGTCCGGGTCGTCAGAAGCCACAGCCTTCGCGGTGCGGACCCGCTTGCGCGGAACGCGTTCCAGTCCGCATGCTCGTGCAGGTCGAGCGAAAACCAGTAGTCCATCCCCGCGCGCCTCAGGTTTCTGTCGGTGATCTTGAAGCCCAGGGGGCGGATCAGGTGCAGCCTTGAATTCGTCAGCGCGCACATCCGCCCCACGTTGCCGGTGTTCTGCGGAATCTCGGGCTGAAAGAGGACTATATGGATCATCTCGGAAGCCCTCCTGTGGAGGGGCAATCTCGTTTCTTATCCGCGTTCAAACTAATGCAAGCTCCTTGCGCGTTGCCTTTTGCCCACCGTGCGGCAAGGCTTCCCGCCTCCTCAACCCCCGCATAGTGAATCCAGCCAGCAACAGGACTGAAGGACCCAGCCGCTCGGTCGTCATCGTCGATGACGAGAAGTCCTATGTCGAGCTGATGGCCCAGATGATCGCGGACAACCTGGAATGCACCGTTCACGCGTTCACGCGCCCGCTGGACGCTCTCGGCGGCCTCGCCAGGATCTCCGCGGGCGTGGTCGTGACGGACTATTCCATGCCTCAGATGGACGGCGTTGAATTCATAAGGCGGGCCTCCAGGGTCGCGCCAAAGGCGGCCTTCATCATGATTTCGGGCAACAACCTAGAGCCCATCGAGCACGAACTCGACCGCCTGAAGAGGCTGAAAATGCGCCTGCAGAAGCCCTTCGGAGGGAGGGCCCTCTCGGCGGCCGTGCTCAAGGTCTGGCCGGGCAAGGACGCTCCGGCTCTCCGCCCGTAGGACGGCGCCCCCGGGCGGCGGAATGCCGGTCAGGCGACGACCGCCAGGCCCTCGTTGTCCGCTGAAAGTATCCGCCCGTCACTCGGCATCGAGACCCGGGCAAACGCCGCCGTCATCGCCATGAAAACGGCATCCGCCTTCGCCCGCTCGCACGCGCACAGGACGCTGGAGCCGCTTCCGCTCAGCCAGCCCGTCCATGCGCCGGCTCCCACGCCGGCGCGGATCGCCTCAGCCCCTCCCGGGATCTGCGGCAGCCTGTGGGGCTCGTGGACAAAGTCGCCCGCCGAGTCGCGCAGGCGCTCGTAGTCGCGCGAGGCGAACGCCGCAACGATGTAGGCCGCGCTGTTGATGCTCCTTACCGCGTCAAAGAAAGGCAGCGTGGCCGGGAGAGCCCCCCGGGACTCCTTGGTCACGAACTCCACCGGCGGCGACACGACGACGAACGCGATGTCGCCGCTGACCTCGAAGCGCTGCGAATCCACGTAGGCCCCGGTCGCCGGGTCCGACCTCGAAACGCAGAATCCCCCGAGGATCCCGGCGCCCGCGTTGTCGGGATGCCCCTCGATGGCGGAGACGAGGGCGACGAGCTGCCGGCGTGCGAGCGGGGCATCCAGGAGCCTCCCGAGGCCGGCGAGCACCCCCGCGACCACCGTCACGCTCGAGCCGAGGCCCCGCGCCGGCGGAACGTCGCCCTCGATCCGGTAGCGGAAGCCCAAGCCCCCGCGCCCGGTCGCCCGGGCAAATGCGGCCGCGGCCTCCGCCACCATCGGCTGGGCGCGCGCGTCCGCCGGCCGCTCGGGCACCGGGTCGCCCCCGCCGGTTCGCGTGAGCGTCACCCGGTTGTAGAGGTTGAGCGCGAGGCCGAGCGTGTCGAAGCCCGCGCCGCAGTTCGACGTGCTGGCGGGCACGCGGACCACGACCGAATCAGCCTCTGCCTTCATTGCCTGCGGGCCCTGAGCGCCCTGTTCACCTCTCGCATTTCGACCTTCTTCTTCAGATCCTCGCGCTTGTCGAAAAATTTCTTTCCCGTGCAAAGGGCGACCTCGACCTTTATGAGCGACCCCTTGAAGTACATGCGGAGCGGGATCAGCGCCTTTCCCCCCGCGTTGAGCGCAAGCGCGATTTTACGGATGTCGCCGCGGTGCAGGAATAGCTTGCGGACCCGCTTGGAATCGTGGTTTCCGATGCTTCCGAACGCGTAGGGCTCGACGTGGGCCCCGTACATCCACACTTCGCCCTTCTCGACGCGGCAAAAGGAGTCGCTTATCTGGGCGCGGCCCGTCCGGATGGACTTGACCTCCGTCCCGAGCAGTTCGATCCCGGCCTCAAAGCGCTCCCCGATCGCAAAGTCCCGGAAGACCTTGGAGTTCCTGACCTCGGTCAGGCGGGGGGCATCCTTCTTTTGCGCGGCCATGGGGGCTTCCTTTGCCGAGGCCCTGCGGACGACCGCTCCCGGATGCGCCTGGGCGCCTCCCGCGGTCAGTTCTCGCCCGCCTCGAAGCTGATCTTTTCCTCTATAATCTCGCGCAGCGCAATGTCCTCTGGGGAAAGCTTTTCCAGGGACTCAACCAAGGGACGGTTGCCGCGCTTGAGCTGCTTGACCCGGCGCGAGACAACGTTGATCAGGATGTTGGGATCCAAGATCTTGCCAAGCGCCTGTTTGATGTAGTCGTCCCTCATAACGGTGAGATTTCGGATGCGAAAAGGGCGAAGCTGACAAGGCGACAGGGGGGGTCAAGGTCGAATTTCTCCTTGTCTTGGGATCGCACGGAAGATAGCTGATCAACCCTTTAACTCCCAATTTTCGCATTTCCCAACCTTATGTCACAGCACAAGAGCCTCCAAGGTTTGAGCGGCATTGTCGTCAAGCGCAATGTCTTGAAGCGCTTCGAGCGCATCGACTTGCTCAAGAAGCGGGGCTTTTGGAAGGCTGGCGACAGGGTACAGGGCCTGCGCAAGACGAAACCCGACGTCTGAGGGGCTTTTGCACGATCTAGTTCAGCGCCTCCTCACCTCCTACCAGCACTCGCTGCAGTCGGGGGGATACGGGTACATCGTGTTTCTGATGGCGCTCGAAAGCTCGTTTGTCCCGCTTCCGAGCGAGTTCGTGATCCCGCCTGCCGTCATACTGGTAGCCCAGGGGAACAGCACGATGACCCTCCCCGGCATCGTCCTGGCGGCGGCCGTAGGGAGCCTGCTCGGGGCGAGCCTCATGTACTGGGGCGCACGCATCGCGGGCCGGCCGCTCGTCGTCAGATATGGGCGGTACGTCTTGATTCCCACCGACAAGGTCGAGCGGGCCGAGCGCTGGTCGCAGCGCTTCGGAAGCTTCGGCATCTTCCTTTCCCGAATGCTCCCGGTCGTTCGGCACCTGATCGGCATCCCGGCCGGGATCGTGCGCATGAACTTCTGGAAATTCTCGCTTTACACGTTTCTCGGGTCGCTCTTCTGGTGCGGGGTGCTGGCCTGCGTCTCGCATATCGCGGGCAGGGATGAGAGTCTCATGCACGGGGAGCTTAGGGAGGTCACTCTCTGGGCCGCGGGCGCCGCGACCGTCCTCGGGGCGGCCTATTATTTTCTCGTCCACCGGCTCTCGCGAAAGGGGGCCTGACGCGGGCCCGCAGGATCGCAGAGGAGGAGCTGACGGAGCTCCGCGCAGGCGGGAACCATGACGTGCATGCGATCCACTACGGCTAGTCCGGCGGCAGCTGAAGGAGTCCCTACTGCAGGACCCATTGGCCCGCTGCGGCCATGAGCAAAACGACCGCCCAGGGCGGCGCCCGCAGCCTTGAAAGGAGCACAAGCGCCGCCGCGGCAGCGGCAACGTCGCGCACGCCCCTCACCGATCCGGTGCAGACCGGGCTGTAGAGCGCGGCGAGAAGGATCCCGACCACGGCCGCGTTCGCCCCTTGCAGCGCCGCCTGCGCCCACATCCTGCCGCGGAGCAGATGCCAGAAGGGATAGGCCCCGCCGACAAGGAGCCAGGCTGGCAGGAATATGGCGAATAGGGCCAGCAGCCCCCCGACCCAAGGATGGGGTCCGTGGTCTATCACGGTCCCAAGGTAACCGGCGAAGGTGAACAACGGCCCGGGGACGGCCTGGGCTGCGCCGTAGCCTGCAAGGAATGCGCTGTCGCCGATCCAGCCCCGGGGCACAACTTCCGACCGGAGGAGCGGAAGCACGACGTGGCCACCGCCAAAGACGAGGGCGCCGGCCCGGTAGAAACTGTCGAAGACGGCGACGGGCTTGTCGCCGCTCGACCGCGCAAGGGCCGGCAGAAGGACAAGCAGGATGCCAAACACGCAGAGGGACGCGGCGGCCCATGCATGGCCGCGGCCGAGGGAGCCGGAGGAATCCCCGGAAGCCGCGGCGCCGCCGAGGAAGAGCCGTCCGAAAAGGGCGCACACCGCAATCGCCCCTATCTGACTGACCGTGCCCGGCAGGAGAAGGACCAGGGCGGCCGCAGCAATCGCCAGACTCCGGCGCCGCCAGTCCGGGCAGAGCCTGAGGCTCATCGCCCAGACCGCCTGGGCGACGACGGCGACCGCGGCGAGCTTCAGCCCGTGAAGCCAGCCCGCCTGAAGGAGGCTCCCGGCCGAGGCGACGGCGCAGCCGAAGAGGATCATCGCCACGGCCGACGGCATCATGAAGCAAACCGAGCCGATGAGTGCGCCGACGACGCCCGCCCTGCCCATTCCGAGGCAGAAGACGACCTGGCTGCTCGCAGGCCCCGGAAGAAACTGGCACAGAGCGACAATATCGGCATACGCGGCGTCATCGAGCCAGCGACGCCTCTCGACAAACTCCTTTCTGAAGTATCCTAAGTGTGCGACCGGCCCTCCGAAGGAGGTCAGGCCAAGCCGCAGAAACGCCCAGGCCACCCCGGCAAGGTTCCGCAGTCCGGCTCCCGCATGTCTGCGCGGGCCGCCCGCGAGCGCGCTCATTGGTCGTCCACAGTGCGCCCCTCGAGGTTGGCCGGAACGTTGTCCGGAAGGAAGAAATAGTAGATCATGAGCCACCAGCCCCAGGAGAGCCTGTAGAGGAGCAGCGGCACGACGAGAGCGGCCGCGAGCGTCATAGCCAGGGTCGCGTAGGCGCTCAGCTTGCCGGCGGCATACAAAATTATGATCGGAATGATGACTCCGAACGCCGTCACCCCGTAGTTGATCACGAACGGGCCGAGGAAGGCTCCGTCGCCTTTCTCTATGCCGAGGCCGCAGTTCGGGCAGCTCTCGTTCACCTTGAATATCCTGCCCGCCTGGAAGATCGTGCGCCGCCCGCAGTTGGGGCAGCGGCACCTAATCCCATTTTCGAGGATCTGGGCTCGTGTGACCTTCACGGGGATCGGGACAGGCTGCCGGTGCGCCAGCGCCGGGTCCAGAAGTCTTTTGATCCGGGCGCCCGGAACTCCCCTGCGCGGGCCACCTTTTGGATTGCGCGCAAAAACAGTTTCGGCACGGTCGTCTCCCGGCAATGGATTCTGCCGTCCCGCGTTCCGGGTAAACCGCCCGATTTCCGGGCCGATGATTCCTAGCGCTAACAACCGCTTCAGAATCAATATGGCCCTCACAATATGGATAGCGATAGGCAGCGCCCTCGGGGGAACGGCGCGATTCGTGCTCTCGCGCGTCGTGGCGGAGCATATTGGCGAGACGTTTCCATGGGGGACACTCGTCATCAACGTCACCGGCTCCTTCGCCATCGGCTTTTTCAACACGCTCACTGGGCCCGACGGCCGCTGGTTTGTGAGCTCGGAGGGCCGGATGTTCTTCATGACCGGAATCTGCGGGGGCTACACGACGTACTCCTCATTCAGCCTGCAGACCCTCAACCTTGCACGGGAGGGCGAGTGGCTGCATGCTGGCGGCAACATCGCCGGCTCGGTCGTGTTCTGCCTCCTCGCCGTCTGGCTCGGCCATGTCGCCGCGGCCTCAATCAACAAACTGAAGGGCTCCTGACACCATGGACATTCCCGAAGAATCCCTCCTCCTGCGCATCTTCATCGGCGAATCCGACCGCTGGCAGCACCAGCCGCTCTATGAGGCCATCGTGCTGAAGGCGCGCGAGCTTCACATCGCGGGTGCGACAGTTCTGAGGGGCTCGATGGGCTACGGGAAGGCCAGCCGGCTGCATACGACCAAGATACTGCGTCTTTCCGACGACCTGCCCCTCATCATCGAGATCGTGGACAGCACGGAAAAGATTAACGCTTTCCTGCCGGTCCTTGAGCAGATGATGGGCGGCGGCCTGGTCACGCTCGAAAAGGCAAGGGTGCTCTATTACCGAACCGGCAAGACCACGGCGCCCTTCATTGCCAAGGGGCCGGGCTGAGGGGGGCCGCCGCGGCCGGCAGCGCATCGCCCCGCCAGGCTTCAGCGCAGCGCCTCCAGCAGGATGAGGCAGACGTCGTCGTCGAACGGCCCCCCTGCAAAGCCGCCCGCGGCCGACGCGATTTCCGCCAGGAGGCTCCCGTCCCGCCCGCCGGCGCGCCGGCGGATCTCAGCTTGCAGTCGATCCGATCCCCACTCTTCGCCGTCCGAATTTCTCGCCTCGACCAGCCCGTCGGTGAACAGTACGGCGGCGTCTCCGGGCGACAAGCGGTCCCTCCCCGACTCATAGGCGTGTCCTTCGATCAGCCCGAGGGCCGGACCGGCAACCTCGCCCCGGGCCGGAAGCGGCTCAAGCTCCCCGGAGCCGCGGAGAATGAAGCCGGTCGGGTGCCCAGCCTGACCGTAAAGGAGGGTTGAGGCGCCGGTGTCCACGACGACGTAGGCAGCGGTCACAAACATGAGCGTGCCGGCCTGGCGCAGGACCCCCATCAGGCATTGATTTAGCCGCGTCAGGAGCGCGCCCGGATCGCGCGCCAGCGGGCGCAGGTCCTCGGCAAAGGCCCGGAGCATTGCGGTCACCAGGGCGGAGCGCACGCCGTGCCCCATCACGTCGCACACGAGCACGCCCGCGGCCTCGTCCGAGATGCGCACCAGCTGGAAAAAATCCCCGCTGACAGCCCCGGCCGGCGCGTAGTGGGAGCGGAACCTCCAGCGGGCCGGAAGCACGGCCGAGCCCTCGTCGGGAAGCATGGCCATCTGCACCTCGCGCGCCATCAGGAGGTCGTCCTCCATCGCCCGGTTCTTCTCGGCGACCTCCCGCCGCGAGAGCTCGAGGGCCGAGATGTTGCCCAGGAGGAGCTGCGTCTGCAGGCGCACGAGCGCGTTCACGAAGATGAATCCGATGAAGGCGCCCCCCTCGTCGACAAGCAGCACGTCGTCGTAGAAGTCCGTGTCCGGCCGGGCTGACACGGACGCGAGCGCCTCGGGCAGCGGCGTGGCCTCGGAAAGGCGCAGCGCGGACGCCATCATGTGCTCGCGGGCCGGACGCCGGGCGAATAGGGCGAACCCGAACCGCGCCCCTAGCTGCATCGCGATCTCCCGCCGCGCGCAGACCCCGAGGAGCTCGGAGCCGTCGAGCACCGCAAGGAATTCGCGGCGGTTCTCCGCAAACCGCCGGTGCACGTCCTCGAGCGGGGTGTCGGCGGCCACGGAATCCGTGTGCCCGACTAGCGAGCGGAGCTCCGGGGATCCTGTTCTGTCGCCGTTCATTCGGACAGCTTGCTCGGTCCGCGTCGGCCATGCAATCTAGCGCACCTTCGTTTCGCCAATTTAACGTGCTGGACCTTCCCCTGATGGGCTGGGCCATTGGCTGCCCGGCGCGGTTGTTAACACGAAGCAAAACTGAAGCGAAAGGGTGGACCTCAGAGGGGAGTCTAAAGCTCGATTTGCTTCATTTCACTGTCAATCACCCCTCAAGAAGCCCGGGGATCCCATTCAAAGGGGCCCCGAATTCGCTCCATTTGCTTCAACCCGTGTTCGGATCGGAAGAAACCGTGACTATTCGCCTGCAACCTTCGGGTTAGTTCCCCCTTATTGCCCCAATTGCGGCCGTCCAGGTCGGACGATAAGCCCAAGGGCCGAACGGCAGCCGTTCTCCAGCGCGCTTGACGGTCCCGCTTAGTGCAGGAGGCAAATGCAAACAGTTCATTGATGCGAGGGCAGCCCGCGGCGATCAGCTTCTCTTGAGTGCCTCCTTCATTTTTGCCACGTTCGGGCCTTCTCCGGCTCCCTCATACATGGAGAGGTCCTCGTCGACTCCGACTAACTTGAAACACTGACCTTCTGGAGCCTGGAAGTAAAAGTGTCCGTCCGGCATCTCAAGTTTCCTGACGAGACCGGACTCGAGAATTTTTCGACCCGTTTCGTCAACGTTGTCGGATTTGATCTCCAACCAGATCGATCTTGCGGTCCGTAGGAATTCGCTTTCGTCAGGGACGTCCCCATAGAGAAACACCATGTAATAGTCCTCTCCCAGACGAAGGAAGTCCCTGTCGCTTTCCGCCTTGGTGATTTTCCCGCCGAGGACATCGCGATAGAATTTGCAGATGCTGTCTCGATCCTGCCGCGAAACCATAACCGCCGAATGATTTCCGAAAATTGCCTTTGTCATGATTGCTCATGATTTGATGATTTTACCAACGCATTAGTTGATTTTCGTTATGTTCTTGGAATTACCGAATTACTTTTTCTTCCCAGAGGCTTCGGTGAATTGCCCAGGGAAAATATCTAAGAAGTAGTTCCAACCTTTGTTGTGCGATCTTCCGCCGTCCGTATCAGGAAGGCCGGAATGCACGAGGGTCATCAGGGTGCCTGTCCCCCGTTTCTTAAAGGTCACCTTAACCTTCGACTCGAGCCCCGAAGTGTTCGGTGACATCCAGGTGTGCTGAATTCGAGACGGTCGCTTGACCTCCGTAAATCTCCCGTAGTGGGGAGTCTTATAGACGGTCCAGTAGAAGAACCCGTCTACTTCCGGATTTAAGATCAACTTGTCAGCCATATTCCAAGGGTTGCCCGGAATCGTTGGATTCAGCCAACCGTCGAATACCTCACCGAGAGGAGCGGGAATTGTTCGTTCAACCTTAACTTCAATCGTCTTCTTTGTTTTCATCTCTTCTTCTCCTTATTTTTTGTGGTTATTGTTTTTGTCCCTATAAAACTGCTCAAACTGGTCGAGGCGTTCGTTCCAGAACCGCTCGTACTCGTGCATCCAGGTCGCTAACTGCCGCAGGGGTTCCCCTCGAAAGGAAATGAGGACTTCGCGGCCCTGCTTCTTGCGCGCGATTAAGCCAGCCCGTTCCAGCAGCTTCAGGTGTTTCGTCACCGAGTTTAATGCTGTGTCGAACGGCTTAGCGACATCCAGAAACCGAGCAGGTCCATTTGCCAGCTGCCCAATAATCGCACGCCGAGTGGGGTGAGATAGGGCGGTCAGTACATCAGTCAATTGATCCATGCAAATATTACACCTAAAGGTGTAATATTATGCAAGCTATTTTTCGCTTTGTACTTTGAAAACAAAGCCAAATGCTCCCATAAACATCATAAGGTAAGCGCCTTGTGGCGGCGATATCAAAAGGATGACGGGGCGTTTTTTGGTCACATTAGTGTCTCCTCTGCTTGAAAATTCAGCTCGTGGATATCAGCCTTTGAACGGCCCACCGAATTCGCCCCACCCCTATTTGGCATAGGAGAGCTGGCCGGGGACGCCGCTGCACCCGGTTGCGAATTGATCACAGCGAGACGCAAAATCTATTCAACGCAGCCTACAAACGCCGAACGAAATCCACCTTCCGGGTATCAGCGCCAATAGAGACAGTGGCCCGGCAAGGATTTCGATCCCATGGGGTCGCTTCAGGGGCGACGGTCGGGGCAAATGGTGCCGGCGGACATGCCGTTACTTAAAAATTTTCCTCGGTATGGAGCTGATGGACGGAGCCCATGGCTCAGGGACTTAGATTTTTCCGAATGGCTGCCCGGCCTGGATTCGAACCAGGACTAGGTGAGTCAAAGTCACCTGTGCTACCTTTACACCACCAGGCAATAAAGAGAACCGACGAACGTGCCTCCCATACGGTAGCCCGGTCAAGGGCGGAATCGAGCCCCTTCGCACTGGGAAGTTGACGCCCAATTTGACCGTCTGTTTCATTCGTGCCCATGCACGCATCCCTACCCGTTGACCCTCGGGTGAAATACAAGCGCATCATCCTCAAGCTCTCGGGCGAGCTCTTGCGAGGCGAGAAGTCGGGCGATCCCATAGACGAGGACGCCCTCGAGCGCACCTGCAAGCAGGTGAAGGAGATCCACGACCTCGGCGTCCAGATCTGCGTCGTTATAGGGGGTGGGAACATCTTCCGCGGGCTCACGGGCGAGAGGCGGGGCGTCGACCGGACGACGGGCGACTACATGGGCATGCTCGCCACGGTCATAAACGGCATGGCGATCATGGACCGACTCGAGAAGCTGGGGGTCACGACGCGGGTCCAAAGCGCGATACCGATGAACCAGATCGCCGAGCCCTTCATCCTGCGCCGCGCCATACGCCACCTTGAAAAGGGACGGGTCGTGATCTTCGTCGCCGGCACCGGAAACCCGTATTTCTCGACCGACACGACCGCCGCGCTCCGCGCCTCCGAGATGCGGGCCGACATCATCGTCAAGGCGACCAAGGTGGACGGCATCTACGACAAGGATCCGAAGAAGCATTCCGACGCCGTGAAGTACGACGAGATCAGCTTCATCGACGCCCTGAAGCAGCGCCTGAAGATCATGGACTCGACGGCGTTCTCGCTGTGCCTCGACAACCATGTGCCGATCCTCGTCCTGGACCTGCACGAGGAGCACGCGATCCTGCGCGGCGTGACCGGCAAGAAGGTCGGAACCCTCGTTCGAAGCTGAGAGCCCACCCACAACCCCACCATCCGATGTCCCACCCCATCCTGGCCGATGCCAATGCAAAGATGAAGAAGGCCCTGGAGCACACGCTCCACGAATTCGCGTCGATCCACACCGGAAAGGCCGTGCCGGCCATGGTCGAGGGCGTCATGGTGGAGGCCTACGGCTCGCAGATGCGCCTGAAGGAATGCGCGGCGATCACGACCCCCGACGCCCGCCTCATCCAGATCCAGCCCTGGGACGCCGGCCTCGTGAAGGCGGTCGAGAAGGCGATCCAGGCGGCGAACCTCGGGTTCAACCCGATCGTCGACGGCAAGGTGGTCCGCGTCCCGCTGCCGGACATGAGCCGCGAGCGCCGGCTGGAGTTCGTGAAGACGGCCTCAAGGATCGCCGAGGAGGGTCGGGTCCAAATCCGAAACATACGCCGCGACATACTTGAGAACGTGAAGAAGTCGAAGTTTCCCGAGGACGAGACGAAGCGCCTCGAGAAGGACG
>Ga0182030_10003622_pt1 | contig 33025 bp, 28 predicted proteins | sample 812S3MmetaG_FD_121299 | JGI IMG/M metagenome (GOLD analysis project Ga0182030, IMG submission 121299) | Permafrost microbial communities from Stordalen Mire, Sweden - 812S3M metaG (Illumina Assembly) | ecosystem: Environmental > Terrestrial > Soil > Wetlands > Permafrost | place: Sweden... | reverse complement strand
CTATTCGCCGGGTCACCGACGCGCTCGATGCCGAACGCATCGCGACGCGCGAGGGTTTCGGCTATGGCAGCCCGCATTTTCCGCTGGCGCATCATTACGCCAGCGAAGGCGAACAATGGATGTACGGCCGCGGCTCGCATGATCGGCTGACCGATTCCGGCGACTGGCGCGAGCGGATCGTGCTGACCGAGCATCGCTACATGCGGGAGGATCTGCGCCTCGGCCTGTCGTTCCTGGTTTCGGTCGCCGAACTGGCCGGCGTTGCGACGCCGCTGGCGAAATCCTTCCTCGCCATCGGTGGTACGATCTGCGGCGAGGATTTCATGGAAAGCGGCCGCACGCTGGCAAGTCTCGGTCTCGGCGGCCTCGACCGCGATCAATTGCAAATGCTGTTGCGTGAAGGCTTTCAGCGATGACCACAACTCGCCCCGCCATCGCCTGTCTCGGCGCCGGCCGCATGGGTCGCGGCATTGCGGTGGCGTTCGCCTATGCCGGCCACGCCGTCACCATGATCGACATCAAGGCGCGCGACGCGGACGGTTTTGCGATGCTCGAAGCCGAGGCGCTCGGTGAAGTCCGAAAAACATTAGCCAGCCTGGCGCGGTTCGGATTGCTCAGCGGCAATGACGCCGAGTCGATCATCGCCCGGGTCTCGGTGGTGCCTGCGCAGAATATGGCAGCGGCGCTGGCCGGGGCCGGCATGGTGTTCGAAGGCGTGCCGGAAGTGGTCGAGCTCAAGCGCGAGGTGCTGGCGGTAGCCTCGAAATGCGTCGCGCCCGACATCATCATCGCCTCGACCACCTCGACGATCCTGGTCGACGATCTCTCCGGCGCGATCGAGCACCCCGAGCGCTTTCTCAACGTGCACTGGCTGAATCCCGCCTATCTTATACCGCTGGTCGAGATTTCGCCGGGGGCTGCGACCGATCCGGCTGTCGCTGCGAGGGTCAAGGCCCTGCTCGAGGGCATCGGCAAGGTGCCGGTGGTGTGCGCCGCCACGCCCGGCTTCATCGTGCCGCGCATCCAGGCGCTGGCCATGAACGAGGCGGCGCGAATGGTGGAGGAAGGCGTCGCCAGCCCAGAGGATATCGACAAGGCGATCCGGTATGGTTTCGGTTTTCGCTATGCAATCATGGGCCTGCTGGAATTCATCGACTGGGGCGGCGGCGACATTCTCTATTACGCCAGCCGCTATCTCGAAGGCGCGCTCGGCAGCGATCGCTATCGCGCGCCGGAGGTGATTGCACGCAACATGGAGAACGGCCGCATCGGCATGCGGACCGGCGCCGGCTTCCTCGATTATGCCGGCCTCGATCTCGATGCCTACCGCGAGCAGCGCCTTGCGGCACTGGTCGATCTGCTGCGGCATTTCGGTCTCGCCCGACCGCCGGTGCTTGATCGGGAATGATGGGCGCCGTCATCCCTGCCGCGCAATGGCGTTGCCGTCATCCTGAGGAGCGCGCACTTGCGCGCGTCTCGAAGGATGGGCCGCATGTACCAATCTTGCCATCCTTCGAGGCTCGCCGAAGAGGCTCGCACCTTAGGATGACGGCGGTAACTGTAGCATGACCAGGCACCTAGCCGAACACGTCCTGCACCACGCCTTCGCGGACCACGGCGACGCCGTCGAGTTCGATCGTGGTACCCATCATCGGAAGATCGAAATGTCCGGCGGTGTAGCGTCCGGCGAATTCGTTGGCGCCGGTGGAAAACAGGAAATTGCCGGAAACCGCGCGCAGCTCGGTGCCGTTGGTATCGCGCTGGTCGTACATCGTCAGTGCCTCGTAGCGGGCGGCGGGATTCATGCCGAACCCGACATGCGACACCGCATAGGCCTCGCGGTCGCCCCACGCCGCCAGATAGGCGCGCATCATGGTCGCATCAGCGCCCTCGCCTTCGAGGTCCGTCACGTAATCGTCCTTCAGCGTCATCCGGATCGGTGATGTCAAATAGCGCTTGAAGGTGAGATTGATGTCGCCCGGCGCCATCACCAGCGTGCCGTTGACGCTGCCGCTCTTGGGAAAGCTGACGACGATGCCGCCCGGCCAATGCGCCAGCGTCCCCGGTTTGTCGGTCCAGCCCCAGACGCCGACCGTCGAGGCGCCGACCATGTCGACATCGAGTTCGGTGCCCGCCTTCGAGGTGACGCGCATCCGCTTGGTTCCACGCAGCATTTTCGCCGCCGCACGGACGCGTTTCTCCAGCGCCAGATCCGGCACCATGCGCTCGAGCGCTTCGGGATGCTCATTGGAGATATTGAGGATACGAGCGCCGGCTTTCAGTATGTCCGGCGTCTCCACCGCGTGCATCAGCCCTTCGATGGTGCAATCGACCACGAAGCCTGCCTGCTGAAGCGCCGTGACCACCGGCGCCAGCCGCTGGATCGCCACGCTGGCGCCGGTGGAGCGGATCGGCACGATCTGCCGGTTGCGCGGCGTCGGCACGACGATGTGAAACGGCCGGGCGCCCATTCGCAACAAGGCAAGCTCGGCCAGGTGGACGTTGAGCGCGCGCGACTGGGTTTCCGAAAGGATCGCGGCGGTGTCGCCGGACTTCACCGCGCAGCGCTCGAAAATCTCGCAGAACGCGTCGATCCATTTCGCTTCGATGCGATCTGCCAGCATGGTCTGACTTCCTTTTTCTCTTTTGGGAAGCAAGGATACTCACACCTTCACGGCAGAGGTCAATACGGCGCCGCGATCAGACTTCCGGAAAGCCGCGCAACAGATAGGAACGCACCGCCTGCAGCAACCCGTTGAGAACGAGGCCCAGCAGCGAAATCGTGATCAGCGGAACGAACATGTCGACGGCCTGAAAGGTCCGGGCCGCCGCGACCAGGAGGTGGCCGAGCCCGTCGGTCGAGGCAATCATTTCGGCGAGAAACACCACAATGCACGAGATCACGAGGCCGATGCGGCAGCCGGTAAGGATCGACGGCACCGCGGCCGGCAGCACCACCTTGAACAGGATTTGGCGGCGCGGGGTACCCGCCGCCATCGCCGACCAGATCAGTTTCTGCTCGACCGTCGAAGCGCCGTAATAGGTCGATAGCAGAATCGGAAATAGCGCGTCCGCAGCAACCAGAATGATCTTCGATTCATGACCGAACCCAAGCAACAGCAGCAGGGCCGGATACAGTGCCACCTTGGGCAACGGCGCCAGCACCCGCACCAGGGGACGCACCACGGCATTGACGGCCGAACTGGCCGCCGCGGCAAGGCCGATGCCGACGCCGAGGATGACCGCGATCGAGAATCCGGCGAACAACCGAAACAAAGTGGCGCCGATTTCCTGCTGAAACGCAGTGGTGGCGAGCTGCTGCGCCAGACGCATGAACACCGCTCCGGGCGGCGGCAGCAGCGCCACCGGCGCATATCCGAATGAGGCGATCGCCTGCCACAGTCCAATCAGCAGCGCGATCGGCACCATCCCCAACAAGACATCCGTCGTCACGGCGCGTGCGTTCATGAAAAGCTCAATGGAAGATCGAAGCGCGGCTCCGACCAGTTGACCAATTGGGCGCGCAACTTTTCGAACGCGGCGTCAAGACCGATGCCCATTGCGCCGATGATGATGATCATCGCGTAAACCGTGTCGTATTGTCCCATATCGAGGGCATTGAACAGGATGTTTCCGGCGCCGGACTGCCGCGCGATCATCTCGCTGGTGATCATGGTGATCAGCGCCAGTACCAGGCCGGTGCGGCAGCCGGTGAGAATTTCGGGCAACGCCGCCGGCAGCACGATCCGGATCATGCGCTGCGCCGCCGAAAGGCCCATGGCCGCACCGGACCACAGCATCTTTTCCTCGACCGCCTTTGCGCCCTGAATGCTGTGGTAGATCACCGGAAGGCTGACGCCGAGGAAGATCACCAGCGTCTTGGAAACATCGCCAACGCCGAGCCAGAGCATGATGATCGGCATCAGCGCGGCCTTCGGCACCGGATAGATCACCATCAGCAGCGGATTGAAGAACGACGCCACGCCGCGGCTGCGGCCCATCGTCAATCCCAGCGGAATCGAAAGCATCACAGCCAGGCTGAAGCCGATCGCCATGCGGCGCAGCGATGCCAGGATGTTGATCAGGGATTCCTTGTCGCCGAGGATGGATGGGATGGCGCGGATCGCGTCCATCGCGGTCGGAAAGCTGTCGGTGTTGAGGATCAGCGCCGCGATCTGCCAGATACCGAGCAGGCCGAGGCAGGCGAGCAGCGGCCCCGACCGCGTGACCAGCGTGCGCATGCTCATCATGGGTGCAACTCGTCTTCACTGGTGTCATCGATCATGCCTTCGATATCGACGACGTATTTCTGGTAACGCGGATCCAGCAACAGCTCGGCCCGGCGGCGCGGGCGCGGCAAACCGATATCGACGATCTGCTTGATGCGGCCAGGCGAGCGCGTCATCACCACGATCTTGTCCGACAGGAACACCGCCTCTTCCACCGAATGGGTGACGAACAGCACCGTCTTGCGATCGCGTTCCCAGATATTGAGCAGATCGTTCTGCAGCCGGGTGCGGGTATGCGCATCCAGCGCCCCGAACGGCTCGTCCATCAACAGCACCGCGGGGTGATAGGCGAGCGTGCGCGCCAGCGCGACGCGCTGCTTCATGCCCCCCGACAATTCCTTGGGATAGAAGTGCTCAAAGCCCTTGAGACCGACCATCTCGATCAGTGCCCGGCTTTGCGCCTCGGCGTCCCCGCGCTTCACGCCCTGCTGGCGAGGGCCATACATCACATTGCCGAGCACGCTCTTCCATGGAAACAGCGCGAACTCCTGAAACACCGGCCCGCGGTCGGGCCCGGGACCGGTGATCGGCCTGCCCTTCACCTTCGCCACGCCTCCGGTCGGATTGACAAAGCCGCCGACGATGTAGAGCAGCGTCGATTTTCCGCAGCCGGAGGGACCAAGTATCGAGACGAAGGCGCCATCCTCGATCGTCAATGAGATATCCGATAGTGCCAGATGCTCCTGGCGTCCGGAGGTCCGAAATACCTGCGAAACATGATCGATCTCGATCATGGCGGTCGCCTGCCCCGGCACGGGGGCAGATTTCCCCTGAATAACCGACCGCGATGGCGATGCCTTCATCCCCGCTTCTCGTCCGACTTCGTTGATTTCACGCGCCAAGCATAGCGGAAACCTTCAGGGATTGGCGATGCTGTTTCAGGCAATCGGCGACAGAAAGCGGGCGATGTGGCGCGAGAGAGTGCTGCCGGTGATGCCGCAGGCTTGAGATGAGGCGCAGCCAAGGATCGGGATAATAATTCTTTCGGCGTGATATTACCGGTTAACGGACGAGAACTCGGTGCTGCAATTCCTGCCGCATTCCGGCGCCGATGTTTCGAGAAACCAAACCAGCACGAATGTGCAAAACGCCATCACCGCGATGCAGCCGGACAGAACCATTTTGATGTCGTCGCCATCGGCGTGTTTGAGCCATTTGCGCATCTGTCTCTCCCTGCAGGAATCAGATCAAAGGTAAGGTTTACCCGCTGGCTTGATGGGTTACAATTTGGTCATTAACGGCCGGCTTCGCGCACGGGAACCCCGAACCAGGGAACCGCTAATCGAACCACGGCCATTCCGCGGCACCGCCGTGGGTGACGGCGCCGCCGGGTGCCTGGCCGACCAGACGCGCATATTTGGCGAGCGTGCCGGCGCGATGCCGCGGCGGTCGCGGCTTCCATGCCTTTCGCCGTCGCGCGAATTCATCGTCGTCGATCAAAAGATCCATGCGGCGCCCGCCGGCATCGATCCTGATGCGGTCACCTTCGCGCACCAGCGCCAGCGGCCCGCCGACAAATGATTCCGGCGAGACATAACCAATGCACATCCCGCGCGTGGCCCCGGAAAAGCGCCCGTCAGTGATCAGCGCGACCTTCTCTCCCATCCCCTGCCCGTAAATCAGCGCGGTAACGCCGAGCATCTCCCGCATGCCGGGACCGCCGACCGGACCCTCATTGCGGATGACGAGCACGTCGCCTTCGGCGTATTTGCGATTGCGGACCGCATGGACACAGGCCTCCTCGTCTTCGAACACGCGCGCGCTGCCTTCGAACACCAGCCTCTTGAGCCCGGCCACCTTGATGACGGCCCCATCCGGACAAAGGTTGCCCTTGAGAACCGCGACCCCGCCATCCGGCATGATCGGCGCGCTGGTGGCAAAGATGATCTCGCCGTCCGGTGCATTTGCGTCGCCATATTCCTGCGCGATCGTCCGGCCGGTGATGGTGAGGCAATCACCGTCGATGTGGCCGCTCTCGATCAGCGCGCGGATAACGACCGCGGTGCCGCCGATATCGTATACGTCCTTTGCGGTGTACTTTCCGCCCGGACGCAAATTGCCGATCAAGGGCGTGCGCGCAAACACTTCACCGACATCGTCGAGGGTGAAGGAGATGCCAGCTTCGTTGGCGAGCGCCGGCAGATGCAGCGCCGCGTTGGTCGACCCGCCGGTGGCGGCGACGATGGCCGCGCCATTTTCCAGCGATTGCCGCGTCACCACATCGCGCGGCAACGGACCGCCTTGTTGCAGCATCTGCATGACCAAGCGTCCCGCCCGGCGCGCGGCTTGGGCGCGCTCGGCATAGACGCCGGGAATCATCGACACGTTGGGGATCGTCAGTCCCATCGCCTCGGAAACCATCGCCATGGTATTGGCGGTAAACTGTCCCGCGCAGGCACCGATCGTCGGCAGGCACGCCCGCTCGATGCCATCAAGCGTCGCCTCGTCGATTTCGCCGGTCATGAAACCACCGACCGCCTCGTAGGAATCCAGCACGGTAAGGGTCCGCCCCTCGAACCGTCCGGGAAGCGCGCTGCCGCCATAGATGAAGATCGACGGCACATTGCAGCGGATCATTCCCATCATCACGCCGGGAAGCGTCTTGTCGCAGCCCCCGAAGCCGATCAGGGCATCATAGGCCAGGCCGTGGACCACGGCTTCGATCGAATCGGCGATCAACTCGCGCGAGACCAGCGAGAATTTCATCCCCTCGTGATTCATGCTGATGCCGTCGGAAACCGAAATAGTGGAGAATTCCCGCGGCGTGCCACCGGCCTCCGCGATTCCGGCTTTGGCGGCATCGACCTGGAAATCGTGGGTCATGTTGCAGGGCGTCTGCTCGCCCTTCATGCTGACAACCCCGATCATGGGCTTCGCCAGCGCCTCGTCGTCCAGACCCATCGCGCGCATGAAAGCGCGGTGGGGCGCGCGATCAAGACCATCGATCGTCACCCGCGATCGCCGCTTCTTCATGCGTACCGCCCCTTGAATTTTCTACGGACCCGACTCGAAAGCAACCAATAGGACTGTGCTATGCTTCTCGTCATTGCGAGGAGCCAACGGGTCGCGCGAATGCGCGCCCGATGACAGGCTCCGCGACGAAGCAATCCAGTGATCCTGGACCAGCGCTCTGGATTGCTTCGCTACGCTCGCAATGACGGGTATCTCTCTCTATTGCAACGGCGCGACGATGGTCGGATGTCTGAACTGTGCGACGTCTATTTTAGGCAACATTCCCGTCGCGGTGTAAATGTCGAGCATCTTCTGAATCGCATCGAAATTCGGCGCCGCGCCCGGATCGCGGGCGAAATCATTGTCCTTGAGAAGATAAGTGTCCAGCACCGATACCGGCGCCTTCAGCACCTCCGAAACAACCTTGAGCGTTTCCTCGCGATTGGCCAGCGCCTTTTTCATGCCGGAAGTGATATCGCGCACGTAAGCCCGCGCCAGTTCCGGATTCTTGTCGACAAAGTCGGCACGACAAGCTTCCAGAATGTGAACAATGTTCGGCATGACCTCGGACAATGAAAAGAGTTTCCGGGTGCCGCCCTTGGCCTCGGCGCGCGCGGCAAACGGCTGGTTCATGTTGACGGCATCGACGCGTCCCTGGCGCAGGGCGTCCTCGGACACCGCGAAACCCACCTCGACCAGCTTGATATCCTTCTTCGGATCCACGCCATTCTTCTGCAACAGCATCGCGAATGGACCGTAGGTACCGCCGCCGATCACATTGATGCCGACGGTCTTGTCCTTGAGGTCCGCGATGGTCTTGATCGGGGAATCGTCCTTTACCGCCCAATACACCGAAAAGCCGCCAGGCTTTTCGTAAACGTGCTGGGCCACGATATAGGCCTTCAGGTTTCCGCCGACCACGCCGTTCGCCAGCGACAATGGCGCCTGCGTCGCGCAGTCGAGCGCGCCCGCCGCCAACGCCTGCGTCATCGGAGCGGTACCCTGAAACTGGGTCCATTCGATATTGTAGGTCTTGCCGAGATCGGGAAATTCCGCGGGCCTGCGCATCATCCAGTATTTCGATTCCTCCGCCGGAATGCCCCAGCCGACGCGGATCGTCTGCTGGGCGCGAGATGAATTCATGCCGGCAATCACGCAAGCCACCGCCGCCGCGGCCACCAGGATCCATTTCGAAGGTATCCGCATCATCGCCACTCCAATTTCCCGATGCCGGCCGGCGCCGTCGCAAATAACAGGTGCTCAAACCTTTCACGGTTCAAATGATCCGGCAAGTCATCGAGGCCTATCCGGAGATCGCAACCCGGCTGTGGCGGGAGCCATAGCAGAAGTAGATCACCAGACCGATCGCAAGCCATACGGCCAACCGTATCCAGGTATCCAGCGGCAAGCCGAACATCAGAAATATCGAGGTCGCAGCCCCGCACGGCGCGACAATCCAGATGGCGGGGGATTTGAACGGCCTGACCAGTTCAGGCTCCCTCACGCGCAGCACAAGCGTTCCGGCCGACACCACAGCGAATGCGAACAGCGTGCCGATACTGATGAGTTCTCCGACCAGCCCGATCGGCAGCAGCCCAGCAAAAACGGCCGCCACAACACCGGTTCCGATGGTGGCGACATAGGGGGTGCGAAAACGGGGATGAATTCTCCCCGTCACCGACGGCAGCAACCCGTCATGCGCCATGGCGCGAAAAATTCTCGGCTGCGAGAGCAGCATCACAAGGATGACCGAGGTCAGACCGAACACGATCGCCAGTTTAACCAGCGGAGACAGCCAGCCTATTCCGGCGGCGTCGATCCCGACAGCGATCGGATCGGCGACGTTCAACCGATCAAACGGCACGATGCCGGTCAGAACAAGGCCAACCGCGAGATAGAGCACCGCGCAGATGGCCAGCGAGCCCAATATGCCGATCGGCAGGTCCCGCATCGGCGACTTGGCCTCCTGCGCGGTGGTGGAGACGGCGTCAAAGCCGATATAGGCAAAAAACACCACGGCGGCGCCACGGACCACGCCCGACCAGCCGAAGATGCCGATCCCCGCGTTGGGAGGAATAAACGCGCCAGCGGGATTGCCTGACGTGATCCAGTTGGCGGTGCTGAAAGCAGGTGCGGCGCAAACGATAAAAAGCCCGATGACGGCAAGCTTCACAGCAACAATGAAGGTATTGAACCGGGCCGACTCCCGAACGCCGACCACCAGCAATGCCGTGATCATCAGGATGATCACAATGGCTGGAACGTTCAGGATGGCTCCCGTGGATGACCATACATGTTGCGCAGCGTCGAACGTTAGAGGCGACGACACGTATCGCTCGGGCAGAACGAGGCCGAAATCCCTGGCAAAACTGACAACATATCCGGACCAGCCAATGGCGACTGCGATCGCGCCCACCGCATATTCAAGGATCAGGTCCCAGCCGATGATCCAGGCGATCAGTTCGCCCAGCGTCGCATAGGTGAACGTGTACGCGCTGCCGCTGATCGGGATCGTCGACGACAGCTCGGCATAACAAAGACCGGCGAACCCCGACGCGACAGCGCCGAGCAGAAAGGACAGCGTAACCGCAGGCCCGGCATTGGTCGCGGCCGCGTGTCCCGTCAAAACGAAAATGCCCGCGCCGATGATGCCGCCGACCCCAATGCCGACGAGATTGAGCGCGGACAGGGTTCGCCTCGGCGGCCGCGCTTCCGCGTCACCCTCGCCTTGAGCCGCCTCGTTTGCCAATTGCGCGGTCGACTTGCGCGCCCAGAGATTTGCCAAGGGATCGGCATCCTTTCAGATCAAGTCGGGGCGTTACGGCACAAGACGCTCCGGATCATGTCAGCTTGCGTTCGACAACGCCCGCCGCAACAAGAAGTTCGTCGGTTTGAACCTGACAGAGCGAAGCGACGCCCGGTCAAGGCTGGGCTTGCCTGAGACAGTCTATCCGACCGCCTTCGCTGGCGTCCGCTGCGCGCCGACAGTGGTTCCGAAAGCCCGCGAGGCTTTCATGTGACAAACCGGCCGTATCCGCCGCGATGAAACAGCAAGGGTTCCTGCCGGTTGTACGCATAGGCCTCGACTGCTCCCAGGAAAATGACGTGGTCGCCGCCATAGTACCGGTCGGCGGCGCGGCACTGAAAATTCGCAACGCTGTTGGCAAGGATTGGCGCGTTGCCAAGGCCCGGCGTCCATTCGACCCCGGCGAATTTGTCTTCCGAGGAGGTCGCGAATTTGTTCGCAAGGGCTTGCTGCGATGCGCCAAGCACGTTGACCGTGAAATGGCTGGCGTTCTGGAAAATGCTCATGGCCTGGGAAAAGATCACCAGGCTCCACAGCACCAGCGGCGGATTGAGCGACACCGAGGCGAACGAGTTGCAGGTCAGCCCATAGGGTTTGCCATCGGCCGCCATCGCCGTGATCACGGTGACGCCGGTGGCGTAGGTGCCCAGCGCGTTGCGAAAATCCCGCGGATCGATCGGCGAATGATCGCTGGCCAGTTCGTTGGCCGGATCCGGATTGGTGGGAGGCTTTGGCGCGTCGGTCATCCGCTCGTCTCAAAGCGTCAGGTTTTCGGATGGCAGGCCAAGCGCAACGCGGCCGTAATTGGTGCCGGCCGCATCGAAATTGAACGCGAGATGCGAATTGATCGCGTGCGCATCGCGAAACTGCCGTTGCAAGGCTCCTGCCGTGGACAATCCCCGCGCACCGCTCGCTGCAAACAACAGCGATACCGCCTCGGTGCAGAGATTGACCGAATAAGCCCCATCGCGCCGCAACCTGGTCTTGGCGGCGGTGTCCGGAACATGGCCGCGCCGGGCGTCGGCCATCGCCTCGATGCATGTCGAGCGCATGATGAGGCGGGCCGCATCGATCTTCGCGGAAGCCTCGGCAATCTTGATCTGGGTGCTCTGAAGGTCGCCGATTTTGGCGGGGCGGTAGGTCGATGCGCGATGGTGCGCGATACCGACATAATCGTCCAGACAGGCCTGGGCATTTCCCAACGCAACCCCGGAAAGCACATAGGGAAACAGCGAGAACACCGGCAGCGCATACAGTGCGTTCGGATTGACGGTACTGCCGCGCGTCGGGCCGCCATCGAGATCGCTCACGGCGAGCGTCATCGGCTCGGCAACAAAGGCATCCTCGACTTCGACGTCGTTCGATCCCGTGCCCCGCAATCCGGTCGCATACCAGGTGTCCTTGATCCTGTAGTCACTCCTGTTGAGCAGAAATATCCGGTATTCGATGCCGTCGGCTTCATCGTCGGACGACACAACGCTGGCAAGCATGTTCCATTCGCAGGAATCCACCCCGGACGAAAACGGCCAACTGCCCCGCAGCCGGTATCCGCCATCGACTTTTCTGGCTCGTCCGGCCGGAAATATGAAGGAGGACGCAATTAGGGCATTGGCGTCCTTGTTCCAGACCATATCCTGGGCGCGCTTGTCGAACATACCCAGCATCCAGTGATGGCTTGCCAGATTGGCTAGGTTCCAGGCGACCGATGCATCGGCTCGCCCGATCGCATCGGCGCAATCGACCAGCGCGACATAATCGAATTCGGAACCGCCCACCCGCTTCGGCTGCAAGATCCTGAACAAGCCGGCTTCGTGCAAATCGCGTTCGGTCTCGGGCGGCAGACGCCGCAGCTCCTCGGTTCGGGACGCGCGATCGAGCAGTTCTGGGATCAGCGCTTCGGCACGGGCGACCATGGCCGCATAGGCGCCGTCGTCCGCACCCGGCCCGGAGGACAGGCTTGCGTTTGGCTTCCGACCAACACCTGCCATTCTTCCGTTCCTCGTTATCCCGCCCGTCTCTCGAGGTGCGGCCGGTCGAGATACAGCGAGGCGGCAGGCCTCCCTGAAAGCAAAATGCACGCTGTGCAACCAGACCGATCGAAGCGATCTTCCGAATTGTTTATCGCTTGATCACTCATTATTCAAGACGCGGCCACATTCGCTTAGCAGCTGCCCTTTGGCCGTTGGGAAGAGATCGATGAACAAGGATCGTTGGAATCGTCGGGCTTGGCATCAACGGAGGCGATCGCCCGCAACCGTTCACGAGAAGCGAAGCCGGATTGCATCAAGCGGGACCCCGGTCGGCGCGGCGGTCCACGTTTCCCCGGCGGCGATCGGCATCGCCTTCGTCAACGTGCCGGTGCTAACGATCTCACCGGCTGCGAGTGGCGGATTGAACGGGTCGCGCGCCAGCAAGCCAACCAGATGACGTAGCGCCGAAAGCGGACCATCCAGCACGTTTCCGGCATGGCCTCGATCGACCGGCCGGCCGCCGCAGCCAAGATCAATCTCGAAGCTGGAAAGAGTCCGCTGCCATTCCGCCGCGCGCGGCGCAAACGGATGGCGCGGCCCGATCAGCAGGGCCCCGTGCAAGCCGTTGGCGGCAACCGTGTCGGATGCGGAAAATTTCCAGCCGGGGAAGATCGACTGCACGATTTCGAAGCCGAGCGCGACCCACCCGAGACACGACGACAAGGCCGCCTCGTCCATTTCCGCCGAGGGCGTGGCGGCAAGGCCAAAGACGATCTCCGGCTCGATGCGCGGTTCGGAAAATTGCGCCAGCGGCAGTGTTTCGACGATTGCAAGATCGTGCACACTACGGTCGAAAACGTGGCCCCAGACCGGTGCGTACACCCCATACTGCGCCCAGATCGTGCGGTTGGTGAAGCCGATTTTGCGCCCCACTGCTTTCGCACCTAGGGCCTCGTACATCTGCCTGACCAGCGGCGTCACGCGGTAGGCGTCCTCGAGCGACAGGCTTTGGGGACGCAGGGAGAACGGCGGAATTTGCCGGACATTACCCTGCGCGGCGAACGCTTCGGCGGCGATGGCCTTGAGAGTTTCAACGCTTTCGGATCGGTCCAAGAGACGTCCCGTGGCTTTGCCTGACGAGCCTCCATTCCGGTTCAACCGGAACGGAAAAAGCCCGGGCTTTCACAGATAACCCTCGCCGGCCTCGGCGGCAAAGCGGCCGGGATCGCCCTCCCAGACGATCCGCGCATGTTCCAGCACATATACCCGGTCGGCATGCGGAAGCGCGAAGGTCACGTTCTGCTCGCCCAGCAAAACCGTGATCGGCGTGGTCTGGCGCAACTTTTCCAATGCCTTGGACAATAATTCCAGAATGACCGGCGCAAGCCCAAGCGTGGGTTCATCCAGGATCAGAATTTTCGGCTGCATCATCAGCGCGCGGCCGATTGCCAGCATCTGCTGTTCGCCGCCGGACAGCGTCTGCGCCACCTGGCTTTGCCGTTCCTTCAGAATCGGAAACAGGTCGAACAGCCATGCCAGCTGCCGGTCCCTGTCTTCGGCCAAGAGATGCTGGCCGCCGAGATCGAGGTTTTCGCGCACGCTCATCTCGCCGAACAATTCGCGCGATTCCGGGCACTGCACGATGCCGCTTCGGGCGATGCGTGCCGGACTGGTGCCGCGCAATTTTTCGCCGTCCCGGACGATCTCGCCGGTGTAAGGCAGAAAGCCTGAAATGGTGTTGAACAGCGTGGTCTTGCCGGCGCCGTTGAGGCCGACGATGGAGACGAACTCGCCCTGGTGCACATGGATCGAAACGCCGTCCAGCGCCTGGGCCTTGCCATAATGGACGCTGACGTTCTCGACCTGCAGCAGCGGGACCTTGTCCTTGAAGCTGGTTTCCGGGCGCGCCGAGGTTTCGATCGCACCGCCGAGATAGACCCGCCGCACGGTCTCGTTGCGCATCACCTCTTCGGCGCGGCCGGTGATGATCTCCTCTCCGAGATACATCGCGAGCACGCGGTCGACCAGCGCCGCGACGCTTTTGACGTTATGGTCCACCAGCAGCACCGCGCGGCCTTCATCGCGGAAGCTGCGTATCAGTTCCGAGAACACGCCGACTTCGGCCAGCGTCAGTCCGGCGAAGGGCTCGTCGACCAGCACCACCTTGGGATCGCGCGCGATCGCCTTGGCGAGTTCAAGCCGGCGCAGGTCCGCGAACGGCAATGTCGGCGGTCGCCGGTCCATCACGGCGCCGAGGCCGACGCGGTTGGCGATCCATTTGGCGCGTTCGGTCAGCGCCTTGTCGGCAAACAGCATGAACAGGCTGTCCGGCAGCAGGGCCACCATGATGTTCTCAAGCACGGTCTGCCGGTTCAGCGGCCGCGAATGCTGGAATACCATGCCGAAGCCCTTGCGCGCGATCTTGTGCGCGGGAAGGCCGGCGATGTTTTCGCCCTGGAAGATAACGTCGCCCGAGGTCGGGCGTTCGATGCCCATGATCGACTTCATCGCGGTCGACTTGCCGGAACCGTTGGGGCCGATCAGGCCGAAGATTTCGCCAGCGCGCAGATCGAGATTCAGGCTTTTGACGGCGGTGAGCCCGCCGAAGCGTTTGGTCAGGCCGCGGACTTCGAGAATGGGAGCGTTGCTGGCAGCATCCATTATTGCCGGGCCCCATGCGCCAGGGCCGATCCAAGAAATCCGTTGGGGAAGAACAGGATCACCAAGAGCGCGACGGTCGAGACGATGAACGTTGCCAATTCGCCGGTGGGACGCAGGAACTCGCCGGCGACGATCAGGAAGATCGCGCCCAGGGCGGCGCCAAGCACCGTGCGCCGTCCGCCGAGCACGGCCGCGACGATCACCTGCACACCGACGGCGACATCAACCACCGTTCCCACCGATGCCGTCCCGAAGTAGAACACCAGCAACGCCCCCGACAGGCCTGAGAAAAATGCGCTGACCACGAAGGCGGCGAGCTTGTGCTTGACGATGTTGAAGCCGAGCGCGCCGGCCTGCACCGGATCCTGACCGCTGGCCTGCAGCACGAGGCCGACCGGCGACTGCGAAAGCCCGTACAGAACAGCAGCACTGATGGTCATGAAGCCCAGCGCGATCCAGTAGTTGGCGCCGGCATTGATCGTGATCACGTCGGGTATCGTCAGGCCGATTTCACCGCCGGTGAGATCGGCGAACACGACGACGAAGTTCTGCAGAATCAGGACGGCGACGAGGGTGGTCAGTCCGAAATAAGGGCCGCGGACGCGCAGGGCCGGAAGCGCCAGCACAAATCCGGCAATCACCGACGCCATCGCGCCGAGCACGATGCACAGATACACCGACCATCCATATTGATTGTTGAGGATGCCCGCGGTGTAGGCGCCGACGCCGATCAGGAAGGTCGGACCGAAATTCACTTCGCCGGCGAAGCCGAACAGCAGATCCCACGCCATGGCGAATACGCCGAAATAATAGGCCACCGTGAGCAGGCCGAGAATATAGCCGGAGACGTAGAGCGGCAGCGTTGAGGCGATGATGACGATGCCGAGTGCGATCCAGAACAGCCGGGATTTGAAGAAATCGGTCATGCTCATCGCCTCCCGAGCAGGCCTTGCGGCCGGATGTACATGACGATGACCAGCAGCAGCAACGCCGGAATGGTCCGGTACGCAGGCGAGCCCAGATAGGCGGTGAGGGTCTCGAGGTAGCCGACAACGAAGGCGGCGATCAGGGATCCGGACACACTGCCGAGGCCGCCGAGCACGACGATCGAGAATGCGCTCGCGGTGAGCGGTCCGACGCTGTAGGAGCTGACGCCGAGAAACATTCCGAGCAGCACGCCGGCGATGCCGGCAAGGATGCCATAGATCGCCCAGACCACGACATAGATGCTGGTGAGTTCAAATCCGAGCAGCGTGACGCCGCGCGGATTCATCGACGCTGCAAGCACCACCTTGCCGGTTCTGGTGCGGTTCACGAGCAGCCAGAGCAGGCCGATCACCAGACAGCAGACCACGGCGGTAAAGATTTCGTTCTTCGGCGTGCGTACGCCGAGGATACCGATAACGCCGTCGACGATCGGGAGCACGGTCTTGGCGTTGTTGGTAAAGAAATACGCGATCAACTCCTGAATCATGATTCCCCAAAGCAGCGTGCCGGTGAGAACGAAAATTTCCTTCTCCTCGTTGGGAATTCGCGTCGATTTCTGGATCGGCTGCACGACCGCGAAGTAGGTGACGAGTGCTGCGACCAGCGCCACTGCGACACCGATCAGCGCGCCGACATAGGTGTTGGTATGCAGCACGCTCGCGGCGGCCCATGCCGCCACCGCCGCCAGCACCATGATGGCGCCGTGCGACAGATTGAGCACGCCGGAGACGCCGAAGATCAAGGTGAAGCCGGTTGCGCCCAGCGCGTACAACGCACTGATGGCAAAACCGTCGATCAGAATCTGCAAGGCAAGCATTTATGATGGCCGCGGCAGCACCGCTGCCTCACTCTGGAAAACTGCAAATGCGAACGTGCTCCCGGGTGAGCCCGGGAGCATTTTCATTCAGGTATCAGTTCGACGTGGCGTTGATGAAGCTTGGGAACTTCAGCTGGCCTTTGGCGATTTCCTTTGGCCAGACGCTGATCTGCTTGCCATCCTGCCACTGCAGCATCAAGCCGGTGATCAGGCCCTTGCCGTATTTGATCGAATGGGTGAACTGATCATCCTTGCCGTAGAACTGGGTGCGGCCGATGGTGCCTTCCCAGTCGGTCTTTTCCAACGCCTCGACCATCTTGTCCGCATCGGTCGACCCTGCGCGCTTTACGGCATCGGCGATGTAGTAGACTTCGTCGTACGCGGTATAGCCGGCATAGGAGGGATAATTGCCGAACTTCGCCTTGAACCCTTCGGCGAAGGGAACCGACTTCGGCGTTACCGCGACATTGGGACCGGAGACGCCCTGATAGAGCACGCCGTCCGAGGCATTATTGGTGTCCTTGCCGAAGGTTTCGTTGGTCGCCTGCGAGGCGACGCCGAGCATCGGGATCGGAACCTGCTGATTCTTCCACTGCACCGTCGGCTGCACACCGACATGCGAAATGCCGGTAATGATCACGTCGGGCTTTGCGCCTTCAATCTTGTTGAAGATCGGCGTGAAGTCCGTGGTGTCGGGCGAGAAGCGGATGTGGTCGAGCACCTTCAACCCGACCCTGGGCAGGCATTCCTCGTATCCGACATCGAGCGGCTTGGTCCAGGCGGCATCCTCGCTCATGATGACGGCCGTTGTCATGTGCTTCTGTTCCACCAGCAATTCCTTGGCGGCGTCGCAGACCGACAGGGCGAGCGCGGCCGAGGTCAGGTAGCCGTGGAAGGTATATTTGTTCTTGTCGTATTCGTTATGAATGCTCTTGCTGATCTCGTTGGACGCCGCGCCAGGCGTAATGAAGGGTGTCTTCAGGCGGGCTGCCCATGGCTCCAGCGCCAGCACAACTTCGCTGATATAGCTCGCCACGACGATATTGACCTTGTCCTCATTGACCGCGCGCTGGAAGGCGCGAACCGAATCCGCCGAGGAGCTGTGGTTGTCGTAGGTGACGATTTCAATCATGCGTCCATCAACGCCGCCCTTCGCATTGATCTCGTCGGCGGCCATCTGGGCTGCCTGCGGGATCGACGCCCCGGCAATGGCCTGCGCTTCGGCGATGACGCCGATCTTGATCGGGTCGGCGGCCAAGGCCTGACCGGAAACCGTCGCCAGCAGGCCGAGGGCGGTCGCTCCGAGAAGCCTCCGCAGTGACCAAAAAGCAGGCGGTCGGGATGTTCTTGTCATATGGTTTCTCTCCACTTGATAGCCTTCTTTTTACTATGTCTTTAGCCATTCTAACCGCGCTTGCGTACCGGGCAAGCGAAACTGCGTGATAAATCCCTCATGATCGCGAATCTTAAGTAGATGGGTAACGACCTCGGTGTCCCCTGTTGGGACTGAAGGTCGCCGGCGACAGATCACCGAACCTGCGCCGGCGCGCTCGCCGGTCCGGCAGATTGCGGGCTAAATGCGCGTCGTCAGCGCCGTGGATGCGCAGCGCATCAACTAATTCCCCAGCCAAGTTGTGCCCAGTTCCGAGAATACGCCACGTTACGCGATTCCCAGATCACGATAATTTCACGACTGACCGGACAGTCTCACATCCTGACAGCAGGGAGAGACTTTCGTGCAGAAAGGATCTGAGGCATCAGCCAGAGGAATTTCGGAAGCTGCGCCGGTCGACGGTCTGGTTCACCGTCACGGTACGCCTTCCGGGTTTCGGCATTTCCTGGGCACGCCGAATGCTTCGCAGCGGTTCAAGGCCTACGGGCTGGACCCGCTCGACTCCCCGGAACATTTGCCGAGGGTTCGAGGGCTGATGAACCGGTTGTCTCGGCGGATGGACGCCGAATTGGATTGGCCTAGCCATGCCGACACAACGCTGGAGCGCTGGGAAAACCCCGGTATCCCCTCAGGCTACACCTACCTGCTGCAATTTGTAGCACATGATCTCGTTCACTCGGCGATACCGCTTTCGGTTGCGGGCGAGCTTGGCGCCGACACCAGCAATGCGCGTCGCATAGCCCTCAAGCTCGAAACGTTGTTCGGGAGCGGTCCGGTCGGCTCTCCCTTTGTGTATGCGCTGGATGCGCCAAACGACGAGCGGCGCACGAAACTGCGGCTTGGTCGGATGCGCTGGGATGAGAAAGGCGTTGAGCCTGGCTGTCCGTTCCGCGACATCGCGCGAACCCCGGCCGAGAATGTCACGGGGATCGACCGCAGCATTGCGGGACATCGCGTTGCCCTTACCGAAGCGCTGGTTGCCGATCCACGCAACGACGATCACGCCATCATGTCGCAGCTGACGGCATTGTTCGCACTACTGCACAACGGCCTGGTGGACGTTGTTCGCCGCGGCGAGCCCGTCGCGGGGACCAACGCCAACCTCGGCGCCGCCTACAAACGGTTTCTGTGCGCGCGCGATGCATTGACGTCGATCTATCACAATATCATTCGCAAGGATTTGATGCGGCGGTTGATGCATCCGGCGATCTACGCGGCCTACTCGGGCCCCACTCCGAACTTCATCGATCGACCCGCGCTTTTCCACCGCGATTCCGCGACCGGCGGCAGGCGCGAGCGGGACGGTTGGCAGGTCCCTCTTGAATTCTCCCATGGCGCATTTCGCTTCGGTCACGCCATGGTCCGGCCTGAATATGTGATCAATGATCTTGCCACCCACGATCTTAACAAGACGCTGGAAAAAACTTCGGCGAACGATCCCGTCAACATGCCGCTCGATACGACATGGATCGTGCGATGGTCGCGTTTCTTCGAAATCCAGGGATCGCGGCCGAATTTCAGCCGGCGCATTGGTCCGTTTCTTAGCGACGGGCTGGGCAACGACCAGATATTTCCCGCCTTCGACCAGACCAACCGCGTTGGCCTGCTCTATCGCGACCTGCTCGGTGCCTCGCTAGCCGGACTATGGTCGGTCGATGCGCTGATCGCCGAGATTGCCGTCCGGCGGCCGCACCTCATCAACATGTCACGACTGCTTGCCGATCGCCCCTACCGGGTCAATGAGCTCCGCGAATGGCTGGTTTCCGAACCGGCTTACGGTGGGCTGACTGCCGAAGACATCGAGACGCTTGCCGGCGATCCGCCGCTGCCGTTTTTCATATTGTTCGAAGCGATGCGGCAGCCGCGGGCGGAGGGCCTCTGCCTCGGGCCGCTGGGCTCGATCATCGTGTCGGAAGTGATCTTCGGTGCGCTCGAGCAGCACGAGATTCCGGTCGGACGCCGCGCGGTTTCGCTCACCGACGCGCTCGCTGAAGTTTCCGCCGAGTATTACCCGACGAATGTCTTCGAAGAAGTACCCGAAATTGAGCGCATGGATCAGCTGGTCGAGTTCACCGCCGAGATCAGTGACCTGCGGCAGGCCGTGCCCGCATTTTTGTGAGTCGGGATCATTCCGCCTCACGCAACCCGGAGGAGTAAAGCAATGTCGATTGAAAGACTGCAAGTGACGAACCACGAGCGCTGGGGCAAGCTGGTGAAGACCTGGGCGACCGGCACGAACTACCTCGACGACAACCACGAATATCCGCTCCCCGCTACCATGGACGAATTCAAGGAACAGCTCGCCAAGGCCCAGGTGTTTGCGACGGTGCCGGAACGCTTCAAGCAGATCCAGTTCGTGTCTTCGGACCAGGAGACCATATTGGTGCGCCTGCCGCCGAAGGTGATGATCGCGGATTCCGAAGAACTGCTCAACAAGCCGGGAGCTACCTATCCGTTGCCGCCATTCTACAAACGCCTGTTCAACGGCATCGATCCGGTGATTCCCGAAGACGAGAAATTCCGGGTGCATGCCGAGCGTATCGGCGACTACACGATCAGCGTCTGCGCCTAAAATCCTTCTCAGCGGGAGAACTGGACAATACCGTCAACGGGAAGCCCTGCGCCGCGAAAGCCGTCACGCAGGGCTTCCCATCGCACGCTCACATTGATGGGATGCGCTTGCAGGGCCCAGCGCGTCACGGCCTCGTCGGTCGGAACCGACGGTCCAACCCAAAACGAACGTATTCCGTTCAGGAAGCGCTGGGCCTCTTCCTGCGCCAAGGCCGTCTTCCCGAGGTGGAACAGCGCCGCCGCCCGCCATGCAGGCAGCGTCTTTATCACGCCATGCGCCTGATCGCATGCATCGAGGGTGCCGGCATAGTCGCCCCACAGGAAGCGAATGATGCCATGATAACCCCAGTCGAGGTATGAGGGCGCCCGCGAAAGAGCGAGCGACTGGCCGCCGCGCAGCTGAGCCTGCTCGATCGATCCGCAGAAGGCATGATAGAGAGCGGCAGACAGCAAGGTCCACGGATCGTTGTCGTTGAGCTCGCAGGCGAGCTCCATATGTGGCGCGGCTTCGGCCTCCCGGAGCGCCATGACATGAGACCATCCGCAGCACAGATGCGCCCTGGAATCGACCGGGTCCAGTTGGACGGCGGTCTTCGCCATTTCAAGCGTCGCTTTTGCCTTGCCGAGATCGCGAAAGACGCCGGGGTGCACAAAATGCTCGACGTTATTCATTTGCACAAGGCTGCTGTAGCAAGGCGAGAAAGCAGGGTTTTCACGGATGGCGTCGCGAAAGATGGTGACAGCGCGGTGCCAGCTTTCCGCGTCGAACTTTGCCATCAGATTCTGCCCGCGAAGCCAGCGATCGTGAAGGTCCAGCGAAACGTCGGGCTCGCCCGCAAGCCGCATCAGCCGTTCCGTCGACAACTGCACGTTCAGCGATGTCGCTATCCGGCGGATGATGCGCTGTTGCGTTTCGAACCAATTGCCGAGGCCGAGGCGAAGGCTTTCGCTCCATACATAGATACCCGTCGTATCATCTCTCAGCACCATCACCATGTTGATTTCGGCACCCGCCTGATAGGCGGTGGTTTCGATGCAGTATTGCGCCGCCGCATCCGGCCCGGCGGGCGCGACAGCGGCGGGAGCACGATCGACCACGCTCCATTCGCGGAAACGCACCAGCGAGGCCGCGAGATGTTGTTGAAACCCCTGAACGAGATGGACATGATCGCCGTCGATGCCATGCATGGCAAATGGCTGCAGCACGAGGCATGTCCTGGCTCGTGCCTTGACCTCCGCAGCCGGCCCCGGGACAGCCTGGTCAACGCCTCCGTTGATCGTCCGCAATCCGCGCTTGTCGGCCGCAGCGTCAGCGGGCGGCTGTTCGAAAGCCCCGAGTTTGATCTTCGCAACGAGTTCTTCCGTCGCGGGGGACGGCTCCATGCCGTAGTCCCGGTCGAGCAAATCCCAGAGCGCCTTGTAGATGCGCAGGGCCCCCGCGACATCGCCTTCCTCGGCACGCGCCCGCATCAGGTAACAGCAGCCCTCTTCGTGGGTCGGATCGAGATTGACGATCGCCGTCGCGATCTCCTTTTTGACGCCGGCGGCAACATCCTTCGCCACCAAACCGGCATCGAGGCTTCGCATCAGCCGGTCATGGATCGTCTGACGTTTCGCGAGAACCCAGACCCGAAATGAAGGATCGAGATCGTCCATACCTTCGAGAACCCGCTCGTCAAGCTGCGGGGTATTGAGGAGGAGCGGATGCACGCGCCCGCTTTCCGCGGCGCGGATGATGCTTTCGACATCGACCTCGACCGACTCGGGATCGAGCTGGATTGAAAGCCTGCCGACCACAAATCCGCCAAATCCGGCATCCTCAAAGGTGGAGCGAAGTTCGCGAACGACCTGGCGCAACGAGGCGCGTGCTTTCTCTTCGTCCGACCGGCTCCATAGCAGGCCGACGAGCCGTTCGCGGCTTTCGTTTTTGGCCTCGGTCAGGGCAAGATAGCCGAGAACGGCGCCTGCCTTCTGGGTTCGAAGCTCGACCGGCCGGCCCTTGAATCTGATCGCGAGCCGTCCCACCAACGAAACGGCAAGACGCGCAGCGGTTTCGGGCGCCGTCCCGGATTCCCTCTCGGCCAATTCATGAACGCTGGCAGCCTGCGGCATCCGAAAAATTTCCGTCCCGGGTCGTCGTCATATCAGCGAGATGCCGCCGGTATATCCGGCGCCCCCGCCGGTTCGCGCCATCGTATCCGCGAGCCGCGGCGTGATGTACTCCGAAGGCTCGAGCTGGAGACCGGGCGCAATCACCCGCGCTACCGGAACCGCAAAGCGCGGGCGGGTCAGCTCGAGACCAAAAGTCTCGATGCCGAATTGCCCGAGGCGGTCCACGATGCGCTGCAGTACAGCGCTCGAATCGGTCGTGTCGAAGTTCAGATGCTCCACGCGTTCCGCCACCGGTTGCAGCAACAGGCATTGATCAGCGTTGATCATGGTAGCACGCCGCCGATGAACCTGGTCTCGCTCGTTGAGCGCGGCTTCCCCGCGCTCATTGCACTTGGCTGCGACGACCGCATGGGCAAGTTCGATCTGGCACATTTCCAGCACGGCGGAGCGCGCCGCGGCCGCGAGGGTTGGCCGCGCAGCAAGGCCAAAGGCAAGCCCAAAGCCGTCCTGCATGCAGGAAACGGCAGCGATGCAGGGCACGGCAATATCGGTTGTTATATCGAGCAACCAACTGCGGCGCTCCGGAGCGTTTTGTCGCAGCCGCGGCAGCAGCGCCGCGGCCACGGCATGGGCCTCATTCCGGGGCGAGATCAATCTGCCACGGTTGCCACCCCGCCACCAGAGGCTGGCCGCGTCCCGCTCGATCAACTCAAGCACCCCGTGCAAGGCCGCGGCGTCCCACGACCTGCCGGCGGCCGATCCGGTACCCAGCAGAAATGGCGGCTGGATCTCTCGCTGCTCCGGGGGCCGGCGCAGGCACAGATCCGCCGGCAGCAAGACCTCGCAACGGTCGGTGAGCCGGGTGGCGCAGTGCCATGAAAGTTCAACATCCGGGCGCAGGCGACGCGCTGAGAGCGCGGCGAGCAGGTCCTGTGCGCCCGAACCAAGCCTGGCCGCCGGATCGTTCGGACTGGACCGTTCCAGCACGTCATTCCCGGTCTGCAACTGGGAGAGATATTCGATGCCCTCGCCGATGCATCCCTGAAATGCTTCCTGTAGCGAAAGTCCCACCCCGGAGACGCTGACCGTAGCACTACCGGCATGCAAGGGATCGGCAGTCGCTGGATCGATTTCCGCCCCAAAGCTGACCAGACCGGGGGCGTCGGGCGCGGCCAGCTCGAAAACCCGCGCGAACTGGGACGCCGCCATCAGCAGGCAACCGCGATGGAACGTCTCCGGGCCGGGTTCGCCACCACCGGACGCAAAATCGGCTGCGGTCGCGTAGCCAAGCGCTTCCAAAAGAAGCCGGACATCACGGTCGCCGCTGCCTTCAGGGTTATCGCCGAGTAACCATGATGCGGCCCGCGCAAACAGATTTGGCATCGGATCACCGGCTCTGTTCACGGTGGCCTCACGCCTGGCCGGCACAATGTGGCGAACCAGAGCATCGGCGATCTTGCCCCGGAGGAATATATGCTCGCTAAAGCCTTTGTGGTCGCCATGGCAGCGGATATTGCCCGGTCGGACTACGCAAAGCCAACCCTCATCCGCAGCCGCAGCCGCGAGTGGCTGATCGCCTGCCGCTGGGGTCCCGACGGCGAATACCTGTCGATTGCGACGGCCGGCGCCATGCTGGATCCCCGCGGACTTGTAGCACCCGATGCGATTGCCCCCATCCACAGCCTGTTCGGCCTGCTGGTCTCGGAATCAGAGACGGAAGCCGCCAGCACCTTCTTGCTGGTCCGCCAATTGCCGATGCCGATCGAACTGGCCGGCACTTTCTTTCCGGCCGACGGATACGCGTTGCTGGAGCAGCGTGAGACGATCAGCCTGGTCTGCAAAACCCGCTATTCGCACAGCTGCGGCTGGCTGGATGGCAGGGAAGTCCGCAAGGACATTCCCGATCCGGCACCGTCCTCGGTGGAGGCCATGGCGTGGCACATCGAGGCCAGGCGCTGCAACTGGATTGGCGAGTTCATTTCCGAATCGGTGCTGCGCGAAAGGCGCGCTATTCGCGCCAGCGGCTGAGCCCATCGCAGTATCCGGCAAATGCCGCATGCGGCTGGCACAGGGCCTGCGTGAACGCCTTATCAGGATTTTCCGGTTATGCGAGAATCCTTGGAGTGAGAATGCATCTTCCCGCCGGGTCGATCGCCACCGTCATGGACTGCGGAGGGATAGCCGCAAGAAAATTCTGCAGCATCAACCGGCTATCATCAGAGAGCCCAAATAGCCCCCGCATCAATTCGAAAAACCCCGGCTCCTCCCCGACATATAGCAGCTCGAGGAGTTCCGCGCTTGTGTATCGTCCCAAAGCCGAGAAAAGCCTTTCGGTTTCATCAATTGGCCCGCCCTCGCCGGAGCGGTCAAAATTGTAAATTACCGCAGTCATTTGTGCCTCGATGGCTGGGAATGATTGATGGCAGTTCGCCCCGCAAAGTTCAAGATTGCCGGTTCATCGTGAATTCAGCGTGATCGCCGCAGTTTTCCGCATCGCGTCACGGCCGGAAATGCACAGGGCAAACCATCACCGAGACCGGTGCCGCCAGCTTGGGATTTTGGGCGGGGTCCGTGCATCGCAAGGCGGGATGGGGCGAATTGAGTTTGGCGGTCCGGCGCGCATTGCGCGCACGGCCGCTTTTCGAACGAAGGCCACGCGACGGGGCCCATTTTCTGGTATCTTGTCGGGTTCGTTTGGGCCTGTCACAAGCCTTGCGGCTTGACGATTACCTGACGCTTCTCCGGCGCGACAAAGGCGCACCGCACCGCCGCATGGACTTCAACCCGCCAGCAACCGGCTTCCGTCACTTGCATTGGCCAGAGACGCTCCCCGGGCCAGTGCGCCGGTCGGCGGGATGCGATTGCATTCCATAAAATGCGAGGCGATTTCTTCCTGCGCCTTATGATGCCACATCTCCGCTTCAGCAAGCAGTCGCCAGCTCTCCAGCGGGCGAAACACCGCGTTCTGGCGGCACAAAGATTCCATGGCGCGGTAGCGAACGAGGTCATTCATTTCTCGCCTCCAACCTGCCTGCCCTCAATCATCAAAATCCGATTTTGAGACAGTGTCTATACGATTGTTAACTCGACGATTCCTGGCTCTACGATTCCTGATCGGGAGAATCATCCGGCCCACCGACTTCGCGGTACCTATAAGCCCGAATTGACGACACCAATAAGACGTCCCCCGACCGCCCGGCCCACCGGAACCCTGGTATCGCGCGAGGGTTGTCGCGCCTGAGCATTGGGATGAACCGCTCCGATAGTTAGCGCGAGTCGAGGGCGCGCCGTAGCGGCGGATTTGCCATGTCGCGGTCTGCGGCGCGGCCGGGTTTCCGCGGTCGACGCGCGGTCGCTGGCGCACTGCACAATGGAGTTTATTTCACTTCCGCGGCGAAATGAGAAAGACTGCGTCCGGTCGTGGCCGCTCAGCTGTCGGCTGGTCGTAAACCCTGTTGGATCGCATCACATTGGATCGCATCACATGGACACCGTTGAAACCCGTACTATCGCCAAAGTCTCGAAGCGGCTCGTTCCGTTCCTGATCATCTGTTACTTCGTCGCGTATCTGGACCGGGTAAACGTCGGCTTCGCGGCGCTTACGATGAACCAGGACCTCGGGCTGTCGCAGACCGCGTTCGGCTTCGGCGCCGGCGTCTTCTTCCTCGCCTACTTCATCTTCGAGGTGCCATCCAACCTGCTGCTCGAGAAGTTCGGCGCGCGCAAATGGATTGCGCGCATCATGCTGAGCTGGGGCATCCTGTCCGGCGCCATGGCGTTCATCCCCGCCATCGCTCGCGCCACCGGGCTCGGCAATGAGCACAGTTTCTACCTGGTTCGGGTGCTGCTGGGGGCGGCCGAAGCCGGGTTCTTTCCCGGCATCATCTTCTATCTGACCCTGTGGTTCCCGGCAGTGTATCGCGCCCGCATCATCGGCTACTTCATGGCCGCCATCCCGCTCTCCACCGTGATCGGCGCGCCGGTCTCGGGCTTGCTGCTCTATCTGCACGGCGGCCTCGGGCTCACCGGCTGGCAGTGGCTGTTCATCATCGAGGCCGTACCTGCGATCCTTCTCGCCGGGGTGGTCTTCTTCTATCTTACCGATCGGCCTGCCGACGCGGCCTGGCTCGCGCCGGACGAGCGGGCCTGGCTTGCCGAACGATTGACGCTTGAACAGCGCCAGCGTCAGGTGGCGCACAACTACTCCGTCGTGGAGTCGCTGCTGAACCCGCGCGTGCTGGGACTGAGTCTGGTCTATTTCGGCGCGGTGGCGATGAATTACGGCTTGGGTTTCTTCCTGCCGCAGATCGTCAAGGCCTTCGGCCTCACCACCTTTCTCACCACGGTCGTCTCGGCCACGCCTTATGTCGTCGGAGTGATCGCCATGGTGTGGTGGGGCAGACGTTCGGACCACAAGGCCGAACGGCGATTCCATGCCGCCTTCCCGCTGCTGATAGCAGCGGCCGGCATCGCGGCCTCCACCGTACTCGATGACCCGACATTGAAGATGATCGCGTTCTGCGTGGCCGGCTTCGGCATCTTCGCCAGCCTGCCGGTGTTCTGGACGTTGCCCACCGCTTTCCTGTCCGGTGCAAGCGCGGCAGCCGGGATCGCGGCCATCAACTCGATCGGCAATCTCGCGGGATTTGCCGGACCGTTTGCGATGGGGTGGATCAAGGATCAAACCGGCAGCTATGCCGGCGGGCTGTTGGTGCTGGCCGCGCTCGGCATCATGGCGATCGGCATCGTGCTGGCGCTTGGACACGACCAGGCGCTCGAACGCGCGCCCGTCGCCGCCGCAGAATAAAAGGGAATTTGATCGGCGGAAATCGAGCTCGCTTACGCGGGCGAGGGGTCATCGTCACTTGTCAGAGGCGCCGCCGGCCTTTCCAAACTGCCCAACTCCATTGCATACAATAGAGAGAATATGATTAAATCTTAATCATCGCAAAGCCATGCTCAACTTTTGAACCGGATGGGTTGGATAAAAAGATTATATATATCAAATAATTACAAGAAATTGACCGCAGAATAGGCCATGGCACGAAGATTGCGATGGATGCTCCGGGCTTTGCCGGTCCGGCGAAGCCGCGAAATCAGCGGCGGTCAGCCCGCCAAAGGGAGCAACCAATGGATTTTGGCAGGATTTCAAGACGACATCTGTTGCAGGGAAGCGCCGCGCTGACGCTCGGAACGGCCCTTGGCGCACGTTCCGCCGCGGCGGCCGACACCACGATCGGCTTTATCTATGTCGGATCGCGCGACGACTATGGATACAACCAGGCCCATGCCCAGGGCGCCGCGGCCGTGAAGAAAATGCCCGGCGTCAAGGTGGTCGAGGAAGAAAAGGTTCCGGAAACCGACGCCGTCGAAAAGACGATTGAATCGATGATCAATCTCGACGGCGCCTCGCTGATCTTCCCGACGTCGTTCGGATATTACAATCCGCACATGATCAAGATGGCGACGAAGTTTCCGAAGCTGCATTTCGAACATTGCGGCGGACTGTGGACCGACAAGGATCCCAAGAACGCCGGCAGCTATTTCGGCTATATCGATGAAGCGCAATATATCTCCGGCATCGTGGCCGGCTATTCCACCAAGAGCAACAAGCTCGGCTTTGTCGCCGCCAAGCCGATCCCCCAGGTGTTGCGCAACATCAACGCTTTCACGCTGGGCGCCAAACTCGCCAATCCGAAAGCCACCACCCAGGTGATCTTCACCGGCGACTGGTCGATGCCGGTCAAGGAAGCCGAAGCGACCAACAGCCTGATCGACCAAGGCGTCGACGTCCTGACCTGCCACGTCGATGGACCGAAGACGATGGTCGAGAACGCGGCGCGGCGCGGCGCGATGGTTTGCGGCTATCACGTCAATCAGTCGCCGCTGGCGCCAAAGGCCTATCTGACTGGCGCCGAATGGAACTGGGAAGCGCTCTATCCGAAGTTCGTGAAGATGATTGCCGCCGGCCAGGAGATCCCGAATTTCTATCGTGGCGGCCTTAAAGAAGAAATCGTCAAGGTCTCGCCCTATGGCGATGCGGTCTCGGCGGAAGCCCGCAAACATGCCGACGATATCAAGGCCAAGCTGGTCGCCGGCGACTATGTCATCTTCAAGGGCCCGATCGCGGACAACAAGGGCAAGACCGTGATCGGCGCCGGAACCGAGCGCGGCCAGAAGGACGCCGAGCTTGAAAAGATGGACTATCTGGTCGACGGCGTCATCGGAGCGACTTCGTGACATCAGGCGTTGCGGATCCTGCCGAAGCAGTTGCAGTTTCTCCGGCCGCGGATCCGGGATTTCTGCAGCGCTACGGCGGGACCATCGAATACATCCTCATTCCGGGCGCGGCGCTGGTCGGCGCGCTCGGCGTGTTCGGGATATTTGTCGCCCTGTTCGGCAAGAACCCGCTCGATCTTTATTTCTACATGTACCAGGGCGCGTTCGGCACCTGGTTTTCCTGGCAGAACACGCTGACGCGCGCGGCCCCCCTGATACTAACCGCGCTCTGCACCGCGCTGCCCGCACAACTCGGCATGGTCATCATCGGCGGCGAAGGCGCGCTTCTGATCGGTGCGCTGGCGGCGACCGGCGCGGCGCTGCTCGTGCAGTCGGCGCCGCCATTGGTCGTGCAGCTTGCGATGGTCTGCGGCGGCATGGCCGGCGGCGGCCTCTGGATCATGCTGGCGGGCGGCCTTCGACAATATCGCGGCGTCAACGAGACGATCTCGAGCCTGCTGCTGGTCTATATCGCGCTCGCGATCCTCAACCATCTGGTCGAAGGACCGATGCGCGACCCCGCCAGTCTCAACAAACCGTCGACCCGCGAGATCGGCGCCGTCAACATGATCGGTTCGATCCCGGGCACCGACGTGCATTGGGGACTGGTGTTCGGCATCGTCGCCGCGATCGCGTCGTACATCCTGATCTATCACACCGTGTTCGGATTCGCCGCACGGGTCGCCGGCGGCAACATTCGCGCCGCCAAGATCGTGGGCCTGAGCGTCGGCAAGCTGATCTTGACGATCTGCTTCCTGGCGGGCGCGGCGGCCGGGCTCGCCGGCATGATCGAAGTCGCCGCGGTTCAGGGCAAGACCAACGCCAACCTTGCCGCCGGTTATGGCTTTACCGGAATCCTTGTCGCCTTTCTGGCGCGGCAGAACCCCCTGGCGATCATTCCGGTTGCGATCCTGCTCGGCGGCATCAGCGCCAGCGGCGGGCTGTTGCAGCGGCGGCTTGGCCTGCCCGATGCATCGGTGCTGGTGCTGCAGGGAATCATCTTCGTGGCGGTGCTGGCGAGCGACGCGCTTTACGGGCGGATCGGCTTTCTGAAAGGCAAATCCTGAACATGGCGGACGGAACGATAGGACTGTGGACGGTCCCCCTCGCGGTGTTCGGCGGCGCCATCCGCGTCTCCACGCCGTTTCTGTTCGTCAGCCTCGGCGAATGCATCACCGAGCGCTCGGGGCGCATCAATCTCGGCCTCGAGGGTACCCTGGTGATGGGCGCGATGAGCGCCTATGGCATCTCCTATCTCACCGGTTCGCCGTGGCTTGGGGTTCTCGCCGCCGGCCTGACCGGCGCCCTGCTCGGCGCGCTCCATGCCGGCATTTGCTCGCTGCCGCGGGTCAATGATATCGCCGTCGGCATCGCACTGATGCTGTTCGGCACCGGTCTTGCGTTCTATCTCGGCAAGCCGCTGATCGAACCCACCGCGCCGCGGCTGCCGGCGATCGACTTCGGATGGTGGAGCGATATCTCGCAGGTTCGCGCGGCGCTGCGGATCAATGTCCTGTTTCTGATCGGGGTTGCGCTCGCGCCGATTTTATACTGGGCATTTCGCACCACACGCTGGGGCCTGTTGATCCGGACCGCCGGCGAAAGTTCGGATGCCGCGCGCGCCATGGGGTATTCCGTTCTTGTGATCCGTCTGCGGGCGACGATGGTCGGCGGCTTCCTCGCCGGCATCGGCGGTTCGTTCTTGTCGCTGTTCTATCCCGGGAGCTGGAACGAAGGCCTCTCCAGCGGACAGGGCATCACGGCGGTCGCGCTGGTGATCTTCGCGCGCTGGGACCCGATGCTGTGCCTGTGGGCCTCGCTGGCGTTCGGCGGCGCGGCGGCACTCGGCCCCGCACTGCAATCGGTCGGGGTCACTTCCGGCTATCACCTGTTCAATGCCGCGCCCTACATCCTGACCCTGGCGATCATGATCATCACCTGCTCGCCGAAACGCACGCTGACCGGGGCACCGGCAGAACTTTCGATCACGAGATAGAGAGACGACGACATGGCCGAACGCTATCTGAAGTCCGAGCCCTACGCGTGGCCCTACAATGGCGATCTGCGTCCGGAGAACACCGCCCTTGTCATCATCGACATGCAGACCGACTTCTGCGGCGTCGGCGGCTATGTCGACAAGATGGGTTACGACCTGTCGCTGACCCGCGCACCGATCGAGCCGATCAAGCGGCTGCTTGCCGTGATGCGAGATCAGGGTTTCCACATCATCCATACCCGCGAGGGCCATCGTCCGGACCTCACCGACCTGCCGGCGAACAAGCGCTGGCGGTCGCGCCAGATCGGCGCCGGGATCGGCGATCCCGGCCCGTGTGGCCGGGTGCTGGTGCGCGGCGAAGCCGGATGGGAGATCATTCCCGACCTCGCACCGTTGCCAGGGGAGCCGATCATCGACAAACCGGGCAAAGGGTCGTTCTGCGCCACCGACCTCGAACTGATGCTGCGGTTGCGCGGCATCGAGAACCTGGTTCTCACCGGCATCACCACCGACGTCTGCGTCCACACCACCATGCGCGAGGCCAACGACCGCGGCTTCGAATGCGTGCTGGTCGAGGATTGCTGCGCTGCGACCGACAAAAGCAATCACGACCACGCGCTGAAGATGATCAAGATGCAGGGCGGGGTGTTCGGAGCCGTCGCGACATCGGCAAGCCTGATCGGAGCGTTGTCATGATGATCGGCGAAGTGCCGATGCCGACCGGGGCGCTCGGCGTCGACGCCATCGCCATGACCATGCGGTTCGGCGAATTCGCGGCTTTGGACAATGTCGAACTGAAAGTGCGTCCCGGATCCTTCCATGCGTTGCTCGGCGAAAACGGTGCCGGCAAGAGCACGCTGGTGAAATGCATCATGGGCTATTATCACCCGACCCTGGGACAGGTGCTGGTCGGCGGCCGCGAACAGGCGATCGCCAATCCGAAGGACGCCCACGCGCTTGGCCTCGGCATGGTGTATCAGCATTTCACGCTGGTGCCAGCGATGACCGTGGCCGAAAACCTGGTACTGGCACGCGACGATGTGCCGGCCGTGGTGAACTGGACCAGGGAAAAGCAGGAACTGGAGGCGTTCCTCGCGCGGATGCCGTTCAAGGTGCCGCTCAACGCCCGGGTGTCCGACATTTCCGCCGGCGAGCGGCAGAAATGCGAAATCCTCAAGCAGCTTTACCTCAAGCGCCGCTTCCTGATCCTTGACGAGCCGACATCGGTGCTGACGCCGGCGGAAGCCGACGAGGTGCTTGGCATGCTGCGTGCCATGGTCGTCAAGGGCGATCTGACGATCTTGATGATCACGCACAAATTCCGCGAGGTGATGGCGTTCGCCGACGACGTCACCATCCTGCGCCGCGGCAAGCTCGCCGGGCACGGCCGGGTTGCCGACCTGACGCCGGACGACATGGCGCGCACCATGATCGGCGCGGAAGAACTGACGATTCAGCCGCCCCGGGTCGGAGAAGTCGGCGAGACGCGGCTCGAACTGAGTAAGCTCACGGCACTCGACGATGCCGGTGCGGTCGCGGTGCACGGCGTTTCGCTGGCCGTCCGGGCCGGAGAAATCGTCGGTATCGCCGGGGTTTCCGGCAATGGCCAGCGGCAGCTTGTCGAGGTGCTCGCCGGCCAGCGCGACGCCGAAAGCGGCGAAATCCGCGTCGCCGGCGACATCTATCATGCCAGCCGCCAGGAAATGCGCCGGCACAAGATGTCGCTGCTGCCCGAAGAACCGCTGAAGAACGCCTGCGTCGGCGGCATGAGCGTCGCCGACAATATCGCGTTCCGCCAGTTCGACCTCGCGCCGTTCGCGAGCGGCGGCTGGTGGCTCAACCGCGCCGCGTTTCGTGACGACGCCGACAGGAAGATCGTGCAATACAAGATCAAGACCCGCACACCCGATACGCCGATCGCGGCGCTCTCCGGCGGCAATGTGCAGCGCGCCGTGCTGGCGCGCGAACTGGGCGACGTGGTGGAAGTGCTGATCGCCGCCAATCCCTGCTTTGGTCTGGATTTCGCCGCCGTCGCGCAAATTCATGCGGAAATCATGGCCGCGCGAAACCGCGGCGCCGCGGTGCTGCTGGTCAGCGAGGATCTCGACGAATTGCTCGAACTCTCGGACCGCCTCGCCGTGATGTTCCACGGCGAGCTGGTCTATGAGGCTCGCGCCAGCGAGGCCGACTTG
>Ga0182030_10003621_pt1 | contig 33032 bp, 32 predicted proteins | sample 812S3MmetaG_FD_121299 | JGI IMG/M metagenome (GOLD analysis project Ga0182030, IMG submission 121299) | Permafrost microbial communities from Stordalen Mire, Sweden - 812S3M metaG (Illumina Assembly) | ecosystem: Environmental > Terrestrial > Soil > Wetlands > Permafrost | place: Sweden... | reverse complement strand
CTCGCCGCCGCCAGCGTCCAGACGTTCCGCTGGGGTTTCGGCGACGCGGCGCTCTTGCCGCGCGACATGACGCTGAGCTTCGCCGTGGTGTCGCTCGTCGCGCTCAGCTCGGTGGCGATCTTCGCCCGGCTGAAACCCGACGCCGGCGCGGAAGTCTCCGGCCAGCGGCAGGCGATCGAGGATGCGACGCCGGCGGAGTGACGGACCCTAGCGGTGAAAACCTGACACTCGATACCCGCGAGAAAATGGCCGGAGTCGGCCCTTAGAGCGTTCTGCTTTATGATGGACTCATCAAAGCCTCCGCGTGTCATTCCCGCGAAAGCGGGAATCCAGCGTCGTAGAGCGGCGCAGCGGAAAGATGGATGCCCGCTTTCGCGGGCATGACACCAACCTTGGTTCCACGAAAATGCAGAACGCTCTAGCGGACTGTCGTGGGATTTGGATGATGGTCCGATACCCGCGGGCCGTTCGCGTTGAGGACCCGACGTTCAAGATCGCGGACGCCTTGAATGCCGACCGGCTCTCCGTCCGCTCCTCCTTCATCACGGGCGGCCATCGCCAAGATGGCATACATGAAGTCGGGCGGCATCGTCATGGCTCAACTCATTCTGCAAAAGATAATGTCGATAACGTATTCGCCAAAGACTCACTGGGAAAATGCATCCCGTCGACTTTTCCGGCGAGCGACGCGTCGTGGTATTTTGATTTTGCTAATCGTTCTAAGCGCGCATACCAGGGCGGAAGCTGCTTCTCGATGCCGGTCGTGATCGGTTCGCCGAACAGCCATTGCGGAAACGGAACGTTGAAGCGGTTGAACGGCCAAAATCCCGACGGCACGATCTGCACCGCGGCGCGAGCCAATTTTACATCCGGCCCAAAACTGCTCGCCAGATCGCTCGGGTCGACTTGTTCGACAGTCTTCGGGTCGTCAATGTCGCGGAAGCGCACGAGCATCGGCAACAGGATCGTGGGAACGTCGACGGCCTCGCGAGGCGGCCGATATGCCCACATTTCGCTCTCGTTCATGACGGTGACGTGCCCAAAAACCGGCGCGAAATTTTCGCGCACAATCTCGACGGGATCGTACCGTCCCATGATCGGCAGAGGCGTTCCCGTCGGAGACAGCAAAGCAAAGAGCCGACCGCGCGGGCCGAGATCGACACTGATCGCTTCACCTCGAGTTGTTGAATTCCAGCGACCGTGCATGAGCGGGAAATTGGCACCATCAAGCCAGGTCTTCTCTATCACCCCCGAGCCGCTCTTGGTCTCGTCGCCCACCGCCACATCAATCGTAAGCTGATAGCGGAACGTCCAGGACGGAAACAGAAGAAATCGCCAATAGGCGACGAGCGTCGCGGCTATGCAGAGAAGAACAAATGAGGTTTTCTTCATAGGCTCACCCGTGCGAAACGGGGCGACGAATACTCCTAATTCCATTACGTCGGCGTAAAGCGGAACCGGAAGCTCAATCGTTGCCGTGTCGCTGACGTCCAAGGCAAACGTCGGCTATCCCCTCGTAGCGGCCTTTGTCTCAGGTACCAAGCGTTTGATTTTGACCACTACTCGTGGGCGCCGCGGAAGCCCGTCGCCATCACGTAGAGCTCGGCGCTGTCGGCGCGGCTCGCCTTCGGCTTGAGGTGGCGCACGACGGCGAAGTCGCGTTTCAGCCGCGCCAGCAGTTCGCCCTCCGATCCGCCGTGCAGCACCTTGGCGACAAAGAAACCGCCGGGCGCCAGCACCGAGCTGGCGAAATCGGCGGCGAGCTCGGCGAGGCCGACAATGCGCAGATGGTCGGTCTTGCGGTGGCCGGTGGCGTTGGCCGCCATGTCCGACATCACCCCGTCGGCCAGGCCGCCGAGCCGCGCCTTGAGCTGCTCGGGCGCGTCGGGCGCGTGAAAGTCCATCAACTCGAACTCGACGCCGACGACCGCGTCCATCGGCAGGATGTCGATCGCGACGACCCGGCCCTTGCCTTCGGCCGCCTTGACCGCCTGCGCCGCCACCTGGCTCCAGCCGCCGGGCGCCGCGCCGAGATCGACGATGCGCTGTCCAGGGCGGAATAGGCCGTACTTCTCCGCCATCTCGAGCAGCTTGTAGGCGGCGCGCGAGCGATAGCCTTCGCGCTTGGCTTGCGCAACGAAGGGATCGTTGAGCTGGCGTTCGAGCCACAGGGTGGAAGCGAGCGAGCGCTTGCGCGCCGTGCGCACCCGCGTCTTCAGCGCCCGACCGCCCTCGTGTCCCGAGCTGCCGCCGGTCATACGAACGCCCCGCCGCGCGCGCGCGGCCAGACGCGGTCGGCGCGCATCATCTGCATCAGCATGCCCTCGCGTAGGCCCCGGTCGGCGATGCGCAGGCGCTCAGCGGGGAAATGGCCGCGGATCGCTTCGAGGATCGCGCAGCCGGCGAGCACCAAGTCAGCGCGCTCGGCGCCGATGCAGGCGTTGGCGGCGCGCTCGGCGTAGCTCATTGCGCGCAGCCGCGCGACCGTCGCGTCGACTTCGTCACTCGTCAGCCACAGCCCGTCGACCGCTCGCCGGTCGTAACGCGGCAGCTCGAGATGCACGCCGGCGATCGTCGTCACCGTGCCAGAGGTGCCGAGCAAATGAAACCGGGCGCAGCGTCCGCGGCCGGCGACCCGCGCCGCGAATGGAGCGAGCGCCTCGGCGACGAAATGGGTCATTGCGGCGAAGGCTTCGGGCGTGACCTCGTCGCCGCCGAACCTCTCCGCCAGCGAGACGACACCGAGCCTGAGCGACTCCCACGATTGCAGCCGACGCGGGCCGCCGTTGTCGCGCGCGCCGCGGTCGAGCCAGATGATTTCCGACGAGCCGCCGCCGATATCGAACAGCACGATCGACTCGGCCTCGCGGTCGGCGAGCTCGCTGCAGCCGGCGACCGCCAACGTCGCCTCGGTCTCTCGGTCGACGATCTCGAGTTCGAGGCCGAGTTGTCCTCGCACCCGTTCGAGGAAAACGACGCCGTTCTCGGCGGCGCGGCAGGCCTCGGTGGCGATCAGGCGCGCGCGCGTCACCCCGCGCGCGGTCATCTTGTCCCGGCAGACCCGCAGGGCGTCGAGCGTGCGCGCGATCGCCGCTTCGCTGAGCCGGCCGGTGTGGGATAGACCCTCGCCGAGGCGCACGACCCGGGAAAAGGCGTCGATGACGCGAAACCCCTCGGCGGACGGGCGCGCCACAAGCAGACGACAATTGTTGGTGCCCAGATCCAGCGCAGCGTAGGGACCACGCGGCGCGCTGCGATCCCCTAACGGCCGCCCGAAGCCCGAAGCGCCGCTTCCGGCGCTCGCGGCCTCTGGGCCCAATTGCGATTGAGCCAAAAACTACTCCATGCGCCCTGACGCAAGGAGCGCCCGGGACGTCGTTTCGTCGCGGACTGTAGCAAGCCCGGCCCAGGATGCAACGCGACCCGTCGGCCGGGGACGTCCGGGGGTCAGGGCTTGAAGAACGGATGGCGCACGGCGTCTCCGGCCCTGAGGCCGATCGCGGCCGCGACTCCGCCGTTCAGTTCGAGCACCGCCGCGCAGGGGCCGCCCGAAGGGATCGGCGTCTCCGACAACGGCTCGGCGCGGTCGACGACCCGCGTCACTCTGCCGTTGCGGGCGATGAAAACCATGTCGAGCGGGATCAAGGTGTTCTTCATCCAGAAGGCGACCGGGTCGTCGCGATCGAACTCGAACAGCATGCCGCGATCCTGCGGCATGAAGCGGCGGTACATCAGCCCGCGCTCGCGCGTCTCTGGGGTGGCGGCGATTTCGACCGAAAAGACGTGATCGCCGGTCGCCGTGGCGATGGTCAGGCTCTCGAACGCCTCGGCGCGGGTCGCCGCGCAAACGCTCGCGAAGGCAAGCCAGACGAGCGCCGCGACGAGCGCCGGCGCGGCGCGGCTCGAACGGGCGCGCCAGCTCACCCCGCCCCCTCCCGCAGGTGCGGAGTCGCGGTCAATGCGAAGAATGTCCGCGGCCGCCGTCGAGCGGCCTCACTTCCGCGGCGAGCAGGCCTTTGGGGCCAGGACCGAAACGCGCCAGCATCGTGTCGCCCGGCTGCGGGTCGGCGAAGCCGTAACGCCTCAGCGTCTCCATATGGACGAAGATGTCCTCGGTGCCCTCGCCGCGGGTGAGGAAGCCGAAACCGCGCGCGCGGTTGAACCATTTGACGACGACGATCTCGAAGCCGCCGACGTTGGTCGCCTGCGCGCGCAGGCGCGCAGGCGGCAATTGCGACAGATGCTCGCCCTCCCCCGGCGTCACCGACAGAACGCGAAAGACCTGCAAGCCCTTTTCGCGTCGCTGCGCCTCCGCCACGACGCGCGAGCCTTCGAAAATGGTCTGAAAACCATCGCGGCGCAGCACGGTCACATGGATCAGCACGTCGCCTTCGCCGCCGTCCGCAACGATGAAACCGTAGCCCTTGGAGACGTCGAACCATTTGACGCTTCCGGCGATTTCGACCAAACCGGCCGGTCGCTCCTCGGGCGAAGCAACGCGATCGCTGGGAAACTCCGGCGCAATTTTGAAAACCTCTTCGCTCACGTTGGCCCCCACCGACGCCTGCGCCGACTTGGTCGCCGCAACCGAGACCGCCTCGCGCCGCCGACGAAGGGAGCGGTCCGCCATGCTCCGCCTCATCGGCGACGAAGACCGCGCGAGTGATTCTCTGACGCGAAGATACCAAAACGGCGAAAGCGGCCTAGCGAAATCGCGCGGCCGCTCCCGAACGCTGTGGATAGGCGCCGTCGTGTAACGGCGGCGGATGAGATCCTTTCGTCGACGCGATCGCGTTCGCGCGCGCGACTATTCCGTCTCTTCTTCCGGCTCGGGCGGCGGCGCCATGCCTTCGAGTCCGCGCAGCAGGTCTTCTTCCGTCATGCGGTCGAATTGCGCCTCGCCGCCGGCGTCGGCCTCGGTCGGCGTCTGCGTATGAATCATCGGCGGCGCCGCTTCGGCCTCCGGTTCGTCGACCTCGACGTGCTTCTGCAAGGCGTGGATGAGGTCTTCCTTTAGGTCGTCGGGCGACAGCTTGCTGTCGGCGATCTCGCGCAACGCGACGACCGGATTCTTGTCGTTGTCGCGCGGCACATGGATCTGCGCGCCCGACGAAACGGCGCGGGCGCGATGGCTTGCCAACAGGACGAGGTCGAAACGATTGTCGACCTTGTCGATGCAGTCTTCGACGGTGACGCGAGCCATGGCTGCTCCTGGAAGCGATGCGGCGAACTGAGGGGATGGGGCCGCCTCCTACACCGGCGAGCGGTCCGAAGCAAGCTTTTCAACGGTCAAGGCCAGGGTCCGACGCGCCTCGGACCTCAGAGATCTTTGTCCCAGGTTTCCCCCACCAGCGCCTTGCCGAAGCTCGCATGTGGCTCGGACGCGACCAGGCGGAACCCCGCCGACTGGTAAATGCGCCGCGCCGCAACGAGGATGTCGTTGGTCCACAGCGTCATCTTGCGATAGCCGGCTCGACCCGCGAAGCGCAGCGCCTCGTCGACCAGTCGGCGGCCGAGACCGCCGCCGCGCGCGCCCGGCTCGACATAGAGAAGCCGGAGCTTGGCGACGCCGCCGCCGGCGTCGACGGCGAAAACCGAACCGAGGATCTCGCCGTCGCGCTCGGCGACCCAGCAGCGCTCGCGCGCGGGATCGTGGACCTCGAGAAAGCGGCCGGCGATCTCGGCGACCAGGCCTTCGAAGGTCTCGTCCCATCCGTATTCGGCAGCGTAGAGCGCGCCATGGCGGTGGACGATCCACCCAACGTCGCCCGGCGCGTGATCGCGAATGACGATCGGCGACGCGGCGGCGGGTTCGCCTGACAGTTCGGCCATGATCGTCGCCATCGCCGCTGCGACCTTGGCGCGGCCCGCCTGGCTCAGCGGCGCAAGCGTCGCGCGCGCCTCCGCGTCGGCGGCCCGATCGAGCGCGTCGAAGGTGGCGCGACCGGCGCGGGTGAGCCGCAGCGTCGCGGCGCGTCCGTCGCTGGCGCTCGGGCGCTTGTCGATCAGGCCGAGACCGGCGAGCCGGGCGAGAATGCGCGACAGGTAAGCGGGGTCGAAGCGCAGCGACTTGGCGAGCGCGGCGGCGGTGAGGCCTTGCCGGCGGGCGAGTTCGTAGAGGACGCGCGATTCGGCGAGCGAATGCGGCGAATCGAGAATCCGGCGGTCGAGCGCGCCGGCCAACCGCGTATGAAAGCGATTGAAGGCTCTGAACCTCGCCACCTGCGCAGGCGACGCGGGCATCGGCGGTCTCCGTCGGGAAAGTGGACAAAGTCATCTTTTTCGTGGACTTTGTCAACGATACCGACGCGCCGACGCCGGAGCGAAACGCAAAGCGGCGCCTCGCGGCGCCGCCTTGTCTCAAGGAACCTCGATCGGATCAGAAGACGAACAGCGGCTCCGGCCGGCCCGGCGGGTTGAAGCGGCTCGGCAGGTAGTCGAGCGCGCCGTTGCCGAAAGTCGGGCCGAGCGACCCGAGCGACGCCGGCGCGGTGTCAGTCACGTAGCGGTTGTCGGTGCCGATTTCGCCCGCCGAGGCCGCGACGCCCGGATCGAGATAGGATCGGTGCGGATGGACGACGATGTCGCCCGGACGGATCGCGGCGTAATGCGCGTGGCGCGGGTGACGGATCGCCTGCGCGTCGGCGGCCGTGGCGGCCACGAGCGTCAGCGCGGCGGCCAATCCTATGTAGAGCGAACGAACCATCGACGCCTCCTCGTGTCGCCGGCGTCAGGCCGCCTGCGACTCCCATATTCATCTATGCATCGGGGCGCGGTTGCGCAACCGTTCTCGCAGCGCCGTGAGCGCTTCAGGCAACGCCGCGGCGGCGGCGCAGGCCCGCCAGAACTTCGGAGAATGCGGCGGCGAAGCGGTCGACGTCCGTTTCGCGCGACGCCCAGCCGAAGCTGACGCGGATCGCGCCGGCGGCGAGGCTCGGCTCGATCCCCATCGCCGCCAGAACGTGCGACGGCGTCACCTTGCCCGACGAACACGCCGAACCGGACGACACGGCAAGGCCAGCGAGATCGAGCGCGATCAGCAGCGTCGAGGCGACGACGCCCGGCGCGGCGAAGGCGAGCGTATTGGCCAGCCGGGGCGCCGCGGCGCCGAAAACGACCGCCTCGGGCGCCGCTTCGCGCAGCTTCGCCTCCAGCCGATCGCGCAACGCGGCGAGCCGCCTCGCCTCGAGCTCGGTTTCGGCGGCGGCAAGCCGCGCCGCCGCGCCGAAGCCGGCGATCGCCGCGACGTTCTCGGTGCCGGCGCGCTGGCCGCGCTCCTGCCCGCCGCCGCGCAGCAGCGGCGCCTCGATCGTGAGATCGGATCGCAGCGCGACCACTGCCCCCGCCCCTTTCGGGCCGCCAAGCTTGTGGGCGGAGAGGAGCAGAAAATCGGCGCCGGCGGTCGCCGTGACGAGGTCGATTCGCCCCGGCGCCTGGACCGCGTCGCAGACGACGACGCCGCCCGCCCCATGGACGAGCGCCGCCGCCTCGCCGACCGGCTGCAGCACGCCGGTCTCGTTGTTGGCGGCCTGCAGCGCCAGCAGCGGCGCGCCGTCGCCCTCGCCGGCCAGCGCGGCAAGCCGCCCAAGATCGACGCGGCCGTCCGGCGCAAGCGGCGCGATGGCGACCGCCTCGGGCGCGAAACGATGGCCGCTGAGGACGCAGGGATGCTCGCCCGCCGACACGATCAGCCGCGCCAACGCCGCCTTCCGCCCAGGCGCGGTGATCGCCGGCGTCAGCGCCAGATTGGCCGCCTCGGTGCCGCCCGAGACGAACACGACCGCGCGCGGCTCGGCCCCCGCCAACGCCGCAACGGCGCGGCGCGCCTCCTCGACGATCGCCCGCGCCTTCCGTCCTTCGGCGTGGATCGACGACGGGTTGCCGAGCGCGTCGAGCGCCTCCAGCATCGCCGCTCGCGCGTCGGGACGCAGTGGGGCGGCGGCGTTGTAATCGAGATAGACGCGTGAGATCGCGACGGGGGCCATGGCGGATCGCCTCCGAGCCTTTGCTTCGCTCCCGCCGCGGAGGGCCGCCCGGGAATGCGTTTTATTCTTGCAATCGACGGGGCGGGGCGTGCTATGTGCCGGTTTCGCGCCCGTCGCGAGCGTCCGACACATAGGCGCGCGCCGAGTTCGTCGCAAGTTTCGCGGCCCCGGTTGGGCCGGCGGAATCGGAGTGCGGCCCGGCGCACGGGCGCCTGGTCTTTGGAGACGCGATGCCTGAAGTCTTTTTCAACGGTCCGGCCGGGCGGCTGGAAGGCCGCTTCCATCCCGCCAAGCAGCGCGGCGCGCCGATCGCGGTCGTCCTCCATCCGCATCCGCAATTCGGCGGGACGATGAACAACCAGATCGTCTACAACACCTATTACGCGTTCGCCGAACGCGGCTTCTCGGTGCTGCGCTTCAACTTCCGCGGCGTCGGCCGGTCGCAGGGCGCGTTCGACCACGGCCAGGGCGAACTCTCCGACGCTGCGTCGGCGCTGGACTGGGCGCAATCGATCAGTCCCGAGGCGCGCGCCTGCTGGATCGCCGGCGTGTCCTTCGGCGCGTGGATCGGCATGCAACTCTTGATGCGGCGGCCGGAGATCGAGGGCTTCATCTCGATCGCTCCGCCCGCCAACCGCTTCGATTTCAGCTTTCTCGCCCCTTGCCCTTCGTCCGGCCTGTTCGTCCATGGCGACAAGGACCGCGTCGCGCCGCTCAAGGAGGTTCAGGCGCTGATCGAGAAGCTGAAAACCCAGAAAGGCATCGCGATCGAACACGCTGTGATCGCCAACGCCAACCATTTCTTCGAAGACTGCATGGAAGACCTGCAGGAAACGGTCGGCGGCTATCTCGACAAGCGCCTCGGCATGCCCCGTCATGCGCCGGCCCCGGCGCGCAAGGACCGCGCCAAGAGCTCGACCGTGGCCAAGGGATAGGCTGCCGGCGATGTTGATCACAACGACGTCGGATCTGGCGGCGGCGTGCGAGCGCTTCGCCCGCCATCCGTTCGTGACCGTGGACACCGAGTTCCTGCGCGAGACGACCTTCTGGCCGATCCTGTGCGTCGTCCAGGTCGCCTCCGACGACGAGGCGCTGGCGATCGACGCGCTCGCGCCCGGCATCGATCTCAAGCCGCTGTTCGCGCTGATGGCCGACCCTAACGTGGTCAAGGTGTTCCACGCCGCGCGGCAGGACGTCGAAATCTTCTGGAAGCTCGCCGGGCTGGTGCCGGCGCCGATGTTCGACACCCAGGTCGCGGCGATGGTCTGCGGCTACGGCGACCAGGTCTCCTACAGCGAACTGGTGCAATCGGTGTGCAAAGTGGCGCTCGACAAGTCGTCGCGCTTCACCGACTGGGCGCGCCGGCCGCTCGCCAAGGCGCAGATCGACTACGCGATCGGCGACGTCACCTATCTGCGCGACGTCTATCGCGCCTTGCTCGCCCAACTCGACAAGTCGGGTCGGCGCGCCTGGCTCGAAGACGAGATGAAGGTGCTGACGTCGGCCGCGACCTACGAGCAGCACCCTGAACACGCCTGGGAGCGCTTCAAGACGCGCGCGCGCAAGCCGCGCGACCTCGCGGTGCTGATGGACCTCGCCGCGTGGCGCGAGAATGAGGCGCAGACGCGCGACGTGCCGCGCGCCCGGGTGCTCAAGGACGACGTGCTGATTGAAGTCGCGCTCGCCGCGCCGCGCACCCGCGACGCGCTCGGCAATCTGCGCGCGTTCCCGCGCGGCATGGAGCGCTCGAAGTCGGGCGACGAGATTCTCGCTGCGGTCGAGCGCGGCCTGGCGCGCGACCCGCACACCCTGCCCCGGGTGGAGCGCGAACGGCGCAACGGCGGCGGCTCGGCGGCGACGGTCGAACTGCTGAAGGTGCTCCTCAGGCAAGTCAGCGACGAAAGCGGGGTGGCGAGCAAGATGATCGCCACCGTCGACGAACTCGAAGCGATCGCCGCCAACGACAAAGCCGACGTCGCGGCGCTGCGCGGCTGGCGGCGCAAGCTGTTTGGCGAGCGCGCGCTGCAGCTCAAGCGCGGCGATCTCGCGCTGACGGTCGAGAACGGCAAAGTCGTTGCGCTGGAATGGCGAGAGGGCGAACCGGCGGCGGCGCGTCATCCGTAACAGGGGACGACGCCGCTTTCTTTGTCGCCGATCGACCGGCCGTGGTACTTTGGCCCGCTCCCGAATCAGAAGCCTGACGCAGACATGACCGACGACCTTTTTGGCGGCGCGACGGCGCTGCGCCGCAAGTCCGCTCCCGGCAAGGTCCGCCCTGCGCGCGCCGCCGCCGCGGGCGAAACCGAATACAACGCCGCCTCGATCGAAGTGCTCGAGGGGCTCGAGCCGGTGCGGCGTCGGCCGGGCATGTATATCGGCGGCGCCGACGCCAACGGCCTCCATCACCTGTTCGCCGAAGTGATCGACAATGCGATGGACGAAGCGGTCGCCGGCCATGCGACCTACATCGAGGTTTCGCTCGAGGAAGGCGACTGGCTGTCGGTCGCCGACAACGGCCGCGGCATGCCGGTCGACCCGCACCCGAAATTCCCCGGCAAATCGGCGCTCGAAATCATCATGACCAAGCTGCACGCCGGCGGCAAATTCGATTCCGGCGCCTACGAGACCTCGGGCGGCCTGCATGGCGTCGGCGTTTCGGTGGTCAACGCGCTGTCGGCGCGCACCGAGGTCGAAGTCGCGCGCAGCCAGACGCTCTATCGCCAGGCGTTCGAGCGCGGCGTGCCGGTGACGAAGCTGGAAGTGGTCGGCAAGGCTCCCAACCGACGCGGCACGCGGGTGCGCTTCAAGCCCGACGAGCAGATTTTCGGCAAGACCACGCGCTTCGACCCGGCGCGCCTGTTCAAGATGACGCGCGCCAAGGCCTATCTGTTCGGCGGCGTCGAGATCCGCTGGCGCTGTGCGCCGACGCTGGTCGACGCCGAGGGCAAGATCCCCCCGGAAGCGACCTTCCATTTCCCCGGCGGCCTCAAGGACTATCTCGCCGCCGACATCGACGGTCAGGAACTGGTGGTCGACCAGCCCTTCACCGGCAAGGTCGAGAAGGAAGGCAAGCACGGCTCGGTCGAATGGGCGATCGCCTGGACGGCGGTCGAGGACGGCTTCATCCATTCCTATTGCAACACCATCCCGACGCCCGACGGCGGCGCCCACGAGGCGGGCCTGCGCGCTGCGCTGCTGCGCGGGCTCAAGGATCACGCCGACCGCATCGGCCAGACCAAGCGGGCCGCAGCGTTGACCTCCGAAGACGTGATGAACGGCTGCGCGGCTCTGATTTCGGTGTTCATCCGCGAACCGGAGTTCCAGGGTCAGAACAAGGGTCGGCTGCAGACCGCCGAGGCGGCGCGGATCGTCGACGCGACGGTGCGCGACGCTTTCGACCATTGGCTCGCCGCCGCCCCGAGCCAGGCGGCCAAGCTGCTCGACTTCGCCCTCGACCGCGCCGAAGAGCGGATGCGGCGGCGGATGGAGAAGGACGTCGCCCGCAAGGCGGCGACGCGCAAGCTGCGGTTACCTGGCAAGCTTGCCGACTGCACTAGCACCTCGGCGCAAGGGTCTGAATTATTTATTGTCGAGGGCGACTCGGCGGGCGGCTCGGCCAAGCAGGCGCGCGACCGCGCGACCCAGGCGGTGCTGCCGTTGCGCGGCAAGATCCTCAACGTCGCCTCGGCGACGCGCGACAAGCTGGCGCAGAACCAGCAGCTCGCCGATCTCGTCCAGGCCCTCGGCATCGGTTCGGGCGCGCAATATCGCTCGAACGACCTGCGCTACGACAAGGTCATCATCATGACCGACGCCGACGTCGACGGCGCGCACATCGCTTCGCTCCTGATCACCTTCTTCTACCGCCAGACGCGGAAGCTGATCGAGGATGGCCACCTCTATCTCGCCGCCCCGCCGCTCTACCGCCTTACCCAGGGCGGCAAGTCGCTCTACGCCCGCGACGACTCCCACAAGGATGAGCTGATGAAGTCCGGCTTTCCCAGCCGCGGCGCGATCGAGGTCAGCCGCTTCAAGGGCCTCGGCGAAATGTCGATGAAGGACTTGCGCGACACGACGATGGACCCTGCCAAGCGCACGTTGCTCCGGGTCGCGCTGGTCGAGGGCGAGGACGAGGCGACCGCCGATGCGGTCGAGCGCCTGATGGGGACGAAGCCCGAGGCCCGCTTTGCCTTCATTCAGGAACGGGCGCCGGGCGCCGGCGAACTGGTCGACATTTGAGCCGGCCGGCAAGGCTTCGTTTACCCTGACGATCGTAACCTCCCAGGCGGCGAGGCGCCCGGACCGGGCGTCCGCGCGCGTTCGCGAGAGGCGGAAGATGATCGATTGGCTGGGCTGGCTGAGAAAACTGGAATTCACGACGGTCGCGGCGCTCGCGATCGCCGGCCTGTGCCTGATGATTGGCCAGAGCGCCGAGCGCTATGCCGACGCCACAGCGGCCGAATCGGCCCGGTTGGCGGCGCGCGATGCGCTGGCCAATCGCCAGACGATCGCGCGCTTCGACGGGATCGATTATTCGGCGACCGGGGCGCTCAAGGGTCGTATCCAGGCCGCGGCGCCCTGCAAAGTCGGCGATTGAACAGAACCCGGCGCTGCGATCGGCGTTCGGCCGCCCACTTGGCAGGCGCCGTCGCAAGCTCGGCCGAAGTCGAATCTGCGTTACATTCGATCGCAATTGCCCAACAGACGGTCTGGCGGAACGCCTGCGGATAGGTTACGATCCGGTGAGAGGTCTATTGCCGGCGTGGCCTGCGGCGGGACGAGCTTGGATGAGGCGGGCGCATTGAATCGGACTGGGTCCGCCCCCAAGCGGTCTGCCCTCGAACCGATCGGTTCCGCGGCGCTGAGGCGCCGCCTGGACGTCGAGGCGAGACACGACGTGTGAGCGGTTCGTCGCCGCGGTCGTCGACTGAAGCACGGAGCATGCTTCCTCACTTTTTTGACCATCCCGTATTTCCGAGCTGTTTCGTCGCCAGCTAGTCGGGCAACGAAACAGCTGAAGTATGATTCCGGAGTCGGGATGAAGGGTTTATCGGGCGGAGAAGTAGTTTAACATGAGCAAGGGTAAGGATTTCAGGGCGCCCCGCAAGCGTGGTTTCGACGACGACGGCCCCATGCCGTACGAGCCGAAGGCCCGCACACCGCGCGCCTATGGCGGCGTTCCGGAGAGCAGCTTCGGTGGCCCGCCGATGGGCGCGCCGGCGCCGGCGGCGGCCGCCGGTCCGTCGATCGACGCGGTCGTCAAGTGGTTCAAGGGCGACAAGGGCTACGGATTCGTCGAACTGGCCAATGGCCAGGGCGACGCCTTCCTGCACGCCAACGCGCTGCACGCGTCAGGCCACGACACAGTGCCCGCAGGCGCAAAGCTCAAGGTCATCGTCGGCGCCGGCGCCAAGGGCGCCCAAGTGACGCGTGTGCTGGAAGTCGATGCGACCGGCGTCGTCGAGCGCCCCCAGCGTTCGTTCGCCAGCAGCGAACCGCGCCCGCGTCGCGTCGCTCCCGACCCGTCGACCGCCGTTTCGCTCGGCGGTACGGTCAAGTGGTTCGACGAGACCAAGGGCTTCGGTTTCGTCGCCAGCGACGACGGCGGCAAGGACGTGTTCGTTCACATCTCGATCCTCGGCCCGTCGGGCGTCTCCCGACTGACCGAAGGTCAGCATGTGAATATGCGCGTCGTCGACACGCCGAAGGGCCGGGAGGCCATTTCGATCACGATCTGACGGCTCGGATCGTCGGCCGTTCGGCCCGCCCGCTCGACAGGCGCGCGGGCCGTGCGGCGTCGGCGCGGCCCATTGGCGCAAGTCCGACCCCTCGCCTGCCCGCGCCGGAGCCTCGCTCATGCAACCCTCGCGCGACATCGGCCGCCTCATCGAGATCATGGCGGCGCTCAGGACGCCTGGGACAGGCTGCCCGTGGGATCTCGAGCAGACCTTCGCCACCATCGCTCCTTACACGCTCGAGGAAGCCTACGAGGTCGCCGACGCGATCGCCCTCGGCGACGTCGCCAATCTGCGAGAAGAGCTTGGCGACCTGCTGCTGCAGGTCGTCTTCCATGCGCGGATGGCCGAGGAGGAAGATCGCTTCGACTTCGGCGACGTCGTCGAGGCGATCACCCGCAAGCTGATCCGCCGCCATCCCCATGTCTTCGGCGACGCGCGCGACCTTTCGAGCGACGAGGTCAAGGCGTTGTGGGGCCTCATCAAAGCCGAGGAAAAGCGAGAGCGGGCCGAAGCGCGACGCGCGTCCGGAATGCCGCCAACCGAGGCGACCGGCGCGCTCGCCGACGTACCGCTCGCCCTGCCGGCGCTGACCCGCGCGCTCAAGCTTCAGGAAAAGGCCGGCAAGGTCGGCTTCGACTGGAACGACCCGCGCGCCGTGCTCGCCAAGCTGCGCGAGGAAATCGACGAAGTCGAGGCTGAGCTCGACGCCGGCGACGCGCTGGGCGTCGCGGGCGAAGTCGGCGACCTCCTGTTCGCGGTCGCCAATCTCGCCCGCCACCTCGGCGTCGATCCGGAAGCGGCGTTGCGCGGCGCCAACGCCAAGTTCGAGCGCCGCTTCGCCCATATCGAAAGACGGCTCGGCGAGGTTGGCCGCACCCCGGCGGGCGCGACCCTCGACGAGATGGAGGCGCTGTGGAGCGAAGCCAAGCAACTCGAAAGTAAGCCGCGGTAGCGACGACGTTCTTCGCGCCGACGCCTATCTCAGCTCTCAGCCTTCCGAACGGCGTCGCGCGCAGCGAGCTGGCCTGGGGTTGGCTCGTCCCACGGCCCGGGGTCGTCTCGACAATGCGCAACTGGCGCGCCGCGACCAGGCGTGCGGCGACGGCCGAAGCGCGACGGCGAGAGCTTCGACGGATCCGCTCGAGCGCCGCGTGGGCGGACTATGCGCGGCGCACCCTCCCGCTTGATCCCCGGCCGAGGGGCTGGCCTCGCGCCGGAACGCGAGGCCGCCCGCAAGACGCGCCCGGAATCGTGGGCGCGAATCACCCGCCAGTCTTCAGCTGCGTCAGCGCCGACTGGACGGCGCTCGAACTCCCGGCGGCGGCCGAACTCGCCGCCGCGAGCGCCCTATAGTCGCCGTCGTTGTCTTTCACTTGCGAAGTCGCGGCGGTAGGTCGCAGATAGTCGCCGTCCGCGGCGCGCGCGGGAGCGGCTTGCGGAACGGCGGCGGATGGCGCGCCGCCGATTGCTGATACGGTCATATCGTCCTCTCGATTGCGAAGGGGTTCGCCTCGCAAGACGACGCTAGAGGCCGATCCTTTTCGAAATCTGAATAAATCCGCTGTTCTGCGAAGGTTGGGAAAATGTATTCCCGGCGCGTCGCGCGATCGAGTTTTGTTACGAAATCCCAATCGCGAGACCGTGCGCCGGACTGCGCCGCGCGGCGACGATCACGCGGCCTCGCTGAGCACGATCAGCATCCCCGTCTCCTGGCGCTCGTGCGGCTCAAGCTCCGTGCGATCGTCGTTGGCCCAGGTCGCCAGCTTGACGATGCGTGCGAGTTCGACCGCGCTTTCGAGCTCGGCCTCCGGCTCGCTCGGCTCGACGATGGCCAGGCCCTCGGCGTCGAGAAAGAACGTGTGCTCGCCGAACGTCTCGCACAACGACGGATTGGCGGGATGCGTTTCCGGCACGACCCACGACTCGAGTTGTTTCGCCGCTTGGGCGCTGCGCAAGGCGGATAATTTCATTGCTCACTCCGACTGGAACAGGTTGGGACAGCGCGCCTCTCTGCGCTGGGCCCCCCCTGTGCCAGGAAAATTGGCCGATCACGGGGCGGCCGTCGGGCGATTCAGGGGAACGCTTCAGCGCGCCGCGGCGCCGAAGCGGCGACGAACCCGGTCGACCGCGTCGGCCGGCACGCGCACGGTGAGACGGATCGCGCCGTCTTCGTCGTCGCAGCGCGTCATCACTTCGGTGTGCTCGTAGAGCCAGTGCAGTCCCTGACCGTCGGCGGACTCGAGGCTGAGGTCGATCAGCTTCCGGCCGCGCGCAAGCTTCGCCTCGATCGCGGCGAGCAGGCGATCGACTCCCTCGCCCGTCAGCGCCGAAACGGCGATCGGCGACCCCTCGCCGGACTCCGCGGCCAGCGCCGCGCGATGTTCGGGGTCGAGCCTGTCGATCTTGTTGCGCACTTCCACCGTCTTGTCGGCGGCGTCAACGACCTCGATCTCGGCGAGGATCGTCGCGACGTCGCGCGCCTGTGCGTCGGAATCGACATGGGCGATGTCGCGCACATGGACGATCGCGTCGGCCGAGCGCACCTCTTCGAGCGTCGCGCGGAACGCCGAGATCAGCATCGTCGGCAGATCGGAAATGAAGCCGACGGTGTCGGAGAGGATCGCCGCGCCGCCGTGCGGCAGCTTCACCAGCCGCATTGTCGGATCGAGCGTGGCGAACAGCATGTCGGCGGCGAGCACCTCGGCGCGGGTCAGCCGGTTGAACAAGGTCGACTTGCCGGCGTTGGTGTAGCCGACCAGCGCGACGATCGGATAGGGAACGTCGGCGCGGCTGGCGCGATGCAGCGCACGCGTCTTCTTCACCTGCTCGAGGTCGCGCTCGATGCGGACCATTCGCTCTTGAATGAGACGCCGGTCGGTCTCGATCTGCGTTTCGCCAGGACCGCCGAGAAAGCCGAAGCCGCCGCGCTGGCGCTCGAGGTGGGTCCATGACCGCACCAGGCGCGAACGCTGATAGCCGAGATGGGCGAGTTCGACCTGGAGCGCGCCCTCGGCGGTGCGCGCGCGACGGCCGAAGATCTCGAGGATCAGCCCGGTGCGGTCGATCACCTTGGCCTTGAACGCCTTCTCGAGGTTGCGCTGCTGCACCGGCGACAGCGCGGCGTCGACGACCACCAGCGCAATCTGGTCGGCCTCGATCCGCTGGGCGAATTCGGCGACCTTGCCCTTGCCGAGATAGGCGGCGGGCCGAATCTCGACGAGCCCGACCAGGACCGAGTCGACGACGTCGAGGTTAATGGCCAGCGCGAGACCGACCGCCTCCTCGCGGCGCGCCTCGGGGTTGCGCGCAATGCCGCGCTCGCCCGGCGCGCGCAGGGTGAGATAGGGGCAGACGACCAGAGTCCGCGTTCGCGCGGCGACCGCCTCCTCGCGCCTCCCGGCGCCTTCAAACTCGCTCAACGCCGCCTCAATGCTGATCGAGGCCCTCTTCCACCGCTTCGAACATGGTGATCGGAGTCGCCGGCATGATCGTGGAGATCGCGTGCTTGTAGACGAGTTGCGAATGGCCGTCGCGCCGCAGGAGCACGCAGAAATTGTCGAACCAGGTCACAAAGCCCTGTAATTTCACGCCGTTAACCAGAAAAATAGTGACGGAAGTCTTGCTCTTGCGAACATGGTTGAGAAACGTGTCCTGCAGGTTCTGAGCCTTTTCATTGGCCATTGTTACGACCCCACTTCGGAGATGGACCGCTTGACGCGGCCGTTTCGTTGTTTCGCTTCGACGCCTCGCCCCGCGTCAAACCGTGTGAACCTATATCATTTCAGCGCCGATCCGCCATCGGGCGGATTCCGCCCGCAACAGCCGGGTGTCAGCTCCGCGCCGCCATCAAGTCGAATTTTCTCCGCAACGACAAAGTGATAGGACCTGGGCGGCCGTCACCGATCGGTCGCCCGTCGATCGTCACCACGGGCGTGGCGATGGTGGTGGCGCTGGAAAGAAATGCCTCGCGCGCGTTATAGGCCTCCTCGAGGGTGAACGGGCGCTCCTCCAGGCGCAGGCGCGACGCAGCAGCGACGTCGACGAGCGTCGAGCGGGCGACCCCACGCAGGATCGCGTGGTCGGCCTGCCGCGTCGCCAGAACTCCGTTGGCGGCGACGATCCAGGCGTTGGTCGACGCGCCCTCGGTGACGAAGCCGTGGCGGTCGACGAACCACGCCTCGAACGCGCCGGCCTCGCGCGCCGCCTGCTTGGCCAGCACGTTAGGCAACAATTGCAGCGACTTGATGTGCGGATGGGCCCAGCGCTCGTCGGCCATGGTCACCACCGCCACGCCGCGCTCGGCGTTGGCCTCGCCGAGGCGCGGATCAAGCGACTTGGCGGTGACGACCAGACTTGGCCTGACGCCGGGCGGCGGAAAGCCGTGGTCGCGCCGCGCCACGCCGCGCGAAACTTGCAGATAGACGAGCCCGTCGTTGACCCGATTGCGCCTGACGACCTCGCGAAGGATCCGCATGAGCGCCGCCTCGCCGATCGGCGCCGCGATGCGCAGCGCAGCCAGCGACGTCCGCAGCCGCGCGAGATGACGCTGTTCGTCGATCAGTGCGCCGTCGCGCACCAGACAGACCTCGTAGACCCCGTCGCCAAAGACGAAGGCGCGATCGAGGATCGACACGCCGGCGCAAGCGAGCGACAGGTAGCGTCCGTTGACGTAGGCGACGCGGCTCATCGGCTTCTTCCAGTCCGCTCAAGCCACGCCGAGCGACTTCAGCTTGCGGTGCAACGCCGATCGCTCCATGCCGATGAATTCCGCCGTGCGCGAGATATTGCCGCCGAAGCGATTGATCTGGGCGATCAGGTACTCGCGTTCGAACACTTCGCGCGCCTCGCGCAGCGGAATGCTCATCAGCTTCTCGCCGCCGACGCCGCTCGGAATCGCCGGCACCAGCGCGCCGACTTCGGCAGGCAGCATCGCCGCGGTGATGTCGGATTCCGGGTCGCCCGCCGCGAGAATCATCAGCCGCTCGATGTTGTTGCGCAGCTGCCGGATGTTGCCCGGCCAGTCGTGCGACTGCAGCACCGCCATCGCATCGGCGGCGACGCGGCGCGGCGGCACGCCCATCGTCTGCGCGACCAGCTCGAGGAAATATTGCACCAGCTCGGGAACGTCGTCGCGCCGCTCGGCGAGCGAGGGCACGCGGATCGGCACGACCGACAGGCGGTGGAACAGATCCTCGCGGAAACGCTCGTCGGTGATCGCCTGGGCGAGGTCGCGGCTGGTCGAAGAGATGATGCGCACGTCGACGTGAACGCGCGCCGAGCCGCCGACCCGCTGGAAGTTCTGGTCGACCAGCACCCGCAGGATCTTCGCCTGAGTCTCGAGCGGCATATCGGCGACTTCGTCGAAATAGAGGGTGCCGCCGTGCGCCTCCTCGAGCGCGCCGACGCGACGCGGCCGGTCGGCGGCGGCCTCGACGCCGAACAGCTCGCTTTCCATGTTGTCGGGCGTGATGGTCGGCGCGTTGAGGACGACGAACGGCCCGTCGGCGCGCACCGATTGGGCATGGATGAGCCGCGCCGTCAGCTCCTTGCCGGAACCCGCCGGGCCGGAGATCAGCACCCGCGAGTTGGTCGGCCCGAGCCGCTCGATGACGCGCTTCAGATTGGCGATCGCCGACGAACTGCCGATCATGTGATTGACCGCGCCCGAGCGCGCCCGCAGTTCGCTGACCTCGCGCTTGAGCCGCGAGGTCTCCAGCGCGCGCTCGGCGACGAGGATCAGGCGATCGGCCTTGAACGGCTTCTCGATGAAGTCGTATGCGCCGAGCTTGATCGCCGTCACCGCGGTCTCGATGTTGCCGTGGCCGGAGATCATCACCACCGGCACGTTGCCCTGCTGCTGCTTGATGATCTCGAGCAGCTGCAGCCCGTCGAGCCGCGACCCCTGCAGCCAGATGTCGAGCAGCACGAGTTGCGGCCGGCGCTGCTCGAGCGCCGCCAACGCCTCGTCGGAATTGCGCGCCAGGCGGGTCGAATGGCCTTCATCGGAGAGAATGCCTGAGACGACTTCGCGAATGTCGTCTTCGTCGTCGACGACCAGAATATCGGCTGGCATCAGATCGCCCTGTCAGTCTGCGTATCGACGGAAGGCGCCGACGCGGCGGGCTGGGCGGCGGCGACGGCTTCGAACTCGAGCGGCAGCGTCATCAGCACCTGCGCGCCGCGTCCGCCGTCGGCGCGCGCGAGGCCGTCGAGCAGGTCGACCCCGCCGTGGTGATCCTCGAAGATCTTGATGACGATCGGCAGGCCGAGGCCGGTGCCTTCGGCGCGGGTCGTGACATAGGGCTCGATCAGCTTGCGGCGATCCTCGCTCGGAAAGCCCTTGCCGTTGTCGCTGACGGAGATGCGCGCCGCGTCGCCGTCGACGGCGAGCGCAACCGCAATCCTGCCTTTCTCCTCGCGCGGGCCGAGCGCGTCGATGCCTTCGCCGGCGTTCTTGAGCACGTTGGTCAGCGCCTGCGAGATCAGCCGGCGGTCGAAGTCGGCGATCACCGGCTCGGCCGGCAGGTCGTCCTCGAATTCGATGTCGGACCGGCCGACCCGCATCAGGAACAACGCCTGACGGACGCAATCGGACAGGTCGTCCTCGGCCGGGCGCGCCTTCGGCATGCGGGCGAACGACGAGAACTCGTCGACCATCCGCTTGATGTCGTCGACCTGACGGATGATCGTGTCGGTGCACTGGTCGAACACGTCCTTGCCTTCGACGATGTGCTTGCCATAGCGGCGCTTGAGGCGTTCGGCGGAGAGCTGGATCGGCGTCAGCGGGTTCTTGATCTCGTGGGCGATGCGGCGTGCGACGTCGGCCCAGGCGGCGCTGCGCTGTGCGGTGACGAGTTCGCTGATGTCGTCGAGGGTGACGACCGCGCCCTGCTCGCCGCGCTGCGGGTCGCCGGTGACGCGCACATTGAGCAACCGTTCGCGGCCGTGGCTCATCCAGGTCGCCTGCGACTGGTGCGAGCGCAGGCCTATCGCCTGCGCCTGGGCGACGATCTGCGCCACCTGCGGGAACACCTCGTCGATCCTGCGGTCCGCCAGGCCGCGCGGATCGTCGCCGCACAGCAGTTTGTCGGCGGCCGCGTTGCTGACCGTGATGACGCCCCCCGCATCGACGCCGAGCACGGACGCCGGCACGCCCGACAGCACCGCCTCGATGAAGGCGCGCCGCTCGTCGTTGAGCGCGTTGGCGGCGGTCAGGCGGTTGCGCTGATGGCGCAGCTCCATCGTCATCTTGTTGAAAGTCTCGCCGAGATGGCCGAGGTCGCCCTCGGAGCGTCGCGTCGGCACCTGGACGTAGAGATTGCCGGAGGCGACCTCGTCGGTGGCGCGGATCAGTCGGCGGATCGGTCCGACGAGCTGGTTGGCGAAGGTCAGGCCCATCCAAACCGCTGAAATCAGCAGGGTCAGGGACAGCATGACGAAAACCGAGGCGAAGCCGAGCTCGATGTTGCGACGGTGCGATTCGAAGTTGGCGAACACCGCCGACACCTGCGAGGCGTCGCGCGCGACCCTGTCCGACATCGGGTCGGCGGCGCGCGCGGCGTAGAAATAGCCGTCCTCGATCCCGGCAATCGGCCGTATCGCGACGAACACCTGGCCGACGCCGAGCAGGCCGCAATAGGGCTGCTTGGCCGCGGCGGCGGCGAAATCGCCCGGATCGGGCTTCGCGATCAGCTTGGGATCGGCGTTGGCCGACTCGGCGATCGTCGAGCCGTCAGACTTGATGACGGCGGCCGCGGTGAAACCGAGCGCGCGCGCCCGCGCGGTCAGGAACCCCTGGAACAGATTGGGGTCGGAGTGGAGGAGCCGCGCCGCCTGCGAGAGATCGTTCGCCGTCAGCTCCGCTTCGCGCAGCAGCGCCTGGCACTGGGTCTCGCGATACACCTGGGACAGCTCGCCGGACTCGGCGAGGAACGACGCGATGCCCTGCATGAAGGCCGGGTTGATGACCCGTTCGACCGCGACGGTCGCCACCAGCGCCGTCACCAGCGCCGGAATCGCCGCCACCAGCGAGAACAGCGCGACGACGCGGTTGTGCAGCCGCGCGCCTGCGCGCGCCGCGCGGCGCGCAGCGCGCAGGCGGCGCAGTTCGATCCCGATCAGCACCAACAGGCAGGCGACGATGATCCCGTCGCCGCCGAGCAACGCCAGAACGACCTCGTTGGTCGGGATGATCGGCGTGAAACCGGCGAAAACGACGAAGGTCGCCAGCGCCAGCACCAGCGCGGCGCCGACTGCAATCGGGCCGAAGAACCCGGAAATCCGCCGCTCGTCGAACCGCGGACCGTCGACCGGCGTCGCCGGTTTGTCCGGCTGTTGCTGCGATGGGAGACTGGTCACGTTGCGGATATTCGCCGTCGTCGCGGTTTGCGTCCGCGCTCAGAGTTGCGCAACTGCAACTCTGTTGCAAGATTACGACAAAAAGGCGGCAGAACTCACTTAAATCCGCGCACGCCCCGTAGATCGAGGTCGCGAATCTTCTTGCGCAGCGTATTGCGGTTGAGGCCAAGAATCTCGGCCGCCTTGATCTGGTTGCCGCGCGTCACCGACAAGGTGGCGGCGATCAGCGGCACCTCGAGGTCGCGCAGCACGCGATGGTAGAGCCCGACCGGAGGCGGCGAATCGCCGAACGAGCGGAACAGATCGGCAACATGGCGCTCGATGCCGTTGACGAACTGTTCCTGCGCTGCCCCCGCTTCGCGATTCGGGGCGTGGTCGCCGCCGCCGGACGCGGCAAGCCCGAGCAGCGGCGCACTCGCGCCGAGTTCGGATTCGATCAGCGCCTCGCCGATGACGTCCTGCGGATAAAGCGCGGCAATCCGTCGCGTCAGGTTCTCGAGTTCGCGCACGTTGCCGGGCCAGGAATAGCGGCGCAGGCGCTCCATCGCCGCCGAATCGAGGCTCTTGGGCGGCAGGCCTTCGGCGACGCCGCGCTGGAAGAAGTGGCGGACGAGGTCGGGAATGTCCTCGCTGCGCTCGCGCAGCGGCGGCAGGCGCAACGGCACGACATTGAGGCGGAAGAACAGATCCTCGCGAAACGCGCCCTGCTGGATGGCGTAGCGCAAATCCTTGTTGGTCGCCGCGACGATGCGGACATTGCTCTTGATCGGAATGCGGCCGCCAACGGTCGTGTATTCGCCCTGTTGCAGCACGCGCAAGAGCCGCGTCTGCGCCTCCATCGGCATGTCGCCGATCTCGTCGAGGAACAAGGTGCCGCCCTCGGCCTGCTCGAAACGGCCGGCCGAACGCGCATTGGCGCCGGTGAAGGCGCCCTTCTCGTGGCCGAACAGCTCGCTCTCGATCAGATCGCGCGGAATCGCCGCCATATTGATGGCGACGAACGGGCCGGTCTTGCGCTTGCCGTAGTCGTGCAGCGCGCGCGCGACGAGCTCCTTGCCGGTGCCCGACTCGCCGGAAATCATCACCGTCAGATCCGTTTGCATCAGCCGCGCCAGCGAGCGGAAGATATCCTGCATCGCCGGCGAGCGGCCGACCAGGGGCATGGTCTCGGCCGCCGCCGCCTCGACGCCGGCGTCGCGCGCGCGTTTCGGCGCGGCGAGCGCGCGGCCGACGATCGACACCAGCTCCTTCAGATCGAACGGCTTGGGCAGGTATTCGTAGGCGCCGCGCTCGGAGGCCTTGATCGCGGTCATGAACGTGTTCTGCGCGCTCATGACGATGATCGGCAGGTCCGGCCGCATGCGCTTGATGCGCGGCAACAGTTCGAAGGCGTTGTCGTCCGGCATCACCACGTCGGTGATCACCAGATCGCCCTCGCCCGCGGCGACCCAACGCCACAGTCCGGCGACCGTGCCGGTCGAGCGCACTTCGTAGCCGGCGCGCGACAACGCCTGATTGAGAACCGTCCTGATCGCCGCGTCGTCGTCGGCGACGAGAATATGCCCTGACGGCATCCAGAATGCTCCTTGCCGGCTCCGCCGGCGCGATGCGCCTGGCCCCACCCGCCACCGTGTCGCGACCGCCGCGTCGCCCCTACTCCGCGCCTGCTCCGCTCGCCGGCCGCGACATTGCCAGCGGCAGAAGGACGCGAAACGTCGTGCGGCGCGGATGCGACTCGAACTCGATGATTCCGCCGTGGTCGCCTATTACCTTGGCGACGAGTGCAAGTCCTAGGCCAGAGCCCGAGGACTTCGAGCTGACGAACGGCTCGAACAGGCTGGCGGCGATGTCGGCCGACACGCCGGGACCGTTGTCGCGCACGCAGATCTCGAGCGGGAGGCTGACCGGCTCGGCGCCCGCGCCGACCTTCAGCCGCACGCCCTGACGGTAGGCTGTCGTCAGCGTGATTTCGCCGTCGATGCTTTCTTCGCCAATGGCTTCCGCCGCGTTCTTGACGAGATTGAGGAAGACCTGGATCAGCGCGTCGCGCGAGCCGAACACGTGCGGCAGCGATGGGTCGTAAACCTCGGCGAAGCGGATGTGCTGGGCGAAGCCGGCCTGAGCGAGCCGCTTCACGTGGTCCAGCACCTGGTGGATGTTGAGGTTCTCGCGCCCGCCCGGCCGCTCCTCGGAAAACGACTCCATCCGGTCGACCAGTTTGACGATACGGTCGGTCTCCTCGCAGATCAGCCGGGTCAGCGCCCTGTCCTCGTCGGAAGCCGAGGCCTCGAGCAGCTGCGCCGCGCCGCGGATGCCGGACAGCGGGTTCTTGATCTCGTGGGCAAGCATGGCGCCGAGCGCCGTCACCGACCGCGCGGCGCTGCGGTGGGTAAGCTGTCTGTCCATTTTTTCGGCAATTGACCGTTCTTGCAGCAGAAGCAGCACGCCGTCCTCGGCGCTCCGCAGTGGCGAGACATAGGCGTCGACCAAGCGGCCGAGGCCAGTGCGGGGCGTCGACAGGTCGAGCTTGTAGCCGTTGACCGTCGCCTGGCTGGCGATCGCGTCGGCGACCAGACCGATGACCGGCGAGCCGAACGGCAGGATGTCGGCGAGCCGGGCGCGCAGCAGCGCCGAGCGGCCGGCGTCGAAGAAATGCTCGGCCGCCGTGTTGACCTCGCGAATTGCGCCGAAGGCGTCGATGGCCAGCAGCGGCTGCGGCAGCGCGTTGAGTAAGTGCTGTGCATCGAGCGAGCCGCTCGCCCGAAAGCGGTCGGGCGCCATCACGCCGCCTCCATCTGCGGCTGCGGCGCAAAGGCGAGCGAAAGCAGGCGCAGCGCGTCGTCGGCGTCTTCGCTCGTCACGAGAGCGCGGCGCAGGGCTTCCGGCGCGCCGGCCTTTTGGGCGTAGGCGGCGAGGTGCTTGCGCGCGTGGCGCAGCCCGGCGCGACGGCCGAGCGCGGCGAGCAGCCATTCGACATGGGCGAGCGCCGCGTCGCGCCGCTCGGACAGGGGCGGATCTTCCGCTGCGCCGCCGACCGCCAGGGCGCGGCCGATCGCCCCGACCAGCCACGGCGCGCCGACCGCCGCGCGGCCGATCATCACCGCGGCCGCGCCCGATTGCGCGAGCATCGCGCGCGCGTCGTCGGCGCTGCGACAATCGCCGTTGACGACGACCGGAACCGCGACGGCTTCGACCGCCTCGCCGACCGCGCGCCAGTCGGCCCTTCCGTCATAGAGCTGGCGTCGGGTGCGGCCGTGCACGGTGATCATCGCCGCGCCCGCCGCCTCGGCGCGACGCGCCAGCGCCGGCGCATTGCGTTCGGCGTCGTCCCAGCCGAGCCGCATCTTGACGCTGACCGGCGCGTGGACCGCCCGGGCGACCGCCTCGATCAACCGCCCCGCCTGATCGAGATCGCGCATCAACGCGCAGCCCGCCGCCTGGCCGGCGACCCGGCGCGACGGACAGCCCATGTTGATGTCGATCAGCTGCGCCCCGACCGCCTCGAGGCGGCGCGCCGCCTCGGCCATCGCCGCGGGCGCCGAGCCGACGAGTTGCGCGGCATGCGGCTCGGCGCCAGCGCCGTCGGCGCGCAGCCGCGCTTCGCCGGCGTCGGCGATAAGCTCGGCGCTCGCCACCATCTCGGAGAAGGCCAATGCGGCGCCGAAGCGACGCGCGCCCCGGCGCATGCCGAGGTCGCTGACGCCTGACATCGGCGCCAGCATCGCAGCGCCGGCGAGCGCCAACGGACCCACACGCCGCGCGGCCGCCTGGGCGCCTAGTTCTTGGGCAGGGGACATACTGCCTGCATCCTAGTCAAATGCGAAGCGAACGCAAGGCGGCCCCACGCGGCCGAGAAGCGCAGCGCGCCCCTCTTGCCGGCGCCGCGCAGCTTCGCTATTTAGCCGGCGGCCAAGGACGCAGCACGCGCCTTTGGGGGATAGTTCAACGGTAGAACTGCGGACTCTGACTCCGTCAATCTTGGTTCGAATCCAGGTCCCCCAGCCAAACTTCAGTTTTCGCTGACAAATTTTCGTGGCGAGGGCGGCGGCTTCCGCTTCGACCGGTTGGCGGCGCGGGGGTGTCCGGCGCCGGTGGGCGCGGCCAGGGACAAATCGATCCATGGCGCGCCTCGCCAATTCCGATCTCATTCAGCTGACGCTGCATACCGCGCTGCAGCAGCTCGCCTGGAGCGTCTCCGACGCCTTTTCGCGGTCTTCCTCTTCCGCTAGGGGCTCGCGCCGGCGGAGAACGACCGGCGAGCGCCGCGAACCTCCTCGCCAAGGCGCTGTGCGGCGCGGCGGCCTCCACATCCCGTCGCTGACGACGGCGATCTACAATCAGGCCAAGGCGTCGCCCTGCCCGCTGCGCTGCCACCTCGCGCTGAAATCAGCCTGGGACGCCGGCGGCCAGCTTGCAGATCGCCGTCCCCCTGGCGATGCCGCCGGCCGCGCTGCAAGCCGTCGGCCCGCGGGCGACCGAAGCCGTGCGGCGGCCCGACGCGATCGCCGGACGGTGACTTGCCGAAAACCTGCCGTCCGCCTTAGCCTGCAGTCCAGTCAGGGCGGACGGGAGGACTTGACCGATGAAAATCGTTCTTGCGCGCGCCGCGTTGGCGGCGGCGTTGATGATTGCGCTTGCCGGCGTCCTTTTCAGCGACCGGCCCGCCGAAGCGGCGGGCGCAATCGAACAATCGACGGTGAGCGTCGGCGGCGTTCAGGCGGCGTTGCTGCTGCCGCCCCATCCGCGCGGGGCGCTGGTGCTGCTCGCCGGCGGCGACGGCAATATTGGCGTCGGGCCCGACGGTTCGATCGCCCGCGGGGGCAACCAGCTTGTGCGCACCCGCATGGCCTATGCGGCGCGCGGCTTTGCGGTGCTGGTGCCGGATTGCTGCGTCAACGTCGCCGCCGCGGTCGATTTCATGGGCAAGTACGGCAAGGTGACTCTGGTGGGCACCAGCCGCGGCACGCAGCGCGCCGCGCGCGGCGTCGCCGCCGGCGCCCGGCCGGCCAGGCTCGTCTTGACCTCGGGCTTCCTCAGCGACGCGTCGGGCGATCGCGACAACGCCATCGCCATCCTCGGCTCGCCCGACGCGCTGCCGCCCACCCTGATTATCCACCATCGCCACGACGAATGCGGCAAGACCGCGCCCGAGGGCGTCGCGCCCTTCCTCGCCTGGGCGGGCGGGCGGGCGCGCGTGGTCTGGCTCGACGGCGGGACCAGCGAAGGCCCGCCCTGCGAAGCCTTCGCCCACCACGGCTTCAACGGCATCGACGGACAGGTGGTCGGCGTCGTCTCGGGCTTCGCCGCGCACTAGTCCCGCCTATATTGGAGTGGACAGCCCCGGCTTTGTGGCGCGGCTGGGCGGAACGGCGCGACCTGTGCTAAGGCGCGCCGCAATCTTGCTCTTGCGCGCCGCGGCGCGCCATTCCGGACGGCACCATGCGCATCGAAAGCGACGTCAAGCTCGACTTCAAGGACGTTCTCATCCGCCCCAAGCGCTCGACGCTCGGCTCCCGCAGCCACGTCGACGTCAACCGCACCTTCCGCTTTCTCCATACGGGCGCGGAATGGAACGGCTTCCCGCTCATCGCCGCCAACATGGACGTCACCGGCACGATGGCGATGGCGCGCGCGCTCGGCAAGCGCGGCGCGCTGACGGCGCTGCACAAGCACTATCCCGAGGACGAGCTGGTCGCGTTCTTCGCCAGCAAGGGCGGCGTGCACGCCTTCTATTCGCTCGGCGCGGTCGCCGCCGACCTGGCCAAGCTCGCCGCGGTGCGCAAGCGCGCCCAGCCGCGCCTGCTGTGCATCGACGTCGCCAACGGCTATTTCGAGCGCTTCCTCGACGTGGTCAAGCAGGTGCGCGACGAGAGCCCGGAATCGGTGATCATGGCGGGCAACGTCGTCACCGGCGACATGACCGAGGCGCTGGTCCTCGCCGGCGCCGACATCGTCAAGATCGGCATCGGCCCCGGCTCGGTCTGCACGACCCGCCGGGTCACCGGCGTCGGTTATCCGCAGCTCTCGGCGATCATCGAATGCGCCGACGCCGCCCACGGCCTCAAGGGCCAGGTCTGCGCCGACGGCGGCTGCACCTCGCCTGGCGACGTCGCCAAAGCCTATGGGGCCGGCGCCGACTTCGTCATGCTCGGCGGCATGCTCGCCGGACACGACGAATGCGCGGGCGACATCCGCTACGAAGACCGCGACGGCCAGAAGATCCCGGTCGCCATGCAATTCTACGGCATGTCGTCGGAGACGGCGATGAAGCGCTATTCCGGCGGCGTCGCGCATTATCGCGCCGCCGAGGGCAAGACGGTCGAGACGACCTACCGCGGTCCGGTCGACAACACCATGGCCGAGATCATGGGCGGCGTTCGGTCGATGATGACCTACATCGGCGCGACCCAGCTCAAGGAAGTCAGCAAGCGCACCACCTTCGTCCGGGTCACGGCGCAGACCAACGACGTGTTCGGCGCGTCTTAACGCTCGCCGCTAACCCTATATTCCGGTTCGGCGCCCAAAATGGCGCCGAACGCCTTTCCCGTCGCCCGTCCGCCTTTTTCCCGGTCCAGCGCCTGTGATAGAAGCCGCTCCCATGTCCCCGGCTCCAGCCCTCCGGCCGGCCGCTGCGCCGAGCCTCGCTGGCGCATCCCGCGCCCAAGTCGCGCGCGCGCTTGCCGCAATCGGCGCGCCCGAGCGGGAGCTGCGCATGCGCGTGGGCCAACTCTGGCATTGGATCTATCATCGCGGCGTCCGCGATTTCGGTGCGATGCGCAACGTCGCCCGGCCGCTGCTCGACCAGCTCGGCGAGCGCTACACGCTCGCGCGGCCGGAGATCGTCGCCGAGCAGGTTTCCGCCGATGGCACCCGTAAATGGCTCTTGCGCTTGCCGCCCGCCCATCCCGGCGACAAGGGCGCCGAGATCGAGACCGTCTACATTCCCGAGACCGACCGCGGCACGCTGTGCGTCTCGAGTCAGGTCGGCTGCACCCTCAACTGCACCTTCTGCCACACCGGCACCCAGGCCTGGGCGCGCAACCTGACCGCGGCCGAAATCGTCGGCCAGGTTCTCGTGGCGCGCGACCGGCTCGGCGATTTTCCCGGCGGGACCGCGCCGACCGACGGCGGTCTGGTGCCCTCGGGCGAGGGCGTGCGCGCGGTGTCGAACATCGTCTTCATGGGCATGGGCGAGCCGCTCTACAATTTCGACAATGTGCGCGAGGCGATCGCCGTCCTCACCGATGGCGACGGCCTGTCGCTGTCGAAGCGGCGCGTCACCGTATCGACCTCCGGCGTCGTGCCGGAGATGGCGCGGCTCGGCGCGGAATGCGGAACCATGCTCGCCGTGTCGCTGCACGCGACCAACGACGCGCTACGCAACAAGCTGGTGCCGCTCAACAAAAAGTATCCGATCCGCGAGCTCCTGCAGGCCTGCCGTAACTACCCGGGCGCGTCGAACGCGCGGCGCATCACCTTCGAATACGTGATGCTGAAGGGGGTCAACGACTCGCCGGCCGAGGCGAAGGCGCTGGTCAGGCTGCTCGCCGGCCTGCCTGCCAAGATCAACCTCATCCCGTTCAACCCTTGGCCGGGCAGCCCCTATGAATGCTCGGACTGGGAGGCGATCGAGCGTTTCTCCGACATCGTCTTCGCCGCCGGCTACGCCAGCCCGGTGCGCACCCCGCGCGGCCGCGACATCCTCGCCGCCTGCGGCCAGCTCAAGAGCCAGACCGAGCGGCTGAGAGCGCGGGCGCGCATGATGCTGGAGGAGACTCTCGCGGTTGGCCTCGATTGACCCATCGCAAGGCGCGGCGCGCGCGAGCGCGGCCCTACTCTTCGAGCGGCCGGTTGCGCCCGGCCCCGCCGCCGCCAGGAATGCGCCATGACTGAGACGCCTGCCCCAGGCGACCCCGAGCCGTCGCAGAGCAGCGGCCTCGGCGCGCTGCTGCGCGAGGGTCTGGCGAGGCTGGCGCGCGCCCCGCGGCTTGGCCGCCGCGGCGTCTGGCTGCTGGTCGGCGTCGTCGTGGTCGCCTGGCTGTCGACCTCGATCTATCGCGTCCAGCCCGATGAGCAGGGCGTGGTGCTGCGCTTCGGCCGGTGGATCGACACGGCCCAGCCCGGCCTGCACATCCACCTGCCCTACCCGATCGACACGGTTCTCTTCCCGAAGGTCACACAGATCAATCAGATCCAGCTCGGCAACCTGCCAGCCCCCGGCGACCCCAACAGCGGCCGCGACCGGCAGATGCTCACCGGCGACGAGAACATCGTCGAGGCCGATTGCGCGGTGTTCTGGAAGATCCGCGACGCCGGCGAGTTCCTGTTTCGCGTCAATGCGCCGGAGGCGGCGGTGAAGATCGCGGCGGAGGGCGCATTGCGCGACGTCATCAGCCACACCCCGATCCAGGCGGCGATGTCCGACAAGCGCAAGCAGATCTCCGACGAGACCAAGGCGCTGCTGCAGTCCCTGCTCGATTCCGAGCACGCCGGCATCGAGATCACCGAGGTGCAACTCCTGCGCGTCGAGCCGCCACTGGCGGTGATCGACGCATTCAACGACGTGCAGCGCGCCCGCGCCGACCAGGAGCGCTCGCGCAACGAGGCGCAGGCCTACGCCAACGACATCCTGCCGCGCGCGCGCGGCGACGCCGAGCGCATCCGCCAGGACGCCGAAGCCTACAAGACCCAGGTCGTCAACCTCGCCCAAGGCGAAGCCGACGCCTTCTTGTCCCTCTACGCCACCTACCAGAACGCCAAGGAGGTCACGGCCTGGCGGCTTTATCTCGACAGCGTCGACGAGATGCTGAAGAAGGCGACCAAGGTGATCCTCGACACCTCCGGCAAGGGGGTGTCGAGCGTCGTGCCCTACATGCCGGTCAGCGAGGCGCGCGGCCGCCCCGCCGCGCCGCCAAATCTCGCCCCGCCCGCCATTCTGCCGAGCGCAGCGTCGCCGACGCCGGCGCCAGCTCCGACTTCGGGAGCGGTGCGATGAGAACCCGCCTGCTTCTCGGACTGGTGGTCGCCGCAGCGGCGGCGGTTTATCTGATCGCCTCGTCGATCTTCGTCGTCGGCGAGGGCGAACAGGCGCTGGTCGTCCGCTTCGGCGCGCCGATCGGCGTCGTCGTCGAGCCGGGCCTCAAGTTCAAGGCGCCGTTCATCGACGCCGTCTATGTCTACGACACCCGGCTGCAGTTGCTGGAACCGCCGCCGGAGCAGGTGATCCTCGGCGACCAGAAGCGGCTGGAGGTGCAGTCCTACACCCGCTTCCGCATCGTCGAGCCGCTGCGCTTCTACCAGGCCTTGCGCACCCTCGATCAGGCGCGCGCCCAGCTGGCGCAGCTCGTCAGCTCGTCGGTGCGCCGCGAGCTCGGCCAGGTTTCGCTGTTGACGCTGCTCACGCCGCAGCGCGGCGACATCGTCGACGTGATCAAGATCGAGGTCGCGGCAAAAGCGCGGCCGCTCGGCGTCGAGATCGACGAAGTGCGCTTCCATCGCGCCGACCTGCCGTTCGAGACCAGCCAGGCGATCTACGACCGGATGAAGTCGGAAAGGCAGCGCGAAGCCAAGGAGCTGCGCGCACAAGGCGTCGAATGGGCGCAGCAGATCCAGTCTCGCGCCGACCGCGACCGGACAGTGCTGCTCTCGGAAGCGCAGCGCGCCGCCGTAATCAGCCGAGGCGACGGCGACGCCGAGGCCAATCGCGTGCTCGCCGAAGCGTTCGACAAGGACCCGAGTTTCTACGCCTTCTATCGTACGCTGCAGACCTACCGCGGCGCGCTCGCCGATTCCGGCCCGACGCTGGTGCTCTCGCCCGACGCCGACTTCCTCAAGACGCTGACCAACGGGCCGAAGTCGCCGCCGAGCGCGCCAGCCTCGCCAGCTGCGGGCGGGCCGCCATGAACGTTGCGCCGCTCGGCCAGATCGCCGGGGCGTGAGGCATGGACGCCGCCTGGCTCTCGATCCCGCTCCAGATCGTCGTCGTCGACCTGCTGCTCGGCGCCGACAACGCGCTGCTGATCGCCGTCGCCTGCAACGGCCTCAGCCGCGAGGACGCGCGTCGCGCGGCGGTGATCGGCTCCGGCGGCGCGATCGTGTTGCGCCTCGTTCTGGCGACGATCGCCACTTCGCTGCTGGCGATTCCGCTGGTCAAACTGATCGGCGCCTGGGCGTTGATCGTCATCGCCCTCAATGTCTCGGCCGACCCGCACCACGCCTTGCCGACGCGCGAACCCGGCTCGGCGCGGCCCGATCTGTGGGCGGCCGCGACGGCGATCGTCGTCGCCGACGCGGCGATGAGTCTCGACAACGTGGTCGCGCTGGCGGCAATCGCGCGTGGCAACTTCTGGCTGCTGGCGGCGGGCGTCGTCGTGTCGATTCCGGTGCTCGCCTATGGCGGACTCGTCCTTGCCGCCGCGCTGCGCGCCGCGCCTTGGCTGGTCAAGCTCGGCGCGGCGCTGCTCGGCTGGATCGCTGGAGGGATGGCGGTCACCGACCCGTTGCTCGGCGGCTGGATCGACGTCAACGCCCCGGCTCTAGCGGCGATCGCCCCGGCGCTCGCGGCGATCTTCGTCTACTTCGTCAGCCCGTCGGCCAAGGTCCTGACGCAGCGCGCCGCCGAACGGCCGGCGCCGTCCGCCGCGCCGCCAAAGCTGCAGACCCCGCGCCCGCCGCCGCGCGCGCGACCGAAACTCGTCGCAGCCCCGCCGGCGACCGCGACGCGTGTCATCGCGCCGCCGATGCCGGATTCCGAGCCGCCTGAGCCCGAAGGGCGCTTCGAGGCAAAGCGCGTCGGCCTGTCGCCCGAGGACCGCTTCGCCGTGATCGGCGTCCTGGTGCTCGCCCTGATCGCCGGCATTGTGCTGATGCTGGTTACCTATCTCGACAGCGTCAACTGACGCGAACGGCGCGCCAGGCGACACGCAGCCGAACGCGACGATCGCGGCGCCCG
>Ga0182030_10003620_pt1 | contig 33032 bp, 30 predicted proteins | sample 812S3MmetaG_FD_121299 | JGI IMG/M metagenome (GOLD analysis project Ga0182030, IMG submission 121299) | Permafrost microbial communities from Stordalen Mire, Sweden - 812S3M metaG (Illumina Assembly) | ecosystem: Environmental > Terrestrial > Soil > Wetlands > Permafrost | place: Sweden... | reverse complement strand
TGCTCACGCCGTTGAAGAACGCGTTCAGCACCACCGAGACGACCGCCGCCAGCAGGATCCCCGATTCCAGCAGCGGATGCAGCGCGTCCGGCGTGTAGCGGAAGAAACCGGGCGCCACCATCGGGATCATGCCGAACCCGGTCGAGATCGCCACCACGAACAGATTGAAGTGGTTGGTTTTGAAATCGACGTTGGTCAGGATGCGCGCGCCGGTCGCCGCGACCATGCCGAACATCACCAGGCCCGCGCCGCCGAGCACGACCTGCGGCACCGCCTCCACCAACGCCGCCATCTTCGGCAGCAGTCCGAGCGCGATCATGATGCAGCCGCCGGTCGCGGTGACCCAGCGCGACCGCACGCCGGTGACGCCCACAAGTCCCACGTTCTGCGAGAACGACGTATAGGGGAACGTGTTGAAGATGCCGCCCAGCATGGTGCCAACACCGTCGGCGCGGAGGCCTCGTGTGAGGGCTGCCTGGTCGATGGGCCGGTCCGTCATTTCACCCAGCGCCAGGAACATGCCGACCGACTCGATCATCACCACGACCATGACGATGCACATGGTGATGATCGGCACCAGGTGGAATTGCGGGACGCCGAAGCGGAACGGGAGGACGATGTCGGCCCAGGAGGCGGCGGCGACTTTCTCGAAGTGCATGACGCCGAGTGCCGTGGCGAGTATCGAGCCGGCGACGATGCCCAGAAGCACCGCGACGTTGGCGATGAAGCCCTGGCCCCAACGGATCAGGCCGAGGATCACCAACAGCACGAACAGCGCGATGCCGAGGCCGGGCAATTGCCCGTACGCCGGGTTGGGGAAATCGCCGCGCACGCCATCGACGACCTTCATCATGGTCGGCAGGCCGCCTCCGGCCCAGTTGATGCCCACGCGCATCAGGGAGATGCCGATGACCAGGATGATCGTGCCGGTCACAACTGGCGGAAAAAGCGGCAAGAGCCTGCTGATGAAGGGGGCAACCAGAAAGGCGAACAAACCGGCCGCGATCACCGAGCCATAGATGCCCAGAAGTCCGACGTCCGGCGCGGCGGCCATCGACAGCATCGGCCCGACCGAGGCGAAGGTCACACCCATCATCACCGGCAGGCGAATGCCGACGCCGGGAAATCCGACCGTCTGCACCAGTGTCGCCAGGCCGCAGGCGAACAGGTCGGCGCTGATCAGGAAGGCGACTTCCTCGGGCGACAGCTTCAACGCCCGCCCGAGGATCAGGGGCACCGCGACGGCTCCGGCGTACATCACCAGCACGTGCTGTAAACCGAGCGTGAGCAGTCTCGGAGCAGGCAGGATTTCGTCGACCGGATGAACAGCCTGTTCCATGCGAGCCCCCGTTTGCGTCTGGCCGGAGGTTGCAAGGGCCATACCATCGCCCCGGGGCCATCCCCCATAGACATCAGGATAGGGCCACCGAAAGCTAAAACCTTCCCGCGAAAGGCTAAAACCTTCCCGCGAACGTCATCCTCGGGCTCGACCCGAGGATCGGCCCGCGCGGGCACATTGCCCGACTTCTGACGACCTTGGCGGGGTCGAGAGATCCTCGGGTCGAGCCCGAGGATGACGGGAAGAGGCGAACATTGTCCTCCCCTCCGGCTTATCCTGATGCCGATGGTGCCATCTCCCCTGGGCCACCGAGGCGGAACGCTTCGCCCTGCGCTGGTTCGATCCGTCCCGCGCCAACTTCCCTCTTGCCAAGCGCCGCGTCCGGGGCGATGTAGCGCTCATGTTCCCGGACCGCTGCGGTCCGGTTTCCCGACCCCAGGTCAACAGGACGCGCGCACCATGTTCATCGAAACCGAAGGCACGCCGAACCCCGCCACTCTGAAATTCCTTCCCGGGCGGGACGTCATGGGTCACTCGACCGCGGATTTCGCGTCCGCCGCCTCGGCCGCGCGGTCCCCGCTGGCGACGGCGTTGTTCGAGCTGGACGGCGTCGCGCGGGTGTTTCTCGGCGGCGACTTCATCACGGTCACCAAGACAGACGCGGTAGGGTGGGAGACGCTGAAAGCCCAGGTGCTGGGGACGATCATGGACCACTTCGTGATGGAGCGGCCGGTGATCGACACCTCGATGGCGGGCGACGACCTGTTCGATGAGGAAGACGTCGATCCGGCGGACGCCGAGATCGTCGAACAGATCAAGGAGTTGCTGGATACGCGGGTGCGGCCGGCGGTGGCGGGCGATGGCGGAGATATCGTGTTCCGCGGCTTCCGCGACGGCGTGGTGCGGCTGCACATGCAGGGTTCGTGTTCCGGGTGCCCGTCGTCTCGCGCGACGCTGAAGCACGGGATCGAGAACATGCTGCGGCATTATGTGCCGGAAGTCGTGGCGGTGGAACAGGTCGAGTTCTGAGGCGGGACGAGGGACCGGGGCCCGTCAGGGTCCGGGTCGATGGACCATCGTTATTCCTGAAGTTCGCTCCTGCAGGTGCGCGGCCGCCGATGTTCCGGTCGAGCCGGACCATGACGTGGCGCCCTCGCTCCCCCGTCCTGGGCCGGCCTGACCGGAGCGAGACAACTCGCCCTCCCTTTCTCGTACTGGGCTGGCCCTGCCGGACCATCGGAGGAGGCAACACCGATAAGCGCGAGTTTCGAGCCGGACCATGGCGGCCTCCGTCCCGCGGCCCGGGCACGTCCTTGACAGCACGTTTGCGAGGAATGTCGCGGCCTCAACGGGCGCCGATCTGGCCGGGCAGCGCATAGGCGATCATCTGGTCGCTCACCTTTGGCTCCAGGATCGTATTGCCGCCCACGGCGAACGCCACATACTCCTTCCCCTTATAGCGATAGACCGCCGGCATCGATACCGCCGGAGCATCGACCCGGGCGCTCCAGAGCACCTCGCCGCTCCGCCGGTCGATCGCCCGCACCCGCGAGTCCATCGACGCGCCGATGAAGATCAGCCCGGACCTGGTGATCACCGGGGCGCCGATGGTCACCGAGCCCCAGGACAGCGGCATGTAGAAGCCCCATTTCTGGACTTCCCCGAACGGCTCCTTCCACAGCAGCTTGCCGGTATTCAGGTCGTACGAGGAAAGTGTCCCGTACGGCGGATTCCAGCACGGCATGCCAAGCCAGTTGACGAAGGTGTTCAAGTGGAATCCGTACGGCGCGCCGCTCATGGGGTAATAACCCTTCGGCGTGCCGTCCATGGTTTTCGCGTCGTAATCCCGGCGCGTCAAAAGCCGATAGATTTCGACGACGCTGGAGCTGTTGACGACATAAGTCCCGGTGGCCGGATCGACCGCTCCGCCGCCCCATTCCACCCCGCCCGCCGTCGCGGGATAGGTCAAAGTCCCCTGCAAACTGGGCGGCGTGAACCGGCCGTCGTTACGCAGGCGGTTGGCCTCGCGGCTGCAATATCCGAAACTCGCGATATCCGCGATGGTCGAGACGCCAGGCCATTCGGAGGCCACGGTCGGAACAGGCGTCGTGGTCTCGGGCTGGGTCGGGGCGCTTTGTTCGCCGGCCACGTCGGACCGCGGCACCGGCGTTTCCTCGATCGGATAAATTGGCTCGCCGGTCAGGCGATTGAGGACGTAGATAAATCCCTGCTTGGTCGACTGCACCAGCGCCGGAACGGTCTTGCCGCCGCGTTGAATATCGACCAGCACGGGCGCGGAGTTGGTGTCGTAGTCCCACAAATCGTGATGCACGAGTTGCCGGCTCCAGACCACCGCGCCGGTATCCGGGTTCAGCGCCACGACGGCGGTCACCAGTGGCAGTGCCTCTTTCCGGTCGCCGCCGTAATAATTCGGACTAGGCGAACTGACAGGCAGGAACAGCAGATTGTTTTCCGGATCGATCGACATGCTGGCCCAGACGTTGGCGGTTCCGGTGCGCGGAGCGACCTCGGGCGGCAAGGCGTTGAACGTCCATTTCAACGCGCCCGTCCGCGCGTCGACCGCGAAGACCGAGCCGGCCGGCGCCTGTGCCAGCGCCCAATCCTTGCCGGCCCACCCGATGAACAGCGTATCCTTATAGACGGTGGGCGGCTGCAGGACCGACAGCGGCCAGGTAGCGCTCATGGAGTTCCACTGATTGACGTTCAGAACGCCGTTCTGGCCAAAACCGGAGCAAGGCTTGCCGGTATCGGCATCGACCGCGTGCAGGGCGGCATCCATGGTGCCGATGTAGACGATCTTCTGGCAGGCCTGGCCCTCGACCGGGTTCGCGGCCTGCCAGTAAGCGGCGCCACGGGTTTTCAGATCGGGCTGCGTCAGCGCTTCCTTTTTGGAGTGGGTGTCGTAGATCCATTTCACCTTCCCGGTATCTGGCTCCAGCGCGAAGATGCGATAGAACGGCGTGCTGAGGTAAAGCGTGTCGTTGACGAACAGCGGCGTCGCCGACCAGACCGTTGCCGGCAGTTGGCCGCTGCCGTCGGACACGTCGCCCGTGTGCATTTCCCATGCGACCTTCAGGCCGCTGACATTCGCCGGGGTGATCTCGGCCTCGGTCGAGTATTTCCGCGCTTCCAGGTCGCCGTTGAACGTGGGCCAGGTTTGGGCGGCGGGTCGCGCCGGCGTCTGGGCTTGCGCCGCGGCCGCCATCAGGCCGGCCAGCGCGGCGGGGAGCGGCATGACGCGAGGGTTCATCCGATCGCTCCCGCGGCGCGAGGAACATCGCGCGCGGCCGGCCGCGTCCCGGGGGCGAGGTGAACGCACCAGCCGATCAGGGCGAACGCCATGAAGCCGGCCAGGACATCGGATTCCAGCATATATCCGGCGAACCCGGTGCCGGCGATGCCAAACAACAGCAGCGTGCCGATCACGATGCCGAAGGGGCGCGGCAACGGCCTGGCGACCACCAAAAGGACGGAGGCGGCCAGGATGAGCGCCGAGGAGACGATCACCAGCAGCGCGCCGCCGGTGCCGTCGATACCGCTGCCCTTCCATACGTCGTCGATGATCGATGTCATGAGGCCGGCGGCCGCGCCGCCCGCCATCATCCAGTTGCCAATTCTGGTCAAAATCGTTGTCCCTTCTCGCACGGTCGGATCGCCTCTCGTCACCGGGCAGCGGGACACGCGAGCCGGGCGTTGGACAGTTGGGCAAACACTTACGACATCGAACCAACGCGGCAGGAGGCGCGAAGTTCCGGAGTTCCGAAAATCGTTTGGCGCTCAGTGCCCGCTATCAGGGCCAGGCCCGAACATGACGATTGGGGTTTGGCCCCTTGCCGCTGGCGCCTTCGCACCGCACCATGGGCGTCTCGTTTCCTATCTCCCGGAGTTGCTCCCATGACGCTCGAGACCGCCGCGCACGACCTGTTGTTCCGCGAAGCTCGCACCCACAACAAATGGCAGGACAAGCCCGTCACCGACGAGCAAATCCACGCGCTTTACGATTTGCTGAAGTTCGGCCCGACCTCGGCTAACTCCTCGCCGGCGCGCTTCGTGTTCATCCGTACGCCCGAGGGCAAGGAGAAGCTGAAGCCCGCTTTGTCCAGCGGCAACACGGAAAAAACGATGTCGGCGCCGCTGACCGTGATCGTCGCCTACGATCCGAAATTCTACGAAAAACTGCCGACTTTGTTCCCGCATAACCTGGACGCGAAGAACTGGTTCACCAGCAACGACTCGCTGGCCGCGACCACCGCGTTCCGCAATGGCACGCTGCAGGGCGCGTACTTGATCATCTCGGCGCGGGCGATGGGCCTGGACACCGGCGCGATGTCCGGGTTCGACAACGACACGGTGGACAAGGCGTTCTTCGCCTCCAACGGCTGGCGGTCGAACTTCCTGTGCAACATCGGCTATGGCGATTGGGGCGGCGTGTTCAACCGCTCCCCGCGGCTGGACTTCGAGGAAGCGTGCATCCTCGCCTGAGGCATCTTCATGCGTGTTCTGGTGCTGGATTCCGCGTTGGCGCGGTGCTCGGCGGCGGTGGTGGTGGATGACACCGTCGCCGCCTCCCGCGCCGACACGCGCAAGCAGGGACAGGAGGCGATCCTGCCGGTGATGGCGCGGGACGTGATAGCTGAAGCCGGCGGCGCGGTTGGGATCGACCTGGTGGCGGTGACGGTCGGGCCCGGGTCGTTCACCGGCATCCGCGCGGGCCTCGCTCTGGCGCATGGGATCGGCCTCGGTCTGGGCTTGCCGGTGGTTGGCGTGACGGTCGGTGAGGCCATCGCCGACGCGTTCCCGCATCTGGGCGACCGAGTATTGTGGACCGTCACGGACAGCCGGCGCGGCCATATTTTCCTGGAACGGGACGGCGAGATCGTTTCTCTGGCCGATGAGGCGTTGCCCAATCCGGCGGGCAAGGTCGCCGTGGCGGGTGGCGCCGCGCCGCGGGTGGCGGCCCGGCTGGCGGCGCGCGGGGTGAATGTCATGCTGACGGATGCCCGCTTCGCGATGGCCCGCCACATTGCCCTGGTCGCCGAACGCCGCCACGCGGGACGTCTGACGCCGCGCGCCGCGCAGCCGCTGTATGTCGATCCGCCGGAAGCGAAACTTCCCGCCGGCGGTCTCCGGCCGCCTCCCAGCCCCGCGGGCGGGTAGGTTCTGGTGGGCGCCAGGATAGTGGCTCAGACCCCGTGGCCCGCCTGGTCGCCAGGCCCCGACCCGGTCACCTGGCGCCGCGCGTGCCGTGACAGATCACGAGGTCAAGCCCGGTGATGACGCGGAGGGTGCGGGAACCGATGCCGGGCGCCAACGACGATCCAGGCGCCGTCGAGGTCGCGACGTTCGCGCATGCCAGTGCCATGGCGGAAATTCACCGCGCCGCGTTTCGTGCCGCCGAGGCGTGGTCGCGCGACGTCATGCTGCTGCAACTGGAATTGCCGGGGACCTTCGGGCTGGTGCATCCGGCTGGCGGCATGCTTCTGGCCCGGGTGGCGGCCGACGAGGCGGAGATCCTGACCCTCGCCGTGGCAGGCGAGCAACGCCGCCGCGGTCTGGGCTTCGCGCTGCTGCGGGCGGCGATGCGGCGAGCGGCCGGGATGGGGGCGGTTTCGATGTTTCTTGAAGTCGCGGTGACCAACCACGCGGCCCGCGGCTTGTACGTCGCGCACGGGTTCGTGGAGGCCGGGCTCCGCCGCCGCTACTACTCGGACGGGACAGACGCGTTAATATTGCGCTCTACTTTGGACGCGGCGGCGACTGATTCGTGACAGAAGCTTATCGACCGATCGGCCCCGCGGGGAGACCGGCGGCTCGTTCGCGAGCGTTACGATACCGTTGACGGCGCCGAAAAAGGGCGAGCCGTAAAACCGGCCAGTCATGTGGACGAGCATTGCTGGCGGTGGCGCGGCGCCGCTCAGGCGAGTGCTCCGGTCCGACGCCGGCATCCCCGAAGCGCCCCTTAAATTTGGCGATTGGTATCACGATTGGAATTACTGGCCCTTGCGCAAAAGCAGCAGCGTTGTTCCATCGGCTTCCTGATGTTGATCGAGCACGGTGTGTCCCTGCTCGGCGGCGGTACGCGGAACGTTGCGGGTGGGTTCCTCGCCACGCAGGCGCACCAGCAAAATCTGCCCAGGGGAGAGCCGATCGAGAGCGATGCGGGTCTTGACGAAGGTCATTGGACAGAGGTCGCGGGTGATGTCGATCGTCCTGTGGGGGACGATGCCGTGCGCTCGGTCGGTGGCCGGAATGGAATCCATGATACTTGCCCACCTCATATTTACAAGAATAACCATTGCGAAACGGCCGCGGGAACACTTATATGATTGAAATCATCCGCGATAAAAGGGGCCATTCGATGGCTGACAATTCATCATCACAAGGTTCATCCTCTTCGGGTTCGTCCCCCGTTGGAGTACTGGGTCTGACCGCGCAAATCGTGTCGGCTCATGTTTCGAACAACAAGGTCGCGGCGCAGGAATTGCCTGGCTTGATTCAGCAGGTTTACCAGGCATTGAGCGGCTCGTCCGGGGGCACGGCGACGGCGCCGGTTCGTGCCGCGGCGCCGGTGGAACGTCCGAAGCCCGCGGTCGCGATCTCGAAGTCGGTATTCCCCGAATACATTGTCTGTCTGGAAGACGGCAAGAAGCTGAAAATGCTGAAGCGGCATTTGCAGACGGCGTACGGGATGACGCCGGAACAATACCGGGCGAAATGGGGGCTCGATTCGAACTACCCAATGGTGGCGCCGGAATACGCGAAGAAGCGCTCGTCGCTGGCGAAGGCGATCGGACTTGGCACAAGGCCGCGGGAAGCCCGTCGGGCCTGACGGTCGCCGGGGGCGGTGCACCGGTTTCTCCTCCGGACCCTTCCTCATAGACATCAGGATATGGCCGGCGAAGGCCAAAACCTTCCCCCGAACGTCATCCTCGGCCCGCCCAGGCACCTCGCCCGCGATTTGGTCTCCTGAGCGCGGGGATGGTACATGGTGGTCCGTCAGGCGACTCGTTTATTGTTGGGCGTCGCCTTAGCGTGTCGAGAGATCCTCGGGTCGAGACCGAGGATGACGGGAACAGGCAGACATTTTCCTCCTCGGTGGCTCAGCCCGACGCCGATGGGGAGCCGCCCGCCGGGTCCGCCCGTTGGGGTCCAATGGACAGCAACGACCGACTTCGGCTACCAGGTCTTCCCTGACGGCTCCCCGCGGAGGTCTCCGCTGGCGGCTTTCGTCGAAACCGGTCTTCCCGCCTGAGCGTATCAGCCGGGATATTCACAAGGATGCCGATGGAATCGCGCATCGAGCGCCTGTGTATCGAACGTGGCCTGAAAATGACCGGGCAACGCCGGGTCATCGCGCGCGTGCTGTCCGACGCCAGCGATCATCCGGATGTCGAGGAACTCTACCGGCGCGCGACGAAGCTCGATCAGCACATCTCGATCGCGACGGTCTACCGGACCGTTCGCCTGTTCGAGGAAAAGGGCATCCTGGAGCGGCACGATTTCGGCGGCGGCCGCGCCCGCTATGAGCCGTCCGAGGAAAGCCACCACCACCATCTGATCGACATCGACACCGGCAAAGTGATCGAATTCCAGGACGCCGAGCACGAGGAACTGATGCGTGTCATCGCCGCGCGACTCGGGTTCGACCTGGTATCGTTGCGGCTGGAACTATTCGGCCGCAAGCAAAAGCCGGCCATCGCGAAACCAGTCCCCGGCCGCCGCGCGCCGCGTCAAACGGAGGAACCTGCGAAGTGATCGCGACACTTCCCTTCCCGGAATTGCGTGCCGGCAACCTGGGTGTGCGAATCGCGACCAATCCGGACGAGGTCGATGCCGTTCAGGCGCTGCGCTACCGCGTGTTCTACGGTGAGATGGGCGCGCGGGCGGATGTCGCGACCGAGCGGGACCAACGCGATCGCGACCTGTTCGACGCGGTCGCCGACCACTTGCTGGTGGTGGATCATGAAATCGGCTCAGGGCCGGAAGGCGTCGTCGGCACCTACCGCCTGATTCGGCGCGAGGCGGCGGCGAAAATCGGCCGGTTTTATTCCGCCGACGAGTACGATATCGGCAAGATCGAGCACGCGCCGGGAAGCCTGATGGAGCTCGGCCGCTCCTGCGTTGACGCCCGATACCGCAACCGGGCGGTGATGCAACTGTTGTGGGGCGGGATCGCCGCCTATGTGTTCCACCATAAGATCGATCTGATGTTCGGCTGCGCCAGCCTGCCGGGAACTGATACGGACGCGCTCGCGGCGGAACTGACCTATCTCTATTACTACCATCTGGCGCCGTTGGCGCTGCGGCCGCGCGCCTTGCCGCATCGGTATATCGAGATGCGGCGGCTGGACCGCGATGAGATCGACCCGAAACGGGCGCTGGCGGCGTTGCCTCCGCTGATCAAGGGATATCTGCGACTCGGGGGCTTCGTCGGGGATGGCGCGGTGATCGACAAGCAGTTCAACACGACGGACGTGGCCGTCGTGGTGAAGACGGACATGGTGACCGAATCGTATTACCGCCATTACGAACGGCGGGTGCGCGATACACCGGACTGAGCATGATGAACCGCCTTCTGGCGTCGCCCCGAACCCCGGACAGGGGGCTGTCTCCAATGGGAGTCCGGACAGGCGCCGGGAAAGGTCGAAGTTATCCCACGCCGTCATGCTCGGGCTCGACCCGAGCATCTGTGGAAACGTCCCTGCGTGGAAAATCGGTCATGGTGCGTGACGCGAACGATCCTCGGCTCAAGGCCGAGGATGACGGCACGGCGAAGACCGTGCGCTGTCCGGCGCTGGTCTCCTGATGCATATGCGGCACCGCGCCTGGCGGGAATCCGGACGGAGCCCTGACGTTTGACCCGACACGGCTTTCGCGCCGATGGGATCGCCCTCCTGGCCGGCGCGCTGGCGTCCCTGGCGTTGCCGCCGGTGCATTTGGTGCCGCTGCTGCTGGTCGCCTTTCCCATCCTGTTGACCCAGATCGCCTCCGCGCGGGGGGTGCGAGAAGCCGCGCGGCGCGGCTGGTGGTTCGGGTTCGGCTACCATCTGATCGGCCTTTATTGGATCACCGAGGCGATCCTGTTCGAGGCAGCGCGGTTCTGGTGGCTGGTGCCGCTGGCGGTTCCGGCTCTGTCGGCGATGCTGGCGCTGTTCATCGCGCTGCCGGCTGGCATCGCGTGGTTCGCCACGCGCGGCACCGGCCGTGTGAACGCGGCCCAGGTGATGACGCTGGCGGGTGGTTGGGTGCTGGCGGATCTGGCGCGGCAGTTCGTGCTGACCGGATTTCCCTGGAACCCGGTCGGCAGCGTCTGGGCTCTCCCGGGACGCATCGGCGATATCATGCTGCAGCCGGCGGCGCTGATTTCCGTGCATGGCCTGACGCTGGCGACCGTTGTCCTGGCATCCGCGCCACTGCTGCTCTGGCCCGGCCGGGTGGTCTGCCTGGGCGTGTTCCTCGCGTGGATCGGGTACGGCGCGGTCCGGGTGGCGGCGCCCGCTCCTCCGGATCAGCCTGTCCGCGTCGTGCTGGTCCAGGGCAACATCGCCCAGGGGCAGAAGTGGAACCCCGCTTTCCGCGATGATGTGTTCCAGAAATACCTCCACCTGACCGACCAGGGCGTGCGAGACGCCGGGCCCGGTCAGGTGGTCGTCGTATGGCCGGAGACCGCGAGCCCCTTCCTGCTGGACGCCAACGCGCGCGCGGCGATCGCGGACGCGGCGCATGGCGCGACCGTCCTGGTGGGCGCGGTGCGGTTCGATGAGGAGGACCGTCCGCGCAATACCCTGGCCGCCGTCATGCCCAACGGCACGCTCGGCGCCGAATACGACAAATGGCATCTGGTGCCGTTCGGTGAATACCAGCCCAGTTGGGCGCGAGTGGGCATTCAACTGGTCGCCGGCGGCGGCTTCGCCAGCGGTCCTGGGCCCCAGACCTTGCGCGTTCCCGGCGTGCCTCCGGTCGGCCCGCTGATTTGTTACGAGGCGATTTTCCCGGGGCAGGTGGTGGATGAGGCGGATCGTCCGGACTGGATGGTCAACGTGACCAACGATGCCTGGTTCGGTACCTCGTCGGGCCCACGGCAACATTTGGCCGCCGCTCGGTTGCGTGCGGTTGAGGAGGGGCTACCACTTCTACGGGCAGCTAACACCGGGATCACTGTCGCATTCGACTCGCGAGGACATGAGATAACACGTATTCCGATGGAGGAAGCGGGCTTTCGCACGGTCACGTTGCCGGGCGCCTTACCGCCGACGTTTTTCGCGGCATTTGGGCTGTGGGTTCCGGGTGTTCTGGCGGCTGTGGTGTTGGTTGTTGGTCTGGCGGGAATCCGGTTGAGGTCGCGTGTAGTGCATACCGAGGCATGTCACCCAAAAAAGACGCACGATCCCGCGTGATGAAACAGAATGCGGCAAATTAATCAGATGCTTGACAATTTTCGGTTGTGTCGTTAAAACTCTGCTAATGGAAGCGCGAGAAGTGTGATCTGTCCAGTACATTCCATGTGGTTGTAGAGCCGTATGGTTGTATGGTGCGGATCTCGCGCAATTGTGAAAGGGACGCACGCATGGCTATGACCGATCAGGCCGTCGGGGTTGACCGCGAAGGCCGGCCCAGTCCGATTGATGTGCATGTGGGTTCACGGATCCGGTTGCGCCGGACCCTGCTCGGAATGTCGCAGGAACGTCTGGGAGAGGCTCTGGGCCTGACTTTTCAACAGGTTCAGAAGTATGAGCGTGGCGTGAACCGGGTCGGGGCCTCACGGCTGTTTGATTTGTCCCGGGTGCTGGACGTGCCGATCAGCTTCTTTTTTGACGACATGCCCGATAGTTTGACCTCCACGTTCGGCTCCCCCGCCGCGCGCCGGGCGACCGGGTTCGCCGAGCCGTCCGACTCGTTCGCGGACGACACGCTGAACCGGCGGGAGACGCTGGAACTGGTGCGGGCGTATTACCGCATCACCGATCCGGCGATCCGCAAGCGGGTGTTCGACCTGATCAAGTCGATGGGACCGACCGAAGCGACGGCCTGACGAGCGGGGGTCAAACGCTTCGCCGTCCGCGGTCCGGCGCGTGCCGTCGCGGAAACCTCAGTTGTCTCGCTTCACCGGTCATGGCCAGGCCTGACCCGGCCAACCATCATCGCACCGCGCTGGATGAGATGGCCGGTTCGGGAGACCGGCCAGGCGCGCATTGTAACCACGATGGAATTCGGCCGGGCGCCAAACGGCACCGGCGGTTCGTCGTCATGGGCCGGCTCGACCGGTCCATCGTTCTCCCCAAGCTCGCTCTCACCGGTGTGCTTCCGCCGATGGTCCGGTCGAGCCGGACCATGACAAAGGGGTGCGGGGTCCCGCGTCCCAGCGGCTTCGGCCGCCTACTCTCTCAATTGCGGGTTATCGAACACCGGATTGCGGGCGCGATGCAGCGCGCGGGTCAGGCAGCTGGCCAGATCGCGTTTCTCGGCGTCGCCAAGCGCCCCGCCGATCTCTTCGCTCACCCCATGACCGTTCAACACCAGCCTGGGCACCCGGCCATCGCGCTCCTGTAACGACACCGACAGCCAGCCCGACGGCAACACACGCTCCCGCCGTTGGCCCGCGGCGTCGGTGCGCACGATGCGCAACTGGGTTTCGGTCAGCATGATCAGCTCGGTGGCGCGCGCCTGACGGTTGTTCAGGTGCAGCATCAGCAGCACCAGCCCAACCTCCAGCACGCTGAACGGGAGCACCGGCCAGGCGCCGAGCATCCAGAACCGTACGCTGACCAGCAGCGCCAGCCCGGACACCGAGCCGATCACCCACCACAGCCCGCGCTTCGTCAGGCTGCGGTGCGGGACGATCAGCGCCTCGAACAGGGCGGGATGATCGCTCCGCCGGAGCGCGGGATGATCGCTCAGCCGAGCGCTCCTTTGCCGCGCAGCGATTCGACCGCGCCGGTGTCGAGGCCCAGCCAATCGGAGAGGACGGTGCCGGTGTGCTCGCCGAGGACGGGGGAGGGTTTGATGGTCGAGGGCTTGCCATCGACCCGCACCGGCCAACCGGGCATCTTGAACGGCCGGTGCACGGGATGATGCATGGTCTGCAAGATGCCGCGACGCTCGAAGCTCTCGTCGTTCTGCAACTCCATCGTGTCGAGCACGGCGCCGGCGGGAATGCCCGCCTCGCCGACCACGGTCATCGCCTCATGCTTGGTGCGCTGTTTGGTCCAGGCGGCGATGATGTCATCGACCTCGGCCTCGCGCGCTACCCGGTCGGCGGGGGTGAGATAACGTTTGTCGCCGATCAGGTCCTCGCGGCCGATCAGTTTCAACAGGCGGTCCCAGTGGTCGGGATTGGCGCGGCTGGTCATGATGTAAACGTAATCGTTCGGACCGCCGGGGGCGCAGGGATACAGCCCCATCGGCGCGTTGTTGACGCCGACGACTTTTGACCCGCCGCGTTCCGCCGCTTTCCCGGTCAGGCCCTGGGTCGCGAAATTGATGCGCATGTAGTGCATGATCGCGTCCTGCATGGCGACCTGTAGGCGATGCCCCTCCCCGGTTTCACGCCGCTTGAACAGCGCGCCGAGAATGGTGATCGCCATCAGCATGCCGGTGCCGGTGTCGCCGAGCGAAATGCCGGGCCGCGTCGGCGGGCCATCCGGATCGCCGGTGACGCTGAAGGTGCCGCCGCAGGCCTGCGCGATCATATCGAAGGCGAGATTTTTCTCGTACGGGCTGCCTTCGCCGAAACCTTTGACCTGCGCGTAGATGATGCCCGGATTGAGCGCCTTCACGACATCGTAGCCGAGGCCGAGCCGCTCGATCGCGCCGGGCGCGAAGTTCTCGATGCAGACGTCGGCTTTTTTCAGCATCTGCTTGACGAGGTTCAGGCCGTCTTCGGATTTGAGGTTGACGGTAATCGATTTCTTGTTGGCGTTGAAGACGTGGAAATAATACGGGTCCGTATCGGGTTGGCCGGGCCGCAGGCGGCGGCCCGGATCGCCCATGTTCGGGTTTTCGATTTTCACCACGTCGGCGCCGAGCCACGCCAGGGCCTCGGTGCAGGACGGCCCGGCCTCGAACTGGGTGAAATCGACGATCCTGATGCCCGAGAGGAATTTGAACTCGGTCGTGTTGGCGCTGGGCGCGCTGACCGGTAACGGGCTGTCGTTCATGGAGGACTCCTCATCCGGGGGCGACGATTGTTGGCTTCAGCCTGCCATAATCGCGCGTCCGGGGCCACCCGGGGCTCGGGGCAGGGGCCGGAGGAAAGATCCCTTGCGGAACCGGATTGAAATGTCATATCAATGCATGAGAAGAACAATCGGTGGAGGGACATCCCCATGCGGTCAATCGTCACAGCCATGGCGCGGCTCATTTTCGTTGTCCCCGCGGTGACACTTCTGCTCGCGATGGCCGGAGGGATCGCCGCGCGCGCCGATGACTGCATGAAGCCGGAATGGACCATCGACAGCGTGCGTCTGCCATTCGCGAAAGACGGCAGGACGATCGCCGATTATGTGGAACTTGGCGATGTGATCGCCGTGAAAGTTGCCGCCATGGCGGATCTGCGGGCCTGCGCCGCGAAGAACAAACAAACGGTGCTGCTGTACTTGAACGGCATGCCGTTGAAAGGCCTGGCGGAGCTGCCGCTTTCCAATCCCGCCGGCAACGAGGCGTGGTTCACGCTTGGAGTCAACGCCGCGACTCAGCCTGTGTGGAACACGCTGCTCGGCAGTCCCGGCATCGCCGAAATCCGTGCCGTGGGGATCAGTCTCGGTCTGAGCGACGGGTATCCGCTGACCTCGACGCTGACCATTTCGCTCCGGCCGCTGCCGCCGTTGTGGTTCGCGATCTGGGCTGGGATTTTCGTCGTTGGGGTGATTGTGTTCTTTATCTTCGCGGCGAAATCCAATTTGCTGCGGGGCGGCACGCCGGTGGGGGGGAACGCGTTCAGTATCGCCCGTTCCCAGGCCGCATGGTGGTTTTTCATCGTCATCGGGGCCTATTTGTTGATCGGCCTGACCACGGGAAATTATACGACCAGTTTGAACGCCACGGCCTTGTCGCTGCTGGGAATCGCGGCGGCGACCCACCTCGGCTCCGCCGTCGTGGACGCCTCCAAGGACACGCCGGCGGAAGCGGACGCGCGGCGGAACTCGAAGACGGAATTGCGACTGGCGATTGTGGCGGCCGGCGACACACCGAACCCGGCGCACACGACAAAGCTGGAAAAACTGAATGGCAAAAGCCAGGGCTGGCTGATCGACGTGCTGAGCGACTCCGACGGGATCGATTTCCATCGCTTCCAGATGCTGGCGTGGAGTCTGGTGCTCGGGATCGTCTTCATGACCGACGTCTGGCACGGCCTCGCCATGCCCGATTTCAGCACCACTCTGCTGGGCCTCATGGGGCTGAGCGCCGGCACCTATGTCGGGCTGAAGATCCCCGAGTCGACGACGTAATACCAACCGCCCGAACGATTGACCCATCGCCGCATGCCGAAACGTCATCCCCGGGTCAAGCCCATAGGCATCAAGTTAAGACCGGCGAAGGCGAAACTTTCCCCCAAACGTCATCCTCGGGCTCGACCCGAGGATCGGCCCGCTCAGGCACCTTGCCCGACTTTTGCCGTCCTTTGCGTGTCGAGTGATCCTCGGGTCGAGCCCGAGGATGACGGGAAGAGGGGCATTTTCCTCTCCGGCGCTTAACTTGATGCCTATGGGGCTCGACCCGAGGATGACGATACGCGATGGTTCGTCAGGCGACTCGTTCAGCGGTGGCCGTCGCCTAAGCGGCCAAGGGCTGAAACACGGAACGAGCGTCACGTAGCGGTTGAAACCGTGCACCCGGGTTTGCCCCGGTCCAGGCGTAGTCCCCGGTCAAACGGAGCTTCGATCGAAAATTATCGCGCTCATTTCCCTGGAAAGCTCGCTCATGGTTCGACCACCGTCATCGAGAAAGGTCCCGCGTTGGCGGCGGCGTGATCGATCGCCGCGTTTATCTCGGCCAGCGGGAAGGTCGCCACTTCACGGATGCCAGGATCGATCAAACCGGCTTCGACGAGACTGATCATCCGGGGGACCGCTTCGCGAGGACACATCCACTGGCCTCTGATTGTGATGTTGTTGCGCATGATCCAGCGGTAGGGCAGCTCAAGGTCTGGTCCCCCCTGCATACCGACGCCGCCCATCAACGAGACGCGACCGTTCGGTCGGACGGTGAGCAGCGCGCTTCGGACCTGCGAGGGATTCGCCCGCGGCGGCAGGATGTCAAAGGCGCAATCGATCGGTCTCGGCGCCGCCCTGAGAATGCTTGCGCGATCAGCCTCTTCGGCACCCAACATGGCGACAGGGCGCACTCTGGGGCCAAACCGACGGCCGAGCTCCTCCAAAACGGTCTCATTACGACCTGTCGCGATGACCCAGGCCGCACCCATAGCCAGCGCCACCGCCACGGCGCCGCTTCCGATCTTGCCCGTCGCGCCATTAACCAAGACGGTTTCGCCGGCCTTCAGGTTGATCGACACGAGGCCGCCATACGGCACGAGCAGGCTTCCTAAGCCGCACCATTCCGGCGCCTTGGCGCCATCGAAATTGTGGAGGCGCACCACATTCTCGGTTGGAGTCGACATCTGCTCAGCGTACGAGCCATCGTGGTAGTATCGTTGTAGGCGGAGCGCCCCCTCGGCATTGCCGGCGGAAAGGCCTTGCAGGGTGATATCGGGCGAAATGGCGTCATCGCGCGATCGAACCGTCGAGTCGAGGAAAACCCAGTCACCCACGGCGAGACGGGTTGCGTCCGAGCCAAAAGCCCGGACACGGCCTATGCCGCCCGAGCCAGGCACGACAGGCGTTTCCAGAAGATACTGGCGCTCGCCGCTGTAAACTTCCCTCGAATAGCTGAGGACGCCGGCGGCCACCACATCGACGATCACCTCGCCCGGCCGGAGGACAGGAGCCGGCACATCTTCGACAATGAGCGGCGATCCAAAGGCTTTGAGAACGGCGGCTTTCATGAAAAGGCTCCTTGGCTGATGCCACATGATGGCAAGCTGGCTGGCCCTCATGAAGGACTGGTATTATCCTGGGATGAGCAAACCCAGGATCGCCGCGAATGTCACGATCGAGGCACCAGGAGCTGGCGGACTTTTTGAGATCCCGCAGGCACCGCCTGACACCGAAAACCGTCGGCCTGCCAACAGTCGGACGCCGTCGAACGCCTGGTCTTCGACGGGAGGAACTGGCTCAGCTCGCGGGTATTGGTGTCGATTGGTACGTCCGCCTTGAGCAAGGGCGCGCCGTCAGCCCGTCCTCGACGACCATCGACTCGCTGGCAAAGGCCCTGCGTCTCGGCAAGGTGGAGCACGCCCATTTGCGCGCGCTGGCGTCGCCGCCGGATCGTCGGCTGTTCGCCCCCGAAAAGGTTCCGCCGACGCTTCGTCGCGTCGTTGAAAGTCTCAATCAGCCGGCTTACGTCACCGGCCGGCGCTGGGACGTTTTGGTCTGGAACATTGCCGCGGAGGATATCTTCGGATTTGGCCGTCTCGCCGAAGGCGATCGCAACACGTTGGTCGCCGTCCTGACCGGGGCCAATGCGCGTCGCCTGTTCGGCGTCCACTGGGCCGAACAAGCAAGGCGCATGGTCACCGAGTTTCGCGTCATGCACGACCTTTGGGCGGGAGACCCCGCGTTTCAGGACCTACTGGAACGGCTGCGCGCGGGTTGCCCCGAGTTCGAGGACTGGTGGGAGGCGCACGATGTCGGCCAATCCCAATCCGGCCGTAAGCTCATCACTCACCCTCGCAAGGGCGATCTCGCCTTCGATTACGCCACCTTTCAGGCGTACGACGATGCTGGCCTTAAGCTCGTCATCTATACGCCCGTCCCTTATACCTCGGTTCCTTGAACGAGTCGCGGTACGGCCGATTCAAGTACAAACGGCCGTTTGTGAAAGCCTCTGATTCCGAATGCTTTTCGGCTTGGCTTACGATCAGGGAAGGATGCTACCGGCCCTTCCAAACGGGCGGGCGCTTACCCAGGAACGCGTCCATGCCCTCGCGAAAGTCGTCACTTGTGTAACACAGCCGGATCAGGTCCTCGTCGGGCGGCAGGGCGTCGCGCAGGCGGCGCAGGGCTTCTTTCGTCGCGCGTAACGTCAGCGGCGCGTTGCCGGCGACCTGCCGCGCCAGCGCCTCCGCGCGGGCCAGCAACGCCGGCTGATCGTCCAGCACTTCGGTGACCAGGCCGGTCGCGAGCGCCTCGGAGGCGTTCAACAAGCGCGCGGTGAAGATCATTTCGGTGACGCGCGCCGGGCCAATCAGCGCCGAAAGCCGGGCGATGTTGGCCATCGACAGGCAATTGCCCAGTGTGCGGGCGATCGGGAAGCCGAAGCGGGCGTTGGCGGCGGCGAGACGGAGGTCGCAGGCGGCGGCGATTCCGGCACCGCCCCCTGTGCAGGCGCCGGACACGGCGGCGATGGTCGCGATCGGGCATCGTTCCAACGCGCCGAGCACGCGGTCGAGTTTGGCTTCGTAGGCGATCGCGTCCTCGGCGCCGCGAAACTCGCGGAACTGGGCGATATCGGTGCCGGCGGCGAAGGCTTTCTCGCCGGCGCCGGTGATGATCAATGCCCGCGCTCCGGCCGGATCGGCGGCGATTTCGGCCAGGCGCTCATACATCGCGAAGGTCAGCGCGTTGCGCGCCTGGGGACGGTTCAGCGTGATGCAGCCGATGCCGTCACGAATCTCGAAAAGCAGGTCCTGGGTCATTGGGCCAACCTACCACGGGCAACGCCGTCTGGCCGAGCACCCATCCCTCCCACGTCGTCAGCCAAAGATCGTCGGGCGCGGTATCCGGCCGGTTGCCCGCCAGCACGTTGATCACGCACAGCACGCCCAACAGGCAGTCGAAGCGGTCCTCACCGGCGGGGTCACGGCCGAGGCCGTCGGTCAGGGCTGCCACCAGGATCGGTTCGGGCGAGACGTTCAGCCGGGCCATAGCGTCCAGCAGTGGTCTGGCCGCGGCGGCACGATCGGCCTGGCGGCGCTTGCTGCCGCGCAGTTTGATGGCCAGGTGACGCAACGCCTCGGCCGGGTAGGTTTCCGCCATCGCGACGGTGCCAGGGGCCAGCAGGGAGCGGAACGGTCCCTCGAACGGCCAGAGGCGAAGCCCGGATCCCAGGGAAAGCGCCGGCAACAGCATGTCCCTCCAGGCGGCGATGGCGGCCTTGCCGGACTGGTTGGCGCCGAGGGTCCAGAACAAAGGCGCTCCGGCGGGCCGTTCGGCGGTGGCGCGATCGCACAGACGCGACAGCCCGGCGGCCAGCCCCAGACCGAGGGCGGCGGCGTGCGAGGCACGCGTCATGCCCTTGATGCCGCGCGCGGGGTAAAATGGACGGTCAGGGCGGATGTCGGTCAGCGCCTCGCAGACGCGGAAGAAATCGGGCCAGCCGCGGATCGTTTCCAGAAAGCCGAGGAAGCCGGATTCCGGGCGACTGGCGGCGTAGCCGCGCGGCACGCCGATCGGCAGGTCCACGCCGAGCGCCACCGGATCGCCGCCGGCCTCCGCGCGCAGCACGTCAAGAAAGACGGCCGGGTCGCCCACCGGTCTTGGCGTGAAGAGTCTCCAGCCGGCGCCGTCCTGGTGCGCGATGGCGGCCCATCGTTTGCGGGGATCGATGCTCCAGTCGGCGTGCGCGGCGATCAGATGCGGGTCTTCAACGGTTTGTGCGCGCGTTCCAGCAACCGCTTGAAGAACCCCGGCGGCTTGGCCGGCTTGGCGGCTTCGGCGGCTTTGAGTTTGGCTTTTTCCTCTGCCAGCCGGTCGCGCTCCTTGGCGGCGAGCCATTTTTCGAGGCTCAGGCCGGCCTTGGCGGCGCGTTTGGCTTCATAGGCGCGCTGACCCTCGGTCAGTTCCTTGCTCGCCTTGCGCGCGGCGGGCCGGGCGGGGGCAGGTGCGACGGCGGGCGTGGGTGTCGCGGGTTTGGCTGGTTTCGCCGCTGTCCGGGTGGCCGGTGCGGTAGTTGCTTGCCTGGGTTTCTTCACTTGTGGTGCTCCGGCGTTCTGGAGGCCGTTCTAGCGCCGTTCGGGCCTGGATCAAGCGGAACGCGCGGGCTATGCCGGATGGAGCAGTTTGGAGGCGTGCATGTCGGGCGGTCTGGAAGGCGTTGTCGCGGCGGAAACGGTGCTGAGTCATACCGATGCCGCGGCGGGCATGGTGTGGGTGCGCGGGCACGATTTGCCGGACCTTGTCGCGCATCACGGGTTCGAAGGCACGATCGCTCTGCTGTGGGACGGCTTCGCCAATGGGGAAACAGGCGAGGGATTGTCGCGCGCCGGCATGACCTCGGCGATCGGCGCGGCGCGGGTGGCGGCGTTCGACGGACTGGACGCGTGGCTGGCGCTGGCGGCCGGACGGCCGTTGTTCGAAGGGATGCGTCTGGGGCTGGCGTCGCTGCCCGATACCGCGGCACCGGCGGACATCGTCAGCGCGGTGACGGTGAACGTCGCGGCGTTATTACGCGCTGGAAAGGGCCTGCCGCCGGTGGCACCCGACCCCGCGTTGTCCACCGCCGCCGACCTGTTGCGTATGTGGCACGGTGCCGCGTCCGAGCCGGCGATGGTGGCCGCGCTGGATACCTATTTCACCGTCCTGGCCGAGAGCGGATTGAACGCGTCGAGTTTCACCGCCCGCATCGTCGCCTCGACCCGTGCGTCGTTGGCGGCCGCGGTGCTCGGCGCGTGGTGCGCGTTCACCGGGCCGATCCACGGCGGCGCGCCGGGGCCGACATTGGACATGCTGGACGATGCTCAGGCGACGCCGGATCTGGACGCGTGGCTGGAGGGGAAGTTGCGCGCCGGGGAACGACTGATGGGCTTCGGCCACCGGGTGTTCCGGGAAATCGAGCCGCGGGCGGCGGAAATTCGCAAGGCGCTCGCCGCCATGGGTCCGATGGCGGGACGGCTGGCGTTCGCCTCGCATCTGGAAGCGCGAGTCGCGGCGGCGATGGATCGCGTGAAGCCGGGACGCAGGCTGCCGCCGAACGTGGAGATCATGGCGGCGCTGGTGCTCGACGCGGTGGGGTTCGAGCGCGACGCGTTCACGCCGGTGTTCGCGGTCGGGCGCTGCGCCGGATGGATCGCGCACGCGCTGGAGCAGCAAAAGACCGGGCGGATGATCCGTCCGACATCGAAATATGTGGGGGTTTAGGGTTTCGCGGGTTTCGTTGTCCGATCTTATCGTTTGATTTACGTCAAAGACACGCGTTTTGGCGCGCTCACCATCGGCTTCACGGCGCGGATACCGGTCGTCACGACAAGACCGGACCGCTCCCCCGGAACGTCGTTGGAGAGTCAGTCATGAAACTCGGGATGCTGCATTTGTTCGAGAATCCCGCTGGGAAGACCGAACACGAGGTCATCAAGGAACAAATGGAACTGATGTACGAGGCCGAGACGCTGGGTTTCGACTCGGTCTGGCCGGCGGAACATCATTTCACGGAATACGGCTATTGCGCGTCGCCCCAGGTGTCGCTCGCCGCCGTCGCCGCCCGAACCAAACGCATTCGACTTGGTACCGGCGTCGTCGTGCTGCCGTTCCATAACCCGGTGCGCGTGGCCGAGGATTTCGCGTTTCTCGACCTGATGTCCGATGGACGCGTCGATCTGGGCGTTGGCCGCGGCTACCAGCCCGGCGAATACGCGGGGTTCGGGCTGGCGGACAAACAAGGCGAATCGCGCGCGATGTTCGATGAGGCGATCAACCTGGTACGCAAGTGCTGGACCGAGGAACGGGTGACGTTCAAAGGCAAATACTATCAGGTTGATGATCTGGTCGTGCGGCCGAAACCGTTGCAGCAGCCGCATCCACCCATCTACATGGCCTGCCTGTCGGCCGAAACGTTCCGCCTCGCTGGGCGGTACGGGTTCAACGTGCTGATGTCCGGCGCGTTCGGATTGTCGCCGGAGGGCGCCCGCGCGGGCATCGCGGATTATCGCGCCGGACGGCGGGAAGCGGGGCTGGATCCGGCGACCGGCAAGGTCGCGTTGCTGTTGAAGGTTTACGCAGGCGACACGATGGACGGGGCGCGAAACGATTACGCCGGACCGTGCACCTGGTATTACCGGACGATCGCCAAGTACGTGGCGCCGCCGGCGGGCCACGCGCCGATCAAAAGTTACGAACTGTACACGAAGACCAGAGGTACGGCCGAGACGCTGAACTTCAACGATCTGGCGAGTTCTCCGTTGATGGTGTGCGGCGATGTCGATCATTGCACGGAGAAATTGTCGGCGCTGATCGAGGATTATGGGTTCAATGAGTTGCTGTGCTGGACCCGGATCGGCGGTCTGGAAACCCGGAAAGTGCTGCGGTCGATGGAGTTGATGAGCGGCCTGGTGATGCCTCGGGTGCGGCGGGCGACGGAGAGACTGGCGGCCTGAGATCGGCGTCAGATGGGGGCCCCAATGGGGCGGCCAGTGGAGCGTCCCGGCAGGGCGGCCAGACCTGGGGATTCGGTCTGGCCGTTCTGTTGGGGTGCGTCAGCGATGCTCGCCGGGGTGCCAGATCTGCGCGTAGGCGCGTGGCACGCCGGTTGGCGTCGCGGCGGCGACGGCGGTGATCAGCGCGGCGTTGATGCTGGCTTCGACGGCGGCATCGTTGCTGTGCACCTGTGGGTGCATGCCCGCGGCGGCGCAGGCCGACAATTTGCCGGATATGCAGTCGGCGCGAAGCGTGGCGAAGTGGTCCGAACTACGCTCCGATGCGCAGCCGGCCAGGATCAGCGCGGCGGACAGGACAGAGATGATTGAGGTGTTCACGGGAACTTCCTGTGGTTCGATTGGGGAAAGGCGCAAGAGAGGCTGGTCGGAACGGATCCGGCATGGGGCGATGGTTCCTTGTGTGAGGTGTCGGCATGAGGTGGTGGCTGGTTTCGCGATCGATCCCGGCCGGCCGAAGGCGCGGTTCCTGGGCGATGACCAGGCGCGTTCAACGGCGTGAGCCAGGAGGCCACGATTCAGTCAGATGATTCGTGGCCAGAGCCGAGGACGCGCCTGAAGTAAAGCGATCAATCAGCGCGCGAGATAGAGGAAATCGCTGGGTTCCGCATTCCGATCTCCTTGAAGTCGACCTCGCGGCCGAGGAATTCTGAACAGCCGCACACTACGCCGGAGGTGTTAACGGACCGTTAACGGCGGGACGGTTTTTCTGGGTTTCGTGGTCCCCGCCGGCAGGAGGCGTTGACGGTGCTCGAAGGGGGCGGCGGTACCCACGGACGTGCCGCTTCGAGGTCGCTGGCCGCCGGTCGCCGCCGCCGCCAAACGGCCCGCCAATCCAACTGGCGCCCGCCGCCACATCCCCGCTATAATCGACCTCTATTTCCAGACGATGGGTTGCCTGAGGCTGACGTCATGACATCTTTACCGGAAGAGAATTTCGACGTGCTGGTGGTGGGTGGCGGCCCCGCCGGCTCGACGATCGCAACGTTACTGGCCCGTCGGGGCGAGCGCGTGCTGCTGCTCGAGAAAGAGCATCACCCGCGATTCCACATCGGCGAATCGCTGCTGCCGATGAACATGCCGCTGTTCGACGCACTTGGCGTCTCGGATGAAATCGCCCGCATCGGCATTCCCAAATACGGCGTGGAGTTCGTGTCGCCCTGGCACGACAAGCCATCGACCCTCGACTTCGCGCAGGGATGGGACAATGCCGGCGCCTCGGCGTACGAAGTGCGGCGGTCGGAGTTCGACCACGTGTTGTTGAAGTACGCCGCCGCGACCGGCGCGCGGGTCGTTGAGGGTGTGCGGGTGACCGCGGTGGAATTTCCGGCGGAGGGCGGCGTCGTCGCGCGGGCCCGCGGTGAGGATGGGTCGGACCAACGGTTCCAGGCGAAGTTCCTGGTCGATGCGTCGGGCCGCGACACGTTACTGGCCAATAAACTCGCGACCAAGACCAGTAACAAGCAGCATAACACGGCGGCGGTGTATGGGCATTTCACCAACGCGTTCCGGTGGCCCGGCAAGCAGGCGGGCAACATCACGCTGTTCTGGTTCGATCATGGTTGGTTCTGGTACATTCCGCTGCGCGACGGCACCACCAGCGTTGGCGCGGTGTGCAACGCGAACTTCATGAAGACCCGCCAGACCGACGTGACGGAGTTTTTCAAAAGCGTGATCGCGCTGGTGCCCCCGTTGGCCGAGCGGTTGCAAGACGCCGAAATGACCGGGCCCGCGATCGCGACGGGCAATTATTCGTACAAATCCAGCCGCGCTTATGGGCCGGGATATGTGATGGTCGGGGACGCGTATGGGTTCATCGACCCGGTGTTTTCCTCGGGCGTGCTGATCGCGATGCAAAGCGGGTTTCTCGCCGCCGACGCGGTGACCGCGTGTCTGCATCAACCGAAGGCCGTGGCCGAGCGGGCGTTGCGCCGGTATCAGGCCGACATGGACCGCGCGATGGAGCGGTTCTCGTGGTTCATCTATCGCGTCAACCGGCCGGGCATTCGCGCGCTGTTCATGCGGCACGGCAATCCGTTGCGGCTGCGCGAGGCGGTGATGTCGTTGCTGTCCGGCGACGTGTTCCGGCCGTCGCCGATCCATGCCCGCCTGTGGCTGTTCAAATGTCTGTATTATATCAAGAACACCGCGCTCCGCTGGACCGGCGAGGGCGCGGGTTCCGGCCAGGCCGCGACGAAGGCGGGCAAGGCATGAGCGGTTCGATGCCCGCTGGACGTTCTTGACCCGGAATGAGCGACCATTATCCGGCTCATGTCGTTCTGATCCCGAGTTATAACACCGGCGGCCGTTTGTTTGAAACGATCGCGTCGGTACGTCAGCGCGGACTGAAGGTGATCGTGGTGATCGACGGCAGCACCGACGGCACGAGCGAAACGCTGATCGATGCCGCGGCGCGCGATCCCGCGCTGTTCGCATCGGTCATGCCGCGTAATGAAGGCAAGGGCGCGGCGATCTTGCACGGGCTGCGTCTGGCCGAGAGCAAGGGCTTTACCCACGCTCTGACCATGGACGCGGACGGCCAGCACTCGACGGCGCATATCGGCGAGATGATCGCCATGTCGCTGGCCCGCCCAGGATGCATGGTGTTGGGCTGGCCGTTGTTTGACGCCAGCGCGCCGCGGATTCGCGTGCTTGGCCACCGGCTGGCGAATTTTTGCACCGGGCTGGTGACACCGCGCGGCGCGATCGCGGACTCGCTGTTCGGCTTTCGGGTTTATCCGATCCGGCCGCTGCTTGAGGTGTTCGCCAGCACCTCCGGCATGCGGCGCTTCGATTTCGATTCCGAAGCGGTGATCCGGTTGTGCTGGCGCGGCGTGCGTCCGGTCAATGTCGCGACCCCGGTGCGCTATTATCGCCGCGACGAAGGCGGGATCTCGCATTTCAAGTACCTGCGCGACAACCTGTTGCTGACCCGGATGTATTTTCGGCTTGGCCTGCGACGGTTGGCGCGCGCGTGGCCGCGGCGGATCATGCCGGGGTGCGTCGCGACCGATCCGCCGCCGGTCCATCGCGTCGCCGTCGATGCGAGCGCCGGCATTCAGGAGGACGCCGCCTGACCAACATCTCGCGTGCGAAACGCGCGCATTATGATCGAACGCATGCGAGCCGCCGTTGTGTCCGACTCCCCGGCGGACTTGCCACCGGACCCGAGGTCGGCGACCCTTGGGGGCAAGATCAACTGGTTGGAAACGGACGGTCAGCATGGACTGGGATAAAGCGTTCGCCGGCGTGAAAGTCATCGACCTGACCGGCGGCGTCGCCGGCCCGTCCTGCGCGATGATGCTGGCGCAACATGGCGCGAACGTGATCAAGGTCGAGACTCCGCACGCCGGCGGCGACTGGTCGCGCATCCTCGGCCGCACGTATCAGGATCATTCGGCGTTTTCCGTGTATGGCACTCTGGGCAAGCGCAGCGTCGCGGTCGATCTGAAGACCCCCGAGGGCATCGCGATTCTGTGGCGGTTGATTGAGGGCGCCGACGTGTTCATGGAGGGGCTGCGTCCGGGCACCATGCGACGTTACGGGTTCGGCTATGACGCCGTCAGCGCGAAAGAGCCAGGGATCTTATATTATTCCATCTCCGGCTTCGGCCAGACCGGACCGCTGGCGTCACGCCCGGCGATGGACCCGGTGTTGCAGGCTTTCATCGGCATCGTCAACGAAAACCGCGGCGATCGCGACAATCATCCCCATCGCATCGCGATCTCCTTGATCGATATGTTCACCGGGTTGCTGGGGTTTCAGGCCATTTCGACCTCGTTGCATGTGCAGGCGCGGCAAAAAGTGAAGCAAGGTCGGTATCTTGAGGCGAGTCTGATGCAGGGCGGCGCGATGCTGTCGGTCATCCGCATGATCGCGCAATACCTGGAACGCGGCCAGGCCACACGGACCAGCATGCCGAACGGCGTGTTCGATACGGCGGATGGGCAGTTGAACGTAACGATGGTGCGTCCGAACGATTGGAAGCCGTTCTGCGAGGTGATCGAGCGGGCGGACCTGCTGGAAGACCCGCGATTCTCGACGCACGCGGCGCGTGGCGGAAACCTCGATGAACTCTACACAATCGTGCGGCCGGTGTTCAAGGCGAAGTCGACCGAGTGGCTGGCGGCACGATTCACCGAACGCAACATCATGAATTACCGCGTCAATTCCTATGAAGAGTTCCTGCGCGAGGAACAGGTCGCGGCGACCGGGATCATCTCGTGGCTGACGCAGCCTGGTTTCCCCGAGTTGGTGCCGATGCCGAACATTCCGGGTCTGCCACCCTTTGAAAACGGCACCAAACGGGCGCATGCGCCGCGGTTGGGCGAGCACACGCGGGAGGTGTTGCTGGAGCATGGCTATAGCGAGTTCGAGATTGCGACCTTGATCGAAATGAGGGTCGTGGCGGGATAGAAACGGTGAAATTGGCGATTTGGCTGTGCGTCAGTGCGTGCCTGCTCATCGGTTGCGCGACCAATCCGTATCAACAATATTATCGTCCGGTCCGGGGAGTGAGCGAACAGTTGTTGGCGGAGCGCCGGATCGCGCCGCCACCGGCCATGCCGGAACTTTATCACAGCAGTCAGCCGAATATTGACGGTCCGGCGACACTCGCCGACGGGTTCGTCCTGATAGGCACATCTACGTTCAACGGACCGAGCGGAAGCGAGGACGATGCGCTGAAGCAAGGCAACGCCGTGGGAGCGGACCGTATCCTGATCTTCCGCCGATACGCGGGAGCCGTCGAGAAGATGGCGCCGCGATCGGCGCCCGTGACGGTCGGACACATAGCATACGGCTCATCGCCTTCGCGGCCAAACTGCACGCGCACGATTTTCGAGCCGATGATGTTCGACCGTTATGACTTCGCGGCGGCGTACTTTGTCAGAGTGAAACATGTATTCGGTGCGGTCTACCGAAATTTGAACCTATCGGAGACGAAACGGGCTGGCTCGGTGAGTGGTGTCACGATCACAACGGTTGTGCGCGAGTCTCAGGCGGCGGCCTCTGGCTTGCTGCCAGGCGATCTCGTTACAAAAGCCGATGATGAGGCGGTAATCGACGCGCCATGGCTCGTTCGCTGGATCCAACAGCGATACGGGCAGGAAATCAGGCTTTCGGTCATCAGGAACGATCGCAGGTTGACCATACCCGTCAGTCTCGGAACATTCGAATGAACGTCACATGGCATTGGTCTGGAGAATCAGCGCGCCATGCCGCGTCTCCGCCGGCAGACACAGCCCCACCAGCGCCTTCGCCGCGCCTTCGGGCGTTGGCACCGTCGCCGGGTCCTCTCCTGGAAACGCCCCCGCGCGCAGCCGGGTCCGCATCGGCCCTGGATCAAACAGGTTCACCCGCAACCCGGTGAACCCCACCTCCCCGGCCCAGGTCAGCACCAGGTTCGCGGCGGCGGCTTTGGAGGCACCGTAAGGCCCCCAATACGCCAGCGGTTCCCGCGCCCGCACATCGGTGACGAACACCGCGCGTCCCGCGTCGGATCGCCGCAGAGCCGCCTCGCACCCCTGGATCAGCCGCCACGTCGCCAGAGTATTCACAGCCAGTACCTCGGTCCGATCGACCGGCAGCGCGTGGCTGACCGGCGTCAGTTTCCCCAGCACCGCCGCCGCATGCACCAGGATGTCCAGGCGGCCAAACCGGGCAAGAATACTGGGCGCGATTGCCTCCAGCTTCTCCGGCTCCCGCAAATCCAGCGGCAGCAGCGTCGCTGTCCCGCCCACCGCGCGCACCGCGTCGTCGGTATCCTCCAGCCCGCCTTGCGTTCGCGCGGTGATCACCACAAGCGCGCCCAGTCGAGCCAGTTCCACGGCGACGGCCGCGCCAAGCCCGCGACTGGCGCCCGTAATCAGCGCCACCCGGCCGTCCAGCGCTCCGGGTATCAGAGAAGGACTCTCAGCGGAATTCACCGAATCTCGGCGAGCAAACTCAACTGCCGGTCGGCGTTATCCGCCTGATCCGGCAGCGCGATCGGATAATCGCCGGTAAAGCAAGCGTCGCAGTAAAACGGTTGCGCCGGATCGCGTCCCGCCTTGCCGAGCGCCCGGTACAACCCATCCAGCGACACGAACGCCAGGCTGTCGGCGCCGATCAGATGCGCCATCTGCTCGACGCTGTGGCTGGACGCCAGCAGTTGCGAGCGCTCCGGCGTGTCGATCCCGTAAAAACAGGAATGCGTCGTCGGTGGCGAGGAAATCCGCATATGCACTTCCCGCGCTCCGGCCGCGCGCACCATCTCGACGATTTTCTTGCTGGTGGTGCCGCGGACGATCGAATCATCGACCAGGATCACCCGCTTGTCCTTCAAAATCGGCCGATTCGCGGAGTGTTTCAGCTTCACCCCTAAATGCCGGATGTGTTCGGACGGCTCGATGAAGGTGCGGCCGATATATTGGTTGCGGATGATGCCAAGCTCGAACGGGATGCCGCTTTGCGCGGAGTAGGCCAACGCGGCGGGCACGCCCGAGTCCGGCACCGGCACGACCAGGTCGGCGTCGACCGGCGATTCGATCGCCAGCTCGCGGCCGATCCGCTTGCGCGCCTCGTAGACGGACGTGCCTTCCATCAGCGAACTGGGACGGGCGAAATAGATATACTCAAACACGCAGAAGCGTTCCGGCGTGCGGGTGAACGGGCGGATGCTGTGCACGCCCTGATCGTTGATGACGACGATCTCGCCCGGCTCCACGTCGCGCACGAAATCGGCGTTGACGATGTCCAGCGCGCAGGTCTCACTGGCAAGTACCCAGCCACCCGTGCCCTCGGTGCCGATGCGGCCGAGGATCAGCGGGCGCACGCCCATGGGATCGCGAACGCCCATCATCGCCTCGTTCGACAGCGCGACCAGGGAATACGCACCGATCACCTGTTTCAGCGCGTCGATCAGCCGGTCCACCACGGTGGAATACAGGCTGATGGCGATCAGTTGGATGAACACCTCCGAGTCGGTGGTCGACTGGAACAAGCAGCCGCGGCGTACCAGGGTCCGGCGCAACACATGCGCGTTGGTCAGGTTGCCGTTATGCGCCACCGCGAGGCCGCCGAACTCGAAATCCGCGTACAGCGGCTGTACGTTCCGCAGAATCGTGTCACCGGTCGTGGCATAGCGGTTATGCCCGATCGCGATCCGGCCCGGCAGCCGGTCGATTACCTTCTGGTCGCTGAAGTTCTCGGCGACCGAGCCCAGACCGCGATGCGAATGGAACTTGTCGCCGTCGAAGGTGACGATGCCCGCCGATTCCTGCCCCCGATGCTGCAGCGCGTGCAGCCCCAACGTCGTGACGGCGGCGGCGTCGGGCACATTCCAGACGCCGAAGACGCCACACTCCTCGTGAAACGAATCGTCGTCCTCGTTCTGGGCGCGGATCTCGTCAGCCATGCGGAAGATTTCCTGTCACCTGCGAATGGGCGGGTCGATTGCTCGGCCCGAAGGAGCGGTTTTCAGTATGTCATCCACCGACGCTTTCTGCACCGGCGAGGGCGGTGGCGGGACCTGCGGCTGATACTCGGGCGGCATCTGTCGCGCGACCCAGACCGCTCCGCTATAGATATACGGTAAAGAGCGGGACTCAAGGACCCGCGGCGGCCAATGCTCGGGAGGGATCGCCATGCAGGCGACGATGTAGGCGGCGACCGCGATGGCCGCGCCGCGCGCCAGGCCAAACACCAGCCCCAACGTCCGGTCGATGCCGCCGATCGCGGAGGACCGGACCGCGCTGGCGATCGATTTGGCGATCAGCGACAACACGATCAGGGAGATCAGGAACAGCAGGATATAGCCGACCGGATCGGTCCACTCGGGTGACGGCATGTAGGGCGCGATCAGCGGCCGAACGGCGGGCAGAAACTGGATGGCGACCACCGCGGCGCCAACCCAGGCGACGACGCTCAGGACCTCCCGGACGAAACCGCGCATGAAGGCGACCAGCGCGGACAGGAACATCACACCCAATACGACCAGATCGACCGACGTCATGCTGTTCCCATCTCTTGGTCCCCTGCCGGTCTCTTGGTCCTTTGGCGGAGCCGCCCGCCTTTTGCGTGGTTTTGCCGCCGCTGAAAAGCGCCGAATGAGAAATTTGACCGTGCCGCGACGGCGATCAGGATTTCCCGCCGGTTCCCAGGGCGGTTTCCGGGGCGAATCGCGCTACCAGGTCGGCGATGTGGCCAATTTCCTCCAGCGCCAGCCCGTCGGGCGCCGACAGCCGCCGGTTGCCATGAGCGATTCGCCGCGGCAGACACGCCGAGTCGAACCCCAATTTCGCCGCCTCCTTCAACCGGGCCTCCGCCTGGGCCACCTGGCGCACCTCCCCGGACAGCCCGATCTCACCGAAATACACCGTCCCCGGGGCGGTCGGCTTGTCGAACGCGGCGGAGGCGATGGCGGCGGCGACCGCCAGATCCGCGGCCGGCTCGTTCACCCGCAGGCCGCCGGCGACATTCAGCCAGACGTCGGTCATGTTCAGCCGCACGCCCGCGCGTGTTTCCAGCACCGCCAGCAGCATCGACAGCCGCGAACTGTCCCAGCCGATCACCGCCCGCCGCGGCGCGCCCCCGCTCTGATTGGGCGCCAGCAGCGCCTGGATTTCCAGCAACACCGGCCGCGTGCCCTCCAGGCCCGCGAACACCGCGCTGCCGGCGATGTGGCCGCGGCGCTCGGCGAGGAACAAAGCGGACGGGTTGGCGACCTCGGCGAGGCCCACGTCGGTCATCTCGAACACACCGATCTCGTCGGTGGCGCCGTAGCGGTTCTTCACGGCGCGGAGAATACGGAACTGGTGGCCGCGGTCGCCTTCGAAATACAGCACCGCGTCGACCATGTGCTCCAGCACGCGCGGCCCGGCGATGCCGCCTTCCTTGGTGACGTGGCCGACCAGCACGAGGGCGAAATTGTTCGCCTTGGCGGCGCGGATCAGCTCGAACGAGCACGCCCGCACCTGCGACACGGTCCCCGGCGCGCTGTCGATGGCGTCGAGCCACATGGTCTGGATCGAGTCGATGACCACCAGCGTGGCGTCTTTCGCCCGTTCGATGCTGGCGACGATGTCGCGCACGTTGATCGATGCCGCGAGTTCGATCGGGCAATCGGCGACACCCAGGCGGCGAGCCCGCAGGCGGACCTGCTCGATGGCTTCCTCGCCGGTGATGTAGAGGACGCGTTTTCCCGACTTCGCCAGCCGCGCGGCGGTTTGCAGCAGCAGCGTGGATTTGCCGATACCCGGATCGCCGCCGACCAGCACCGCCGAGGACGGCACGAGCCCGCCGCCAAGCACACGGTCGAGTTCCTCGATCCCCGTGGCGGCGCGCGGCGGAGGCGCGGTTTCGCCGTGCAACCCGACAAAGTTGACGCTGGAGGTGGCGGGCGCTTTCGCCGAGGCGCCGGGACGCGGGGTGATGGTCTCTGGCTCGACAGTGTTCCACTCGCCGCAGGTCTCGCAGCGGCCGGCCCATTTGGGGGTGACGGCGCCACAGGCCTGGCAGACGAAACGGGTGGTGGGCTTGGGCAAGGGGACTCCGAGGGGCGGCGCAGTCATATAAGACGTCTCGCGTTAGCACGGGAAGTCTCCGAGCGGAGCCTGGCTTTCGGTTATGCTTTGGGTCACCGCCAAAATGGTCGCGCCTGATGGGTGCTGCCACGGCGATTCGCTTCTGGTATACGCAGATAATGTGATCAACCAAATGAACGAGATATTGCGCTTCGCGTGGGAGCCGCGGTTCAGCAAATAAATGCTCAGGAGCAGCGGCTCCCAGGTTATCCGATGTTACTCGGTGTCAATTTTATCGCGGCCACACAATGGACCAGGTGGTATCTCCCGTTGCGGAAGTCGTACCCCCCTGCTAGAAAGATTATAATTTTGCTGGCAGAGTTGGCGGCTTGGTCCTTTCGTTTCGACGAGGTACGGCTGTCCCAGTGACCGATGCACCGGGGGGATCGCCGTGGCTGAAAACGAAAGCGCTTTGGGAAGACTTCTAAGCGCGCTGCGATCTCAACGCGTCTATGTACCCAGCACGTTGACCTTTCCGCAACTTAAGGTGGACCCCATCGGTTGTACAGGAATCGGGGTGACTTAAGAGAGAGTCCCACCGCGTTTCCAATGCCCCTCCCGATCCGAGGGGATGCCTGAGGGACAGTATAGACTATGTTCTATACTTGTCAATACATTATTACTTCCT
>Ga0182030_10003619_pt1 | contig 33032 bp, 22 predicted proteins | sample 812S3MmetaG_FD_121299 | JGI IMG/M metagenome (GOLD analysis project Ga0182030, IMG submission 121299) | Permafrost microbial communities from Stordalen Mire, Sweden - 812S3M metaG (Illumina Assembly) | ecosystem: Environmental > Terrestrial > Soil > Wetlands > Permafrost | place: Sweden... | reverse complement strand
GAAGGAGGTGGCGATGTGGTCGCGGACCATCTGGAGCCAGTCCATCTGGGGTCCGGTGAATTTGGGGCCGGCACCGGCGTGGCGGGCCATGATCCAGTTCTGGAAATTCTTGCGGACGGTGTCGTCGAAGGCGGTGAGGCGGGGGTCGATGCCGGAGGCCCGGCGGATGAGGGCGACCAGGGCGGTGAGTTCGCTGAGCGGCTGTTTTCCCTGGTAATTTTCCAGGTGGCGGTAGGCCTGCCAGACGCGGAAGGGCGCGAAACGCGGGGCATCGGCGCGAAGTTTGGCCAGGACGTCCTCCAGCATGGCGAACGTGATCTCGCGGCGGCGGAAGGGTTGGTCGTAGAAGATGGTGAGGGCGGCGAGCTCGTCCTTGTGGGCGGCCAGCCAGGCGGAGAAATCCCGCGCCAATGCCTCGGCGTTGGTTTTGGCGTCCTTGTCCCACCCGGCCCGGAGGACCTTGTCGAGTTCCTGATGGTTGATGATCTGGTCTTTTTCGCGGCGGATGGTGTCCAGCAGCTCGACGAGGGGGCCGGTGAAGATGCGGGCGGCGGCGGCAACCAGGTGGGCCTGGGCCTGCTCGCGGGCGGTGTCACCGGGATCGGTGCCTTCGGGCTGGTGGGTGAGTTCGAGGGCCTTGGCTTCGATGGCGTCCGCGTCGATGGAATTGAAGAGGCGGCTGACGATGGCGGTGAGGGCGACGCCGCCGGTTTGCCCGGCGATGCGGGCATGGTCGGCGGGCTGCAGCTGATTGTTCAGGCGGCCCAGGCGGCCGGCGAGGCTGCTGACGGTGTCGGTATCGTGCACGCCCATCATGACACCCATGGCGAGGTCTTTGAGGGGGACGGTGGGCTTGGTGATGAGGGGCGCGCTGGCGGTCTTGAGGGACTTGGTAACGCCGACGGCATCAACGATAACGTAGTGGGTCTTGGCGGAAACGGCGGAGGGGGTGACCTTGCGGAGGTCGTCATGGCCCAGGACGCGGGTGCCGCGGCCCTTCATCTGCTCGAAATAGTTGCGGCTCTTCACGTCGCGCATGAAGATGAGGCATTCGAGCGGCCTGACGTCGGTGCCGGTGGCGACCATGTCCACCGTGACGGCGATGCGGGGGTAATAGTCGTTGCGGAATTGGGCGAGGACGGACTTGGGATCTTCCTCGGCCTTGTAGGTGATCTTCTTGCAAAAGGCGTTTCCCTCGCCGAACTCCTCGCGGATGATCTGGATGATGTCATCGGCGTGGCTGTCGGTCTTGGCAAAGACGAGGGTCTTGGGGACTTCGGTGCGGGCGGGGAAGATCTCGGGGAGCTTGTCGTGAAAGGTCTTGATGATGGTGCGGATCTGGTCGGGCACCACGATGGCGTCGTCGAGCGCTGTGGCGGAATAGGCCGCGTCCTCATCCGCCTGCTCCCAACGGCGGTGGCGGGTAAGCCTCTCGCGCTTCTCGACGAGTTGTTTGGCGACCAGGCGGGTGCCGTTGGCGGTGACTTCAGTCTCGATGGTGTACACCTCGTTGCCCACGTTGACGCCGTCGGCCACGGCCTTTTCGTGGCTGTAGTCGCTGACGACGTTGTTCTTGAAGAAGCCGTATGTGCGGTTGTCGGGCGTGGCGGTGAGGCCGATGAGGAAAGCGTCGAAATAATCGAGGACCTGCTGCCAGAGGTTGTAGATCGAGCGGTGACATTCATCAATGATGATGAAGTCGAAAAACTCGGGTGGGATTTTTTCGCTGTAAAGGACGGGCAGCGGTTTCTTGGGCTTGGTGAGCTGCTCGGCCGGGTTGACGTCCTCGAGGGCGTCGTCGAGCGGCTCGCCTTTCAGGATGGAGTAGAGGCGCTGGATGGTGGAGATGCAGACCTGGCTGTCGGTGGAGACGGAGGAGGACTTGAGGCGCTGGACGGTGTAGAGCTCGGTGAATTTGCGGTTGTCGTCCGTGGGGGTGAAAGCCATGAACTCCTGCTCGGCCTGCTCGCCCAGATTGCGGGTGTCGACGAGGAAGAGGATGCGTTTGGCCTTGGCGAACCTGATGAGGCGATAGGCCTCCGTGATGGCGGTGAAGGTCTTGCCGGAGCCGGTGGCCATCTGAACGAGGGCGCGGGGTTTGTTGGCCTTGAAGGAGGCTTCGAGGTTGGTGACGGCGGCCTCCTGGCAGTCGCGCAGGCCGAGCTGGGCGGCGGGGAGTCTTTGCGGGTTGAGCTCTGGCATCGAGGCCAGCCGCTTGCGGAGGGAGGTGCCGGCCTCGAGCCAGGCGCGCACGGTCTCCGGGCGGTGGAAGCTGAACGCCTCGCGGGAGCGGGGCTTGGGATCGCGGATGTCCGTGAAGCGGGTCAGGACGCCGGTAGCTTGGTAAAGGAACGGGAGCGCCTCGTGGTTGTTGATCCACTTGAGCTTGGCGTGGCCATAGCCGGCGGTTTGGTCTTCGACGGCAGTGAGGTTCTGGCCGGCGTCGTCTCGCTTGGCTTCGATGACGCCGCAGGCCTTTTTATCAACGAAAAGCACGTAGTCAGCGGGGCCGACGTCGGTCTGGAACTCGCGAACGGCGATGCCTGGGCCCGCGTTGAAGTCGATCCCGCCCTTGTCCTGCACAATCCAGCCGGAAGCCGCGAGTTTAGCGTCGATCCCGCGGCGGGCCTTTTGTTCAGGGTGTTCGGGCATTCGCGGAGTGCGGTCGCGGTCGCTCTCAGCCTGTGGAGGGGGTCGCGTGGTGCCAAGGGCGCGACGAGGCATCGTGGCCCGAGGGGGAGACCTTGGCTGCCAAGATTGCTGCGTAAATGGCGCCCATTACGAACATTCCGGATCATATTGCATTGAAATCGCGGCAGTTGAAGCAAAAAAGTTGGTTTTCGCCCGCTGGTGGCACCGTGCGGCGGGACGCGCGCGATACCTGGTCGCTCCGGCGGGACCACCTCCCCGCCACTTCGGCCTGCAGCTTCTACTTGCGGCTTCCTCCTGGTAGGTGGGATTAAGAGCGTCCGTATCGAGACGGCGGGGGGGGCGAGTGCGGTGATCCAGAATTACGGGGGGCTTGGGACTCCCACCCAACCCCGAGCCCCGGACGCGATCAGGCGTCGCTGACGCGGCGCGCGGCTCGTTTGGCCATCCACCCGTGGACCGAGGTCCACGGCTACCTCCGGATCAACCCTACGCGGTGGACGGCTGGAGTCCCCCCCTTGAACAAACCACCCGCCGACGCTAGCTTGTCCCCATGTCCGGTTCACCTTTTCTATTGTTGGCCCTCCTCGCCCTGCCCGCCATCGGCGCGCAGACACCCCTCCCCCAGCCGCCCGCCTACGATCTCATCATCACGCACGGGCACATCATCGACGGCACCGGCTCGCCCTGGTACGCGGGCGATGTGGGCATCCGCAACGGCAGGATCGCCGCCATCGGCCGTCTGGCCCCCGAGGCCGCGCGGCGCACCATCGACGCCGGGGGCCGCGTGGTGGCGCCCGGCTTCATTGACATGCTCGGCCAGTCGGAGTTGACCATCCTCGTGGAGCCGCGGCTCCCTTCGAAGATCTTCCAGGGGATCACCACCGAGATCACCGGCGAGGGCGGGTCCATCGCGCCGCTGAACGACACCATCATCTCCATCGACCGGGACACCTACTCCCATTTCCAAATCACGCCCGACTGGCGAACAATTGGCCAGTACTTCGCCCGGTTGGAGAAACAAGGCCTCGGGATCAACGTGGCCACCTTCGTGGGAGCCACCCAAGTCCGCCGGCTGGTGCTGGGGGACGACAACCGCCAGCCGACGCCGGCACAACTCGAACAAATGCGCGCACTCGTGCGGGAGGCGATGCGCGACGGGGCCATCGGCGTCTCCACCGCGCTGATGTACGCCCCCGCGCCCTATGCCACGACCGAGGAACTGATCGCCCTCGCCAGCGAGGCCGCCCGCCTCGGCGGCACCTATGCCACCCATATCCGCAATGAGAGCAGCGGGATACTGCCCGCGCTGGACGAAGCCATCCGCATCGGGCGGGAGGCGGACATCCCCGTGGAGATCTGGCACCTCAAAGCCGCGGGCCGGCGCAATTGGGGCCGGATGCCTGAGATCGTCGCCCGGATCGCCGCCGCGCGCGCCGCGGGCATCGACGTGGCCGCCGACACTTATGCCTATCCGGCCTGGGCCAACGGACTCTCCTCCTACCTGCCTCCCTGGGCACATGACGGCGGGGATGCGAAATTGATCGAGCGGCTGAAGGACCCCGCCGTGCGGAAGCGCCTGCGCCAGGAACTGGTCACCCCCTCCACCGAATGGGACAACGAATGGGACGGCGTGCCGGGACCGGAGGCAATACTGATCGGCGCGGTACAAAACCCCAAGCTGCTGTCGTTCCAGGGCAAGACGCTGGCGGAGGCGGCGCGTATTCAGGGCAAAGACCCGATGGACGCCCTGTTTGACCTGCTGGTGGACGACAACGCCTACACGCAAGGCATCTCCTTCGGCATTAACGAGCAGGACATTGCCCTGGCTCTCCAACAACCCTGGGTCTCGATCGACACTGACTACGCTGGCGTCTCCCCTGAGGGCCTCCTGTCCAAAGACCATGCCCACCCGCGTGCCTATGGCACCTTCCCGCGAATCCTCCGCAAGTACGTGCGGGAGGAGAAAAAGCTCACCCTTGAGGAGGCCATCCGCAAGTTCACCGCCCTCCCGGCCCAACGCGCCCGCCTCGGCGACCGGGGTGCCCTCAAGGTCGGGCTCTGGGCGGATGTGGTCATCTTCAACCCGGACAAGTTCACCGATCGGGCGACCTTTGAGCGACCCGACCAACTGGCCGAGGGGATCGACTATGTCTTGGTCAACGGCGTGCCGGTGATAGACGCGGGCAAGATGACTGGCCAGCTCCCCGGCAAGGCACTGCGGGGGCCTGCCTGGCAGCCCGCCCCGCGGGGTGGCTCCTCGGAAGTGCCGCGCTGAATTTCGTGGCCCCGCCCCCCGGACGCACGAAGGCCCAGCCATCCCCCGGAACGAGCCGGTTGCAAGATGCACAGTGGGGCTGGTTCCGGGGGAAGAGGCTCACGCCCCTCCTCAGAGCGTGTTTGAACAACGCACCGGGGTGCGCCTCGCGAGCGCCACTGGCTGGATCGCGAGGCGCAATGGAGGAGCCTGTTCGGTAGGAATCTCCGGCCGGAGCGCTACAACCTGTCCGCCGTAAACGCCAACCCCCCCAACAGTTGGTGCATTCTGCCGTGCAGTCCGGAGGTTCCGGTGGGGCTCGGAAGCCGGATGAGGTCCAGTGCGCCACGCGCCGCCGTGCCTAGCGGGGTCGTCTCCGTCACGTAAACCTCGTCCAGAAGAAGCATGGGTGTGGTAGGTCACGCCAAGCCGCCAAGGCGCCAAGGAAAGGAGGATCCGATTTAATCTTCGCGCCTTCGCGCCTTCGCGTGAGTTATCATGCCGGTTCCCCATCCCGAGTGCCCGGCGTCCGCCCCAACCTGCCCGCCCACACACCAACGACGGCAACGTGTGCTGCATCCTGGCAAGGAGCACCAAGGCCTCGGAGGGTTCCTTGGAAGCCTCGGCAAAGGAGGGAGCCAGCCTGCCATCCCCGCCATTAAACGCCCGGGACTAATTCTCAAACACGCTCTCAAACCGGCTCTCATGCCCTGATTTGTGGGAATACAAAGGGTTGACGGAATGAGCCGGGTAAGGGATGATGAGGCATATGAGTATCTCAGTCACCGTTTCACCCGCACAGCTTCGGCGCGCTGCGGATCTGCAAGAACAAATCGAGCAGTTACAACAGGAACTTGGCCAATTGCTCGGGGGCGGAACTTCCGTGCCCGCGGTTGCCGCCCCCACGGTCCCCACCCCCGCCACCGAACCCCGCCGCCGGGGCAGGCCGCCGGGCAAGAAGACCTTCAGTGCCGAGACTCGGGCGAAGATGGCCGCCGCCCAACAAGCCAGGTGGGCCGCCAAGAAGGGCACCCCGGCCACCGCGAAAGCCCCCAAGGCCGCCTCCACCACCACCGCGGCGGAGCCGAAGAAAAAGCGGGTCATCAGTGCCGCCGGAAGGAAGGCCATGGCGCTCGCCGCCAAGAAACGGTGGGCGAAGGCCAGGGGCGAAGCCGCCCCGTTCTAGGTCCCCGGTTCTGCCCCGGGAGCCCGCTGTTTGAGGCATGCTTGGGTGTGCCTCGGAGCCAGGCTTCTGGGAACGTGTTTGAAGGATAGGCCGGGCCGTATTTTTCAAACACGCGCTTAAGTCGAAGTTCTGACACCGGCATCCCAGTTCCAAGCCCGGCTCCGGGATGCCCTCCCCCTTCCACGCCGTTCCGGGGGTATCGTTCTGCCTGGCCTCGGGCGGACGTTTTTCACCGCCGGCCGGAAGTGAACACACTCGTTACGCATCCGCCGGCTTGAATTCCCCAATGGCATGGCGTTTGGGACCTTCCCGTCACTGCGTGAATCGGCTTTCAAGCAGGTCCCGGCGGGCGTAAGTTGAGGGGATGAGCAAACCAGGTGCCAACAACGCGGTCGAGCGGCTGTTTCCCTTCGTGCTGCGCGCCGGAATCCTGATCGTTGGACGCGACCAACTCCGCCGCAGCAAGGGCAAACTGCATTTCGTACTGGTCACCACCGACTTGAGCGAAGGCTCCCGCGCGCAGATCCTGTCGGAGTTCACCCATTACCCGGTGGTCCAGCGCTACACCTCGGCCGATCTTGAGCAGTTTTTCAAGCTCAAGGGAACCAAGGTTCTCGGCTTTGGGAAATCGGGCCTCGCCCAGTCAGTTTATGCCGAGATGAAAAGCAGCCGGATCAACCAGCCCCTTCATCCCTCGAAGGGCACCCCGGCGGGAGTCACCGCCCCGCCGCCGGAGCCAGCTCCACCGGCATCCCCCCCGCCCGGGACGACGCCCGGCACGCCTCCATCACCTGCTGGGTCTTGAAGGCCATTGCCGGCCACTCCTGATTCAGGCCGCCCGATTGTGCCTGGGCGGCGAAATCGCGGAAGAGGTTTGTCTCCTGGGCGCTGGGGTGGCTGTGACTGTATTCCGGGGCGCTCCAGGCACGGCGGCGCGGCTCCATATTAAAGTCACAGCCATTGATAAATTGGTCCGGCTGGCAAGTCTCAAAGCGGGTGTCACAACCCAGCCAGGGAAGCACAAAATCGGAGAGTTCCAGCGACCCACGCGTCCCGCTCACGCTGGCGGATTGCCGGAGCGCCGTCAGGAACGAGCAGTAAAACCCGCTGGACACACCACCATCGAACAGCAAATCGCCCGAGAAATCAGCCGGGATCCCCTGCCCCGCGGCCCCCGGGCTGGCGGCGATCATCTGTCCGCGCACCTGCCGTGGCAGCCTGCCCTCCATGACCCAGAGGGCGAACCGGATGCAATACCAACCCAGATCGCCCAGGCAGCCGTGCGGCTCCAACCCGGCTGCCGCACGAATGTTGGTGCGGAAAAAATCCTCGTCACCCCGGAAGCTGAATGCCGATTCGATCCGTCGGATCGGGCCGATGACGTCGGGGTCCGCCAGCGCCTGGCGCATCATGTCGAGCCGCCGGCTGTGACTGAACATGACTCCGTCCATGAACTGGACACCATGCTGGCGGCAGGCCTCGATCATCTCCCCCAAGTCCTCCAACCGCACCGCGCACGGCTTTTCGCAGACCACGTGTTTGCCCGCGCGGGCGGCGCGCAGCACCCACTCCTTGCGAATGCCGGTCGGGAGCGGGATGTAGAACCCGTCGAGGTCGGGCGATTCCACCATTTCCTCGTAGCTCCCCATCGCCCGGGGCGCCACCGGGAACGGGACCACCGCCTGGCATCCGCCGATGAACTCCCGGGCGCGGTCGACCGACCGGCTCGCGACCGCGGCCACGGCCCCGTTCCCGGAATTCCAGACGGCCTTCCAGTTCTTACGGGCGATTTGGGCGGCACCCAGAATGCCCCAGCGGAACAGTGGCTTTTCCATCATCTCCGCGATACTGGAGCATTTCGGCGGGGCGCTGGCAAGTCCGGGGTGGTTCCCCTCAGTCCCCCTGGCGTCAGATCGAGATGGCCGTCGCGGTGTCCTGCATTTGCAGATAGTCGATCACCCGCGCCACCGACTCTGCAGCCGTCAGCCGGTCGGTGTTCAGCTCGATCTCGGGCCGCTCGGGCGCCTCGTAGGGGGCCGAAATCCCGGTGAACTCGGCGATCTCGCTCGCGCGCGCGCGGGCGTAGAGCCCCTTGGGATCGCGCTCCTCGCATACCGCCAGCGGCGCGTTCACATACACCTCGACAAACCGGCCGGCCGGCAGAATCGCCCGCACCGCGTCCCGGTCCTGCCGGTAGGGGGAAATGAACGCGGTGATGCAGATCACGCCCGCGTCCGCGAAGAGCTTGGCGACCTCGCCGACCCGCCGGATGTTCTGCGCCCGATCCGCGGGCGAGAACCCCAGGTCGGAACAAAGCCCGTGGCGCACGTTGTCGCCATCCAGGACATAGACGTGGCGGCCGAGGTTGAACAACTCGCGCTCCAGTTCCGTGGCGACGGTCGATTTACCCGCGCCGGAAAGTCCGGTGAGCCAGATGACACAGCCGAGGTGGCCGTTGCGAAGCTCGCGCTGCCGCGACGTGACCTTCCCCTTGCTCCAGTAAATGTTCTCGCTCTTGTTATGCGCGTCGTGCGTCCGCCGCGGGTAATTTCCCGCCGCGATCACACCGCCGCCACAGACGTCGTAACCGTCCACGATGACAAACCGGCCCGTGATCGGCAGTTCGGCCGAAATGTCGAAAGCGATCGGGCGCTTGGTGTGCAGGGTCAGTTCCGCCACCTCATGACGGCCGACGCACAGCCCGTCCGCGGGGCGGTTGACGGTGGCCAGTGTCGAGGCGTCGATGACCTTTTCGATCGCCTGGATCTCACACTCGACCTCCTGGGTGGCGATCTTCAGTTTGTAGGTGCGCCCGCGCCGGAAGGGCTCGCGGCCGAGCCAGAAGAGGCGCGCTTGGAAGCTCGACAACTCGAACGGGGCCGCGTTCTCGAACGCCGCCATCGCGCCGCGCGCCACGAAAATCTGCTCCGTGAGCGTGATGCCGATGGACTCGCCGGCCTGCGCCACATCCGCGGCGGGCGCGCTCCAACGCTCGATCGTTTTCACGGTGCTCGTCTTTCCCCCGGGCAGGAAGAGCAGCTTGTCGCCCACCTTGAGCGTGCCGGACTCGACCCGGCCCGCGAGAATCCGGCGCTCGTCGAACCGGTAAACATCCTGGATGGGGAAGCGCAGCGGCTGGTCGGTGGGCGCGCCCGAGACCCGGAACTGATCGAGCGTCTCGAGCACCGTCGGACCCTGCCACCACGGCATGTTCGCACTGCGGACCGCGATGTTGTCCCCGTCGCGCGCGGCCATCGGGATGAAGAGCTTCGCCTCGACCCCGATGCTGGCGAGCCAGGTCCGGTATTCGGATTCGATGAGGCGGAAGCGCGCCTCGCTGTAGCCCTCCAGATCCATCTTGTTCACCAGCACGGCGATCTGGCGGATCCCGAGCAGGCCCAGCAGATAGCCGTGGCGGCGCGAGTTCTCCTGCACCCCCTCATGGGCGTCGATCAGCAGCAGGGCCGCCTCGGCGTTGGCCGCCCCGGTGATCATGTTCTTCAGGAACTCCTTGTGGCCGGGGGCGTCGATGATGACGTACTGCCGCCGGGCCGTCTGGAACCAGATCTGCGCGGTGTCGATGGTGATGTTCTGGTCGCGCTCGGACTGGAGGGCGTCCATCAGGTTCGCCCACTCGAACGGCACGCCGCGCCGCTCCGCGATCTTCTGCAACTGCTCGAGCTTCCCCTCGGGCAGCGAGCCGGTGTCGTGGAACAGGCGGCCGACAAAGGTCGATTTGCCATGGTCCACATGGCCGACGATGACAATCTTGAGCTGTTCCCTCGGGGAACCGGCGGAGGCGGCTGGGGTCATACGCAAAGAAAGGGGCGGACGCGGCGGGCGGCAGAATTCACATGTAACCGTCCCGGCGCAGTTTCTCGAAAGCGTCCTCGCTCTCCTTGTCCTGCGCCCGGCCGGAGCGCTCCGAGGTGCGGGTCTGCCGCAGTTCCTCGATGATCTCGCGGACATTCGACGCCTTCGACTTGATGGGGAAGGTGCACGGGGCGCAGCCAAGGCTCCGGTAGCGCTCGCCCCGCTCGTTGGCGAAATAAAGCGGAATCACCGGGATGCCCTCGCGCTCAATGTACTCCCAGATGTTCAATTCCGTCCAATGCAGGAGCGGATGGATCCGGATGTGTGTGCCGGCCTGGAAATCAGTCTTGAACTGATCCCACAACTCCGGCGGCTGATCCTCGACGTTCCACTCCATGTTCTTGTCGCGCGGGCTGAAATACCGCTCCTTCGCCCGGGTCGGCTCCTCGTCGCGCCGCACCCCGACGATCACCCCCGTGAAGTGATGCTGGTCGAGCACCTGCTTCAACCCGTCCTTCTTCAGCGTGCCGCAGCATTCCACGCGGGTGGCCTTCCCGTTCGGATAGGTGACCCCGCTGTCCAGCACGGGCACGTTCTTCCCCACGATCAGCTCCAGCTTCCACTCCCGCACGAGCCGGTCGCGGTATTCGATCATCGACGGGATCTTGTAGGTGGTATCGACGTGGACGAGCGGGAACGGCACGTGGCCGAGGAAGGCCTTGCGCGCCAGCCAGAGGAGCACGGTCGAGTCCTTGCCGATGCTCCAGAGCATGGCCATGTTCTCGAACTTGTTGAACGCCTCCCGGAGGATGTAAATGCTCTGGTTCTCGAGCTTGCTTAGGTAGTCCATTTCGCAGTGTTGCGCTCAGATTTGAAAATCCAGTTTCTTCGGCAGAAAGGTGTGGATCCCGCACTCGACCTTGTCGAAGCCGATCCACCGTCCCGCCCGCTCCTCCTGACCCCCGCCGCTTTTTCCCGAGCAAGGTCCGCAGCCGATGGAACGGTAGCCCTGGTCGTGGAGCGGATTATAGGGAATCCGGTGCGCCTTGATGTAATCCCACACCGCCTCCCGCGTCCAGTGCGCCATCGGGTTGAGCTTCACGATGTCGCGGCCGGACGCCTCGTCAAACGCGTAAAGCTCCACGATCTCAGTTCCCCCGCGAGTGGCGGACTGCTGCCGCCGCAAACCGGTAATCCAACAATCGAGATCGCACAGCTTGTCCCGCAACGGCATCACCTTCCGCACGGTGCAGCAGAGGTCGGGGTTCCGGGTCCAGAGGGCCGGTCCATGCACATCGGCCTGCTCCTCGACCGTGAGGTCCGGGTGAAGCGACTCGATCGTCACCCCCAGGAACTCCTCGAGCCGGCGTTTGAGTTCAATAGTCTCGGGGAAGAGCAGGCCGGTGTCCAGGGTGAACACCGGGAAGGCCAGCCCCGCCTGCCGGGCCAGGTGCAGCATCACGAGCCCGGCGCCTTGGAAACTCGTCCCGACGGCGGCGCGCGGGCCAAAGTGCCCCCAAGCCCACGCGAGGATCTCCTCGGTGGGCCGGTCGTTGAACTGCGCGTTCAGCCCGCGGACCTCGCCGGGGCCCAGTTTAAGGGGGGAAGCCTGCAAGTCAGCTTCTCCCGCCGGGCTCAAGCACGGCGCGCTGGCAAAAGTCCCCGAACCGCTCTCCCGGCAGGCGCTCCTGCTGGAACCGCGCGACCACCGGGCGCAACTCGGTCATCAAATCCTCCCCCTTCACCCCGTCCCTGAACAACCGGTTCAGGCGGGTGCACCCCTCGTTGCCGCCCAGATAGATCTGGTACTTGTTCGGCGCCTTCCCCACCAGCCCCAGCTCGGCCGTGTACGGCCGCGCGCAGCCGTTCGGGCAGCCGGTCATCCGCATGGCGATCTCCTCGTCCTGCAGCCCGAACTCCGCGAGCAACCCCTCAACCGCCGTGATGATGTCCGGCATCACCCGCTCGGACTCCGCCAAAGCCAGGCCGCAGGTCGGCAGCGCCGGACAGGCCATCGAGGCGCCCCGGGTCCGGCTGAACCCGCCGTCCACCGCCACCCCATGGCCAGCGAGCACCGCCTCCACCCCCGGCCGATCCGCCTCGAGGATGTCGGTGAGCAGCAGATTCTGTGTCGGGGTGAACCGCACCCCCGGCAGGTAGCGCTCCACCACCTCGCGCACTGCCGTCTTGAAGGCCCGGCCGGCCACGTCCTTCACCCGGCCGTTCTCCACAAAGAGCCCGAGGAACCAGCGCCCGTCGCGCTGTTTGCGCCAGCCGAACTGGTCGCCCTGCCGCGTGAACTCAAACGGCTTCGCGGGCGGGAGCGGCGCCCCAAGACGCTTCCCAAGTTCCTCTCGGAACCATGCCAAGCCCCGCTCCTCGATCACATACTTAAGCCGCGCATGCTTCCGGTTCGTCCGGTCGCCAAAATCGCGATGGACCCCCACCACCGCCCGGGCCACCTCCTCGATCTGGTCCGGGGTGGCAAAGCCGACCACGTCCGCCAGCCGCGGATAGGTCGCCGCGTTGCCGTGCGAGGCCCCCAGCCCGCCCCCGGCCAGCACGTTGTAACCGGCGATTTTGCCGCCCTCTACAATGGCCACGTAGCCGAGGTCGTTGGTGAAGATGTCAACGTCATTCAACGGCGGGGTCGCGAAGGCGATCTTGAACTTCCGCGGGAGGAAATGGCGCCCGTACAGCGGGTCGGGCGGCGCCACGCTGGCCTCCGCATTCAGTTCCAGTTCGTTGCCGTCAATCCAGATCGAGGGGTAGGACGTGGACGCCGGCGTCATTTGGAGGGACAACGCCCGTGCCGTGGCCAGAATCTGCTCCCCGAGCGCATCCTGCACCGGGGTCGGCGAGGCCATCACATTGCGCACCACGTCGCCACAGGCCCCCATCGTCGTCACCAGGGTCTGGTTCAGGTCGTGGATGGTGGCCCGGAGATTGGACTTCAGAATCCCGTGGAACTGGAGGTCCTGCCGGGTGGTGATCCGGAGGGTTTGGTTGCCATACTGGCTGCCGAGCTGATCGCACACCAAGTATTGGGCCGCATTCATCACGCCGCCCGGGGTCTTCGTGCGGACCATCAGCATGTAGTGCTTCGCGATCTTGCGCTTGTCGCGGTCGTCCTGCTGGTACACCCCGTGGAATTTCAGAAACTCGTAGTCGTCGTCCGAAAAATGGTCGGCCGCCGGATCGGCCAGCGCCTGCGCGATGGTGCCGGCCAAGCGGGGGCTGCGCTCCTTGAGGCCTTCGTTGCGGGACAATTTTATGGACGGTTCAGGGCTAATCATAAGTATCTCACTTAAGATATGGGGATTATCATTCAGTTCGGCCCCGGCTGTCAAGTGAAACACTCGACCGGGGTCATTCCAAGCCGGCCAGCCGCCGCATCCGGCGGTCATGGCGGCGGTGGCGGCGGCCCCGGCCGAAGCGCCGGAAGAGCAGCACGACGACCAGGAGCAAGGCCAGCGAGGCCATGGCCCAAGCCATGACCATCGCCACGAAATTAAGATCTACGGGTCGGGATTCCATGTCGCCCGGAGTGGGGTGGGGGTGCGGGGCATCGCTGCCCATTAATCCGGCTCATCCTGTCACCAAACCTGCCAGTCCCCCGCCCGGGTGTCAAGGCGTCCCCGCCTGCGGTCGCGGGGCCGTGCTGGCAAAACGACGCAGGGATTGGAACCGGGGAAGCCGCCTCCCAGGGGGCTCGGACGGCTCGGGCCGGCTTTCCAACCGGGCCTCCCCTCAAGCCTCCGGGTTGACCCGGAGGCCTCGACGGCTCGGGTTCAAAGGGCCTCGAACTTGTAGTTCCCCGATCCCACCTCCCAAACAGTCAATGGGCCCTCCTGCCGGACAAACTTGATCCCCTTGGCTTGGGCGGCAGGTTTGCCCCCTTCCGTCACCTTGGCGTCGGAGGCGGCCGGAAGATAGACCGTTGCGGTGGTGTTGCCAGGGATGGTGACCTCAAGTTGTATCCGCCCGTTTTCCTGGCGCCACGAGGACACGATCTTCCCGCGCAATGAGTGGTAGCCCGACTTGACCCAGGTGAACGACTTGTCGGGGCTGACGAACTCGGGGTGGATGGTGATCCGCTTGAAACCGGGGCCATCGGTGTCGATGCCGGCCGCCTGGGTGATGAGCCACTCGCTGACGCACCCGAGCCAGTAATGGTTGAAGGAGTTCATGCCGGCGTCCTGAAAGCCCTTGTCCGGCCGCCAACCGTCCCAGCGCTCCCACATCGTGGTGGAGCCCCAGATGACCTGCTGCAGCCAGGACGGATAGGTCTTGTTCAGCACCAGCTTGTAGGCCAGCTCGGGATGCCCCGCTTTTTGGAGGGCGAACAGCACGAACGGCGTGCCGAGGAAGCCGGTGGCCAGGTGGTCCTTTTCCTTCGCGATGGACTCGACAAAGCGGGCGGAGACCTGCGGCTTCATCTCCGCCGGCACCAAATCGAGGCCGAAGGCCAGCGCGTAGAAGGTCTGGCCGGTCTCATTCCGCCCGTCCACGATCCGCCCGTCCGGCTTGATGAAGGTCTTCACGAACACCTCGCGAATTTCCCCGGCGAGCTTGCGGTATTTGGCGGCGTCCCCGGTCTTCCCCAGGGCTTCCGCGATGCCGGCCATGGTCCGGGCGGTGTAGAAGTAATAGGCGGTGCCGACCTCATCGGAATGCTGCGGCCCTGCGAGCCGCAGCCAGTCGCCATAGGCCAGGGTGCCGCGGATCAGACCCTTGCTGGTGCGCGCGAGGTATTCCATGTGGCGTTGAAGCTCCGCGTAGTGCTGCTCCATCACCGCCGTGTCCCCGTACATTTCAAACATCCGCCAGTTGCACAGCGGCCCGGCATCCGACCAGCTGGTGTTGCCGAAGCCCACCACGCTGATGTAGGGAGCGACGTCCCCGAAGGCACCGTCGGCCCGCTGAGCATCGTCGCAAAGGTCAATGAGCCACTTGGTGTAGAAAGCCGGCGAGTCGAGGTTGAGGCAGGCGGTCTTCATGAACACTTGCGCGTCGCCCGTCCAGCCCGCCCGCTCGTCGCGCTGCGGACAGTCGGTCGGCACATCCAGAAAATTGCCCCGCTGCCCCCAGATCGAGTTCTGGGTGAGCTTGTTCACCAGCGGTTCGGAACACTCAAACGTCGAGGTCGGGGGCAGGTCCGAGTAGGTCACCACCCCCACCAAATCGCGCACATCGGGCCGGTAATCGAGCCCCGTGACCTCGACATATTGGAACCCGTGGAAGGTGAAATAAGGCTCATAAACCCGGGCCGCGCCGCCCTCGAGGAAGAAGGTGTCGGTCGCCCTCGCCGCGCGCAGGTTCTCCGTGTAGGCGGTGCCGTCCGGGTTCAGCATCTCGATATGCCGCAGGATCACTTTCGCGCCGGCCGCCCCCTTGGCCTTCAGCTTCACGTGCCCGACCATGTTCTGCCCGAGGTCGAAAATGTAAACGCCCGGGGTCGGCTCGGTGATCCGCTTCGCGCTGACCTCCATCATCCGGCGGATGGGGGTGCCGGGATGGGCCTCCAGGTTCGCCTTCACCGCGGTGTCGGGCGATGCGGGCACCCAGCCGGTGGCGGAGGCATTCGTGGTGTCCCAGCCGCGCAGCTCTTTGCGGGCGTCATACACGCACCCCATTAGCAGATCGCCGGAAAGGATCGGCCCGGTGGCTGCCTGCCAGCTTTCATCCGTCCCCACGGTCTGCGTGGAACCGTCCTGATACTCGATCTGGAGCTGGGCGATGAAACGGGTGTGGTCGCCGTAATAGTGGCGCCGGCCGCTGAACGCCAGGTATCCGGCGTACCAGCCGTCGCCCAGGATGGCCCCGATCACATTGGCCCCCGGCTGCAACTGCTGCGTGACATCGTAACCAAAGTAGTGGACCCGCTTCCGGTAGTCGGTCCAGCCGGGCGAGAGCACGTCGTTGTCGACCTGCTTGCCGTTCAGGTGCAGTTCGTACACCCCCAGCGCGGAGGCAAAGACGGTCGCCCGCTTCACCGGTTTGGTCACCGCGAAGGCTCTGCGGAAAAACGGGGCGGGGTCCATGGACTCGGCCCCCGCCTTCACCGCGCCCCACGGCTGGTCGCCGTACTTGGCCACCGCCGCCGCAGGCTGCCAGGAGGAGGTGTCAAACCCCGCCGCCTTCCAATCCCCGGCCGCGGTCTTGCTCGAAAGCCACGAGGTGTCCACCGGGACCACCAGCGGATCGCCGCTGGTGAATAACACCACCAACCGCCCCACCACGCCCGCAGGCGACGGGCTGTCGCCCCCGTTGACCGCCTCGATGGCGAGCGTGTTCGCACCGGAGGTGAGCTGCGCGGTGACATCCAGGCTGCTCAGCGACCGCCAGGTGGTGCCCAGCCCGGCGAACTGGCCGTTGACGAACAGGCGGAAACTGTCATCCGCCGCCAGCAGGAAACTGGCCTGCCTCACCGTGCGCCCGGCCGGAAGGGTGATCCCCTTGCGGAAATAGACCGTCCCGGCCGGCTGATTACCCGCGTGGGAACCGCTGGTCCAGACCCAGGATGATCCCTCGAGTTTGGAGAGGGTCGCCAAGGCGACCGCATCCCCGCCCCCGGCGGCTGCGGTGTAGCCGATCCACTTCGCGTGCCAGTCCGACGGCTGAAGGAGGCCGACAGTCCATCTCGCGGGTGCCGTCCACGCCGAAACTCCCCCCTCGGCATCCCAGATGCGGACCTTCCAAAAGTAGGTCCGGCCGGAGGCCAAAGCCGCCCCGGCGTAAGGGACCTGGATGGACTGGTCGGAAACCACCTTGCCGCTGTCCCAGACGTCGCCCTTGTCCAGTTTGAGCGCCTCGGGGCTGGCGGACACCAGCACCTGATACGCGCTCTGGGTGACCCCGCGGCGGTCCTTTGGCGCCTCGACCACCCAGCTCAGCCGGGGGTGGAGGTCCCCCAGGGCGGTGGGGTTCCGCCCGTAATCGCAGCGCAGATCAGCGGCGGCAAGGGGGGGGGCCGAAAAGGAGGGGAACGGAACGAAGGCGGCAAGGGCCAACCCGGCAAGGGGAGCGCGCCAACCGCTCGGGAGAGGGGTCCATTTCATATCGCCTATTCTTATGCGAAACCCGCCCTCTGCAAAAGGGAAAACGGTGGTCGCGCAGCGCGCGGGCCGCCGCCATCCAGCATCCGAGGTTGGCCACCCGCACCTCGCGGCCTGGGAGTTTTTTCCCACGGAAACATGGGAACCAATTCCCAAGTCGGCTTGGAAAACCGAATCCAAGCCAACATTTCCTCTGTATTCAATTGTAAATCAGTGACTTGGGAATCACATGAAGGTTGGCAAGGCAACTGCTACACTGCTGCCAGACTGCGGGAGGCCAAGGAAGAAACCTCCCAGCGGTAACAGTAACCGAGCGAAACCGTAAGCACGGACCAACCACGGAGGTGGGGTGGGGCCGGGGCAAGCAGAGAATCGAACAAACTATGAAACTGATGACCAAGACAGGAGTAGTGGCCGGAGTAGCGCTGTTTGTGTGCAGCACGCTCGTGGCACTGACGCCGCGGCCGCACCCCGGCCATCACGGTGGGGACCCGGGTGGCACGAACGCGCCGCCCAACCAGACCAACCAGCCGCCCGTCTGGACCAACACCCCGCCGCCGGTGTGGACGAACCTTCCCCCGGTCTTCACCAACCCGCCGCCGGTCTGCACGAACCCGCCAACTCCCCCGGTGTGGACTAACCTGCCGCCAGTCTTCACGAATCTACCGCCGGTCTGGACCAACCTGCCCCCGGTGCTGACCAATTTGCCGCCGCTCTGGACCAATACCCCGGCCCCGCCGCACACGAACCCGCCGGCTCCACCGGTCTGGACCAACACTCCACCGGTCTGGACGAATACTCCGCCGCCGCCGCCGACCAATCCACCGGCTCCTGCCCGGCCGCCGGGACATCACTAATCGGTTCGTTGCTGGTTAAACAGACAGGGCTTGGGTTCCGCCCAAAGCGGGCCCAAGCCCTTTCCTAATCAAAGCGGGGAACCTCACCAAGCGGAGGTGTTCATGTGGCGAATACCGACAAAACCGGGTTCTGCGGGGGCGACCCGCCAGCGGACCACAGGAGCCGGATTCACCTTGATTGAGCTGCTGGTGGTGATTGCCATCATCGCCATCCTGGCGGCGATGTTGCTGCCAGCCCTGGGCCGGGCCAAAGCCCGCTCGCGCGACACCGCCTGCCGCGCGAACCTGCGGCAACACCAGATTAGCTGGCAGATGTATGCCGACGAAAACGGCGATCAAGTGGCGCCGAACGACTCGTTCTTCAGCCTTCCGGGGCCGGGTGGTTCCCCCGAAGCGGTGACTGATACCGACGCCACCTCGTGGTGCCTGGGAGTCGCCCCGCTTGACACCACCATTTCCAACATCCAGCAGGGTTTGATCTTTCCCTACACGAAAAACGCGCAGATTTACCATTGCCCGGCCGATCTTTCCACCGTGGCAGGCCAACCCGGGCTGGCGCGCACCCGCAGCTACTGCATGAACATCAGCCTCCATTGCCAGGACGGCACGGGGTCATTCCAAAGACTGACCCAGATCGCCGACCCGGCGCCCGCGAAGCTGTTCGTGCTGATCGATACGCATCCCAGCGACATCTGGGACCCGACCTTCGGTGTGTTCTCCGCGGACAGCCCCTACGCGGGAGACTGGCTCGACTGGCCGGCTGACTGCCACCTACAGGGGGCGAACCTGAGTTTTGCCGACGGCCATGCGGAGCATTGGAAGTGGGCCGCCCCGAAGAACTTCACCGCCCGCTGGTCCCCGCCGACGAGTCCGGGCGACGCCCTGGATTTGCAACGGCTGCAAGCCTGCGCCAAGCTGGGGTTGGATTGAGCCCGCTCCGATCACCCGTCTGGGCACACAGGGAGGCTCCTGGCGGGAAGGGAGGCACCCCGGCCGCAGGAAGTTCCCGTGCTCAGGGAACAAAACCCAGAATGTGGGGACGAGACGTCCCCACCCCGGCCCCCCGTGAGCGCGGGACCAGGCAGGGCCTTTAACCTTGCCTGCGAGGGCCGGGCACCGAACCATCACGCATCACCGCATGTCAAAACTGAACCCGATCATGGCCGCCGCGCTGCTCGCGGGGGCGTTCCACCCGCTCTTTAACCCCGCCGCCAGTCACGGCGCCACGCCACTCGGGACTGCGTTCACCTACCAAGGCCAGCTCTCGCAGGGCTCCGCTGCCGCCAACGGCACCTATGCGATGCGCTTCACGCTGTTTGATGCCGTCACCTCGGGCAACACGGTCGCCGGGCCGCTGACCAACAACGCGGTAACGGTGAGCAACGGCCTGTTCACCGTCGCGGTCGATTTCGGCGCCCAAGTGTTCGCGGGGAACGCGGGCTGGCTGCAAATCGACGTCCATACCAACTCGGCGGGTGCCTCCTTCGCCAGCCTGACCCCGCGCCAGGCGCTGACCGCAGTGCCCAATGCGCATTACGCCGAGAGCGCCGCCAGCGTGCCCGCCGGGTCCGTCTCCGCGACCCAGCTCGGGACCCCGGCGGCCCCCGCGGCCGGCCAGTACCTGCTCTACAACGGCAGTTCCCTCGCCTGGAGCACGCCCCCCGGGGGCTGGGCTTTGACCGGGAACGCGGGCACCACCCCGGGCGTCAATTTCATCGGCACCACCGACCCCCAGGCGTTCGAGCTGCGGACCGCCAACCAGCGGGCGTTGCGGCTCGAGCCGGGGATTCCCGGCGCGCCCAACGTAATCGGCGGCTCGATCTCCAACTCCATCGCCAGCGGCACCTTCGGTTCGACCATCGCGGGAGGCACCACCAACACCATCCTCGCCGGCTCCCTCGTGGCCACGATTTCGGGCGGCAACGGCGGCGTCATCGGCAACGGCTCCCCGGGGGCGGTGATCGGCGGGGGGGAATTCAATTCCATCGGCATGAGCAACAACGACGCGGTGGTGGTCGGCGGCACCTACAACGTGGTTGGCGACTACGCCTATGCGGCCGTGGTGGGCGGCTACGGGAACTACATCGGCTGGAACGCCATCGACGCGGGCATCCAGGGAGGCACCTGGAACTCAGTCGGCGACAACGGCTACGAGTCCTGTATCGCCGGCGGCATCGAGAACACCAACTCCGGCCTCTATTCGTTCATCGGGGGCGGGACGAACAACACGGTGGACGCCAACTCGACCTGGGGAGTCGTCGCCGGCGGGGCGGTGAACTTCGCGGGAACCGGCTATGCGATGACCATCGGCGGCGGCTACTACAACTACGCGTACGGGGCCAGTTACTCCACCGTCGGCGGCGGCTACCGGAATTATGTGCAAAGCTCGGCGCCTTATTCCACGATTCCGGGCGGTTCGCTGGCGAGCACCCGGAGCTACGGGCAGATGGCTTACGCGAGCGGGGCCACCAGCAGCTACGGCGACGCGCAAACCTCGCTCTACGTGCTCCGCAACACGACCGCGAACGCCACCCTCACCGAACTGTTTCTGGACGGCGTCTCGAGCCGGATGTTGGTCCCGACGAACGGGACCTGGACCTTCCAAGTGATGGTCGTGGCCCGGAACACCGCGGGAAGCTCCGCCTGCTTTCAAGCCAGCGGCGGGGTGAAGAGCTCGGCCTCCGGTGTGGTTTCCTTCGTCGGCGCCGGCACCCCCGCGTTCACCACGCTCGCCACCGACTTCACCGGCCCGCAGGTCCCCGCGCCCCAGCTCGTGGCCGATACGGCGAATGGTGCCTTGGACGTGAAGGCCACCGGATTGAACGGGCAGACCATCCGCTGGGTGGCGCGCCTCCAGACGGCGGAACTCATCTACCCCTGAGTCTGCGGGGACGCGGACGGGTCATGCCACGCCTCCGGCGGCTGGTCTATGCCTCATCGCCCGCGACCCACGGGTGCAAAGGCAATGGTGCGGCGGGCCTACTGGACCGCACTGGTCCTAAAAAAAGTCCGGGGGCGGGAATTGGTGGGCGCCGGCGCGACGTAGAGCAGCGTGCCGGAGTCGTCGTTGAAGTCGAGCAATGGACCCTGGACCCAGTTCGTGGAGGAGGTCAGGTTGGTTGACCAGTAGAGGTAGAACTGCTGGTCGAGTTGCCCGGTGAACAGGAACGCCTCGACATTCGTTTGCACCGCGTAGCTCACGATGTTCACCGGTGTGGCCGGCGGAACGACGAGGCTCCGCAGCACGACGCCCTCTGCCCCGGCGGCGAGCAACTGGCCCCCCGAGTGGGAAAGGCTGTAGAGGGACTTCGTGGTCGGGGAGGCGAAACTGACCCAGTTCGTGAGGTCCGGGCTGCCGAGGACTGTGCCTTCGTTGCCGGCCACGAACCAAGTGGACCCCACATAGTCGACGGCGTTCAGCCAGTTGGTGACCCCGCTCGCCCGGGCGACCCAGTTCGTGGCGTCGTAGCTGGTGAGGATGGTCCCGTTGTTCCCCACCACGACCAGGGCGCCGTTGAGGTAGGCCACCTGCGAGAGCCAGTTGGTTCCCACCTGCGTCCGGGTCCAAGTCGCGCGATCCGCGCTCGTGAGAATCGTCCCGTTGGCGCCCACGGCCACCAGTTTGCCCGGGGCGAGCGCCAGGCTGGCCAGGAAGGAGGTCGTGCCGGTGGCACGCTGGGTCCAGGTCTTCAGATCCGCGGTGGTCAGCAGAGTGCCGTTGTCGCCGCAGGCCAGGAACTGGCTGCCGTCGAACAACACCCCCGCCAAGTCGTTCGTGGTGGGCGGGCTGAGGAGTCCCCACAGGAAGACGTTGGTGGCCCAGACCAGGCTCCCTTTCGTCCCGACCGCGAGAAAGACATTGGTGTAGCCGGGGTAGTTGGTGGCCGTGGTCACCCCGAGCAGGACGCTGTTCGTAAGCGAAGGGGGGACCAGTTCCACCGTCCAGGCATAGCCGTCGGGACTGCTCATCACCGTGCCGTAGTTCCCCACTGCCACATAATGGTCAACGCCGCGCGCCGTCTGCCAGATCCAAGAGCGGATGACGGTGGTGGGGGATCGCCACGCCAGCGGAGAATTGGTGGTGGCCCCGATGGTCAGCCCGCCCGAGTAACCCGCCACCACGAAGGCGTTCGTGCTGTTGGTGGCCCAGGCGCTGGCGTAATAGCTCCACTGCGGCGCCGCGTAAGCGAGGTTGGTCGCAGTCTGGTCGAGCCAGGTGCTGTTCGTTTGCAGGTGCACCGCCAAATCACCGACGCTCAAGTGCAGGTTGGTTGTGCCGGCGGCCGAGTAAAGCGAGTTGGTCACGCCGGTGGATGAACTCGACCAACTGGACCCGGAGGCGCTGGCGAGCGTCACCCCGCTGTCACCCACCGCGATGAACTCGTTTCCCATCCAGCCGACACCGTTCAGGTTATCAGTGGTGTGGCTGGAAACCTGGGTCCAAGACTGGCCGTTCGCGCTGGTGGCGATGAAGCCGCTCTCCCCCACGGCGACGAAGAGGTTGTTGCCCCCATAACAGACCCCGTTCAACCAGGAACTGAACGAGACCGCGACGTGCTGCCAGGTCAGCCCGTTGGTGCTCGTGTAAACCGATCCGTTGTCCCCCACTGCCACCACCAGGTTGGACGACGCGGCCACCCCCTCCAGCCAGTTGGTGGTGTTCAAGCTGAGCGTCGTGTAGGTGGCCAGGGTGTCCGACACAACGACCGCCCCGGAGGCACCCACCATCACCAACCGCCCGCCGAGAAACGTGGCCGCCCGGAGGGAGAGTGTGCTGGGGCTTGGCTGCGGAATCCAGGTGGCCAGGTCATCACTAGTGAAGATTTGCCCCTGCTCGCCTGCTTCGACATAACTGCCGTCCGAAGCGCGAGCGAGGCCGAACACGTCGGCCCCGTGGGGGACCGGGTTGGACCAGCGCCAAACCGGGGGCAGGATGTCCCCGCGGCCGCCGCGGCCGGGCAGGAGCAGCGCGGTCAGCACCACCAAGCGCAGGAGGCCGGCCAGCCACTCCCGTCCTTGTGCCGGGCGCCGGCCAGGGGACTCTCTCGACGCAGGCATCACGCAACGTCCGGCACCCGCGGGGCAACCGGGGTGGAATCGGGTCCGGGGAGAACCAGCGCCATGACCGCCCCGCCCTGGTTGCGGCGCAATTCCAAGGCGCCGCCCAGTTGGCCGGCCAATTGCTTGCTGATGGCCAACCCGAGCCCCGCGCCCCCCTTGGTGGAGCGGCAGGGGGTGAACAGGTTCTTGAGCACGGCCGGGGGAAACCCAGGACCCTCGTCCGCCACCTCGCAAACGATCCGTCCCCCCTCCGCCCGGATTTCCAGCCGCACGGAACCGCCTTTGGGGCTGACCTGAAGTGCGTTCGACGCCAGGTTCTCCAAGATCAAGAGCACCACGTTCGCCCGGTGGTTGCTGAGCCGGCCCTCGGCCAGAACCCGCCCCTCCCAGCGGACACCGAACCTGGCCACCGCAGGTGCGAGCTTCCCTTCCAAGACCCGGGCGAGCTCCCCAAAGGTCAGTTCATAATCATCCTGCGTGGTGCTCTCCGAGAGCACCCGCACCACTTCGTGCACCAGCCCCTGCATCCGGCGGGTCGCGGCCGCGGCATCCTCCCACTCGGCATCCCCTGCGTGCGAACCGCTGCGCGCGGACATGAAATCAAGCAGGTTCGCCAGCGGATTGCTCAAGCCGTGGATGAGGTGGGCGGTGACGGATCCGAGCGCGCCGGTCTTCGCCGCGAGCGTCAACTCGTGGTTGGCGCGCAGCAGGTGATCGGTGCGCTCTTGCAGCAGCAGATTCGCCATTGCCAGACGACGGTACGCCCAAGCCAGCACCGCCGTCAATAGCAGCCCGGCGCCCAGGAAGACCGCCAGCGAGCCGAGCCGGAGCCGATCGTCGAAAGCCGCCGCCTGAGCCGCGATTTTTCGCCCGTCCATTAACATCTGCGCCGAGGCCAGCACCGGCCCCTCCGGCCCTGCGTGAATCGGCAGGTTCACCTCCAGCATCGGCAGCGTGTTGGAGGGTGACTGCGTGGACGCCGGGTCCATCAGAAAATAGTCGTCCAACGCCGCCCTGGGATGGAACGAGGTCACCGGTGCCCGTTGAGCCAGCCGCGCGGCGATTTCGGGGGCCAGCCGCGCGTCCGCGACATTCGGCGGGAGCGCCGCGACCAGCCGGCCCGAGCGATCGAAGAGCCGGACGCCGAGGATGTCTTCCTTGAGCTGCGAGAGCTCGAGGGCCAGCAGGAATTGCTCGGCGGGAATCTCCAGCCGGTGGGCCAGATTGGTCCCGACCTGGCCCATTTGCCGCGCCTGGGCGACGGCGTACAGCACCTCGCCATCCCGGTTGATCAACTGCTGCCGCGCCAGCTCGCGGAGCTGGCGGTATCCGGCGAGGATCGCCGCCCCCAGGATGGCCAGGGCCACCGCCAGCACGAGCGCCGGCATCCAATCGGGATGAACGTTGGGGCGGCGGGCGGTCATGGCTTAGAAGCGCCACTCCACCCCGGTCGAGATGCTGTCGGCGAGGTAGTTGTCAATGGCCAGATTGGATTGGGATCGGTCCAGCGTCCAGGCGCTGAAGAGCTTGAACTTGGGCGTAATCTGGCATTCCGCCCGGACCACCGCGCCGACCGCAAACTTCGAACGGAAGGCGGCATTGTTGGTCCCGCCGACCATCTGCACCGGAAACTCGAACCAGGAGGCGCGGAGTGAAGCCCCCACCTTCCATCGTCCGCGCCGGTACTCCAGGCCGGGGAGCACCGAGTATTGAAACAGGTTGAAATAGCCGGAACCGTTGTCCCGATCCGACTCAAAACTGAAGGCCAGTGTCGTACTCCAGTGGCCCGGCCGGTCCCAAGCCTGGCGCCAGTTGATGCCGCAGCTCAACAGCGACATCCGCAACAGGGAGTTGGTCAGGCTGTCCCCGGACCGGGTGACATTCTCGCGGGAATCGAAGCGCAAATCGTTCCACTGGCCGGTCACGGCGACTTCGCTGTTGGTGCTGAAACGGTGGCCGAAGGAGAGCTTGGGGCCGGCTTGCCAGAAGCTGTCGAGCGGCGCTTCCAGCACCTGGCGGGTCCCGGCCGCCTCCACTTCACCCCACCCCCAACCCCACTCCCGGCGGACCGTCCACCGGCCCCGGGCGGTCTCCGCGACCACCCGGGAGGCGCCGGCCTGGCCGGGGGCGATGGACGAAAGATCGAGGACCTGATCCTGATAGGCCAGGAAGGTCCCGAGGGTCGAACTCCAACCGTGGTCGAGGTAGCGGGTGGCCTGCGCCGCCACCACGGCCGACTTGTCGTCCTGCGTCAGTTTGCCGCCGAAATAATGCGTGTCCTCCGCGGTCGCGATGAGGTTGCACATCCAGCCGTCCGCCGGGAGGCGGAAGACGAGGGCGTCCGCGCGGGTGTCCCAAAACGCCGAGGTGAGCCGGTTGGTGGCGCTGAGCAGCGCGTTGTCCTTGTAACCTATGGCACCGGCCAGATCGAGGCTGTAGTCCCACAAACGCAACTGGAAGACGTTCGTCAGGTCCAGCAAGGGGTCCGGTTCCACGGCCGCGGCGAGTCCGGAGGTGGCCGGGACGAGCCAAGCGAAGAGGAGGAGCCCACGGCGGCACAGACAATGCATCCCGTGCATCAAACCAACCAACCGCCCGCCCCAGCAAGCTGGAAAGAGCGGGGAGGAGCCGCGCGGACGCGCCCGACGGCCGGGATTAATTGCGCGGCGGACCGCCATGCGACCCGGAACCCGGCGTGGGCTGCGGGGCGTTGCCCGGGCCGAAGTTCCGGCCGCCGTTATTGAAGGCACCCTGCATCGCGTGGGCCTGATCGATGGCCATCTGGCGGAATTGCTGCAATTGGCCGATGAGCTGTTGACGCAACGCCTCCATCTGGCCGAGGATCTCCTGCCGCTGGGAGTCCGAGGCATTGTTCAACGAATTGAGGAGCTGCGTGCGTTGCTGCTGAAACTGCGTGACGAGGGCTCGCGCGTCGCCCGGAAGGGCCGCAGGCGCCGCTTGGCCGGGCGCCACCGTGCGCGGGTGCACCCCACCGGAACCCGCCACCGGGACGTTCGTCCAAATCACTTGGTTGGTGGGGACGGGGGCATTGCCCCGGCCGCCGCCAAAGAGGTTCGTCCACGCGGGAGGGTAGTTCGGGGATCGGGGTGCCGGATTGGTCCAGCCACCGGAACCATTGGTCGTCCAGTCTGGAGGGGGAGGATTGGGTGAAGCGGGCGGGGTGTTGGTCCACCACACATTGTTTGTCCAGCCGACAGGCACCGTGTTGGTCCACCAACCCGGCGGCGGGGGCGGCAGCGGTTGGGCCAGAGTGCGAAGCAAGCCCGCAGCCAGCCCGAAGGCCAGCACCAGCCAAACCTTGCTTGATGTCCGAACCGAGTTCATTGTCGCGAACCGCGCTGTTCCCCCAGGCCACCCTCTCCAGAGGATACCACCTTCCGCCAATTTGAAAAGCACCCCTTGTGCCAACCCGCCACCAACCCGCAAGCGATTGCAAAACAATGGTTTGAGGATTTGGCATCGCTGCACCCACCCGTTCTGGGCGTGCCATTGGGAATTGCTTCCCAAGTGCGCTGGGAAAAAATGCTCATTCCCCGGGGTCGGGTTGGCCGTTCTTTTTGAGCCGGTACCGCACGAAGTCCCGCGGCACGCCGAGCAACCGGGCCGCCCCGGACACATTGCCATCCGCCTGTTTCATCGCCAGGTTCATCAGGGAGTCGATGGCACCTTCCAGCAGGAAGCCGCTGTCCGGAAAGCGGAACCCCGAACTCAGCCATGCGGGGCGGCCGTCCGCCGTAGCGGGCTGGATTCGGTCCGGGGCCAGATGGGCGAACTCAAGCTCGGGCCGATCCTCGAAGACCACCGCTCGCTCCAGCTCATGGGCCAGCTCCCGGACATTCCCCGGCCAGGCGTATTCCAACAGCCGCCGGGCTCCGGCGGCTGAGATGTGCTTCAGCGGCAGCCGGTGTTTCTGGCAGAACTTCCGCGCGAAAAACCCGGCCAGACCGGTGATGTCCCCGCCCCGCTCGCGCAAGGGCGGGATCACCACCCGGTACAGGTCGAGCCGCTGGTACAGATCCTCCCGGAACATCCGCTGCACGGCCAGGGCGCGCAGGTCCCGGTTGGTCGCGGCGATCAGGCGCGTGTCGATCCCGATCGTCTTGTTGGAACCCACGCGCCGGATCCGGTGGTCCTCGATCGCCGTCAGCACCTTCGCCTGAATCCCCAGCGAGAGGCTGGGCACTTCGTCGAGGAAGAGCGTGCCGTTGTTGGCCGCCTCGAACAGCCCCATGCGCGCCCGGCGGGCGTCGGTGAACGCCCCGCTCTCGTGCCCGAACAACTCGGATTCCGCCAGCGCCTCGGGCAGCGCCGAGCAGTTCACCTCCACCAGTTCGCTCCCCGATCGCGGCCCCTGCTGGTGCAGCCAGCGCGCCACCGCGGTCTTGCCGGTGCCCGTCTCCCCCTGGATCAGCACGGTCGGCAGCGACTCCTGCAACCGGCGGTCCGCCTCCACAATGCGGTCCAACTGGGTCCGGAGCTGCGTGAGCGACGGGCCGAAGACCAGGCCATCCTCCGCGACGGCTTCCCGCCGGTGCTTTTCCAGGCGGGCGGATTGCTTCCGGCCGCGACCGCGCTCGATGGCCAGCAGGAGTTGCTCGGGCTCGAATGGCTTGATCAGATAGTCAATCGCCCCAAGCCGGACCGCCTCCACCGCGCCGGCCACACCTCCATGCGCCGTGAGCACCACCACCCCCGTGTCGGGGCCAAAGACCTTCTCGCGGAGCAGATCGGTCCCCTGCCCGTCGGGCAGGTGCACGTCGAGCAGGGCGAAATCGAACCCGCCCCCCGGGATCACCAACCGGGCCGCCTCCACCGTCTCAACCGCGGTGACATCGGCGCTCAGGCGCTCCAGGAGCGCGGCCAGACGCCGGCGGATTCCCGGATCATCCTCCAGCAGGAGGATGCTCAGGCCGGACAGGTTTACGGTCGCCATGATGGGATTCTAAAGGATCGCGGATGGGGCGCAACCACAGGCATGCGACGCGGCGAACGAGCCGAACCCCGGTGGCCCGGGTCGTCCGTGGGTTGGGTTTCTCACCCGCTCCCGGCGGCCAGGGACGCCAGCTTGGCGACGGTGTTCATATTCCGCGCCGTCCCCTGCGCGGCGGCCGGGATGCGCAGCCGCGAGTCCGCCATGCCACCGCCGTAATGCACGTAGATCTCCCTCACCCCGAGGACCATTTCCTCGCCCGCCAGGCCTCTGGCGTGCGCCAAGGCGTCCTTCGGCGGCGCGTGCGGCAGGAAGATCGCCACGGTCCGGTTGGGAGCACGGTCAGGGAAGGGGTTGGCCGCCAGCACCGCCGCGATCTCCGCCGCGGTCCGCACCACCACCCCCACCGGCCGCCCGGCGTATTTTTCCAGCCTTCGCTCCAACTCCGTCCCCACCTCGGCGGCGCTCCGCGGGCTGGTGAAGAGCAGGTTCCCGCTGGCGAGCAGCGTCCGCACCCTGCCGAAACCGGCGGCGCGCCCCAGAGCCGCCAGATCGCTCATCGGGAGCTTGGCGGTCCCCCCGACATTGACCGCGCGCAACAGGGCCACGTAACTGTGCATGACGCCAAACTAACCCACCCCAGCACATCCGTCACGCGGAGGACCGCCCAGGCGTTCCCCCACCCCGCCGCGCTATCGCGTCCCCGTCGGCGCCAAGATCGGCATCATTCCAGGCCCGGCCGGGTGGTTGGTCCCCCCGCCGGAAGGTTTGGTCGCGTAGAACGGTGAGGCGATCACCGAGTCTTCGGTCAGAACCACGGTCGGAATAACCCCCGCCTTGGTGAGGTCGCCAAACAGCTCCGCCATTTTGAGCCGCATCGTCCCTTCGATGCCGACCTGGGCGATCGACTGGTTGAGGGCGTTGGCCAGCGATCGGCTTTCGGCCAGGAGCGCCGAGGCCTCGCGCTGGGCGGCGAAGACCTTCTTGTTCGCCTCAATGGTCGCCTGGGCCACATCCACCTTCACCTGGTTGGCCTTGTTGGTGCACGACTGGGTGGCGGCGCGTATCTCCGAGTCGAGGCTGGTCAGTTGCTGGCGGGCGTCAATGATGACGTTGCCGTCCGGGTACTGGAAGTTGCCCATGAACAGGAGATCGGTGACCTCGAATCCGAACTTCCTCATGTAGTCGTGGACGAACGGCAGGAGCTGCTGCTTCAGCCAGTCGGGGCGGGTCCGGAGGGTCTCGGCGTCGGTCACCGAGGCGATCTCGTTCAGGCGCTGGGAGAGGACCTTGCCCGAGAGCCGCAACGCCTCATAGACCTTGATGTCCTTGCGGGCGTCGGTCTTGTAATCATGCTCCTGCTCGCCGAAGTGGAGGAAGAACTCCCAGGGGTCGCTCACCCGGCCGTAGAGTTTCCACTCGGAAGCCATCACGACCCCTTCCTGCGAGTTCCACCGGAGGGTCTCGTCGTAGGGGCTCGACCCGGTGCCGCTGCGGGTGAATTCGTAATCCATGATGGTGCCCTGCACCGAAAAGAAGCGGGTGTTGACGCCCCACGAGCTGTTGAAACCCATCGGCAGCAGCGGATTGTCGGCGGGGTTGACGGCCTTCCCCGAGGAGACGTTGTAGTAAAACGCCTTCTCCCCCTGGTGCACGTAGTGCCAGGTGCTGAACGAGGCGACGAAGGCGACGGCGATCCCCAGGGAGACCAGGGTCAGCAGGGCTTTCACGGCATTCCTGCCTGAGCGTTGTGGTGGCCGGTTCATTTGGCCCCCCTTCTCTGCTCGGATTCGAGCGGGAGGTTGAGGTAGGAGAGGCTCTTGGGCACCACGAGCACCCGGGTCTGGCCGCTGCCGAGGCTCTTCACCAGCATGAGCATCTGCTCCAGCGTGAGGTAATTGTCCTGCCCGACCAGCTTGGTGAACAGCAGCCGCCGCTCCTGCTGCGCGTCCGCGAGAATGCGGATCGACTCGGTGGTGCCGCGGTTGGTTTCCTCCTGGCACAGCCGGAGGCCCTGCTGCTCGATGTCGTTCATGGCGTTCGCGAGCGGCATGTATTTCTGCTGGCGGAGTTCCAGCGCCTTGTTGGCATACTCCTGCTTGACGATGTCGTTCATCCGGTTCTTTTGATCGGGCGGCAGGCCGACCGGCGAGGTGATGCCGGCCGAGCAGAAGGTGAGCCCGTAACGGCCAAACCGTTCGTTCATCCGGGCCAGCAGGATCTTGTTCATCTCCTCCTTGTTCCGCATCACATCGATCGCCTGCTTGTTGAGCGTGTATTGGGCCAGCGGCTCGCGGATGTACTGCCGCAGCTTGTCCCCCGCCCAGCGGGCGAGCATGTCGTGCTCGCCGCTGTAGTTTTGCAGCTGCTGGTCGTTGATGAAGGCGAGCAGCTTTCCCTCCAGCTCCTTGTCCGGCAGCGCCTTGTTGATGTAGAGCTGGATGTTCACGTCGAACTTCAGGTGGCCGCCCAGGCAGTCCGTCTCGATCGCCTCGTCGTTGGGCGACTCGTAGGAAGGCTTTTCGGAGAAGGAGTAGTCCTGGAGCCCAAGCGGGAAGCTGAATACCCGGACCCCGGGGTTCGCCCCCGTGCCGAACGGCAGCCGCCGCGCCCAGTAGATTTCCGCCGCCGCCGTGGCGTTGCTGACGGATCGCTCCCCGAGCGTCCGCACCACCAGCGCGAGTTTGTTTTGCGGCACCGGCTTGCCGCATCCCGTGAGGAATGCCGCCAGGACGCCCAGCACCACCGTCACCATCGCTTTTGTTTTCACCGTCGCTCCCTTTCTGTGTGCGGGCCCGCGTGCTGTCCGGTCATTTCCGCACGTTCACCAGGATCCCGATCCCGCCGGCCAGCGTGATTACCAACCCGGCGAGCCCCTGCCACCACGCCCCCGGTCGGGGGGAGAGGATCATGGGGATGAAGAATGTCAGCGCGAATCCGCCGATCAATAGGTAAACCGCATAGGTGATGATGGACCGGTGGACCCACCGATGCCAGATCCGAATGTAGCCGGAGTGCTTCCGGAGGTCCCCGGCGATCTGCTCGAGGTAGTGCTGGGCCATGTTCTGCATGAGCCGATCCACCGCGGCCTGCTGGCTGGCGGGATCGGCGGTGGCACCAAACGCATCGGGGGTGGCGGCGACCGTCTTGGCCAGCGCCGCCTCCATGTCGTTCAGCGCCCGGCCCGCGACCTCCGCCTGCTGCGGGTCGCCGAGGCGCTCGATCTCACGGAACAGCCCGGCGTGATCCGCGCCCTTCCGCTGCCACCGCTGCTGGTTCGCCTCACTCACGGTCGGCCCGTCCTGAATGGCCCCGCCCTGGCCCCGCGGGGTGCCCGGGGACACCGGCGAAGCGGGGGATGCGACCGGGAAGCCGCGCACCGGCTTCAGCCATCGTTCTCGATCCAAGGTAACCCACGGGACCATCCTGAACCGTTGAGCCTCGTTTCGCAACCTTGGAGCGGCAGGTGCCCGCTCGTGGCCGCCTTGACACCCCGCCCGGCGTTCGGCTACCACCTAGGCGCGATGCCGTTCAGGAATTCGAGCAGGCGGATGCGGAAACTGTGCCGTCACCCCCGACAGGGGGTGCGACCCGAGCCCACCGGACAGCAGCAGAGGGTCGCCCCGTCGCGTGGTTGGTTTTCGGTCCATTTCCCGGGAGCGGCTTGGGCAGCGATTCTCATCTGGACCGGACAGAAGTGGGGCAGGCCGTGGGGGTGCTGGGCGCGTCGGAACCCCGCACGGCCTGCAGGTTGGGAAACCTGCGACACGGCAGATTTGGAAATCTGCGCTACGACCTCGCGCCGCTCCCGGACGCCGGCCATTGGGGAGCGCAAGCCCGCGCTCGTAGCGCAGGCTTCCAAGCCTGCTGTGTCGCCGACTTCCAAGTCGGCAAGCGTCCGTCGTACCGGAGGCGCTCGAACCAAGTCCGGCCCGCGCGTCTGGAACTCGTTTGGAAGTGGGGGGGGATTCCCAAACGGCATTGCACCCAGGCGCGTGCCACGATGAGTGACCTCCCTCCCCTCGAGCGCCCCGTGGCGGGGCTGCCCGGCGTCGGCTCCGAGCGCGCCGTGCAGCTCGGACGGCTCGGGATCCGCACCGTCGCCGACCTGCTTCACCACCGCCCGGCCCGCTATGAGGATCGCCGCCGCTTCCGCCCCATCAAGGAGTTGGTGCTGGGCGAGGGCGCGATCAGCCGCGGACGGATCGTCGCCGCCGGCACCAAGTGGTTCAAGCAGCACACCCGCTCGATCTTCGAGTTCATCCTGGACGACGGCACCGCCCGGCTCCATTGCCGGTGGTGGAACCTCCCCTTCCTCGAAGAGTACTACGCGGTCGGCGACGAGGTGGTGGTCTTCGGCAAGCCGATGCAACTCAAGCCGCGCACCATGGACCACCCGGAGACCGAGGTGCTCGAGGAGGGCGAGGAGGTCAGCATCCATCTGAACCGGATCACGCCGATCTACCCGCTGACCGAGGGCCTCCCGCAGAAGTGGCTCCGCTCCTTCGTCTGGCGCATGATCGAGCGGGTGGAGGGGACGATCACGGAACCCCTGCCCGGCCTCGAGGAGTTCGCCGCCGGGTTGACCCACGCGGGCGCGGGACTGCCGTCGCTCGCCCGGGCCGTCCGCCTCATCCATTTCCCCGCGGAAGACCATGACGCGGAGCGGGCGAGATGGCGGCTGGCGCTCGACGAATTCGTGGCATTGCAGGCGCAGTTCCAGGCCAGGCGACGCCAGTTCGAGGCCAAGGCCCGCGCCCTCCCCTGCCGCGGCGACAACCGCCTCGCCCGGCCCTTCCTCGCCCAGCTCGGGTTCAAGCTCACCGACGCGCAGACCCGGGTGCTCCGCGAACTGCGCCACGACATGTCCGGCGCGCACCCAATGCGCCGCCTGCTGCAAGGGGACGTCGCCTCGGGCAAGACGGTCGTCGCCGCCTGCTGCGCGCTGATGGCCATCGAAAGCGGCTACGAGGCCGCGCTGATGGCGCCCACGGAGATCCTGGCCGGCCAGCACTACCAGAACTTCCGCCGCTGGTTCGACCCGCTCGGCATACCGGTCGAGCTCCGCACCGGCTCGCACAAGACCGATGAGGGGACCGAGCCGCCGGCCAAGACTCTGTGGGACGAACGCGCCGGAGCCGCCGCCGGAGTTGTCCCGCCCTCCCTCCCGCCTGGCACCGCGGGGGCCGCCGCCCCGCTG
>Ga0182030_10003618_pt1 | contig 33033 bp, 31 predicted proteins | sample 812S3MmetaG_FD_121299 | JGI IMG/M metagenome (GOLD analysis project Ga0182030, IMG submission 121299) | Permafrost microbial communities from Stordalen Mire, Sweden - 812S3M metaG (Illumina Assembly) | ecosystem: Environmental > Terrestrial > Soil > Wetlands > Permafrost | place: Sweden... | reverse complement strand
GACGCGCTCAATACTGCGCCGGCTTCGCACCGAAGTCGGGCCACTGAAGGCTAATCGCAACACGAGCGCGACAAAACTGTCAGGAGGCGTATGGACGAGTCTCCGGAAGGCTTTCATTAATTCTTCGAGTTCGCCAGCAAACGATGCCGACAATCCGGCAAGCTCATCGACATTTCTGGCGTACAAGAAGACCGGTGAAATCGGTTGAACCGACAGCCCGCACTGCTGAGCGGTAATCCATACCGCCTCGGCAGCAGCTCCACCTTGCGCAAAGTCGGCCAAAGTACCACCCGACAGCGAAACGACGCCGATAGCAGAGCTCGCCAATACGCGGACACGAGTGTCCGCGCCCAACGCAGCTCCGGCATTCCACTGCGCCAGCTGCGCCATCACATCGGGGCGCTTCAATATATCGACCATCGCGAGATCACCGCGGTCGAGTTGGAGGCTGAGCACGTCGATGCCGGTTTCCGGACACGGATCACCGGGCCATCGCAGCTCGGAAACCATCTCGGCATGCAGCTGCGGCGTGAGATACCGGATGCGGTCGGAGGCAGCGAAAAGCGTCGCCACAGAGGCGATGTCGTCCGGATCTGTCACGAATCGGAGTTCGGCGCCCTCCCGCTCGGCGACGGTGCGCAGCAGTTTCAGTGTGCGTGCCGGAATCGGGCGCGGCGCCCCGAGGCTGCGGTTGGTCTCACGAGTCAGCATGGGTTCGTAAAGGCCGGCAAGCTCGGGATCGCCACTGTCAGCCAGGTGCAGCTTCGCCTCCAACGGTGAATCGGCAACGTCATTCATCAGGCTCACCGGCCCCAGCACCTGCTGGGCAGCCGCGGCTACCTTGGCATTGAAGAGGGCCGCTCCGAGCGCGACTGCGCTGCCGCGGAACCCGACGTCTAAGGTCGAGGTGTGTTCGGGGACAAGCCGAATGGTGATGGTGTCGGGGCCGGTCTCCACATTCCACGGCTGCGCATTTGAGGCAGAGGGCGCGCGAATAGCAGCTGCCGCGATGACGCCCATCACGCCCGGCAGCGCGGCGTCTGGATACTCCGCCGGCGGCGGGGGGGCCTTAATAGCCATCTGCGGTTCGTCAAGCCGGTCGAGGGCCGAGCCGACGTCAATACGGGTCCGACCTGACCGGAGGTCTTTGCCTAATCCGATCCGGCGCACCGACTCGGCAATTGCAGTCGCTCCCAAAACGACCTCGCTGGACAGCTGCGGCCAGGTCGACAGCGTCCGGTCGACCTCGACCACGGAAGCCAGGACGCGGGGCGACAACTCGTCGGCTTCGAGGAAACGCAGCATGTGCGGAACCATTTCCCGCTTACTCATGCTGGGAAGGCGCGAAAAATCCAAGTCGCCGAGGAGACCGTGCAAAATCGGACGCTGCGGCTCGAGGTCGAAACGTTCCACGTCCAGCAGTCCTCGGTCGCTCGTCGCCATCAGCACCGGTATTCGACGGGCACGGGCACCCTCCCGCAGGGTCGCCTTCATGTCTAACGAATCGCACTCCTCGACAACGACATCCAATCCGTCGAGGAACTCGTCGATGGTGTCGACCGTCAGCCCGACGTCCAGAACCCGGACGAGGAGGTATGGATCGATTTCGGCGATTCTGCGGGCGGCCACCTCAGCCTTGTTCAAGCCCAGGTCGAGCACGGTCGCCGGCACCCGGTTGAGATTGGACAGCTCGATGCGATCGAAATCCGCCAGCCGAAGCTCGCCGCACATGCCCTGCCCGGCCAAAGTGTGGGCGATGATATGTCCGACACTCAAGCCAGCCACGCCGATGCGCAGCGTACCGAGCCGTGCCTGTTCCTCGGCGGTGATCAGATTCCTGTTGCGGTCCAACCGCACCGCTCGAAACGCACGGGGGCCCAGCACCGCCACGACGGCCCTCCGCCAGGGGTAGTACGCCCATCGGCACGGTTCGGCAACCAGCTCCGGATCGGGTGGCGGCCGAAGGCTCCCCAATTCCTCGAGTTGTTCCGCGCGATGGTCGATGAATTCGATGGCTGGGTCAGCGCGCAGTTGCTCCAATACCGCACTGTCGGTGGGATCTGCGGCGTCGAGAACTTTAGCGGTGCAGGAAGTTATGGTCATCTCCTCGGTGCTCAGCCGCGTCAACGAATGCGTGCCCAGATCAGACCGTCTGCCACCATGGTGAACGGGTGCCGCCAACGGGAACTCGTCATCCAGCGAATAACGCTCGGCGCGACGAGTGCACGCGGCTAGGCCCAAGGTACCCGAATGCCGGGATCACTACCGCGACATGGCGAGAACGCTTGGCTTCGAGGGGCAGATCGCGTGGGCCGAGGCGACGCTATGACGGCGCGCATTCAGTGCCCCATTGGGGCCAGTCTGCCGACCCCGGCGAAGCGCCCACCGCTGATGGTGCCGGCGCGGGCGCTGTGTGACCACGAACAGCTCGCAGTGCGGGTGGGTCCAGTAGAGGCGACACTCGATGCGCCCGGCAAAAAGGGGGCGATGACGCGCGGCGAGCAGCGGCGGTGGATGCCCGAAATGTGATGGTTGTGCGGCTGACCGGACATCCGGAACGCGGCAATTGACGCCAAGGTGATGAGCACCCCGCCAGCCGCGAAAGGCACTGGCGTTCACAATCGGCGCCAAAAGTGACCACCGACTGGGTTCCACAGGCGGCGCAAAAAAATCCCACCCTCACCCGCAAACTGGCGTCGTACGATCTGGGCCAGGCAGGATACCGTTTCTGTGTAGGCTCGCCTTGCGACGTTCGGCTCCCGGCGGGGTGAAGTCCCGGCCACAGCAGGTCGGGGCCTGACCTCGGATTCAAATGATTGCTCGCCACCAGATCGACGCGCACATTGGGAATCAGCCGGATTTGTCCGCGTCTGAGCCGGTTAAGCGGTCCGCTGGGGCCGCTGGCTGCGCCGAATTCTCGGTCGCCAGACGGGCACATGTCCACCGGTAGCCGAGCACCTGCGCCGGCGCCGCGATAATCACTGTCACGACCGCAGTAGTCACTGGGCTGAGGAACCACCCCAACACCGTGGGAACCCACGCCAGCGCGAACGACGCGCCGACTATTAGTGACGGGTCGCGACGGGCCGACCTGTCAAACAGCAGCAGCGGCATCACGACGAGGAATGCCGGCCATCCGTATGCGACCAAGCGGTCCACGGACGAACCGAGCAGTGGCGCGGCGAGGTAGGTGAGCAGCCCGGACCAGAGCGCGACTTGCAGCCAAATGGGCCGCTCACCTCCGTTCCGCGGGTGACGCAGGCACGCCAGCAACAGTGCGGGACCCAGGCCGAAGAGCGCTAGCCACAGCGACAGGGTCCAAGCGGGGAAGAACACGTTGAACGGGCACAGGCCGACCGAGTCGATGTTGCCGATGGAGAACGGCAGATGGAATTGGGTGACTGTCCCGCACTCACTGAGGTCGTTTGTGGCGAACTCGAAGCCGGTCAAGTTCTTAACGCCGTTGTAGGGGATCTTGCCCAACAGGTAAAGAGGTCCGCCGACGTTATGCCGGCTCGGGGCGCCCCCAATGCCGGCCATCGTGCTGACCCCGTAGCTGGCAATCAGCGCGACGGCTGCCGCGCCGGCCAGTTCCCGATTGGAGCGGCGCCAGGCGACTATCGCTAGCACGACACAGACCGCCAGAATCGACTCCCGTACCAGGACCAGCGGCACCAGCAGCAGCGGGACCCACCAGGCCAGACGGGCACGTAGCACGATGAGGAAGCAAGCCAGCAGTGCCGCGAAGGCCAGGTCGGGCAGGTAGGCGTCGCGGTACGCGTCGATGACGAACGGCAGGACGAGTAGGGCGATGACGGCGATCCCGGGGAGATCGCGTAGCAGGACCCGGATCGCTACACAGAAGACGGCGAGCGCGAGCACCCCCAGCAGCGCAAACGACATAGAGATTGGCAGCCCGGCGTGGTGCAGCCACCCGGCGATTGTGGGGTAGGCGACCCGCTGCGAGAACGGAGCGGGCACAGTACGTCGGTGCCCGAGCGCCATATCGATGTAGTAATTGCTATCGGCTACCATCGCCGGACCACCGAAACCGGCCGCAACAACGAAGAAGGTGGCAACAAGCGACGGCAGGTACTGACGGATGATGCCACCTCCAATGACCACCGGCTGCAGGGTTACTGGGTTTGATTGCAACGGTCCTTGAGGCCCCGAGCCAGAATCCCAAAAGTATTATGTGGGAAATACTTTGCACCGATTGTCTGAAGTCCTGGCATAGCTGTAGAGAAGTACGTGTCCAGTTCGACATCTGTGAACCGAGCGCGGACCAAATCGAGAAGGGCACATTCATCGACGCCCTGGCGGACAACGTGGTATTCGACCATATCGGATGGCTCAGACTCGTCGTAGATGCGCCTAAGCCGGCGCCAACGAGTTCTCAGCCCGCGCCTTAACTTCCCTTGGCCCACCCGCCACGCAAAGTAGGACCCAAACGACAGGGCCATCGCTAATCTACTCTGCCGTGGATACCACGGCGGATCCTGAAAGGTCAGGAGGATCCCCCCAGGCCGAAGCACTTTGTCACACAGGTCTGACACAACGCCGACGTAGTCCGGAATGTGGTGAATGACCGAGATGAGCAGGATGAGGTCGAATTGGGTCTCGCCATGAAGCAAAGCGCTTCCATCACTGTCGTAGATCGCTCGTACCTCGGGAATGCCGCTGAACTTTCGCTCGAGGAAATCGAAGCTCGCTCTCGACATTTCCGTCACAGTTGCGGTGCCACCTGCGCGGAGGACAGTCTCCGTTAAAGTTCCGTGACCGGCCCCCACCTCCAGGACCGCACATGACTGCTGCCGAGCTAGCACCTCGTGGACCGCATCGGCAATCTTGCTCTGCAGAAGTTTGCGGAGGGCAGCATGCCGAAGATGAGGACTCCCAGCTGCGTAATCGTGCTCTTCGTCGTATTCGATTTCCTGAGCACGCGCGACCGCTGCACGGTGTTCGTCGTTTAAGGTCACTGACTCTCGTCCAATCTGCAGGTTTGGTCTTAGGTTCCCAGGACGTCGCCGTATGTGTTGGCGATATTGGCGGCGTGCTGGGGATCGCTGTCGGTGACTGAAACAACCATCAGCACAGTGTCTTTCACCGTGGTCGCCGAGACCTGGGACACGAGCTGTTGTGGCGTTACAGCTGGTATCCACACGCGGAGGTCTTCACATCCGAGTCTCATACGTGTGCCTGAACGGTGAAGATTGGCCCTTCATCTCTTCGGAAGTACTCGCCGCCCAGGTCCGACTTCACTAGTGTCGCGCGGGATTGAATGTACAACCCCGGGTCCAAGAGTCGGCCGGCAATGGTTGCTCCCATTCCGACGACAATCCTGCTGCCGACTACCGTTCCTGGGGAAACTTGCACGTTCGACGAAACGAGGCAGTAATCACCTATATTGATAGGGCTGAACGTCTGGGCGCTGCTCCTCCAGGAGATCCCGTGGGTAAGCAACGTGGACCGCACCCCAGCAATTGTGGTGTGCGTGCCAATACGTATCCCACCGCTGCAGTCGATGTAGTGGCGAGTGGTTATCGCGGAGTGGGCCCCCAGGTGCAGCAGACATGCCGCGCCCGCTTCGGCGAGCTTTCGACAAGCGCTCACCCAGTTCCAGTGACCGATTATTGCGTGTTCCCCTAGCGTGAGCGCCGCCAGGTCCCTGATGACATTGAATGCGCCGAGGATTGCTCCGTCGCCGATGTCGACACGGCCGACATTCAGTACCAGGCATGGGCAAATGCGCGCTCCCTCGCCGATGGCCCACCCCAAGCGACGAAGCAGAGAGTTCTTTAGCTTACTGGCAGGGAGCGCCGCCACAAAAACCACAAGTGCGCCACGTATATTCACGCGCTTTCCTTTCGTTGGGCACGTCAGCTGAGGGTGAGAAAATACTGTTCACACGGCGGCAGGCCGTGCGGCGCGATTCGCCACTTTCCCGCTGCCCACGAGCTGGTCGAAGATCCACCGATAGGTGCGTTCGAGTCCGTCCGCGAGGGAGATCGACGGCTCCCAGTCGTAGATCTCCCTGATCATTGCGTTGTCGCTATTGCGTCCACGGACGCCCTTCGGAGCGTCCAAGTTGTAGTTGCGCTTGACGCTGATCCCGGCGATCTGCTCGATGATGCTGACCATCTGGTTGATGCTCACCAATTCGGAGCTACCGACGTTGACCGGCAGGGTGCTGTCCCCTGCGGTCACCCTCAGTGTTCCCTCGATGCAGTCGTCGATGTACATGAAGCTGCGGGTCTGCTCGCCGTCACCCCAGATCTCGATCTCGTGCCGGCCGGTGAGCACGGCCTGCGCAATCTTGCGGCACAGGGCGGCCGGGGCCTTCTCGCGTCCACCGTCGTAGGTACCTTCGACGCCATAGACGTTGTGGTAGCGCGCGACGCGTGTCTGTAGACCGAAGTCCTCGTGGAAGTGCCGGCACATGCGCTCGCTGAACAGCTTCTCCCAGCCGTAGCCGTCTTCCGCCATGGCGGGGTACGCGTCGGACTCCTTGAGCGCCGTCACGTCACTGTTGACCTGCTTGTCGGCGTTGTAGACGCAAGCGGAGCTGGAGAAGAAGAATCGACCAATGTTTGCATCCCGCGCCGCCAGCAACAGATGCGTGTTGATAAGCACCGAGAGCATGCAGTCGGCTTTGTGGGTTTCGATGAAACCCATGCCGCCCATGTCGGCCGCGAGGTTGTAGACCGTGTCGACACCGTGCACGGCCTCGTGGCAGTCGGCGCGAGCTGACAGGTCAAGCTGAAGGGCTTCAACGCCGTCGGGAATCTGATACCACTCTTCCCGCGGTTTGATGTCCACACTTCGGACGTGGACGCCCCGTTCGCTGAGAGTCCTGGCGAGATGACCCCCGATGAAACCGCCACCCCCGGCGACAAGTACTGTCTCTCGGCCGCTAACGCCATTGCCCCCAGGCAAGTGTGCGATCGTCATTCCTAATGCCCTTTCACTATTGGCTGTTCGTGATGTCACAAAGCAAAGATTCAAAGCGTTCGCCCACCCGCCCTACGTCGAAAGTGCGTTCGGCATAGCGGCGAGCCGCGGCTCCCATCTGGTCTCGCGCAGTGGGAGAAGACAGCAGACTCTGCAGCGCGGCAGAAGCCGCGTCGGCGTCCCCTGGGGCCACCACGATGCCTGCCTGCGCCGCGTCGATCATGTTGGCGACCGCGTTGTCCGGCGGTAGTAGCGCCAGCACCGGACGGCCAGCACATAAGTAGTTGAGAACCTTGGACGGCACTGAGTAGCGGCTGGCGTCGCTCTCCAACACGACGAGAAGCACATCTGCGCTCGCGAGCATGTCCGGCAATTGCTCGTATGGCTGGTAGTCAAACAGCGTCAGCCCTGGTGCCGCGTCCGCCTCCGACTCCAGCCACTCGCGGCCGCGTCCCTCAGACACGACCACCGTGCGGGTGCCGGCAGGCGCCGTCCGGGCGAGCCTGGAGATAACGGATGGGTCGTGCTTCAAGCCGAGCGTTCCCGCGTACATCACAACGGGGACGTCCACCAGATCGTGAGCCTTCGCCCAGGCGTTGTCTCGCGGTCGCGGGGGCATTTCGTCGATCGCGCCCCAGTTCGGGACGACGTGCACTTTGCTTGTCTGGATCCGCCACGCGCCGAGTTCCTCAAGGAAGGTGTCGCTGATGGCGACGATCGCCGCTGCACCGCGCGCGACCTGACGCTCGGCAAAACCCGCGGCCCAGCCGACGAGACGTCCCAGCCAACCCAGCCGATCACGGGCAACGACCCGGATCGCTTCGCTGTAGACGTCCTGCTGCCAGAAGACGTATGGCACCCGTCGTATCCGGAGCGTCAACGAGAGCATGAACAGAGACAGCAAGGGGATGTTGGACAGCACCGCGACATCCGGTCGTGCAGCCAGGACGGCACGGGTCGCCATGCGGCTGTACTGCAGCTCCTGCCGCAGTCGGGTAACCGGTGTGTAGCGGGCAAACTCGCTGCTGAGCTCGATGGCACGCACCGTAAAAGACTCGGGATCACCATCACGGCGCTCCGTTGCGCCGCGGCCGGTCGTGTACGACGTGCAGTATTGGTGCTCGACATGATGCCCTCGGCGGGCCAGCTCCCGACTCAGGTGCAGCTGACCGGGGTGGCCGGAGTAATCGTGGATGACCAGCCTCAAGTCGGCCTTTTGGCCTCGTAGGTCGTAGGGCGATAGGACGGTCAGCACCGCCCCGCCTGAGGCGCGGCGCTGTCTCCGTCGAAGTCCCTCGGCGGTCTGCGGTCTGCTCACCATCTGGTATCCCGGATCTAAGGATGTATCACGCGCCACTTAAATACTGTGAGTTTGTGATAGCTTGTCTGCATCACCTTATAGTATGTAAGCTGCCCACTCAAGCGCATCATCGGTTTACAAGTACTGGACGCACCCAGGCGCCGCCGTAATCGCGGGTCAGCCGCGGGGTCGGCCCGCTACCATCCGGAGGAACACATGTCGTTCGTGACCAAACCGCCGGAGATGCTGACGCCTGTTCCGCTCATCGGCGTGGATCCTGGACCGATTCACCGGGTGCCGCGCCGCCGCCGAATTATCGGTCCGCCGGTGAAGAAAGCTGCTGGTTAAGGCATGGTTGCGCAGGACCTGGTAACTCAACGACGCGAATCGGATCCGTATCTGTCGCCGGGCGGGCGCTTTTCGCTGCGGAACTTCACCGGCACGAACTACAGCCGGGGCAGACCGTTTCCCGTGCAGCTGCTGTGGATGGTGGTGTCGCGGTCCGTCACCATGCGGTGGTGGTGTCCTAACCGGCTGCGACTATTCATACTGCGCAGCTTCGGTGCACGGATCGGAACAGGCACACTCATCCGCCACGACGTCAAGATCCACTGGCCGTGGAAGCTGGAAATCGGGCATGACACCTGGATTGGTGAATCGACCTGGATCCTCAACCTCGAGCCGGTGATCATTGGATCGAATACCTGCGTCTCTCAAGACGTTTTGCTGTGCACCGGCAGCCACGACCGATTCAGCCCCACGTTCGAGTTCGACAATGCGCCGATTGTCATCGGGCACTCGGTGTGGATCGCAACGCGGGCGACGATACTGCGTGGCGTCCGCATCGCCGACGGCGCGACAGTCGGCGCCACTGCGTTGGTTACCGGTGATGTCTCGGAAGAAGTCACGATCCTGCCGCCGCGTTCGTATCCGAAGGTGCAGGTGTGAAGATCAAAACCGTTGGAATCAATCACTTTCCGGAGCCGGCCGGCATACCGCTCGACTCCGGCAGTGCCATACGCCGGCACGAAAAATGGACTATTCGCCGAACGGTCCGAGTCGGACAACTTGACTTCGTCGCGGCTGGCGCACCGGTCTGGGTCATCGCACGCCCAGTCGACGAGGTAGATCCCGACACCGTGCGAAACGCTTTGCGGGTGGCGCTGACTTCAGCCGATCTGTGCGTGCCGCAGGTGAGGGCGCGCACCGACGGCGGGAATGGCGTCACATGAGGATCCTTCATGTGGTGACGCTGGTGACCCCGGACGGTGCGTATGGAGGACCGACCCGCGTAGCCGTCAACCTATGTTCGGCACTGCGGCACCAGGGCCATGACGCCATCATCGCCGCCGGCGTCAACGGATTCGATGAGCCACCGGCTGCCGTGGGCGGCGTACCCGCCCACCTGTTTCCCGCCAGGCGGGTGATTCGGGGCTTCGGCTATGCACCGACCCGTGCTCCGGCACTGGGTCCCTGGATCAACGAGCATGCATCGAAGTTCGACATCGTCCACGTTCACCTTGCTCGAGATCTGGTGACCCTTCCCGCAGCGGCCAGGCTGCGCCGTATGCGAATTCCCTTTGTTGTGCAGACGCACGGCATGATCGTTCCGCGAAGTCACCCGCTGGCGCCGCCCATCGATAGACTGTGGACGGTCAGGCTGCTTCGCTCCGCAGCGATGGTGCTGCATCTCAACCCGGCCGAGCGCCGCGATCTGTGCGCCGTTGGCGGCTCTGGACTTCGGCTTCGGCAACTCCCGAATGGCGTGCCGACGCCCGCGGCCACGGCCAGCGGTCAGCGGTCAGCGGCGTTACCCGAGGTCTTGTTCTTCGCAAGATTGCATGAACGCAAGAGGCCCGAGGTCTTCGCTGAAGCTGCCTTGTCGCTGCTGAGGTCTGGGATCCGTGCGCAATTCACCATCGTCGGGCCTCCGGAGGGAGCCGACGTGGAGGTTGATGCGATCATTGCGCAGGCGCGTGCGGAGGGGTTCGGCGAGGTCTTCATTCGGCGGGAGCCCGCGGTGCCGCCGGATCTCGCCGGCGAGCGAATGGCCGGGGCGTCCGTTTATGTGTTGCCCGCCGTGCGGGAGCCATTCGGCATGACAGTCATCGAGGCCCTCATGCTCGGCATTCCCGTCATCATTTGCGCCGACGCCTTTCTGGCGGAGTTCGTCAGAACCCACGCTTGCGGTGTGGTTGTCGACGGCAGCCCACAGTCATTCGCGCAGGCGATATCGGATCTCCTCTCCGATCCGTCGTGCGCCCGCGGCATGGGCCAGCGCGGCCGATCGGCAGTCCAATCCGCGTTCAGCATCGCCAGTGTCGGCCACGAATTGGAACAGATCTACGGCCAGATTCTCGAACAGCGGTCTGAATGACAACGCTTAGAACCGGCCGCCCAAACCGCACTCTGGCCCAAGTTGTCTTCGCCCTGGTGCTGGCAGTCCTTGTGGCCGTGGCACTTTGGTGGGGGTTTCTGCGTGAGCACGCGCCGATGGGCGCCTCGGGCATTCGGGTCCAAGCAGACTTCACCGTCGTGCCCAACGGGCCGGCGCCAGACCATTTCGACGGCGGCCAGCCTGCGACCGTGCTGGCTAGCCCCGATGACCCCGACGACCAACTCAGAATTCAGCATGGCGGGTTGACCTACCGGCGCACAACGCAAGGGACCGCCGTCGCATTCTTCAGTTCTCCCGACCTCGGTTCGTCGGTAAAGAGTATGGGCGCGCGGGCAACAAGGACTAAGCCATGACCGAAGGTCTGTCGATCAGCAAGGTCCGCGCCGTCTCGGGCGCCGCCGACCAGGTCTTCTCCAGTCTCAGCAACGGCCTGATCATCTATGCGGTAGCAGTGGTGACGGCCACCCAGAATTTCGGTGAGATTGCGCTGCTTTTGACGTTTCTCGCCGCGGGCGGCTGCGTCAATCGCGGTGCGTTGGGCACACCGCTGCTGCTGACGGCGGGGCGCGCCCCGTCCGACATCCGACGGGAGGGCTCCTTCGCGTTCACCAGCGCCCTGTTGGTCAGCCCCATCGTCGGGGGCGTCATATGGGCACTTGAGGGGCCAGGACCGCCGAACGACGTGGGGCTCGGCCAGATCCATTTGCCTGCGATGTTGATCATCGTTGCGACACCGATCGTGCTTGTGGAAGATGTTCTGCGATATGTCGCCATTGCCCAAGGCCGCACACACGTTGCGGCCTTCTGGGACGGCGTGTGGTTCGCCGGTTCGGCCGCGCTGTTGGTGGCAACCTGGTTGCACTTGCCGGTGGCGACCACGGCTTACCTCATTGGTGGATGGACCGCTCTGGCCTTCATTGCTCTAGTTGGAATGCTGGTCGCTGTTCGCATTGGCCCGCGGCTCAGAGGTTACCCGGCTTGGATCTCCGATGGCTGGCAACATCGAGCGCGGTACGGCTGCGAGTACGGCCTCGAGCAAACGACACAGTTCGTGCTACTGCTGTTCGTCGCTGTCGTTTTGAGTCCCGAGGTCACCGCCGCACTGCGGGGCGCCACGGCATTACTGGCACCCGTCGCCATCGCGGCGAGTGCAATTCCGTTGGTGGTGATCCCAGAGAGCAAACGGCTAAACATGCCACCGCCGCAGGTGTGGAGGTCTCTGGCCCGAATCGCTCTGGTCTCGACCTGCGGGACATTCCTCCTTGGTGTCGCGCTGTTGTTAATGCCTCGCACCGTCGGTGAACTCGTCCTCGGCCGCACATTCGAAGCAACGCGAATGATCACTCCCATCATCGCCTTCGAGTACGCAATTGGAGCGTGGATCATCGCGGTCTCGATCTTTTTCTTCACCTTCAACCGAAGCGCCGACGCGCTGAAGCTCAGGGTCAGCCACGTCCTGGTCATGCTGGTGATGGCGCTCGGCGGTGCGGTGCTTGTCCGCACAGCTGCGGGGGTCGCAGCCGGTATCGCGACAGCGACCACGCTCGTCACGGTGCTGTGGCTGCTCCGGTGCAAGCCGTGGGCCGCGCCGGCCAGTCCTTCGAGAGCGGAACGCCTCCAGCCGGTGGCACCGGATTCGTCACCTGCCAGCGCGGCGACCATCGGTGGTCGCACCGCGGCTGCTGAGGCTGTCGGCGCCGATGACCTTTTGAACGTCGCCATGCCGAGACCGAGTCGGCATGCCGATGCCATTCGCGACGAGGCTGCACTGGCACTAGACGACACAGGTGCACGGGGCGCTTATCACGCTGTGGATTTTTGCGATATAGGCAGTGTTCGTCCGCCGGGCCGTACCATGTGGACTGGCAGGTGACGCACACACATGTGGGGGTTGCTGATGCATGATCGCAATGTCTCAGAGCCGTCAGCCGACCACGATTTGCGCCGCCTGTGCTCGAGACTTCTACTGGCATCAGCGACACTTGCGGTCTGCGTTTTGGTCCCTGTCGCTATGGCGTTGCTCGCTGTCGTTATCTCGGTCCCAACGACTGGGTTGGATGCGTACAGCAGCAAAGCAGTCAGCCGCACGGACAACCCGAACGCCTGCCCGCAGCCACCGCCACAGACAGTGGTCGATGATTTCTCCGGTCCTGCGGGTGCCCCCCCTAATCCCCAATTGTGGAATCACGAGTTAGGTGGCGGCGGCACGGATAACCAACTCGAGGCATACACCAACAGTCCGCGCAACGCGTCACTGGACGGCAACGGCAATCTCGCGATCGTCGCCATCCACGAGCCTTTCCGCTTTAGCGACGACGGCACGACGTTCGATTACACAAGCGCCCTCCTCAACACGCACGGGCATCTCGACTTCTGCTATGGCACTATCGCCGCCCGCATCAAGCTACCCACCGGGCAGGGCCTTAGGCCGGCGTTCTGGCTGCTGGGCTCTGACGTCGACACTGTGGGTTGGCCGCAGTGCGGCGAAATCGACATCGAGGAGCTGCCTGTCGGCATATCCACGCTTCACGGCCCGGGTGGGTACGAATTGCCGTTCTACGTGCCGTTCGATGTGGGTACGGATTGGCATGAATACGCCCTGGATTGGCGGCGCGACAATATCACCATCAGCATCGATGGACACGCTTTCGGTACTTGGACGCCGGCATTGCTGCCGCCCGGCGCCACGTGGATTTTCAACGATCATCCCATGTATGTGATCCTCAACATGGCTGTCGGCGGACTTTTCGGTCTGCCCGACAGTTCGACCCAGTTCCCTGCCACGATGCTTGTCGATTGGGTGCGCTATACCCCCCCGACGTTAACCGAATGATCGGCCCGACAACGCGGGGTCGCCGCCGGCCGTCACACACTGGCGAACGCGACAGGGGCACCGCAGTGATTTTCGGCCGCGTGGCTACCTCGGCGGCCTCCGCCCTCCTGGCGGTGCTCGTTGTTGCCGGCGTCAGCGGGTACCTGTGGCTGGGACGGGTCCGTGACGATCCGCTGCAGCGCGCCGACGCCGTCATCGTCTTGGCCGGAGCCCACGATGGCCGCGAATCGTACGGCCTTGAGGTGGCTCGTCAGGTTTCCGCGCGCGCACTGGTGCTGTCTGACGGGTATCCCGCTGACGATCCGGTCATACGGCGCGCCTGCGCAGGTCCCCGAGGAGAGGTCACGGTAATATGCCGCCGCGCGGTTCCCGCGACCACTCGAGGGGAAGCACTGCTGGCCCGCGCCCTTGCGGCCCAAGGGCATTGGCAGCGGATCGTCGTGGTCAGTTGGAGTTGGCATCTGCCTCGCGCGCGCCTCATCTTCTCGCAATGTTTCTCCAGTCGGCCTGGCGCCGTGATCATGCGAGCAGTACCACACGATAACCCGAGATCGCTCGCGGACTGGGAGTCGATCTCCCTGTACCAAGAGTTCGCCCTACTCAAGGCTGCCTTTGAGGGAGCGTGCGGCTAGCGACCAAGGACCACAGGCACGCCGCGACCGGCGTAACGGCGTGCTGCCGAAGATTCACTTCCACTCGTAGAGCGAAATCGGCATACCCAGCCCGTTGGGATGCAGTGGGCCATCGCTGAAAAAGCTACGACTCGACAGCCACTCTTCGGCCACGGGCGTGGTAACTCATGGCAAACTGAGAGTTGGGATTGGGCCCCAGCCGCAGGTGATTGGTGACATCAATCGGCCGAGAAACGCTACGGTCTAGCGTTTTCGAATGTAAATGAAGAGCGTCGGCTGCAGCGCTGCCGGAAGGTGCTTATTCGTCCACTTCAGCGGCCGGTAGATGTAAGGGCTGCCGAAGTGATAGCTGGGCTCAGATGCCCAACCGGTAACGAACATGTCCACGTCGTCTCCGAAAGCTTTCCGAAGTGCCGAGCGTGTGTTCATGCGATAATGCGTGGGGAAGACATCCTCAGGCTTGCGCCCCGGCTGCACCTTTTCCAGCGACCTTACGTGTAGTCGGTTGGGTACGAGGCGTCCACCCAGTGCGATATAGCCGAATTTGTTCGGTGTGAAAGCCGCGATCCACCCCCCTGGCTTGACAACCCGCAACAGCTCGCGCGCAACATGATTCGGGTCGGCAATATGCTCGAAAACCCATCGAGCGATGACTAGGTCGAACCGATTGTCGGGGTAGGGCAACGGCGAATCTGGATGTATCACTTCGGCATGGTCAAGGTACGGGTTCTCAAGGACGACTTCATCGATATCGCACCCCTCTAGGTGCGCACATCGTCCCTGCATGTTGCTCAGGTCGCGGCGATAGGGCACTCGGTCATCTAAGATCGGCTCGCCGCGCCCTGCGCCGAAGTCAAGTACGTGATCCGTTGGCCGGAGTATTGCAGCAATCTGCGTAAAAAATACGACGATGCCATCGACATGGCTGAAGCCGCCGACGTTGGACTCTGGGTAGAAACGGTGCACCAATTCTTCGTTGGTCGCCACAGCGTCAGTATACGGTCGAGCCACAGATTGGCGGCTTCGGGCTCGAAACGGGATGTATGTTGACGCCGGTCGAAAAGGGGACCAGTAACGCCGGTTGAAAAGTAGGCCACCCAAGCACGATCGGATGGGTGATCTCCTTGGAAGACTGGGCGTTGATCCGGCACTTGCATCACAGCGAGAAGTTGTCGCAGCGGGCGATTGCCAAGCAGCTGGGTGTGGCCCGGAAGACGGTCGCGGCCGCGTTGGCCAGCGACGGGCCACCGAAGTATGAGCGGCCGCCGGTGGAGTCGGCGATGAGTGCGGCCGAGCCGAGGATCCGGGCGTTGTTATCGGTGTATCCGCAGCTGCCGGCGACGGTGATTGCCGAGCGGATCGGCTGGTCGGGATCGATGTCGTGGTTGCGTGAGCGGGTCGCGGTCATCCGTCCGGAGTACGCCCCTGCTGATCCGGCGGATCGCCTGGAGCACCGGCCGGGGCGGGTGGTGCAGTGCGATCTGTAGTTCCCGCCGACGAAGATCCCGCTGGGTTTTGGTCAGGTCGGGTGCCCGCCGGTGTTGGTGATGGTGGCGGCGTTCTCCCGGTTCATCACCGCGGTGATGCTGCCGTCACGCCAGGCGATGGATCTGGTCGCCGGGATGTGGCTGCTGCTGTCCGGTCAGCTTGGTGCGGTCCCGCACGAGCTGTGGTGGGATAACGAAGCCGCCATCGGGCGCCGCGGGCGGTTGAGTGATCCGGTGACCGGATTCGTTGGCACGTTAGCGACCAAGTTGGTCCAGCTCAAACCGTATGACCCGGAATCCAAGGGCATCGTTGAGCGGGCCAACCGCTATCTGGAAACCTCATTCCTACCCGGACGCAGCTTTGACTCGCCCTCTGATTTCAATGAGCAACTGGCCCAATGGCTTCCGATCGCCAATAGCCGCAAGGTGCGCCGCATCGACGGCCGCCCGATCGATCTCGTAGGCCTCGACACCGCGGCGATGCTGGCGTTGCCGCCGATCTCACCGACTGTGGAGATGGTCACCGCGGTGCGGTTGGGCCGCGACTACTACGTGCGGGTGGCCGGCAACGACTACTCGGTCGATCCCGCGGCGATCGGTCAGCTTGTCGACGTGCACGCCGGCCTGTCGGCCATCACCGTCGCCCGCCAGGGTTACCCGCTGGCCACCCATGAGCGGGTGTGGGCGAAAGGCAAGACGATCACCATGCCCGCTCACGTCGAGGCCGCGGCCCGGCTGCGCCAGCAGTTTCAACAGCCTTCACCGGCGACTGACGGGCATCCGGTGCGTGATCTGTCGGACTACGATCGAGCATTCGGAGTTGACTTCGATTCCATCTCAACGGGTTTCGACGGTGAGGTGGCCTGAGATGGGTGCTGAAGATCCGATCAAGGCGGTCGAACACTATGCGCACGCCCTCAAAGCACCCCGCATCCGCGAGGCTGCGGGGCGACTGGCGGACCAGGCTCGTGACGGCGGCTGGAGCCACGAGGAATACCTGGCTGCTGTCCTGTCTCGAGAGGTCGCCGCCCGCGAGGCATCCGGCGCCGCGACCCGCATCCGCTCAGCGGGATTCCCGACCCGGAAATCGTTGGAAGACTTCAACTTTGACCACCAACCCGCACTCGGTCGTGACGTCGTCGCACACCTGGGAACCGGAGCCTTCCTGACCAAAGCCCGCAACGTCGTGCTCCTCGGACCGCCGGGCACCGGCAAAACCCACCTCGCGATCGGACTAGCGATCAAAGCCGCCCAGACCGGCCACCGCATCGCCTTCGCCACCGCTGTCGACTGGGTCGCCCGCCTCAAAGCCGCCCACACCGCCGGGAAGCTGCCCGCTGAGCTGGTCAAGCTGCGCCGCATCGGGCTCATCGTGGTCGACGAGGTCGGCTACATACCGTTCGAACAAGACGCTGCGAACCTGTTCTTCCAGCTGGTCTCCAGCCGGTATGAACACGCCTCGCTGATCTTGACGTCCAACCTGCCGTTTGCCCGCTGGGGCGACGTCTTCGGAGACCAGGTCGTCGCCGCGGCGATGATCGACCGCATCGTCCATCACGCCGAAGTCCTGACGCTCAAAGGCTCAAGCTACCGACTCAAAGACACCGGAATCGACACACTGCCTTCCGCGCGAGCAGACAACACGGCACAATAACCACACCACCGTGGCCTCCTTTTCGACCGTCGCGACTGGCCTACCTTTCGACCGGCGTCAACAATGTAGCCCACTTCGTCGAAGACGAGAAATGGGTAGCGAGTCAGCCGGACCAGTTCGGTTTGCAGGGTGCCGCCGTGGTGGGTGGCTAGACGGTCGACCCATTGGGCGGCCGTGGCGAAAAGGACGCGGTGGCCCGCTTGACGGGCGCCTGTGGCGATGCCGATCGCCAGGCTGCGTGCCGCTTACAACCAGGACACCGACGAGTGGGGCTTCACTCCGGATGGTGTGGTGAATCCACGCTAATCGGGGTGAATCTTGGCTGCCGCCAAAGGCTTTCGGAAAGGTTTTTGCTGTATTTTCCACTGTGTGTAAATCGGAGTTGGACAGCACTCGCGGAGGGTTGCTCAGCGAAAAAAACGGCCCTGGTCAGAGCCCTTTTTAGGTGCCGGACTTATTGACAGGCTTGGAAAGGTTGTGGCGATTGCGAAGATTGCCGTCGCAGGTAATTTCCCCTCATGGTGGGGGATCGTAGCGTCACCATTACGGCGTCATCTCCGCGTTATGACGTCGCCCCGACGTCAGTCGGATCGAACAAATACGCGTATTGGAGGCAATAGATCCCGACCGACGCCCCCGCGAACCCCCCCACCTGGTCATTAGTGAACGCCGGGTGCGTCCAGTGTACCCACCCTAACAACTCCGATCCCGTGTGATGGCCGCTGCTGAGGTAACGGCACACTCTGTCCGCGTCGATGGCGGCAGCCACCGGGTTGCTGTACGGGATGCCGGCGTGGTCGAAGGTCGCCACCAGCACCTGCTGCTGCTCCTTGGGTGTGGGGTCCTTCGGCACCATTGGCACACCGCGCGAGTCGTATTGCAACGGTCGTGGGTTCGGCTGGGTGGTCGTGGTTGGTGGAAGCGCGGCGGAAGGACGCTCGTGGCGCCCCCAGGCGGCCAGCATGATCACAGAGGCGACCGCCCCGGCGACGGCCAAGATGACGCCGGCTATTAACAGCCGCACACGCCAGGGCGAGCGGGTGAGCTCTACCGTCTCAGCCGCGGCGACGCTGTAGGCCAGCGGGGTTTGCGGCTGCGGCGCGGGGTCGTGGACCTCGGTGGGTACGTCGGCGCCTAGGCCGGGTTCTGTCTCGTCCCCCATGGCACCGATCTTAAGACTCGGGCTAGTCATCGCGGTTTTCGGCGCGCCTGCTTGTCATGATCACATGCATAACCGAATAACCCCAAAGGCCAGCGAGGAACGCGACACCGCGCCGGACCGAACGCCAATCGGCAGAGGAAAGGCCGCATCTCGCGTGAGCTTCGGACGGAATTAGAGAAAGCGCTTACCGATGGCCACAATTAACCGCTACCACACCAGTATGGGTGAAACCCGTTGGCGAGTGCGCTATTACACCCCGAGCGCGGTGAGACATAGAAGCGGGGATTTAAGACAAAACGTGACGCAGAGCATCGGGCCAATAAAACTGAGACGAGCAAACTGACCCGTGGCTACGTAGCGCCGTCGCTGGGGCCGATCACGGTGGCCGAGCTGGCGTCCCGATGGTTGTCACGCAAATAGCATTCGACTGCCCGGAGTCACTACCGGATGCTGGAGTCGGTCGTCCTGCCGGTTCCTGGTGGCCCGAGGAACACCAGGTCGTCTCTGGAGGTGAAGTCCAGGGTGCCCAGATAGGGCGAAATCGGCGTAGTGTCTCGACCCGATAGGTGGCCCCAAGCGCTGCCGCGCAGCTTACCGTGTAGTACAGGTAACGATCGGTAAGCTGATTCTCCATCGCACCGCCGACTAGCCACGCGATAACCGACACCATCAGATAGCGCCCCAGCGCTTCGCCGTTGCGCGCCCCCAGCCAGCACGATCGGAGCGTGCCAAACCAATATATGAGCATCGCTACAAAAAGAACGAGACCGCCAGCCGACAGAATTTGTAGATAAATGTTATGCGCGTCGGTGATCCACTCCATGCCGATCCCGAAAATAGGATGCTTCTTGAAATCGGACCACGCTTGTGTCGCAAGAATTCCGCGCTCTGCATCACTCTTTGAGCTGCTCCCTGACCCCTTAAAGCGAAGCAGCTTGTCGAGAACTCCGGGGGCCGCCTGCGTCAGAACGATCCAGCTACCGAGAGTCGCCGCGGCGAAGGTGGCCGCCAACCACCCCATGCCCTTCTTCGTATGCGGCGAGATGAAGATCGCGATGAGCACTGCGGCCGGAAAGACCCCTTCGGCCCCTCGCGACCCGGACGCCACTACACCGTCGCAAAGCAGCACCAGCGCGATGCACGGCAGCCAGGGACGTCGCGAGCCGCCGATGAGGTACACGGCAAACGGCGCCGCGATGACGCAGGCCACGCCAAGCGTATTGGGATGGTCGGACAAACCAGTTTGCCGATTTTCCCCCCAAGCGTGCCCGGTGAGGGAGGGTGAGATACGGGTGAGTTTGGTGAGATCGGTCACCGCGATCAGGCTGCAAACGGCCACACCGGCGAGGAACGACGCCATCATCCGCTTCGGCATCCTCGATTCCAGCGCGGTACATGCCATGGCTGCGATCGGCAGGATCACCAGCGCGACAATCCAGAACCCCGACTTGAGAACGGCGCCCGGGTCAAAGGGGGTTGGTGGAGCGGGTTCATACCGAAACGCAAAATAACCCGCCGGAATAGGGCTGTACTTCAATACAGTGTCGCACGCCAATAACGCGAAAGCCGGCGCCCAAAGCCACCGTGGAATAGGAAATCTCAAATTTCCGAACACCACCATCGCTGCGGCGATAACGAACGTAAGAAGAAGAAAAATGTCTGCAATCTGGACGGCGCCAAGGTGGATGCCGCCCCATGTCGCTGTGAAGGACGCCGCCAGGAAGGAGCCCACCATCGCCTTCGACAGCCATGGCGGAAACGCCACCGCGCCCCGAATATCCGTCGGCGACACCGTTTCGATCATCGCGGTCTCCATCGGCCGGAAGTCACCGCCGCGACGGCACAAAACCGGCTGCAACTTCTCCCGGCTCTGCTCATAATGACCAAACTCTTATCGTCGTTCTTGAGCGATCGGCCGACGTGGCGATGAACTCTACGACATAATCTCATAGACGATCGCTAGCTACGTTGCTGTCTCTGCGGAAGTCCCTTGCTGATCTGTGGTCTGCTCACCATCTGGTATCCCGGAAACAAGGATGTTTAATCCGGTAATCAAAAGCTCTGAGTCTCCAAAACCTTGCTTACATCACCTTATAGTATGTAAGGTGCCTACTCAAGCGCATCATCGGTTTACTCATACTGGGACGCACCCAGGCCCACCGTAACCGCGGGTCAGCCGCCAGCTCAGCCCGCTACCACCCGGAGGAACACATGTCGTTCGTGACTACACCGCCGGACATGCTGACGCCGGCGCCGTTCATCGGCACTGGGACGTAACTCATGCTCCGACCGACGGCACCGCTTACAAGGGGCAGAAGGATGCCAATCATCCGGCATAAAGCCACGCGGGACGTGATCACTATTCTTATCCGCGGCTGGAAGCTCATCGTGGGCTTCGCGGTCGCCTTCGGCTCGATTGCGCTGCTCTGGTGCTTGCTGCAGAAGCCGGTGTATGAAGCCGCCGTCACGCTGTATGTGACGGCGGGGGGGAACAGTCAAGGCCCGGCCTCCCCCTATGAAGATGCGATGGGTTCGGCGATGAATGTCCGCTCATACGCCGAACTGGCCTACTCGGAAGCGGTGCTCGCGCCCGCTGTGGAGGCTGCGGGCCTCAATATGACGGTGGATCAGGCCAAGAATGCCGTGCGTATCCAGACCAGTCCAGATATCGTCGTGTTCCAGGTTTTCGCCAGAGATCAAAATCGCGAGGTGGCCCAGCGATTTGCCAGCGCAGTGGCCCAGGCGATGATCGACAGCGTCGCCGAGCTGGAAGCGCCCAGCATTGGCGGTCCACCGACATCCAGACTGACCGTAGTGACCCCGGCCACCCTCAATCCAAATCCGGTGTCGCCGACCACGTCTATGAACGTGGCACTGGCGACGATCGGCGGCTTGTTGGTAGCTGTCGTTGCCGCACTGAGCCGCGAGCGACTCAATAACACTGTCCGGGACGAGCGGGATATCGAGAAAGTTGTCAGCGCGCGGCCACTCGGAAGCATCCCTCATGACAAAACTCTCCGTGCCGGACTGACAATCGACTTCGGCGTCCCGGCGACCGCGGCGGGCGCATTCCGACGCCTACGCACTGCAGTGTCGGCCGCCCATTCGGACCGTTTGCCTGCCACGATTCTGGTGACGAGCCCTCGCGAAGGCGAAGGGAAGTCAACTGTCGCACTCAATCTCGCAGCAGCATTCGCCGGAAGCGGCAGCACGGTAGTCCTAGTGGATGCAGATTTAGGAAATCCTGTGGTGGCCCGACAAACGGGGAATGGCGAAGTGCCAGGGCTGATTGACGTCATAAAGAGCGAGGTTGCTCCGCTGCAGCTGTCGGCAATGGCAATCGACAGTTTGAAGGTCATCGGCGCCGGACGTATGCGCGACAAGGACCCGGCCAGCTTACTGGCCTCCAGCGCGTGTGGGAAGTTTTTCAAGCAACTCTCCGAGTCTTTCGACTACGTGATCGTGGACTCTCCTTCGCTTCTCGATGGTCCTGAAGCGGAGGCCGTCGCATGCTGGGCTGATGGGGTTATCCTGGTCGCCAGGCGAGGCAGGTCGAAACTTTCCGACTGTTATGCATCTGTCACCCAGCTATCCGACATCGGCGCTGAACTGGTGGGTGTGGTGTTGAACGACGTGCGCGTACCCAAGGGCCATGAGCAACGAGCGCTATCAGCTGCTGTTCGGCCTCGGCGGCATTGATTAGCGCCCTCGACCCCCATCCTGGTCGACGAAGTCAACGGCGGTGTGCAGCGCAACCTCACCGAGGCCGCTGCGAAAGCACACGACCGAGAACACCGATCGCACAAGAGAAATCGGCCATCCTCGGTCTGAGTGGAGCGACAACCTCCATACGGCGTAGGACGCCGAGACCACCATCGACCGCTGCCGCCTGCAGCAGCCGTCGCCGCACCGGCCGACGAGATCAGCGACTCGCCGCCAGCGTTGAGGGCGTGGGCGCGCCGGCCTTCGTTGTTTGCAAGTGGCTGTGGAGTTGTTGCTCGGTCATCGACAGTGGTTGCGGTGCAAAGACTTCAACGACGTCGCTCTGGGGCGGGCGCACACGCATTCACCGGCGGGTGGTTGGTTACGGTGGATTTCGCGGCGGCGGTCGCGTTGCCGGCCCGCCTGATCGCCGAGGCGAGGGCCGCAACTTGCACAGATTTTGTGGAAGCGACTGGGCGGAGACTCACCACGACATTACTGTGGTTGACGATCGCGGCCGGCCGGTGGCGAAGCGGCGAATCAATGACGATGCGGACGGTTTTGCGGCGTTGGTCGCACCTAAGAAGCGGGGCGATCGCGGGCTAGCGCAGGCCGGGCCAGCAGCAGGGCACCGGATACGATCAGCCCATGCTAACCGTTGCGCTAAGGAGTCGCCCCACACGACTGTTGCCATACATCGCTGCCGGCGCCGCGCTAGGTGTTGCGGTCCGCGAACTGCCCGCGTCGATGTGGCCCAAGCCCGCGCAACAGTGGGTATCCGTGCTGCTGTTCGCCGCGGTCGCGTCGTTCGCCCTGGGGTGGATGCTCGCGGTTCAGGAACGGCCTCGCCTGCTGGCTGTTGTGTGGGGATGGTCGGGGGCGCTCTGTAGTATCAGCGTGATCACGACGTTCGCCCTAGGCGTTCCTCTGGTGTTGGGCTTGTCCTGCATAGCATTGGTCCCGCTGAGCGCCACCACAGGGGTCGCCGTGGGAGCGATCGTAAGCATCAGACGTCGTCAACGGCGCCAGACGGCGGGCGAGACGTCGCCATGAAAGCACTGGTACCGATGTGCCTTGGTGGGGCTGGTGCGGCAGTCGTGTTGTCGTTGTTCTACTACCGGTTGCCATCCACGAGGCTGGTAACTGCCGTCAATGGTGGTGGCTGCGCCCTACTCGGGGCACTGATGGCCTATCCTCACCCCCACCCACTCCTGACGCCTTTGGTGGCTGGCTTCCTGTCCACAGCGGCCCCCTTGACGTCGGTATTCCTGCCGTGGCCAGCTATCGAAACCATGTCTGAGGCAATAGGGTTCGCCGGCCGCGTCGGCGGTCTTCTCGCACTGAACCTGCTGTATGGCGCGGCCTTCGCAATGGTCGGATTCCTTGGCGTACTGTTCATCGCAACGCCCTCACCGCGTTGACGACATCCGGCCACGTGGGAACATGCTGAGAGGTAAGGGGGTCTGCGGCGAGGACCCGACGAGCAACCACTTGATTTATCCCTCGGTAGCGGCCAAGCCAATGCTGCCACCATGGGGATTCAGCGAGCATGCCACTGGCTACATTTCGGGGGAGTTCGGTGCCGATTGGCGCTTTGGAGCGTGCGACGGCAAGCCGAAGAATTTTTCTGAATTTTCTCTTTCGCCGTGCGATAACACTTCTTCATGAGAAGCTGTGCACTCACAGATGAAGCAGCGGAGGAACGGAGGCACTGCGTCGACGTGGGAGGCCACATCTTCGCACAGTTCCGGGTTCTCGCCGCAACGCCGGGCGATCCGCTGTCATGAGCCGTGTTGCATATCAGCATGATTGGCTTGACTGAGGGTGCGGCTTTGCCGGCGGGATCGGGCGGACATGGGTGCGCAGGGCTGGAGCCGGGTGCCGGTGAAGTTTTGCGGTCCACCGGCGGGTCTAGTAGCCATCTCCCATTCGCACGACATATGTCCCGTCGACGGGGTTCAGGTTCCTCGCGGTTTAACCACGCGATCCCTTGTCTTATGTCGGGAACTTATCAGTATGCCCCATCCCTGGCTAAGATCGCTTTCATCGTCTTGGCGATAAGCAGGAGATCACCCGCCATCGACCAGTTGTCGACGTAGGACAAATCCAGCCGTACCGATTCATCCCACGAAAGATCCGAACGACCACTTACTTGCCATAGCCCGGTAACGCCCGGCTTGACGAGCAGCCGTCGCTTCACGTCGCCGTCATAGGTCTCGACTTCTCGCCCAATTGGGGGTCGCGGTCCGACGACGCTCATGTCCTGCTTGAGCACGTTGATGAATTGCGGCAACTCATCGATGCTGAACCTCCGCAGTATCCTGCCCACGGATGTGACCCGGGGGTCTTGCCGTATTTTGAAGAGTACGCCACCCGCGCTTTCGTTCAGCGCCAGCAGGTGGTCGATTTGTTGGTCCGCGCCGTCTACCATCGTCCGGAACTTGAGCATTGTGAAGGGTTTGCCATCGAGTCCAATGCGTTCAGATGGGTAGAAAACACGCCCTTTACTCGTGAGTTTTATCGCGATAGCTGCAGCAATGAGTAATGGTGAGGTTCCGATGAGCGCAGCCAGCGCGAAGCAGACGTCGAAAGCACGCTTCTGAAAGCACTTAGCCCCTTGGTATTGCGGTTTTTCGACGTGCAACAACGGGAAGCCGGCGACTGGTCGCAAGACCAGCCGTGCTTCCGCGACATCCATCACCCCGGGCGCGACCACAAGATCGACATCCATGCTTTCCAGCCGCCACATCAGCTGTCTGATCCCGCGCGTGCCAAAACGTTCGGTTCCAGTCAACGCCACGGTGTCCGCCCCGCAACTACCGATCGCGGCTAACGCGCGCGTCTCATCACCGAGAATGGGGATTTCCCTGCCATGGACCAGGAGCTTCTTGCCGCGGGATGACCCGTAGCCCGGAATGCAGGCCCCGACTATGACGTAGCCGTCTCGGGAATTGCGAGTCAGCTCCTCGGCAAGCTGGGAAACCCCCTTGCGGTCCCCAATCGCCAAGACCATCGTTTGGTATCCGCCGCGCGCTCGCTTTGCGGCAATGTAGTAGCGCCATAAGGCGCGGCTCGCCAGCAACCCGAGAGTGCCCACCGGAAGTGCGACCGCTAAGTAGCCGCGGGCCAGGAAAATTCTCGCGAGAAGTGTTGTCATTCCGATGATTCCGAATGTCCAGAATGACGCGCTGGCGATGCGCCGATATTCCTCGATACCGGCACCGATGATACGGATCGATCTAGTGTTGAACACCGCGATCAACGACAGCCACAGTGCCGCGAACAGAAACGAAAACAGGGTCATCAGCTGGCCCGGGTAACCTGAAGTGTCCGGTAAATCGCCGAACCGGACGTACTGCGCGAGCATTACTGATGCGCAGACGATCAGCGAATCGGTTATACGCAAACGTCTCGAATACGGGTGCTGCCAGCGGCGGGTGCTGCTGGCGTGGGATGTCGGCACTGGTTGATTGGTGACAAGCGCATGGCCGTTTCCCGCGGTGACGAGCGCATGGCCGTTTCGCGCGGTGACTGGGGCGTGGTCGTTTTGCGCGGTGACCGGCGGCTGGCCGTTTTGGCTTCGAAGCAACGTGGTCATGCTGGCCTGCTTTCTCGCTTATCCGATCGCCGGTTCCACTGCGGTGCTGGACATTTCGACTCGTGTCTGCAAACCATTGCGAGACTCACTTCGCCCCGGGTCCCCGCAGCGTTGCCACGGGACGTCCTCCGCGTGTCGACTCCCTTGCTTCACGAAGCGACTCGAGCATCATCCGCGCGAGCTGCTCCGCCCCGGGCGGCACGAGCAGGCCGAAGTGGTTACAGGCAAGACGATGCACCGTCAACGGTCCTTTGTGAAATTCGTTCCATCCCAATAGATCTGCCTCCGCATCGGCTGCGGAGGCCTCGCTCACGAACAGATGCATTGGCACCTCATGTCCAAGCTGCTCGTAGCGGCATGAGATCTCTGTGGCACCGCGATAGTCGAACTGGTCACTCCGGAACATCCGGACCGCGACTTCGGCGAACTTGGCCCACCGCTCGCGCAACGGCTGTTGGCGTAACCGGGAAAGCCGCCATCGCAACGTCAGCTGTACCCGCTGCACTTGCTCCAGCGAGGGCGCCAGAGCATCGATAACACCCAGCCAGTAGACCTGCCGGCCGGCATCTACAGCCTGGCGGGCAACTTCGTAGGCCAACAGCCCCCCGAGCGAGTAGCCGACGATCGCAAGCGGACCATCCGGCTGCCGGCTATGGATTGTCGAAAGAGCTTGGCTGGCATGCTGTTCGATGGTCACCGATGGGTCAAACTTCCCGCCTGGTTGGTCGGGGAACAGCACGTGCGCCGGCTGCGCGGCACCCCAGTGGGGCGTGAAGTGTCTCAGGCTCATCGCCGACGTGACGTTGGGGTAGATGAAATGCAGCGGCGGGCCGGACGCGACTTGGTCGGTCGTGCTGGGGCTTTCGGCATCGAGTAACCCGGCGAGTTCTGCAACGGTCCTGCCGTAATCGACGAACGTCGGAAGTGACAGTGCGATACCGAATGCCCGCTGAACTTCGGAGATCAGCCGGGCCGCCAGCAGTGAATGACCCCCCATATCGAAGAAGTCGGAGTTGACGTCGGTTACGGGTATGGCCAGCAGACCAGCCCACAGCGCGGCGACGCGCCTTTCCGTGTCGTTGCGCGGGGACTGGGCGCTGATGCGCCCTGTTCCCAGCGGCGACGGCGCGGGCAGTGCGGCTTTGTCGAGCTTCCCGCTCGCGGTCGTCGGGAGCGCGCTGAGATGAATAAATGCGCTGGGGACCATATATTCGGGCAGGCGGCGACGTAGCCAATCACGTGCCTCGGCGTCGCTCGGGCACCCCGGCTCGCCGACAATGTATGCGACCAACTGCTTTTCGCCGTTGGGCGCCTCGCGAGCGACCACTGCGCAGCCTCCCACGTCTGGGTGCTCGCACAGGGTGGACTCGATCTCGCCCGGCTCTATGCGAAAACCGCGGATCTTGACCTGGTCGTCGTAGCGGCCCAGGTGTTGTATTCGGCCGTCGGGCAAGAACCTGCCACGATCGCCTGAACGGTAGATCCGCCCGCCGACATGGAATGGATCGTCTCCGAACCGACGCGCGTGCTCGTGAGGACGATTAAGGTAGCCACGCCCCACGGCGACGCCGCCGATGGAGATCTCCCCGGGAACCCCTACCGGTTGGAGTCGCCCGCAGGGATCGGTGACGTACACCCGCACGTTCGGCAACGGTGTGCCCACCGTCACGGTGTCTCCCTCGACCAGCTGCGCGACGCTGGTGATGACAGTGGTCTCAGTGGGGCCGTAGGTGTTCCAGACCGCTCCGCACCGTTGCAGCAGCGCCTCGGCCAGGCCAACGGGCAGCGTTTCGCCGATAGACGCCGCCTTGAGCTGACGGTCGCCCCGCCAGCCGGCGGCCACGAGCGCCCCCCAGGTGGTTGGTGTCGCCATCATGTATGTCGCACCGCTGTGGGCAATCAGCCGGCTCAGCGCAACGGGGTCGGTCGCCTGCGCGGCGGTGGCGAGCACCAGGCGTGCTCCGCACGCCAGCGCACAGAAGATGTCGCCGAGCCCGACGTCAAAGCTGACGGAGGACGGCGACAGGACGGTGTCGGACGCGCCGACACCGAACTCGCGAAACATGGTCAGCATTAGGTTCACCAGGCTGCGGTGCTCCAGCATCACACCCTTGGGGCGGCCGGTGGAGCCGGACGTGTAGATCACATAGGCGAGGTCGTCGGGAGCCACGCTGATTGTCGGGTCGGCCCGCTTGGGGGTGCGTGGGCAGACGTCGTTGAGGTTGATGACGCTGACCGCATCCACTCTCGTTGATTGCTCACGGTCGGTGAGAATGATTGTTGCGCCGGCGTCGTTGATGCAGAAGGCGCTCCGGGTGGCCGGCCAACGAGGATCAAGCGGCAAGAACGCAGCGCCGCATTTGAGAACTCCGAGAAGCGCCGCCACCAGATCGGGCGTGCGGTCGACGAGGACGGCCACCACCGCGCCCGGTCCCGCACCTGCGGTCGCCAGGTGGCCGGCAATTGCCGCGGCGCGGTCGTCGAGTTGACGATAGGTCAATACTTCATCACCGACCTGCACCGCTACCGCGTCGGGCATTTTTTCGGTCTGCGACCGGACGATCTCATGCGCGCATTGCGGCGAAAGCGCTTCTGGCGCAGCCGGGTTCCAGCTCAGCTGACGCCGGCGCTCATCTGAGGTAACCAGATCATGTTCGGCCATCGGTATTCCCGGCGCCGCCGCGACAGTATCGAGCAAGCGGCGCCAGTGCAATGCCATCTCGCGTGCCGTCTCACGGCCGAACAAATCCGTGCTGAAGACGAACCCTCCCGCGACGTGCCCCTCGGGCCGCTCGTCCAGCTCGATACTGATGTCCAACTTCGCCGATCCCACGGCGTCACGAACATCGGCTTCCATCACGTGGAGTGACCAGTCATCAACCGGGGACGTCAGCTGCTGCAATTGCAATGCCGTTTGAAAAAGCTGATTGTTGCGCGGACCTCGCGGTACGCCCAGACCGGCCACCAGAGTATCGAACGGCACCACATCGCTGAGCGCCTCGGTGACCACGTGACGCATTCGGCCTACCAGTTCGGTGAAGGGCTCTTCGCCCGACACGTCACATCGTAGGACCACCGGGGTGGCGCAGTTGCCGGCGACCGCCAGCAGGTCGTTGCCGTCGCGCAGGTCATGCGTGCTGCCGAAGGCGACCTCGGTGGAGTCTCCGTAGAGATGTAGCCACCACGCGTATGCGGCAGCCAGCGTGTGGAAAAGGGTGCCGCCCGCGGTCCGTGCCGTGCGGCGCAGCGCTTCAACAGTGGTGTGTTCAATCGTCAGCGGGATGGTCCCGCCGGCAAAGGTCGGACGCGGCGGTCGCGGATGATCGAGCGACAGCTGAGTGGCCGCGCTGCCAGCAAGCCGCTTGCGCCAGTTAGCAATTCGGCTAGCTATCTCCGGTCCGCGGACCCAATCGAGCTCCCACATCGTGTAGTCGGCGTACTGCGCCTGCGGGTCGGGCAGCGACGACGGGACGCCGATGAGGTGGCTGCGGTACAACGCTGCCAGCTCTGGGAATACGACGCGGTGCAGCGTTGTCTCGTCGAAAACCAGGTGGTGTAGGCCCAGGTAGAGCCGGTGGTCGTCCTCGGTGATGCGGATCAGCCGCGGACGAATCAATGGCCCGTTGGCAAGGTCGAAGGGACGTAGCGTGTCGGCGGCGGCGATCTCGGTGGCTCGGAGAACGGCGTCCTCGGGACCTAGGTCTGTCAAATCGGTGCAGGACAGATCGACTTCCGCTGGCTCCCGGATGAATTGATGAGGCACACCGTCAACGGTTCTAAACGTGGTGCGCCACACCTCATGCCGCGCGACCACCTCGGTGAGCGCGCGGCGCAGCGCTTCCACGTCGAGCGGACCCGTCTTGCGGATCGTGATCAGCTCGTTGTACGCGGATGAGTGCGGCACGAGTTGGCTGAGATACCACAGCCGAATCTGCGAAACCGACAGTGGCAGCGGGCCCAATCTGGATCGCGAAGTGGGCGAACGCGTCATGGTCGCTGAGCGCTCACCGGCCGCTCGGAGCGCTTGGCGCGACAGTCGTTCTCTTGCTCGGGGAACCATAGCATCAGGCCCAGCTGGAGCCGACGGCGCTGTCGGTGCTGGCCATGTTGCTGCCGGCGGTTTGCACCTTTTGCCCGTGGGCGTTGGCCTGCTCGTAGATCACCTGGAAGTTACGGCCCAACTGGGTGATGAACTCCTGGCAGGCCACCGAACCGGCGCCGCCCCAAAAGTCCCCGGCCGCAAGCACATCGCGAACGATGGCCTGGTGCTCGGCCTCCAGCGAGGCGGCCTGCGCGCGAATGAGGGCGCCGTGGGCGTCAACATCGCCGAACTGGTAGTTGATGCTCATTGTTTACGTCCTCCTGAGTTAAAAGTGTTGGAACAGCAACGATTTTCGCGGTTAATGGCTGAGGGCCTGCTGCGAGGCCTGCTCTTGGGTCTCGTAGTTGTTGGCGTCGCGGATCAGCCCGTCACGCACGCCGTGCAGCATGTTGATGATGTTGGTGAATGCCTGATTCACCTGACCCATGGTGTCGTAGGAGGTCGCCTGGGCCTGCCCGCTCCAACCCGCGCCGGCGATATTCTGCGAGGACGCCCACATCTTGCGGGCCTCGTCCGACACGGTCTGGGCGTGCATCTCGAAACGGCGTGCCATGCCTCGCATCTGGTGCGGGTCGGTCATAAAACGTGTTGGCATTTCGTCTCCTAGTGGAATGGTTATCTGTTGATAACTGGTTAGCGCGTGCCCCAAGGCCGGCAGACATCAAGTGCATTGATGCGTCCGCTGCCTGTCATACGTCGGCCTTCGCGTGTCCGTTGGTCGGCACGTATATAACCGCCGGCTCGTATCCGGGGGGCGCGTGCCCGTTGGTCGGGAATCCGGCGGGCACCGGATATTTCGGGGTTGATGCGCCTACTGGCTCAGCAGCCCGGTATCCGGCGGCTGGTGAGCGCGCCACTACACTAAGGCGTGGCAGGTATTTGGCAGCAGCGCCCGCGATGGCCCCAGCGCCCGCCGCTACGGCGGCCCCCCGCCCTAGCCCGCCAAGCCCGGGGAACATGAATGGGAAACCTAATCCGGCGCCAACATCGGCGCCCGCAGCCGCAGGAGCCAGCATCCCCAGCGGAGCCGACCCCAGCATCCCCGCCGGAGCTGTCGCGGCCCAGCCCCAGTTCGCCGGCACCGACAACCCACCAACTGAGGCCGCCTCACCGAGACCCGCCATACCGCCCAAGTCTGCAAGACCACCGACGCCGCCCGCCGCACCCTCGGCAGCGGCCGCCCCTGCTGCCGCGTCCGCAGCCCCCGCGGCCGCACCGTCGGCTACGGGTGCGACGGCTGCGGGGTTCAATAGCATGCCCCCAGCACCCACAAAGGGACCCAGCGCGTCTGACGCCAGAAACATGCCCATAAACCCTGGGAGGTTGAGGTACGAGCTCAACAGACCAGTCCCGATTTGTCCAAAGGGGCTTGTCGTGGACCCCGCGGCGGAAGACCCACCCAGAAGCCCATTCAGGATTCCCGAAAGTCCCGATGTCGTTCCCGAAAGTCCCGATGTCGACGACGTCGACGAAAGGGGCGACGCGAGGCTCTGTAGCCCCGTGGTTAGCGAAGAGATCAGGTGTGACAGCGTTGACTGCACGCCCGCGCCAGTCGACGCGCCGGCGGTCTGGTTGCCCGCGGCCCCCTGCGCGGCCAACCCGGACAGGTTGGTGGTCTCGGGCGCCGCGACGAATGGCGTCACCTGCGCGGTGGTTGCCGCCGAACTCGCGGCATAACCGTACATCGCCGTGGCGTCCTGGGCCCACATTTCGAAGTATTGAGCCCAGTTGGCCGCGATCGCCGGCGTGTTCTGACCGAGAAAGTTCGTCGCGACCAGCATCATCAGCTGAGCCCGGTTCGCCGTGATCACCGGCGGCGGTACCGTCATCGCGAACGCCGCCTCATAGGCGGCCGCCGCCGCTTGGGCCGAAGTGGCCGCCTGCTGAGCCTGCCCGGCGGTCGCGCTCATCCACGCCACGTAGGGCGCGGCCGCGGCCGCCATCGCCGTTGACGACGGCCCCACCCACGGCCCGCTGGTGAGCTCCGAGATCGCCGACCCGTAAGAGGATGCCGCGGACTGCAATTCGGCGGACAACCCATCCCAGGCGGCTGCGGCGGCCATCATCGACCCCGAACCCGGACCAGCATACATCCGCCCGGAGTTGAACTCTGGTGGGAAAGCCCCAAAATCCATGCTGAAACCTCTCCCGGTCAGAGGGCCGCTGCGGCGTTGGCGACCTCGGTAGCCGCGTACGAACCGGCGCTGGTCGCGAGGGTGCTGACAAATAGTTCATTAATCGCCGTGGCTTGGGCGCTGACCGCCTGGTACAGGGCCCCGTGTGCGGCGAACTGCGCCGCCGTCAGCGCCGACACTTCGTCAGCAGCCGCGGGAACCACGCCGGTGGTCGGGGCTGCCGCCGCGCTATTCCCGGCGGCCACTGCAGAGCCGATGCTTTGCAGTTCTCCGGCCGCGGCCGCCAGCATCTCTGGCTGTGTGGTGACGAACGACATGTGCTCCTCCTAACGGAACCAGGCCGACCCAGAAAGGCCGGCCGCGGTTACCGCGGCGCCTGGGTTGCCTGGGTGCCACCGTTTGCATATACCGGCGATACACCTGAAAGGGAGAATACATACTTATCGTCAACCTGTAAACCAATTTTGTAGACCCATAGTCTTTACTGGCGGCGCAAGGCATGCATACACCCGGGATGACAGGGGAGAACAGACTGCGGACCCACCGAAGACTGCGACGGAGACAAGCTCCGCCCCCAGGCGGGCCAGTCTTGAGCACAACCGGCAGAGAGGCCTTCCGGGTGATCGAGTCGGACAAGCATCCAACGACACCGCGCCGACTCCGCCTGACCGCCGGTAATCAGCACAAACGAGTCAGCGAGAATTAGCCGGCTAATGCTGGGAAAACGCTGCCGCCGAATCATCTGCGACACTAGAAGTCGAGTTCTATGACCGATACCTGGCGCCCACCCGCACCGCCGCTAAGCTCGCCGTCGGCGACTGGATCGAGCGAACCTAGAGCCGGCGCAGGCATTCGGCCGTGGCATGCTCAGCCCAGCCATATACAAGAATAGGACCACTCAGACCACAAAACCGCCTAACCCTGTGTCCGCCAAACAAGGTCAAGGCCAGCGGATACTACCGTTCGTCCGTCCACAGCCGCTCCGTCAAATTCTCAAACGTGACCAACACAACCGGATCATCGCTACGCATCAGCGCCGACTTGCTCATCCTGGCCCGCACCGTCCAACCCTCACAATG
>Ga0182030_10003617_pt1 | contig 33035 bp, 37 predicted proteins | sample 812S3MmetaG_FD_121299 | JGI IMG/M metagenome (GOLD analysis project Ga0182030, IMG submission 121299) | Permafrost microbial communities from Stordalen Mire, Sweden - 812S3M metaG (Illumina Assembly) | ecosystem: Environmental > Terrestrial > Soil > Wetlands > Permafrost | place: Sweden... | reverse complement strand
GCCTGATCCTCCCGACGAGGAGGCCATAGAGACATGAGCGTCGCTCCAAAACCAGTCCCGAGAGGAGAACGACCCCAACTACAGACCGCTACTTGACAACCGGCCCTCCTTCATAGAGACGAGAAGCGAGCGCGTCGCCGGATGGTCGGCTGACGCCTCCTTTGCGGACGAGCGGCAGCGATGGCGCTGGCACCGCGGCTTTCGTCAGTCGGCGCGATTCAGCCGGTAGCGGCCCCGCCCGAGGCGCTGGAAGCCGGGCCGCGCTCCAGCGGGCGCCGGTCGAAAGGCAGCTGTGGCAGAGGTGAGGAGCTCGCAGTCGACGCCGCGCATCCGGGGCCGTGAGCAGTTATGAGTACTCCTCAACGGACCAGTGGAGACTCAGAGATGGCGTTCCGTTCGCGGTACCAGGCGACCGTCTCACGGACAGCGATGACGAGTGGGGTGCCGCCGGTACCGAACGTTGACTCGTACTTGGATGTATCGAGGATGAAAGGTTCCTCGAACTCGTAGGCCATCTCGGCCAGAGCTCGCATCATCGGGTTGACCAGGCCGAGGGCCCGAACTAGAAGGACGGGCAACGTGCGAACGGAGACTGGGTGTCCGACCTCCGCAGCGACGATCGCGAGGATCTCGCGGGTGCTGAGGGTCTCCGGGCCCGGCAGGTGCCAAGCGCCTCCGGCCGCCCGCGCGTCGGTGCCCAGAGTCGCCAGGCCGACCGCGATGTCGGGAACGTAGCTGTAGGTGTGCGGGAGGTCGGGGTCGCCGAGAAAGTCGGCGCGCTTGCCTTCCAGCGCGTTGGCGAAGACGCGCTCGCCGAGCGTCGATTCTGTTACGCCGGCGCCGAAGAAGTCAGACGCACGACCAATCGCGATTCGAACACGACCGGCATCTGACGCCGCCAGCAATTCCTCGGTCATCACCGCGCGCGCCCGGCCCTTGTCTGTCGTCGCAACAAGCGGGAGATCCTCGGTGATCGGCTTCCCGTCGATCGGGCCGTAGGCGTAGACATTCTCAAGGCTCACCAGCAATGCACTGTTCTGTTCCGCCGCGGCCAGCACCCCATGCTGCAGCGGCGGGAAACGCTCTGGCCACTTCGTGTAAGCGGCGTTCAGGCACTGGTAGATGACGGCCGCTCCCTTGGCTGCGGCCGTCGCAGCTCCTTGGTCAGAGGCATCGGCGGCGCGCCATTCGACCGCCCCGGAGAGCCCTGGTGGGCGGTGCCGCGATATCGCCCGAACGGCGAGACCCATCCCGGCCAAGCGAACGCTGAGCGCAGAGCCGACCTGACCGGTCCCGAACACCACATGGAGCGGGCCCTCACTCACGGCCTCGCCCCCGGGGTCATAGCACGGGCACTGCCGTTGTCGGTCTGCAATGCCCGGCTTCGCACCCCGGCGAGCTCGCGGAAGCCGGCGGCGGCCGTGCCGAGCAACAGTACGCCGGATGCGATGCCCGTGGTAGCGACAAGCGGCGTGCCTGACAGCGTGGCGATGAGGAGAAGCGGGCCCACGGTCAGCAGCCATCCCACAGGCCGATAGCGAAGGATGTGCACGCGGTGATCAAGGTAGAGGAGCAGCGGCCCGATCGTGATCGCGATTGACGGGAGGACCCAGTCGGAGTGCCCGGCGGCGGTCACGAGCACCGGCAGGGCGAACGCCGCCACGAGCTCGAGCACGGTTGCGATGGTGATGTCCCGCTCGATCCTCTTACCCTCGCTGCTCTTGGGCCGCGGCGCGGTTCCTGGCGTAAATCTGATCGCGTAGGACACGACTCCGATCACCGCCACGGCGGAGAAGGCGATCAAGAGAGCGGACACTCCGCCGCCGATTACAAGGCTCCCGCGCACGAGCCACAGGGCAGCAAAGGCAACCTGAATCAATCCGCCGACGCGCCGCACACGCCTCGACCATTGTTCGGTCGGGGTCAGCTTGCCGCCGTTTGGCGAGCCGAGGCTGAAATCTCGCGCCTTCCCACTCGCAGGCTCTATCGCTGGGGCACGCTTCGCTTCTAGCTCACCGACCGGCATGATGCTCCCTTCGGAGGAAGATGAGCCCGCATCAGCCTCCGATGCGGGCGAGTTCGACTGGCGCACGAACAGGTGATCGAAGGCACCAGGGTCACGCCAGCGCGCGATCCGCGGTCGCGGGGCCCGAGCTGTGGTGGACCTCGCTTCCCTCGAGCACGACCTTCAAAGCGGCGGTCCTCGACGCGTCGGCGAAGGTGTCATAGGCGCTCATGGTGTCCTCCAGGGCAAAGCGGTGTGTGGCGAACACGGTCGGATCTAGACGGCCCTCGGCCACGAGTTTCATCAGCCGCGGGATCGTGCTCGTGTCGACCAGCCCTGTCGTGATCGTGACGTCCCGCGTCCAGAGCTTCTCGAGATGCAGGGTCGCCGAGTGGCCATGTACGCCGATGTTCGCCACCCGGCCTCCCGGACGGATCAGCTCGCAGGCCAGCTCGAACGTGTCTGGCAAGCCGACCGCCTCGACCGCCACGTCAGCACCGAGCCCGTCCGTCAGCTCCATGATCGTCGCCAGAGCGTCCTCGCGGCCGTTGTTGATCGTTGTGTCGGCCCCGAACCTGACCGCGCTCTGCAGGCGGCTGTCGGCGAGGTCGATCGCGACGATTCGCCCCGGCGTGTAGAGCTGCGCGGTGAGCATCGCGGCGAGGCCGATCGGGCCCGCGCCGACGATCGCCACGACATCGCCGGGTGCGATCCTGGCGTTCAGGACGCCGACCTCGTAGGCGGTAGGAAGGATGTCGGCGAGGAACAGGACCTGCTCATCCGTGAGCCCCTCGGGAACCTTGAAGACGGAGTGGTCCGCAAACGGGACGCGTGCATATTCGGCCTGCAGGCCGTCGATGAGGTGACCAAATACCCAGCCGCCGCCGCCGAGGCACTGCCCGTAGCGGGCTTCCTTGCAGTAGCGACAACGCCCGCAGGCGCTGATGCATGAAAGGAGCACCCGATCGCCGACCGCCACCGTGCTGACACCGGCTCCGATCTCCTGGACGGTCCCGACGGCCTCGTGGCCGAGCACTGTGCCGGGTGGTGTCTCGGGCACGTCTCCCTTGAGGATGTGCAGATCCGACCCGCAGATCGTCGAGGTGTCGACCCGCACGACGATATCCGTCGGATCGACAATCTCGGGGTCGGGTACGTCATCCCAGCCACGCTGGCCTGGGCCGTGGTAAACGAGCGCCTTCATGCTGATCTCCGATCTCTGGTGGGTGTGGCTGATGTCGCACGGGGGGCCCGCAGGCCCGCCGCAGCCTCAGGCGGGCGTCCCGGCGAGCTCGGGGCTGGGCTCGTGCAAGTGCATCTCCTCATCGGCGGGCGTCAGCCGGGCGTGGCGGAAGCCGAGCAGGACGAACCCGAGCATCACCAGCGCGAGGACGAACGACGCGATCGAGCCGATCAGCATGATCGTCCCGATCTTCGAGAAGCCATAGGCCTCGAGCAGCAGCCCGCGCAGCGTCGTGCCCTGGAATGAGGTCGTCTCGAGCGCCGCGAGCTTGGTGTTCGTCGGTTCGGCCCGCGCGGCCGTGCTGATCTTCGAATAGATCCCCCCGTAGGGCATCTCCGAGAGATGGGTCGCGATGAAGTGGTCGGCGTAGGCCTCGGCCTGCGGGCCTGTGAGCAGTTGCTGCCCCGCATACTGCGACACCGACGGGATCATCGCCGGGGTGATCTCTGTGCCTCCCTTGGCGCTCGCGAAGGCAGCCTTGGGCGGGAAGAAGATCTGCTGCTGGGCGAGCTGGTCGTGAACGTTTTTGTGGGTGTAGCTCGAGCCCCACATCAGCAGTCCGCCTGAGATGAGAAGTACGGCGACCAAGACCAGGCCGACGGCGCTGGCAAGAACATCAAAAACGGTACGGCGCATGGGAACGGCTCCTATCGACGGGGGAGGGAGCGCGAGTCCGGTGCAAAGGTCTCGCGCCGGCGGCCGCTGAATGGAGCCGGTGATACTGGTGCCTGCCGGGGATTAGGGCAGGGACAACAAAGACTCTATGTCGACGTGCGGGGGGCGCATGGGTAGTTACCACCCTCATCCGCTGCCCCCGTTCGCGCGCTCGACCATGATCCGGAAGCCGCTCTGCATAAGATCATTCGCGCCGGCAAGAGCAAGCACGTCCGCAGTTGCGCCGCCTACCACTGGAGATGCGGTGCGCAGGCCGACGAGTAGCAGCGCACTCCAAGTGCCGCCGCACCTTGTGCAGGTCAACAGCTCGCCGACGGCGCGCTGCATACCCCGGCCCTTGGGTGCCAGCGGATGATGCTCTGCGTCTTCCCTTACAAACGGGTCGCGAAGCCAAGCTGACACTTTCTCCTTTGCCGAGGTGTCCGCCAGCGCGAATGTGGCAAGCGCGTGCTTTGGGAACTCCTCGCGTGGAATCGGAGACGCTCCACCCACGCGCCGACGGCTTGCCAGCGCAACCAAGCCGGCCAGGCCGCTCAGGAAGAGCGCGGCGACCATCGCGTAGTCCTCCGGAGAAGTGACTCCATCGCTAACCGTGACGGCTGGACCGGGAAGGCCCGATCTCACGAAGTGTCCTCGCGCGGTGCCATCCCGTTCTGCGCTGCTCGGGGAATCACGGGCACAGGTGCGGCGGCGGACGTCTCGCGTTTGAGGAACGCTCCCAGCTCTTGGATCGTGCTCATCAGCGGAGCGGGGAAGACGACCGTCGAATTCTTGTCGACGGCGATCTCGACGAGAGTCTGCAGGTTTCGCAGCTGCAACGCGAGGGGGTGCTCCATCATCACATCCGAGGCACGGGCCAACTCACCGGCCGCTAGTGCCTCTCCCTCGGCGGCGATGATCTTGGCTCGCTTCTCGCGCTCGGCTTCGGCCTGGCGGGCCATCGCGCGCTTCATCGAGTCGGGCAGCTGGATGTCCTTCAGCTCGACCGTTGTGACCTTGATCCCCCACTCCTCGGTCTGGACGTCGAGGATCTCACGGATGTTGGAGTTGATCTTGTCGGTCTCCGACAGCGTCTCGTCCAGCGTGTGGCGCCCGACGACCGCGCGCAGGGTGGTCTGCGCGATCTGGTTGATCGCGACTTCGACGTTCTCGATCGCGACAACCGATCGCACCGGATCGGCCACGCGGTAGTAGGCGACCGCGGAGACGTCGACGCTGACGTTGTCGCGGGTGATGATCCCTTGGGACTGGATCGGCATCGTGACGATGCGTAGCGAAACGCGGTGAACCTGGTTGATCAACGGCGCAAAGATGATCAGGCCCGGGCCGCGTGCGCCGTCTCGAACCTTGCCCAGGTGGAACATCACGGCTCGCTCGTACTGCTTCAGAACCCGGACCGAGAGCACAAGCAGAACGAGGCCAACTATCAACAGTCCCACGAGGACATAGATCGCGGTCATTTCCGGCGCCCGCTCGAGCTGCGAATAGCTGGCGTGGCCGAGCCGGGGGTTGGCGCGGCCACGCCCGCGTGCGGGAGAAGCAAATCCTCCGCGCCCTCCCAGACGGCGACTGTCCAGCCGTCCAAGTTCTGTGAGCCCTGGGTTGCCGACGCCTGACGGCCGACGACCAAATGCCGCTTGGAAGTTGCGATGAGGGGCTCCTGACGCTGACGAAAGAGCTGCTGACCATGGAGGTCAGCCGCTTGCGCCGGCCGGGTGTCGGAGCCGGAAATTCAACCCGCCGAGGATTGAGACGGGATTGTTCGTATCCTACCAGCACCGACTGGTCCGCCTGACCGGCTGGGCCTTGATGAGCTCTCGTGAGACTAAGCATCTACGCGTCCTGATCGCCAACGAGCGCAAGGATCGCCTGGCACTCGTTGCTCCCATCGTCGTAGGCCTCGGGCACGAGGTGATCGCGCGCGAGATCGACGTTGAGGATGTCGGCCCGGCGACTGCACGAGAGCGCCCCGATGTCGCGCTCGTCGGGCTTGGAGAGAGTTCGGAGCATGCGCTCGCGCTGATCGACAAGATCGTCCGCGAAGCCGCCTGCCCTGTGATCGTGCTGCTCCACGCCCGCGACCCCGACTTCATCAGCGAGGCATCAAAGCGAGGCGTCTTCGCCCACATCAGCGACGCCGACGTCGAGGACTGGCAAAGCGCGATCGAAATCGTTCTGCGGCGCTTCGCCGAGTACCAGGACCTTCAGGGCGCGTTCGGGCGCCGCGCACTGATCGAGCGAGCAAAGGGCATCCTCATGGAGCGTCACGGCATCGACGACACAAGCGCCTTCGAGATGCTCAGAGAACAGTCCCGCGTTGACAACCGAAAGCTCATCGACCTCGCCACCGCAGTCGTCGATGGCCATCGACTCCTGCCGAGGGACCCCCAAGCACCAACTCATACCCCGCCGTCCTAAGTCTGGCTCACCCCGGCCGGGCCCGACGTGAACGTGACCATCTTGCGTCTGAGAGGTTGGAGTCGAACCCGTCTGTGTCCCACAAATGGGCCTCATACCGACCCTGCGAGCCACCGCTCGGATCTGCCTACGAAGCGCTGCGTGCGATCGCCGCCAGGCGATCGTCGTAAGTCAACAGCTCACCGTCCAACTCGGCCGCGCACGCGAGGACCATCGCGTCAGGCAGACGTAACCGCACGTGCTGCGAGCGAAGCTCGGCCGCACGCTCGGCCATGATCTCGGTGAGCGGCGCCACGTTGATGCCCATACCGGATACCGCGCCGCGTGCCTCAACGGTCCGTCCTGCGCGAGCGAAAGCAACCAGAGCCTCGCTGTAAGCCGTTGCCGGCGCCACAAGCCGGCGTTGCGAGACGTCGGCCGCCTCAGTGTCTTGCACTGCGCGAGCGTGGTGCGCGTCGGCGGAATCGAGCAGTCCGATCAGAACGCTCGCATCGAGAATCAGCGCTCCCACTCGCCGCGCAGCCTCTCGAGTTCGCCGTCTCGGTATATCCCCTGGGCGATTCCAGCATGCCGCCGAACGCGCGAACCGCGTACCGCGACGATCACCTCGCCCTCGCCGACTGGTCTGACGGTGACCTCGTCGCCCGGCCGAAGGCCGGCTGCACGCATGACAGCGACGGGCAGCGTGACTTGGTTCTTCGTAGACACGCGAGGCATAACCTTTACTTTAGCACCGGAATTGGTAAAGGTCGCTCCCACGAGCGATCAGTTCCTGCCTGGGTTCATCGACTCAGATGAGCAGTGAAGCTACCGGATAACGCGCGACCGCCTCGTCTGCGGTGACTAGCGTCATCCCTTCCAGCTGAGCCTGCGGTACGAGCATCCGGTCGAACGGATCGCTATGAAACGGCGGGAGCGTCGCGACACTCGTCCACCACGCCGAAATCCTCTCGCTCAAGGGCGACAGCTACCGCCTACAAGGCAAGGACCTCGGACGCCCACCCGCCCACACCTAACGCCGCCCCGGCCGACTACACGCCCGGTTCGTCAGGACACCCACACATCCAAGGGGGTCCCTTTTTCAACCGGCGAAAGGGGGTGCATTTTCAACCGGCCTTGACACCCGCTGAACAGTTCGACGAAGCCCCCGTAATCCCAGCTCTGCCATGTTTGTCCGTAGCTCTCAACGAACGCGGTTGCCATCTCCCGACTGACGGTCATGCTTCCCCACTCCTCAAGTGCATTGACAGATCTCGGCTCCTAACGCACAGGCGCTAGTCGAGATCGAACGCGGCCCGGATCGCAGCGTGGAGCACGAGCTCCTGGTCATCGAGCAGAACGCCGATTTGAGCACCGATTGCCTGCTTGGGGACCGTCGTGATGTTGTCGCAGCTCACCACCGAGGGACCATCGAGCCCATTGGCTGCACCTACCGGGACCTCAGACGACAGTCCCCGGATCATCGTGGTGATCGGGGCGACCGTGAGCGCTGAGAGATGAGGGCGGACGAGCTCACGGGTAAGGATCAGAACGGGCCTCGACTTGTCCAGCGAGGCAACGTGAATCGGCCGCATCAGTCGAGCTTGCGTTTCAGGCCGGCGACATGCTCGGCAAGACCCGCGAGGTCGGGGTCCGGCGGAGATGCGCCAAGAATCGCGGCGTCGCGCGCGGCGACGGCGCGTCGCCTGTCGCGCTCGAGAGCACGGGCAACCACTGCAGCCCGGCTGCGTCCCGCTCCAGAGCCAACCTGCTGATCGATGAAGTCGACGAGCTCCTCCGGAAGGCGCACCGCGATCTGCTTGCTCATCCCATTATGGTAGCAAAACGGTACCGGAGCGTGGACCCGCCGCCAGCCAGATACCGCGTGGTTTTACTCCTGTCCTCTTAGGTGCATTCGCAGCGCCGTGCCAATCGGCCGGTGCGCCGCCGTTATGCCGCGCTCGGGACGGAACTCTCGCCCGCGGGATGCTCGGCCGCATCCTCGCTGCTTCGACCGCGTCCCCCGAGCCTCGGATTGTCCCGACGGTAGCGCTGAGCCCAGAACTAGAGCGCCGAAGGCGGCCATGGAGCCAGCCCATACCTTGGAGTCGTGCCGCGCACCGGGCGACTACTCGGTCGCCCGGTGAGGGTGCAGCCAGCTGTCGAGCCAAGCGAACGAGCGGGCGTGGTACAGCGCTCGGGCAGCTTGCTCACAGTGATCGTCAGCGCCCTCAACGGCGGTGAAGTGGACGTAGGTCTTCTCGCAGGCCAGTGCAGCGACCAGTTGCGGCGCCGAGGCGCTGATCTCGTCGCCCTCGGCGCTGCACACCCAGGTCGGGCATCTGATCAGCAGGGCCCGGTCTTCCAGGGTGAATTCGCGCAGTGCATCGATGTAGCTCAGCGGATCGTCAACGCCGTGGACGAGCATGCCCCGTCGCAGCGCCCAGCCCGCCGCCGGCTTCGCAGCCAGACGCTCGAGGACCCGAGCCAAGACGATGCGCACGCGGCGGCGATCGATAACGCTCGAATTGGCGAGTGGCCCGGGCAACCTGTCGAGGAATGCCGCGTACAGGTCGTAGGCGCCGCAGTCGGCCACGCAGGCGGCCAGGCGGTGCTCGCCGCTGGCTGCACGGGGAGCGAGGTGGGCTCCAAGGCTGAGACCGATCAGGGCGATTCGCTCGCCGTCAACATCGTCGCGACTCAGGGCATGGTCGACGACCGGCGTGATGACATTCTCCCAGTCGGCGCGGATCGGCTGCCGCTCCTCGGTCAACACGCGCCCCTGGCCAGGACCGTCGAACGCGAGCACGTTGTAGCCCCGAGCGAGCGCGGCCGCTCCGTTGGCGAAATACAGCTCCTCAGCGGTCCCGTCATAGCCGCCGGTCAGAATCACCGTCGCCCGTCGGCTGTTATCGGCAGAGGAGCGGAAGAAGTAGCCGGGCAGAGTGATCGCTCCGAACGGGATCTCGATTCTCTCGACAGGGAACTCCATGAACGCGGTCGCGTTGGCGAACGTGTCCGCTTGGGCGCGGTAGGCAGACACCAGCCGCTCGTCCAGTGGCGCGCCAAGCAGCATCACGCCGGCCGTGCGGTGATACGTGCACGCGCGCAAGTACGCCAGCCGAGCCGACGTCCGGTTGCCCGCCGCGGCCTCGTGCTCAGCAAGCCGCGCAACTCCGGCCGCCGTCGCAGTCCACTGCTCAAACCAGCTGTCCAGGTCGCGCTCGTTGATCCGGCGAGCCGTCGCAAGGCACTCCCCGAGGTCAGCGCCACCGTATCCGGCCGCACCGACGGCCCGCACCAGCTGGGCATCAAGAAGCTCATCCTTCAAGAGCAGACGAGTCACCGCCGGACACTGTAAGTGTCCCGGCCACCCCGGGGCCGCCGAGGTCCGATGCAGACGATCGCCCAGACGCGCCAGATCCGCGTAACCGACGACTGGGGCGAGCCAACCACGGCGCCCGAGTGGCGACGGACGCTCACCGACCAGCTCGCAAATCGGCAGGTGCGCCAAAGCTATTTCGGGCTTGGGACGGAATGCCTCGCGCGCGCGAAACTGGGGCGTTCTAGGCTTCCGACGCTGTCCGACGGCGCCATTCCAACCCTGCGATCTGCCGCTCGGATCTGCCTATGGAGCGCTGCGTGCGATCGCCGCCAGGTGTTCGTCGTAAGTCAACAGCTCGCCTTCCAACTCGGCGGCGCACGCGAGCACCATCGCGTCGGGTAGACGCAACCGCACGTGCTGCGCGCGAAGCTCGGCCGCACGCTCGGCCATGACCTCGGTGAGCGGCTCCACGTTGATGCCCATTCCGGATATTGCGCCGCGTGCCTCAGCGGTTCGTCCCTCGCGAGCGAAAGCAACGAGCGCCTCGCTGTAAGCCGTTGCTGGGGCCACGAGCCGGCGTCGCGAGTTGTCGGCGGCCTCGGTGTCTGTCACGGCGCGCGTGTGGTGCGCATCCGCGGAGTCGAGCAGCCCGATCAGGACGCTCGCATCGAGAATCAGCGCTCCCACTCGGCGCGCAGCCTCTCGAGTTCGCCCTCTCGGTAGATCCCCTCCGCGATTCCAGCGTGTCGTCGGACGCGCGAACCGCGAGCCGCGACGATGACCTCACCCTCGCCGACGGGCCTCACGGTGACCTCATCGCCTGGCCGAAGGCCAGCCGCGCGCATGACATCGACCGGCAGCGTCACCTGATTCTTGGTCGATACGCGGGGCATGTCCTTTACTTTAGCACCCGGATTAGTAAAGGTTCCAGATCCGGCCACCTCTTCCCCGCGCGCAGAATCGGTCCGATTTCCGGGCCACCGCCGAGGTCCACGACCTCATCAGCGGCGCCTTCCCAGTCCTCGCAGGCAGTCATCCAGTCCTCGAGGAGGCTGCGGATCTTTGCCCGCCCCCGAACCCGGTGGACCCGTTCGGCATTCGCAGCGGGATCAGAGCGAGTGTGGCCCGAAGCGCTCGATTGCGACGAACACGGCCAGCGCGAAGATCACGATGTTCAGGGGCACGTGTGAGTATTCGCCGCGTCGTATGAGCGTGGCCGCCGCGACGACCATCGTCAGCGCCAGGCCGCATGCCGCGATCGGGGTGAGGATCGGTGCTACGCCCGCCGCCGCGGGCACCACCACACCGATGGCACCGAGCACCTCGACCGCGCCGATGGCCTTGACCTGCCCGTCCGTGAAGTCGCTCACGTATGGGGTCTTCTCCTGCAGCTCCTCACGGGACTGGGTCAGCTTCATGAGTCCGGCCGCGAGGAATACGGCTGCGAGGACACCCTGCGCTATCCAGATGGCTGTGTTCATGTGTACCGCTCCATGGCAGGCGTCGACGGTGGCTTGTGAAGTGACCTGACGCGAGCGCCTACTGCGCTCGCACCGGATTTGTGAGCACGCCCAGCCGGTCGATTTCGACTTCGACCGTGTCGCCGTCGCGCAGGAAGACGCCCTGAGGGCCTCCCACGCCGGCGGGAGTTCCGGTGGCGATGATGTCGCCGGGGACCAGGGTGATCGTCCGTGACAGCCAGGCGATTGCACTGGCGACGGAGAAGATGAGGTTCGACGTGTTGCCCTCCTGCACCACATTTCCGTTGATCCGCGTGCGCAGAGCGAGCGAGCCGAGGTCGCCCGCCTCGTCGAGTGTCACCAGGGCCGGGCCACAGGGCGCGAACGTGTCGACTGCCTTGCCGCTCGTCCAGAGCGTGTTCTGCAGCTGCAGGTCGCGGGCGCTCACGTCGTTGAAAGCCATCGCACCGGCGACGTGGGAGAGCGCATCTGCCTCCTTGACTCTGTTCGCTGTACCTCCGATGACCACGGCGAGCTCGGCCTCGTAGTCGACATAGTCGGGGTGTGCTTGCGGCAGGATGATGGATTGGCCGCTGCCAATCAGGGAGTTGGCGAACTTGGCGAACCACAGCGGCGCCGACGGAATCTCCTGGCCGGACTCTTCGGCATGGTCGCGGTAGTTCAGGCCCAGACAGATGATCTTCTCCGGGTCCGGGACCGGAGCGAGCAGCCGGACCTCTGAGAGCGCGACGCGCTCCGGAGTACTCTCCGCGCGCTCGCCGAGGTCGGCGAGCGCGTTAGTGTCGAGAGCTTCGAGCAGGCCCTTCACGGAGCTCGCGGGCGCGTCAAGCGCCGAGACCGGAACCAGATCCTCGCCCACCAGGATTCCGGCCTCGGGGCCGCTGCCGTCGTCGAACGTGACGAGGCGCACCGGTCAGTCCGCGTAGGGGATGTCGACGGGGGCCTCGCCGGGCGAGAACTCTTTCGCCTTCGCGCGCCTGTGGATCTCCGCGAACGTCGCGCCCTCGCCGGCCGCCTTGGCGACCCGCTCTGGGTCCACGAAGGTGCCCATCGGGTTCGAGTGGAACTCCTCGCTCTCACGCATCCACGCGCTCGACTTCGCCCAGTCGCCAAACGCGTCGCACTGGAGCTCGACGTAGTTGCCGTCGGGGTCCTTGTAGTAGTAGGAGAACGTCATCCCGTGGTCCAGGCAGATGTCGGGTGTGATTCCCGCCTCACGCAGACGCAGGTAGCTGGCGTTCAATTCGTCGAAGCTGTCGTACTCGAAGGCGCTGTGGTGCATTCCCGTCCTGGTGTCCTTCTCCGGGTCGTCGACGAAGACCGGGAACGCGAGCAGCGCGATCCTGTGATTGGCCTCGTCGTTGGACAGCCACGCCCCGTCAGGAGCCTGGAAGAGCACCTCGGCTCCGACGACCGTGCGGTACCAGTCGATCATCTCCCGCAGTCGCGTCGTCTTCAGGTTGAGGTGGTGGAACTTGGGATGGATCACTTCAGTGGCGCTCATGTGCTTGCCTCCAGGGCTCGCGTCGGGGTCAGTTTGCCGTTGCGGCGGTCGGCACGCCGATCGGACGCGCCAGGATCTGTGAGAGGGCACTGGCGAGCTCGCCCGCCGGATCCTCGGACGCCGCCGCGTTGCGCCAGGCCACGAAGCGGTCCGGGCGCAGGAGGATCGCCCCGTCCGGACCAATCTGGCGCCGCCTGAGCCAGGTGCACCGTGGATCGAAGAGATCGCCGTCGGTGTGCCCGATGCGGACCGTGTCGAGCGGCAAACCGTGCTCGGCGGCTAGTGCCCCTGCCGCTCGGCACCAGGCATCGCCCTGCTCGCCCGCGATCAGCAGGAAGCGACCTGGGCGGACGAGATCCTTGATCGGATGCCGGACGCCGTCCCGATCGTCTATCCAGGCGTGCGGCAGTGGCGAACCGGGACGCGTGGAGGGCTCATAGACCCGGATCTCCTCGATCGGCTCCGGCGGGACGCTGCCATCATCGACGATCGCAGCCGAATCGTAGGTGTAGCCGTACTCCACATTGTGCTCGCCGAACTCCATCGATTGAGCGCGCATCATCCGCACCAACTCGGCTGCGTGCTCGGCGTCCTCGGCCCGACCGCTCCACAGCCGCTTCAGAGCCGCCCAGTTCTGCTCAGCTGTGTTTTCGGGCGCAACGCCTGTGGCCGCTGAGAATGTCAGGTGGTTGACCGCGTTCTCAAGCGAGCGCTGGGCGTTGCGCGAGACTGAGGAGCGCCTCTCCGGCTCGTAGCTGTCGAGCAGTGCCGGCGAGGCGTGAGCGGACAGGACCGCCGCGAGCTTCCAGCAGAGGTTGTGGGCGTCCTGGATCGCGCTCGTCAGCCCGAGCCCGCCGGTCGGCGGGTGCCGGTGGGCAGCGTCGCCGACGAGGAACACCCGCCCGGAGCGGAACGCCGCGGCGATCACCGCTTCGACCGTCCAGCGCGTGATGCGGTGGATCTCCATCTCCACATCCGGCAGTCCGAGCGCGTTTCGCACGTCCGCCTCGACCTGCTCGTCGGACTCCGCGCGCGGATCCCCGACCGGGTAGGTCAGGTGGATCACCCACTCCTCGGAGTCCGGGCCCCAGCGCTCAGGTCCCATCGGCACCATCACCACGCCCGTCCCCGCCTGCGGCGAGACAATCCAGCGGATCAGGACATCCGGGTCTCCCGCCCACCTCGAGAAGTCCGCGGTCGCGTGAATCGTGGCGGTGTTGGTGAGCTTCCCCAGACCCTCATACGAGATTCCGAGCAGGCCCGGGATCGTGCGTCCACCGTCGGCGCCGATGAGGTACCTGCTGCGCACGCTGTACTCGCGGCCGGAGTCCCGCTCGCGCACCAGCGCCGTCACGCCCTCGTCGTCCTGCTCCAGGTCGAGCAGCTCGTGGCCGAACCGGATCGTCCCGGGCGAGAGCTCCTCTGCCCGTGCCTTCATCAGCGGCTCGAGGCGGATCTGCGGCAGGTTCTGCTGCCTGCACGCGCTCGCCGCCGACCAGTTCTCGTCAGCGCCGCCCGCGCCCCAGCACTCAAGGCGCGTCAGCCGCCGGCCGTACTCCTCCTCGGGCCCTGCGAAGCCGGCGTAGAAGGCGGTCGCCGACATGTTCGCGGCGGGCGTTCCGCGCCGTTCGATCTCCGCGGCGGCGCCGACGTCCTGCAGGATCTCCATCGTGCGCTGGTTGAGCACGTGCGCCTTCGGCAGATCAGAGGTTGTCGGCAGCGCGCTGATGAGCAGCGTCTGGACGCCCAGGCCGGCCAGAAGCATCGACGCGGTAAGCCCCGCACCGCCTCCTCCGACGATGAGGACAGCAATCTTCTCGTCCACTTCGGCGGACGCCGTTTGAGATGAGCCGTGAGTTGTCATGGCGCCGAACCTAACCTGAACTGAACAAAAAGTCAAGACTGAGTGTATCCTCAATAAATGCTTCGGGTGCATACTGCCGCAATGGCGAAGGGCAAAGCCGACACGAGATCCCGGCCGGGCCGCAACGAGCGGCGAAAGGCACGTACTCGCAGCGCCCTGCTCGCGTCCGGGCAGCACCTGTTCGGGGAACAGGGTTTCGACGCGACGACGATCGCCGAGATCGCCGACGAGGCGGATGTCGCGATCGGCTCGTTCTACAACTACTTCGCCACGAAGGACGAGCTTCTGGCGGCTCTGCTGCAGGAGACGCTCGCCGAACAGCTGGGCCACATGCAGGCCCGGCGCGCCGGGATAGACGATCCGGCCGAGGCGATCAGCGTCGCTCACAGGCACTTCGTGCGCCTTGCCCGGGAAGAGCCGGACTGGGCACGGCTCCTGGTGCGCCTGGACATACCGCATCGCCTGACGAACGACGTCCTCGGCCGGCATGCGATGCGCGACCTACGAGCCGGCATAAACGCCGGCCGCTTCCACGTGCCCAACCAAAGACTCGCGCTGCTGGCCAGCGGCGGCGCCCTCACCGCGGTAATGCACGCCGTCCTGCTGGGCGAACTAGGCAAGAACGCCGATTGCGAGCACGCCGAGGGCGTCCTGCGCAGCTTCGGTCTCAATCCCGCCGAGGCCGCCGAGATAGCCCGCAGGCCGATGCCGACCCGCGTCGAGCCACCCAACGAGAAGCGGAGCACATGACCGAACGTCAGCAGCCGTACCGCATCGACGTGCACGCCCACTACCTGGCGCCCCCATACAAGGCGGCGCTGCGGGACGCCGAGATGTGGCTGATCGGCGGCATACCGGTTCCCGACTGGACACCAGAGCTCGCGGTGGAGTTCATGGACGCGCACGGGATCGCCGCGCAGATGCTGTCCGTCTCCGATCCCGGCGTGGAGTTCGTTGACGGAGAGCGCGCACCGGCACTGGCGAGAGCGTGCAACGACTACGCAGCAACGGTTGTGCGAGAGGCTCCGGACCGGTTCGGGGCGTTTGCTGTGCTCTCGATGCGCGACGTCGAAGACGCGCGCAGGGAGGCCGTCCGGGCACTCGACGAGCTGCGCCTGGACGGCGTCGGCCTGCTCTCCAGCTATGAGGGCCGCTACCCGGGCGACCCGGCCTTCGAGCCGCTCCTGTCAGAGTTCGACGAGCGGGGCGCGTGGGTGATGGTCCATCCGGCCTCGATATCGGCCGAGCTCACCCCCGACCTGTCCGTGCCCGGCTTCATCGCCGAGTACCCGTTCGACACGACGAGAGCGTTCATCTCCCTGCTCGTAAACGGCGTCTTCGTGCGCCATCCCCGCATACGCTGGCAGTTCGCCCACGGTGGCGGCGCGCTGCCGATGCTGAGGGCGAGGCTCAACGCCGCGTCTGCGGCGGCACGCGAGCTCGGCCCGTTCCTCGGGTTGCCAGAGGCGGCAGGCGTGCTGGCCGCCGACAGCGCCGCGGAAGCGCTGTCGAACTCCTTCTACGACACGGCTCTGGTCGCCGACCCACCGGCGCTGCGGGCCGTCGACGGCGTCGCCGCCGATGGGCACGTGCTGTTTGGCAGCGACTGGCCGTTCGCCGCGCGCATGTACGCGCCCGACGGCGACCCCCAACCCGCGCTCGGTGAGGTGTTCTCGCCAGGTGAGCTGCGGACCGTCGAGCGCGAAGGCGCGGTGGAACAGTTCGAGCGCCTCGCCGACCGCCCGGTGTCAGAGCGCTGACAAGATGGCCGGGCAACAGGGCGCCCCCGCGGAGATACCCGACCTGCACGGTCCAGGACAGCTCGAGCACCTGGCGTCGGTGATCGCTCCGCTGCGACGGATCGCCCAGCCGAGGCTCTATGGCCTGGAGCACATCCCCTCCGACGGGTCGCTGCTCGCGGGCAACCACACTCTGTATGCCTTCCTGGACCTGCCGTTCATGCTCACGGAGATATGGAGACGGCGCGGACTCGCCGTGCGCTCGCTCGGAGAGAACGCGCACTACCGGATCCCGCTCTGGCGCGAGGTGCTCACGTCCTGCGGAATGGTGCGAGGCACCCGCGAGAACGTCCGGGCGCTGATGGGCGAGCACGCGACGGTGCTGGTCTTTCCCGGTGGCGCGCGCGAGGTCAACAAGCGGCGCGGCGAGAAGTACCAGCTCATGTGGAACGAGCGACTCGGCTTCGCGCGCCTTGCGATCGAGCACGGCTATCCGATCGTGCCCTTCGCCGCCGTCGGCGCGGAGGAGATGCTCGACATCGTCATCGACGAGAACAACCCTGCCTACGCCCACATCACGGAGCTCGTCAGGAGGCTGACCGGCTGGCCGATGCAGCCACTGGTGCACGGAATTGGACCGACGATGCTGCCCCACCCTGAGCGCCTTTACTTCTGGTTTGGCGAGCCGGTCAAGACGAGTCACTTGGAGGGACGCGACCAGGATGATCGTGCGGCGCACGCGATCCGCGACGAGGTGAAGATCGCAGTCGAGGAGGGGATCGCATTCCTGCTCGCCGAGCGCGAGAACGACCCCCGCCGAGGACTCCGCAGCCGGCTGCTCAGCAGCTATCCGCGCAACGATCGCTAGCCCGCGACGAGGGAGTCGCCGCAGCTTCAACCGACGGCGCGCGCCGCTGAAGCCGGAGCGGCGCGCGCGATGCATCTGCCTACGCCTCCGTGTCGCGCAACGTTCTTACAACGATCCTGCTGCAAAGGGGTGCTCTGCCCGATCTGCTTCAACACCCGCAGACTCGACCCCGAGCAGCTGACGCCTGACACGCGCCTTGCCGGCGCGACACCGCTCTGGGAGTGGATCGGCGACGAGCCAGCAACGGTGTTCAGCAGCAAGTGCATCCGCAGCTCCCGCAAATCGGCAGGTGCGCGAGCGCTGCGTCACGATTGAGACGGCAGCTCTTGCGCGAACGTCCCCCGCTCAGACACCCGTGCGGAATGGTCGCCGGCAACCGCAGCGGCATCGGTACCTGAGTGTGCGTTGAGGTTTGCGCCATAGGCGCGCAGGAGTCGCCCGTGGGTGAGCCACCCGATGACTTCGTGATCGTCAGTGCCCAGCACGGGCAGGCCTTCGTCGTCGGTGTTGGCAAGCGCTCGGGCGGCTTCCTCGAGGGTTTGGCTTGCGTGCAGTCTGTGAGCTGCGTGCAGGATTGAGCTCGCCGTGAGTTCGCTGGTCTCCGCGGTGAGCGACTGCTCGAGGTCGGCTGCATCGATCACACCCAGCAGCGCTCCGTCGGCGCCCAGCACGGGGAGAGTGTTTGCCCGCTCGGCGGAGAAGCGCGCAACGATGTCGCGCAGCGGTTGCCCAGGGGCGAGCGGCTGCGGGAGATCTCCCATCGCCTGGGCGACGGTGGTGCTGGCCATCGGGCTCGACGGCGGCGGTGCGTCGATATCGATGCCCCGCCGGCGCAGCTTCAACGTGTAGATGGTGTCGGGTGTCACGGCGCCGCTGAGTGCGGTGGCGAGGACGATCGCGAACATCAGCGGCAGAATGATCCGGTAGTCGCCGGTCAGCTCGAAGATGATCAGGACTGCCGTGATCGGTGCGCGCGAGGTGGCAGCGAACACGGCGCCCATCCCGACGAGCCCGTAGGCGCCTGCGGAGATCGCCAGCTCCGGGAACATGTGGTGTGCGACGGCGCCGTAGGCGCTTCCCAGCATTGCCCCCATGAATAGTGAGGGAGCGAAAACCCCTCCTGAGCCGCCGATCCACATCGTCAGGCTCGTAGCCAGGATCTTCGCCGCCAGCAGACCGAGGAGCACGAGGATCACGTACTGCCCTGAGACGGCTTTCTGGAGCACCGGGTAGCCGACGCCGTACATCTCGGGCACAGCGAGCAGCAGCAGGCCGAGGAGCACGCCGCCAGCGGCGGGGCGCAGCCATGCCGGCCGCTGCCCCCAGAGCCTGTCGGCTATGTCCTCGCCGGAGTACAGGACCCGTACGAACCCCAGTCCGACGGCGGTGGCAAGAACTCCTAGTCCTGCGTAAAGCAAGAGCTCGACAGGAGAGCTGAACGTGAACGACGGCAGGGACAGGAAGGGGTGGTTGCCGAACGCCGCGCGCCCGATCGCGTCAGCTGTTATCGAGCTGAGGACCACGAGCCCGAACGAGCGGGTCTCGAAGTTACGCAGGATCAGCTCCAGCGCGAAGAACACACCCGCGATCGGAGCGTTGAACGTTGCCGCGATCCCGCCGGCTGCGCCGCAGGCGACGAGCAGGCGCAGCTGGGACTCGGGCAGGCGAAAGAGCTGGCCGGTCACCGAGCCGAGGGCCGAGCCGATCTGGACGATCGGTCCCTCCCGTCCGACCGAGCCTCCGGAGCCTATGCACAGTGCCGAAGCGAGTGACTTGACGATGGGCACCTGTGGGCGCATGCGTCCGCCCTGGCGGTTGACCGCGTACATCACCTCAGGAACGCCATGCCCGCGGGCCTCTGGCGCGAAGTGCGATACCAGCGGACCGTAGATGAGCCCGCCGATCACCGGGACAGCGAGCACGAACCAGATCCCAACCCCAGATATCAACGGGTTGCTCGCATGTCCCGCGGCACTGAAATCGTTGTGGCCTGTGAACAGGTAGGTGACGCCGAGGATCATGTATCGGAAGGCGACCGCGCCCAAGCCCGCGCCGACGCCCACCAGCAGCGCCAGGACCATCAGCCCGCGCTGTCCTCCCGCAACCGCGCGCGCCAGCCGCTCACGCCAAAGCCGCAGCGCGCGAAACGCTACGCGGGCATGCTCGTCGGGCGCCGCATCGCGCTTCGATCCGGGCGTCAGGGTGCCTGGCACGGCGTCCTGGCCGCCAGCCGCTGACGCTCCGGGAGAGGGCTTACCCGCAGCAGCCACGCCGCTAGGTCGCCTCGATCCCGGCGAGCATCACGTCGATCGCCCTGCGGATGTTGCGCCACTGGAAAGCTCCAGGGTCAAGCGCCCGATGCAGCATTAGACCATCAGTGAGCGCAAGCAGAATCGATGCGAGGGCGTTCGCGGGTATCTCACGCAGCTCGCCCGAGGCAACCGCCTCCTCGATCCACGAGCGCACAAGCACTCGCCGCCTTTGCATCGACCCCGCCAAATGCTCCCGCACCGCCTCCTCGGTGAGCAGATCGGCCCACAGGTCAGCGCGAACCTGCACCCGTGCCGCATCCTCACCGCGCGCGAGCATCGCCTGCGCAAGAAGTCTCACCCGCTGGACCCCTGAAGGGCTCGCGTCGGTGATCCGCTCAAGCTCGCTGTCAAGTGCCGCAGCGTCGTCCTGCAGCAGTGCAAGCAACAGATCGCGCTTGTGCCCGAAGTAGCCGTAGAAGGCGCCCTTGCTGACCCCCGCCTCAGCGCACACGTCGTCGACCGTCAGATCGCGAAAGCCCCTCAAAGCAGCACATCGCCACGCCCCATCGATCAGGAGCTGGCGACGCTCGACACGGGTCTCGGGACGAAGCTTCGGCACGCGTGACCTCCGCGTTAGCTGCAACACATAAACCGACTCGTCGGTTTGTATGGACTCTAGTACATCCCGCCGCCCTGTCCAGGCATCACTCTTGTTGGCGTGGGCCGACCTGCCGCGGAATCTGGCCGCAGCCACCAGCGTCGTCCGCGTGGCTCCGCGTTCCGGACGTGTCGGATGAGCTGGACACCGGGTGCGCGAGGCATAGCTCGCCAGGGAACTGTGCGACCAGCTCAGCGGAGGGGGAAACCGCCACTGCGAGCCCTCGCCTTAGGACCTGGACGACGCGCGGGTCTTCGACTGGCTCGAGACCTACCTCGGGTAGCCTGCGGTGAAAGCGAGCAACGAGCTGGCGAACCGAGGAGGCTACGTGACGAAGTACACCGACGAGACGTCGAATTTCGGAGCTCGCGGCCCGTTCTTTGGGGTCATTCGCAAAGGGCTGGCCGGTCTGGTGGACGGAGAGGACTATTTCGACCTCCTCGCCGAGGATGTGATCTTCGAGTACGTCATCTCCGTGCCCGGCTACCCCAAGCGCGTCGATGGGCGTCAGGGAATCATCGATCTGTACAGCAACTACGACGACTACATGACGGTCGACACCGCTGACAATCTCCGCGTCTACCGGGACCCTGACGCCTCGGTCGTAGTCCTCGAGTACGAAGTACACGGAGAATCGGTGCCGACAGGCAGGCCGTACAACAACCGCTTCGTCTCCATAGTCACCGTCAAGGACCACAAGGTGACCCACTGGCGAGACTACCTCGATCCGGTCGCCGTCTTCGACGCCGCGGGCTGGCCCAGCATCCCCACCTGACAGATCCGAATCAAGCCGCCCGGGGCGCAGTCGGCGCTCGAATGCGTGGCCGGAAGACACCGAGAACGCCCGCGAATGCTGACGGTTGTTTGAGGGGCTGGCCAGGTCACCCGACGGCACACAGGCTTCAGGCGCCAAGCTTTCGCGCACGCTCTTGGCCTCGGCGCGCCGGCAAGCCGGCGGTCTTGCGCTCGCGTGGCCCGCGTGCCTCGCTTAAGCCCTCAGCGCCGCGCGCCGAAAGAAACGTGTGCGCACAGTCGTCGGAAATCAAAGGAGCGCCTTCAGATCAGCTCAGCCGGCGCCGGCATCCCGGCCCGGGCCTGCGCCTGTCTGCCTGGTGCGCCAGCCGGTCTTCAACGCCGATGAGGATCTGGTCGGCCATCGCCTCCTCTCGAGCACGGACGGATCGGGCTCACCTGGCGGATATCTGGCCGCGATGCCGCAGAGCGGCGACGCCGAGCTGGTGCTGGCCGAGGAACTCCATGCAATCGTTCCTCGACGCCTGGTCTTCCTGAGTGTCTCGCGCGCCGAGCTCCTCGAGCGGCGCGCGCTCTCACTTCCGCCCGATCGCGTCGTCCTCTTTCTCCGGGTCTCTGAGCCCGTCGACGGCGACGTGCGGGACGCCATCGACCGTCACGCCATGCGAGGCTTCCGGCTGGCGCTGGATGCTGTCGACCTCGGCGCCGCGGACGGGCCTCTGCTCGACCGGGTCCAGACGGTGATTGTCGAGGTCGGGGCTCACCCCGCCGACCGGCTCGCGGAGCTCGTCGCTTCTGTGCGTCAGCGCGTGGGTCGGCGGGAACTGGTGGCGGCCGGAGTGGACAGCCGCAGGTCCTTCCAGATCTGCTGGCGGCTGGGTTTCGACATGTTCGAGGGCCAGTTCTTCCTGAGGCCGACTTCTGGACCGACCCGCACCGTAGCCGAGGCCGGCCTGGGTGGAATCGGGACGATGGCCGATCTTGCGACAACGGACAACTTCGAGCAGCTGGCAGCCATCATCACGCGAGATCCAGGTCTGAGCATGCGCCTCCTGCGCTATGCCAACTCCTCCCATATGGCCCTCCCCCGCCGGGTCGGCTCGGTGCACGAGGCACTCGCCTGGCTGGGGACGGTGGCGGTCCGCGAGTTCGCCTTGATCGCGGCCCTGGCCAACGTTCCCGAGACCCCGCCCGAGATGCTCGTGACAGCCCTTACGCGGGCGCGGATGTGCCAGCAGCTCAGCCGGCGACTCCCGGCGACTAACCCGGAGGAGTCCTTCACCGTCGGTCTCTTCTCGGTCGCCGAAGCCGTTACAAATGCACCCATCGAGGGTGTCCTCGGCGAACTGCCGTTGCGCGAGGACATCGCTTCGGCGATTGTCGGCGGTGCGGGCGAGCTCGGCCGGCTGCTGGCAGCAGTTGTCGCCTACGAGCGAGGCGACTTCACTCCGGCGACGACGTTGACGGGTGCCCGCGACCTCCTCGCGGAGACCTACCTCGAGTCCATCCGCTGGGCCGACTCGGCAGTCAACGCCGTCGGCTGAGCCCCTTTCGCACTCCCCGAGAATCCGCCAGAACAGTCGCCGAGGGCCTCTGGAGGGGAGCAGGTCCGTGACAGCGCCCTTGGAACGTCCAGATCGTCCGATGCGTCCATCCTCTGCACGTTGTGGACATGTGGATGCGCCATCAGCCCTCAGGGCGCGCCTTGCGGAAAGGCGAGCTTCCACAGGTCAACCCGTCCGAACGGTGCGATGCGATTTGTGCGCTAAAACTACACAGTTGTCCAGTTGGCAACGACGGAGCCGCCTGATCGGACCGCGGAACACAGGAGCCACAATCGATGACGCTACCCAGCCCCATACCGATCGACCTCGCGGAGATGATCTCAGCACGGCTGCGGGTCATCGGCGACCCCACCCGAATCCGCATCCTCGACCTGCTTCGCGATGACGAGCTGACGGTCACGCAAATCACCGAACGACTGGACACCAGCCAGCAGAACGCATCCAAGCACCTCGGCATCCTCCTGCAGGCCGGCATCTTGGCGCGCCGCAAGGATCGGAACAGCTCCATCTACAGCATCGCCGACCGCGGCGTCTATGAGCTCTGCGAGCAGGTCTGCGGAGGGCTCCAGATGCAGCTCGCCGATCTCACCGCACTGGTTCAGGGCACGCCGTGAGCGTCCTCGGCCGGCGAGGCACACGTCGGCCGAGCGCCTGCGCCCGGCCCGGTCTCGGGAGGCCCTAGCGGCAGGCCGGCGAGCGGCTCTCTACCACTACTCTCGTACACAACGATGTAGTTGTGATATGTTCCTGGTGTGGACCAGCCGACCCGTATCCCTCACCAGCCCCAGCCAGAGCTCATCGACCTGATCGCCGAGCGCTTCCGCGTTCTGAGCGAGCCGATGCGAATCCGGCTGCTCGACGCTCTTCGTGATGGACCGAGGACCGTCCAGCAACTGGCCCACACGACCGGAGCTTCGCAGCAGAACGTCTCCAAGCATCTCGGTGTGCTGCTTCGCAGCGGCCTCGTCAGCCGACGCAAGGAGGGCACCTATTCGGTCTATGCCATCGCCGACGAGGGCGTGTTCGACCTCTGCGAGCAGGTGTGCGGCGGAATGCGCAGCCGCGTGCAGGGTCTCAACGCGGTGCTACACGAGGGACTCACGCAGTGAGCCCGACGGCGTGTGCGAACCACTCGACGCCAAACCCCGCGGCGGGCAGATCCCGGTTGCCGCCCCAGCTCATCCCATTCGCGCTGGAGGGCAGCAGGACGCTCCTCAGCGCCGCGCCTGCCGCACTCGTTTCCAGATTGTTTCCGCGGCTGAGGGCATTTGTCGGCGTCGGCCAGCGGCTGCATGTGCTCGTCGCCGCTCGCCCGGCCACGCCGGTGCTCCGGCGTCTGTTCTCGATGCGGTCCGTCATCTACCCCGTCCAGGAGGCACGCTCATGAGCACCACCGCCGCGCCTGCACCCGCCGCTGTCCCGGCGCCTGCTGAGCATCACATGAAGGTCGGGCCGATCGGTCGCCTGGGGCGCTACACGGCCACACATTTCCGCACTGTTCTCCTCGGGTGGGCCGTGATCGCAGTCGTGCTCGGTTTCTTCGCCCCGAAAGTCGAGACTGCACTGTCGGGCGCCGGCTGGGAAGCAAGCGGGTCGCAGTCTGCGCAGGCGCGCAAGCTCGTCGAAAAGGATTTCGCGGGCCTCGGCAGCTACGGGCTGATGACCGTTGTCTATTCGCCCACTGAAACCGTCGGCTCACCGGCGTTCAGGTCGGCGATCATGCGCGTCGAACAGACGCTGCGAGCGAACGGCGCCGTACGGACCGTGGTGGCGCCCACGGCTGGGCTGTCGATCTCCCGCGACGGCCACACCGCGATCGTGCAGGCCGGCGCCGCCAAGGACCCCAACGAAATGGTCGCCGCCGCGGACAAGCTGAAGGGAAGCCTCCACGCGCTGTCGACGAGCACGGTTGTCGTGAACCTCACTGGCGCAGCCGGTATGTGGTCGGACTTCAACGCTGCCAACCGCTCCGCGATGCTCAAATCCGAGGTCATCTCCTGGCCGGTGACGCTCGGCATCATGCTGCTCGCCTTCGGCTCGCTGGTCGCAGCCGGACTGCCGCTGATGCTGACAATGGTCGGACTGCTCTGCGCTGCCGGGATGCTCTACCTCGGGACGAAGGTCATGCCGATCTCGATCTGGGCGATGAACTTCGCACTGATGTTCGCGCTCGCGCTCGGCATCGACTACGCGCTGTTCATAGTCATGCGCTTCCGCGGGGCGCTGTTCGGGTCAAGGATGGGTGCCGAGGAAGCGGCCGCCGTGACGATGGACACCGCCGGCAAGGCCGTTCTGTTCAGCGGCGTGACCGTCCTGATCTCGCTCACCGCCGTGATGCTCGTGCCGAGCCCCGCCTTCCGCAGCATGAGCCTCGGGATCATGCTCGCCGTCATCTTCGTGCTCGCCGCAACGCTCACCCTGCTCCCGGCGGTGCTTGCGAAGCTCGGCCCGAAGGTCGACAACCTGGCGCTGCCGTGGGCACACTCAGGTGAGCACCGCTCCCCCCGCTTCGCAGCGTGGGGCGAACGACTCTGGGCTCACCCCTGGAGCTACGGGGTCCCCGCGCTCGTTGTGCTGCTCGCGCTCGCCTACCCGGTCACGCAGCTGAAGACATCCATGCCCTCGATCAAGGTGGTACCCACCACCGATTCCTCACGGGTCGGCTACAACCAGGTTCAGGCCGCGATGGGCGCGGGCGCAACAGGTCCACTGCAGCTCGTCACGCCCGCCGCCGACGCAGCGAGGGTCACAGCGATCGCCAAATCTGACCCCGGCATCGCCCAGGTGATGCCGAACCAGAACGGCAAGGACGGTTTCGTGCTCGTCACCGCCATCCCGCGCCAGGACCCCTCAGACCCCGCCGTCGCAACGACGATCGACCGGCTCCGCAGCGAGGTTCCCGCGGGCACCGTGCTCGGCGGCGCCGTCGCCGAAAACCACGACCTGCAGAAACTGCTGTCCGCCAAGACCTCGCTCGTCATCGGAGTGGTCCTCGTGCTCGGCTTCCTGCTGCTGCTGTTCGCGCTGCAGGCACCGCTGCTCGCCGCCGCCGGCGTGCTCACCAACCTGCTCGCCACCGGCGCAGCGTTCGGCGTCGCAAAGTGGGTCTTCCAGGACGGCGACCTGCACTCGCTGCTCGGATTCCAGCCGCAGGGATTCCTGGACGCCTGGGGGCCCGTGTTCTTCTTCGCGATGATCTTCGCGATCTCCATGGACTACACCATGTTCCTTCTCTCCTCAGCCAAGGAGCACTGGGACCACAGTCACAGCGCCCGAGACGCGATGGTCAACGGAATGGCGCACTCCGGGCGCGTGATCTTTGCCGCCGCCGCCGTGATGGTCGCGGTGTTCTTCACATTCGCGCTCTCCGGGCCCCTACCGCCGAAGGAGATGGGCATCATCCTCGGAGTGGCGGTGCTCCTCGACGCGGCACTCGTCAGGCTGCTCCTGCTCCCGGTACTGCTCCGGCTGATGGGCGCCCGCGCCTGGTACCTGCCCAGGTGGATGCGCCGCATCCTGCCCGACGTGCGGTTCGGACACTCATGAGCCGGCGGGAGACCATGCGATGGGATGCGGCCGGGTTCCACGTGCTCGCGCTCCCGCTCTGGCCCTCGTTCACCGATCGTCGCATCGTTCGGGCGAGCGCCGAGCCATTCCGAGCGGAGCGACGGTGATGCTGTTCGCCCGCAAGATCACAGCGATCACACCCACGCAGGCCTGGGAGGCGCAGAGGCGCAAGGACATCGTGCTGGTCGACGTCCGTCAGCCGCAGGAGCAGCGATCCGATGTCGTTGCCGGCGCGCTGCTCATACCCCTCAACGAGCTCGCCCGCCGCATGGACGAGCTGCCACGCGGGCGCACCGTCGCGTTCCTGTGCCGCTCCGGCCACCGAAGCACACTCGCCGCCCGGCAGGCGCGCCGGCACGGCATCGATGTGGCCAGCATCAAGGGCGGCATGATCGCCTGGAAGCAGGCAGGACTCCCGACCTCCACCCCACCACGCCACGCGAACCACCCCGCCTGATCGTGTCGTTCACACAGCCGATCGAGCGAATCGCGCGCCGCCACGCCACGCGCATGGTGCCTGAACCCAGCCCCGAAGGACCCGGGCTCTTCACAGTCGATGGAACCTGGGGCACGATCGCGCCGATGCACCTATCCCCCGGCGTGGTCACCGTGGGCGAGCTCGAGGTCATCGACCACATCGCCGCCGGACTGCCGCTCGTGGACACTCGGCTCGAGCACTTCTACCGGGAGGGCACAATCCCCGGCGCACGCAACATCGCCCACGAGCAGATCAAGGACTCAATCGACTCGCTCAACCCGGATCTCCCGACGGTCTTCTTCTGCAACGGACCTCAATGCGCCGCGACACCCGACGCGATCGGCACGCTCCTCGCAAACGGCTACCCAGCCGAGTCGATCCTGTACTACCGCGGGGGCGTACACGACTGGATGACACTGGGTCTCCCCGTCGAGGTGCCGTCCTGACCTCGTTTACCCGGCAGGAGAGCGGGCGAGAAGTTGCTGCTCACCTACCTCCACACATCACGGTGGTTCGCGTCCACTCTGGAAGATGCGCCCGTGCCCAGCAGCCCGGATCGGCGGGCACCGGCGTCGCCCGTGTGGTATCGAACCCGGATGCCTTCGACAGCTGACGCCGAGCTCGACAATCCGGCGTACGCGGCACTATGCGGGCCGCACGCGCGGTTTGCGCAGGTGCGCGGGCGCGTGCGGCGCTACCCGCCCGACGTCGCGCCATTCCTCGCGCTACCCGCACGGCCCTCGGCACGGGACTGGCGGGACGCCGGCGATCTCGTTGAACCAGGTGGTTACGCAGCCGTCCGGCACAGCAACGCTGAGATTCCACACGCGTGGCGGGAGATCGCGGCGTTCGATCTGGTTCAGATGATCGGTGAGCGGGTCGCCGCGACGGAGTTCCCGGAGGCTGCGCCGCTCGGCGCCGCCGACGTGCCCGAGATGCTCCAACTCGTTGCCCAGACCGAACCAGGCCCGTTTCTGACCAGGACGATTGAGCTCGGCGCCTACCTCGGTGTCCGCTGCGACGGCGAACTCGTAGCGATGGCCGGTGAGCGGTTGCGTCTGAACGGCTGGACCGAGATCAGCGCCGTCTGCACCAAACCTGAGCACCGCGGCCGGGGTCTGGCCTCGCGGCTGATCGGAGCGTTGACCGCGGGCATCGTGCTGCGCGCACAACGCCCATTCCTGCACGTGTTGAGCACCAACACGGGAGCGATCCGCCTCTATGAAGACCTCGGCTTTCGCGTGCGGCAGAGCGCAACGCTCAATGTTGTGACGCCGGAGCCGAGGCGCAGCGCGCGTCACTAGGTGCAGGGTGCGCAGCACAACGAGAGCGCTCGGTTGAGCAGACGCGTGAAGGGCGTAGTTTTGGCTTGAGTCCCCTACGGCGCATTCACCAATGCGCCACCCCGAGTCGCGTGGACCGCGCATATCGACGCCAAGTCGTCGCGAGGCGGCCGTCGAGCCGCGGTCGGCACCTGCCGACCCCCGCTCGTGAGTTCGCTCGCTCTCGATCACAGAGGAGCGGCGGCGGCCTATATGCTGGAGGCGCTTTCTGTCCGCTGGCACGCGAGCGAGGGGAACGGCGGAGCGCGGCCCGGCGAGCGGGCGGGCAGAGTTGGTGCCTGCGACCGTAACGCCAGCCACGCCGAGGTGACTCAACCACAATGGAAGCCCCCGCCGAACAACAAGCTGGATCCGTCGCTCCCATCTGGCACCGGGTGGCCGGCAGCGACGAGCTCCCGGAGGGGCGCGTTAAGGCGGTGAATGCGGGCCGGCACACGGTTGCCCTGACCCACTTCGAAGGTCGGTACGGCGCGCTCTCCAACCGATGTCCTCACCAGGGCGGGCCGCTCGGCGAGGGCACGATCGAGAAGGGCATGCTCCGGTGCCCGTGGCACGGCTATGACTACTGCCCGCTGACCGGCGAGTCACCGTTCGGCGACGCGGTCCCGACGTTCCCTGTCGAGCAACGGGATGACGGCATCTACGTGGCCGTGACGCCCGACCCGCCGCACGGCACGACCGTCAGCGACGTGGTCGCCCAAACGCTTGTCAACTGGGGCGTGCGCCACGTCTTCGGGATGGTCGGGCACTCAAATCTGGGGCTGGCCGACGCGCTGCGCCGTCAGGAGCGAGATGGCAACCTGAGCTATATCGGCATCCGGCACGAGGGTGCGGGCGCCTTCGCCGCATCGGCATACGGCAAGCTCACCGGCCGGCCGGCCGCGTGCCTGACGATCGCCGGACCCGGAGCGACGAACCTGCTGACGGGACTGTGGGATGCGAAGGTGGATCGCTCGCCCGTGATCGCACTGACCGGGCAGGTCGACACGCAGGTGCTGGGCCCCGGGGCCTTTCAGGAGGTTGACCTGCAAGCGGCATTCGGGTCGGTGGCCGCGTTCAGCCAGACGGTGCTGCCGAGCAGCCGGCATGCCGAGCTGGCCAGCCTTGCCGCCAAGAATGCGATTCTTCGCCGCGACGTCGCGCACCTGATCTTCCCTGACGAGGTTCAGACTCTCCCGGCGGGTGCCGAAGAGGCGTCCGGCCCCGAGGGCCGGATCGCAGGCCAGCAGATCACGCCGCCATCGCAGTCGCTGGCCGCGGCGATCGAGCTGCTGAAGCAGGCGAAGCGGCCGGTCATCATCGTCGGCCACGGCGCGCGCTTCGACATGGAGTCGATCACCGCCCTGGCCGAGCACATCGGTGCGCCCGTGATCACCACGTTCAAGGCCAAGGGGCAGATCCCCGACGGCCACCCCCTGGCGTGCGGCGTGCTCGGGCGCAGCGGCACGCCGGTCGCGAGCTGGTTCATGAACGAGAGCGACGCGCTGCTGGTGCTCGGAGCGTCCTTCTCCAACCACACCGGCATCTACCCCGGGAAGCCGATAGTGCAGGTGGACTTCGACCCGCTCGCGCTCGGAAAGTTTCACCCGGTCACCGTGCCGGTGTGGGGCGAGATCGGGGTCACCGTCCGGCTGCTCGCCGGAGAGCTCCCCGCGGCGGGCCCGGAGCGCGCCGACCAGCGCCCGGAGCTGGCCGAGCGCTGGTCTATCTGGCGCGCGGAGAAGGCGAGCCGCGCCCGAGATGACCGCGGCCGGGGAGTCAGCTCGGCCGCTGCCTTCGCCGCGCTCGAGCGCCACGTCCCCGAGCGGGCGATCGTCGCTGTCGACGTCGGAAACAACGCCTATTCCTTCGGCCGCTACTTCGAGTGCAAGAAGGACCAGACCGTCCTGATGTCCGGCTACCTGGGATCCATAGGCTTTGGCTACCCGGCGGCGATCGGTGCGTGGGCGGCAGCGCCGGAGCGGCCGATCTTCGCCGTCACCGGCGACGGCGGGTTCGCTCAGTACATGGCGGAGCTGCTGACCGCGGTCAAGCACGACATGAACATCACGCACATGCTGCTCAACAATGGCCAGCTCGGCAAGATCGCGAAGGAGCAGCGCGCCGGCGACTGGGACGTGTGGCAGACCTCGCTTCACAACCCAGACTTCTCCGAGTACGCGAGGATCAGCGGAGCCTTCGGCGTTCGCGCGAGCAGCGCCGACGAACTCGACGACGCACTCACCGCTGCGATCGCCCATGACGGCCCGGCGCTCGTCGAGGTCATCGCCGACCCCGAGCTTGTCTAAAACCTACCGAGAGGACCTCACCAGCGATGCCGATCCCCGACTCGATCACCGCGTTCATCGACGCCCAGGCAAGCCGCTCGACCATCGTGTACGACGACCTGCGGGTGGTTGTCTTCAACGGCACCACCAAGCGTTCGCCCGAGCCGAGCAACACCGACGGGCTGCTCGCGATCTCGCAGCGGATCTTCGCCGCCCTCGGCGTGCGCTGCGATGAGGTGCGCACCGTCGATCGCACGATCCCGCCAGGACTGTGGCCCGACATGCGCGAGCACGGCTACGAGCACGACGAGTTCCCCGACATCTACCGCTCGCTCGTTGAGCCCGCCGACATCCTGCTGCTCGCCGGCCCGATCTGGCTGGGCGATCAGAGCTCACAAACCCGCACGATCATCGAGCGCCTCTACGCCTACTCCAGCGAGGTGAACGATCGGGGCCAATGGGCCTACTACGGCAAGGTCGGTGGGGTGCTGACGACGGGCAACGAGGACGGCGGCAAGCACGTCAGCGCGCAGGTGCTCTACGCGCTGCAGCACATCGGCCTCGCTATTCCACCCCAGGCGGACAGCTACTGGGTCGGCGAGGCGGGCCCCGGCCCGTCCTACCTCGACGAGGTGGGCGGCGGGCAGCACAATGCCTGGACGACCCGCAACACCGTGTTCATGACCTGGAACATGCTGCACCTCGCGCGCATGCTGAAGGATGCGGGCGGGATCCCGGCGTACGGCAACTCCACGTATGACTGGAACCTGGAGCAGAGCGAGCACCCCAACCCGGAGTACCGGTGAGGGCAGGCAGCGCGCTGGCCGCCCATAATCCAACAACCGTTGACTTAGAGGTTTCCGGAACCTAGTATCGGCCCCGTGTGGGCCGTGATCGTCAAGGAGTTCGTGGAGCTCCGGCGCGACAGGCGCTCGATGGCGCTGGTCATCGCGCTCCCGATCCTGCTTCTGGTCGTCTTCGGGTACGCCGCCAACTTCAACGTGGACCACATCAAGACCGAGGTGGTGGGTCCCGGCGCACAGGCAGCGTCCAACTCGCTGCCCGCCCGACTGCAGGTGAGCTCCGTCGATCCCGCGGGCACGAGGAACGATGCCGTGAGAGCCCTGCGTGACAACAAGGCCGACGTGGCGGTCGTGACGAGCTCCGGGACGGCGCCGGTGGCGCTGGTGGACGGCTCCGAACTCTTCGCCGCGCAGCAGGCCGTCGGCGGCCTGGCCCAGGCGAAGCCTCCGCTCCAGACAGAGGTCCTCTTCAACCCTGACCTGAAGACGTCGTGGGTGATGGTTCCAGCACTCGCCGGATTGATCATGGCGTTCATCGGCACGATCATCACGAGCCTGGGCCTGGTGCGCGAGCGTCAGGCGGGGACACTCGAACAGCTCGCGGTGATGCCGCTGCGAGCCACCGACGTGATCGGCGGGAAGGTGGTTCCGTACTTCGTTCTCGCCTGCCTGGACATGCTCGTCGTGACGATCCTCGGCGTGCTGCTCTTCTCTGTGCCCTTCAACGGCTCTATCCCGGTGTTTGCGCTCGGCGCACTGCTGTTCGTGTTCGTTGTGCTCGGGATCGGGGTCTTCATATCCACCATCTCCGAGAACCAGGGCCAGGCCATCCAGACCGCGATCCTCTTCCTGCTGCCGCAGATCCTGCTGTCGGGGATGATCTTCCCGCTCGTCGGGATGCCCTGGGCGATCCGTTGGATCGGCTACGTGCTGCCGCTCACGTATTTCATTGAAATCGCTCGCGGCGTGATGCTGCGCGCGGAGCCGCTCGCGTCGCTCTGGCCGGCTTTCGCTGTGCTCGCGGGGATGGCGCTGCTCGTATTCGGCGCCGCGGTCCTGCGCCTGAGCCGCGACCTGGCGCCGAACGCGCGCCGGGCGGAGCCGGTACCTGCTCCCGCCCCCGCGACGTGATGGATTTCGGGGTCGAGCAGGTCACGGTCGAGATCGACGGGAAGGCGGTGCTCGACGACGTCACCCTGAGCGTCCCGAGGGGCGCGGTCACAGCGGTCGTGGGTGGCGACGGCGCAGGCAAGTCGACGCTCCTGCGATGCCTGGTTGGACTGCGGACGCCCGTTCGCGGCGTGGTGCACCGGCCGTCCAAGACGCAGCTGGGCTACATGCCGTCGACGTCGGGAACGTGGCTCGAGCTATCCGTCGCAGAGAACATGTCCTTTGTCGGTCGTGCCTACGGGATCGAGCCACAGGTGTGTGCCAGGCGCATCGGGGCCCTGCTGCAGCAGGGGGGTCTCGCCGCAGCCGTGGACCGGCGCGCCGGCGATCTCTCCGGAGGGATGCGCCAGAAGCTCGGGTTCTGCATGGCGCTGCTACACGAGCCCCGGCTCCTGGTTCTGGACGAGCCGTCCACCGGCGTGGACGCGGTCAGCCGCGTCGAGCTTTGGCGGATGATCGCGCAGGCCGCAGCGCGCGGGGCGGCTGTGGGGATGGCGACGACTTACCTCGACGAGGCCGAACGTGCCTCCTCGATTCTCGCTCTCGACCGTGGCAGGTCACTCCTCGCCGGGGAACCGGCGGCGGTCCTCGCGTCGATGCAGGGTGCGATCGTCGAGGCGGATCAGCCATCGACGATGACCTGGAGGCGAGCGGGCACCTTCCACGAATGGGTGCCTGACCGCGCTCTCGCGGGGGAACGCAGGGCAGTCACGCCGGACCTCGAGGACCTCGTGATAACCGAGCTGCTGCGTGTCCGCAGCGGAGCCACGGGCACACCGTGATCTCGCTCGCCGCGAAGGACGATGTTCTCGCGCGAACATCGCGGGCGACCAGGAGGTTCGGATCGTTCACGGCGGTGCAGGACGTTTCGATCGAGGTTGGCCCGGGCGAGATAGTCGGCCTGCTGGGCGCAAACGGGGCGGGCAAGACAACGCTGATGCGCCTGATGCTGGGACTGCTCCCGGTCTCCTCCGGGTCGGTCTCGGTCTTCGGCGGGCCGCCGTCCCGCAGGACCCGCGCGAGGCTCGGCTATGTACCGCAGGGACTGGGTTTGTACATGGACCTGACCGTGGCCGAG
>Ga0182030_10003616_pt1 | contig 33036 bp, 27 predicted proteins | sample 812S3MmetaG_FD_121299 | JGI IMG/M metagenome (GOLD analysis project Ga0182030, IMG submission 121299) | Permafrost microbial communities from Stordalen Mire, Sweden - 812S3M metaG (Illumina Assembly) | ecosystem: Environmental > Terrestrial > Soil > Wetlands > Permafrost | place: Sweden... | reverse complement strand
CTTGATCATCCGCACACCCTGATGGGCTTCCGTCCGGCGCATCCAACCCCTCCATCAAGGGAAAAATGCTACCGGACAGATCGTGCGCTACCTAAACCGGACATATCGTGTGCTACCGACAAGAGCCATTCGAGCACTTGCCGAAACGGCGTCCGACGACCTAACATCCCCCCATGGTCAAGACAGCCTTCTCAATTCGACATGCACGGCCTGGCGACGCGGAAGCCATCGCCAGCGTTCATGATGCGTCCTGGCGCGACGCCTATCGCGGCATGATTCCGGGCTGTGAGCTTGAACGCATGATCGCCCGGCGCGGCCCACGCTGGTGGCATTCTGCGATCGTGAAGGGCACGGGCCTTCTCGTGGTTGATTTCGATCGCGACATCGTAGGTTACGCGACCTATGGACGAAACCGCGTGCCCTCGATGCCGTATTCCGGTGAGATATTCGAAATATATCTTATGCCAGAACATCAAGGCCTCGGGTTCGGCCGCGGGCTATTCGGCGCCGCGCGGCGGGAACTGGTGGAGCACGGCTATTTGTCCATCATAGTTTGGGCGCTCGCCGACAACGATAAGGCGATCGCTTTTTACCGGCGTCTCGGCGGCCTGCCGATCCGGCGCGCCGAGGAACGCTTTGGCGACGATATGCTCAGCCGAGTCGCCTTTGGTTTCGTTTCCGCGCCTGTTCGCTGATCTTCTCCCGCAACTTTGGAGCGTTTTAATGCGTCTCGACGCGATCCCGATTGGCGGGAATCCGCCGCACGAAGTCAATGTCGTCGTCGAAGTGCCGCTTGGCGGCGAACCGATCAAATACGAACTCGACAAAGCCTCGGGCGCGATGTTCGTCGATCGCTTCCTCTATACGGCGATGCGCTATCCCGGCAACTATGGCTTCATTCCGCATACATTGTCGGAAGATGGCGATCCTTGCGACGTGCTGGTCGCCAATACGCGCCCCATCGCTCCGGGCGCCGTGATCGCCGTACGCCCCATCGGCGTCTTGCGCATGAAAGACGAGCATGGCGGCGACGAGAAAATTGTGGCGGTGCCCGTCTCGCGTTTAACGCAGCGCTACGAAAGCGTGCAAAATTACACCGACCTGCAGGAGATGACCTGGCGGCGTATCGAACATTTCTTTGTGCATTACAAGGATCTGGAGCCCGGCAAATGGTCCGAGGTGGCTGGATGGGGTGACGCGGAGGAGGCGCGCCGGATGATTTCGGAAGCGATCGAGCGCGCCAAATAAAAGGAATAGACGGGGCGCTCAGCCTTTACGCGCGCATAAGCTCAGCGGCGGCGTGCGCGACAAGACGCCCTTCCGGAAACAAGCAGGTCGCTCCTTCCAGGCGACTACGCCATTTGCCGTCGCGGCGTAGCTCTCAGCCGCAACCACAATCTCGTCGAGGTGATCGCCGACATTGAGGTCGCCGATCACATAGGTCCATTTGTCCGCGCCCGCGAAAGCCACGGTGCAGGGACGCTTGCACACCGCGAGACATTCGACAGGCTCGACGGCGATCGCGGAACCCGTATCGCCCGCCAACCGCTCGCGCAACGCCTCGAAGAACCGCTGACCGGGACGGCTGTCGGCGTCGTCGCCCTGCCGGCACACGGTGCAAACAAAAATTGTCGTCTGTTGCTTCGACACGCGAGTGTTTCCTAAAGGGTTGCGCCGGGCGTTGAATCGTTCGAGACGGCGACCTTAGATCGCGTCGCGTCCGTCTTCGGCGCGGCCGCCGCCCGACGCGTACGGCAAGCCTTGACGACTCAATTCGTCATATTGCAGGCACAGGCGCGTCACGCTCTCCACCGAGACGTCGCGGGTTTCGGTGCGCACGCCAAATTCACGCAGGCGCGCGAACGAGCGCGACAAAGTCTCCTGCGTCACGCCGAGGCGAGCCGCCACCAGACGTTTATCGTAAGGCAGTCTAAAACGATAGTGTTCCACATCGGGTGGGCAGAGCGAGAGGATGAATCGCGCCAATCTCCTATCCGCGCTCAGAGCCTTCAATGACTCGATTTCACCTATCAGTTCGGCGATCTTCTGTTTCGCGTCTTCGATGACCGCTGAGGCCAGCGCCGGCGATTCGGACAAGAGCCGCATAAATCGTCCTGCCGGCAATTTGAGAATCGAGGTTGGTCCGACCGCCTCCGCAGAAACATGGAAGACTTCGCCGGCGACTGTCGGCGCGTCGTTGACGCTGGCTCCATCGGAGCGGATGCTCACCAGTGTTTCGTCCCCGCATGAGGCCGTGCGCAAGAGCTTCACAAAACCATGCGCGATGAGCATGATCGCGGTGACCGCGTCGCCTTGGCGAAAGATCACGGCCCCATCGACATAAGTCTCGATCTTGGCGTCGAGGGTCAGGCGATGCAGCGTCGCCTCGTCGAGCGAAGCGAACAACGGGAAATCTCGTAACGGCGGTAATTCGGACATGGCGCTTGCTTTCCTCACGCCTGTCCGTCTTTCGAACGAACAAAGCGACACGCCGAACCCATCATTTCCATCACGCCGCTCGCGCATTTGCAACGCGAAGCCTTCCCGCCGCGGAGGCTTCATAAGGGCGTGAAGGAAGCCCCTCGATATGGGTTCGACCGACGCCGGACGTTAACGCGGAAGTGGTCTCAACGAAAGGCGACATCCCGGCGCAGGGGCCGCACGGTTGATGTTTTATGCATTGCGGTGCAACACGATGGCTACGGGGGCGGCCCGACAATCGACGCGGCGCTCGCTACGGCCCCCCGCCGCGTCCCGCTGCGCGACCGCGTTCAAGCAGGAAAATGGCCTGCGCGCCGATAAGGTTCATCACGGGCCACGGTGCCTTCCATCTGATGGGCGCGCCGGCGCGGTCGAGCGCCACGCCGCGTTCGATATGCGCGCCGATCTCGTCGGTGAGTTCGACAAAATCTCGGATCGTGCACAAATGGATATTGGGCGTGTCATACCAAGTGGAGTCGAGATTGGGGGTTTTCGGCATTCGACCGCGCAGCAGCAACTCCGCGCGCACGCGCCAATGACCAAAATTGGGGAAGGATACGATGGCCCTTCTACCGATGCGCAGCATATTGTCGAGCACGACGCGCGGGCGCTGAGTCGCTTGCAGCGTCTGCGATAGAATCACATAATCGAAACCGTCTTCGGGATAATCGTTGAGGTCGGTGTCGGCGTCGCCCTGGATCACTGAGAGGCCCTTGGCTACGCAATCGTTGACGCCGCGCTGCGATAGTTCGACGCCGCGCCCATCGACTTGTTTTTGTCTTTCGAGCATTTGCAGCAACAGACCGTCGCCGCAGCCCACATCCAGGACACGGCTGCCCCGCTCGACAATATCGGCGACCACCGTCAGGTCGAAACGTCCCGGCGTGATATTCAGGCCCGTAGTCACGATTTTTTCGCCGTCGGCGCGGCGATTCCGCGCGCGCGCGCCGCGGCTTCAAGAAAGCCGCGCGTGGTTGCAAAGAAGTCGGGTTCATAGAGCAAAAAGGCGTCATGTCCCTTGTCGCTGGCGATCTCGACGAAGGACACCGAGGCGCCGCCGGCGTTCAGCGCATGCACGATGGCGCGCGAGGCGGAGGTCGGATAAAGCCAGTCGGAGGTGAAGGAGATCACGCAAAAGCGCGTCTTCGCGCCTGTAAAGGCGCGCGCCAAAGAGCCGCCGTAGTCGGCCGCAAGGTCGAAATAATCACACGCTCTCGTGACGAAAAGATAGGAATTCGCATCGAAACGCTCGACGAAGGCCAAGCCCTGGTGGCGCAGATAGCTCTCGATCTGGAAATCCGCGTCGAAGGAGAAGGTCGGCGCGGCACGCGCCTGTAACTTGCGCCCAAATTTGCGCTGCAGCACTTGTTCCGACAGATAAGTGATATGCGCCGACATGCGCGCCACCGCAAGACCCTTCTCCGGGCGCACGCCTTCGTCCAGATAGCGCCCGCCCCGCCAGTCCGGGTCGGCCATCACCGCCTGGCGGCCGACTTCATGAAAAGCGATGTTTTGCGAGGAATGTCGCGCCGCTGTGGCGATCGGCATGGCCGCGAAGACCCGCTCTGGATAACTCGCCACCCATTGCAGAACCTGCATGCCGCCCATCGAACCGCCGGCCACGCAAAAGAGCGTGTCGATGCCAAGGCGATCGATCAGCATGGCTTGGGCGCGCACCATGTCGCGAATGGTGACGACCGGAAAATCCAGCCCATAAGCGCGGCCGGTCGCCGGATTGATCGAGGCCGGACCAGTCGTGCCCATGCAGCCGCCGACGACGTTGGAGCAGATGACGAAATAGCGGTCGGTGTCGAAGGGCAACCCCGGGCCGACCAGAACATCCCACCAGCCCGGCTTACCCGTCACGGGATGCACGCTCGCAGCAAATTGGTCGCCGGTCAGCGCGTGGCACAAGAGAATGGCGTTGCTGCGCGCGGAGTTAAGCGCGCCGTAGGTCTCGAAACCAATGGTCAGCGGCGCGATGCTCCCGCCGCCGTCGGTCACAAGCGGCTGGTCGAGTCCAAAAACCGCGGAAGGCCGCGTCGAAGGCGCTGGAGCGTTCATGAGCGGCAGTAGAACAGGGGTCAAATCTTCTCCTCTCGTTCGGTATGCCGAACGATTTGTTCGCCAGCATCGTGGGCGAACAGGAGAGTGTCAAGCGTGATCCGAGAAAGGCCGCGGCGGCGCCCCGCCCGCCGACCGAGCATTATTGCGCCGGACTGTCTGCGCCGAGATAGCGCGGCGCGGCGCCGCTGGCTCCGACAGCGGCGCGCGGTTGCGACTGCGACAATGGGCCAAGATAGGCCTGCGCCGGCAGCCCCGGATCGAGGCGGGCTTGACCCCTGGCGGCGGCGCCCTTCGCCGGCGTGCTGTCGCGTCCCGTTTGAGTGTCCGTAGGCGCAAGGTATTGCCGTCCGCCCTGTGGCGGGACAGAACTTGGCGCCGTTTGCACGACATGCGGAGTCGCCACTCGGCGGCCCAGACGATGGCGCGGGCGCGCAGAGACCTTCGCCGCCTTGGTCACTGCGATCGGCTTGGTCGCTGTGATCGACTTGGTCACTGCGATCGGCTTGGTTGGCGCCATCGACTTGACGACAATGGGAGCCTTGGGGCGATTCCCGAAAAGCGAAGCTTCAAGCGTCGTATCGGGGACGATCGCGCTGGTTAGGGCCAAATTGGGGCTGCTGTTGGAAGTCGCGCCGGAAGCCGCGATTTCGGACTCCGGGGCTTCTTTCCATGTCGTGACGATGCGATCGAGGGCGCCGCTGTCGGTTACTTCGAGCCGTTCGAATATGGACGCGAGTTCGTCCGCGGTCACGCCCGAACGGCAAAGACGTAGGCGGATCGAGGCCGGCGTCTTCTCCTGGAACCAGTTTCGAAACCCACCGGCCCGAGCGCGGATATCGTCGACCCATTGCCACGCGAAGGCGCAGCGGACGTCGCCCACGGCGCCCACAGCCAGGCCGAACGGCCCTAGGCTGTTGGACATGGGTCGTCCAACAATGCGCATCGGGGTTTCGGGATAACGCGCCAGGATTTCCTTGCGAACGCCATCTTGCGTCGGCGGCCCCATCGGGATTTTCGCGCCCGCGCGCGAGACTCCCTCAAATCTCAGGTCAACAGCCAAATCGTTCCAGTCGCCGGCGATCTTATGACCATCCAGCGACATGCTTTGGCGCCAACCGTTCGCATAAGGCTTGTCGATAAGCGGACCCGCCGGCGCCGGTATGGCCAGCACCGCGTTGGTCTTGGCGGCGGCCTTTTTGTCTTCGATCGCGCGGCCGCCTATGCCGTCGCCAACAAAGGCCTCGGTGGCGGTCGCGACATAGCCGCGATTGCCCTGGTCGGACGAGCAGGCCGCAAGCGCCGCAGCAAGGCACCAGGCTAAGTTTGGCAAGCGTCTCATATTACCGACTCACGGGTTGGGAATTTTGACCATAGGCGGTGGACGGTCGCTCCGCCGCAACAGGCGCTGCGACCGGCGGGCTGACCGGCGTCGAGCCGACGCCGCCATATAAATTGCGTCTGGAGTCCGGCGACGGGGCGCTGACGAAGGCCGCTGGATCCGCCCCCTGATCCGCCCATTGGGTGCCGGCGGGGGCCTGCTGTTGCGAGGCGGGCGGCCAAGTCGCCGTCTCCAATCCGTTCCAACCCTGCAACAGGCTGAACCCGTAACGCTCGTAGGGCATCGCGCCGACGCCCGGCACGCGGCGCGCCACAAGGGGATTCGGGCCACGACCCGGGTCGGGCCGCAAGGACGGGTCGGGGCCGAGCGGCGGTTGCAACATGACGCGTCCGCCCGACCAGGGCGTCGACCGGAAGCGCAAGGGATTCTCCGGCATGACCGCGACGGGAAATCTGCCTTTCAAATTGCGCAGAATGCGCGTTAACAGACTGTTGTCCGGCTCGATGTCTGCGACCGGCTGCGAGGCGTTTTTCTGATCCGTTAACGGCGAAGAATATGCGCTGACATCGTAATTCGGCGCCGCGCCCGGAATCATCGCCGGTCCGGGCGTGAGATAGCCGATCGTCTTGAGCCCGGGCCCATGCAGTTTCGCAGCGCCCTTCATGTCGCAAGGCGTCGGCGGATGGTAGTAGCCGTCCGGGAACAGCAGTTCGATCAGCTTGGAGTCTAAACCGTCGTAACGATTGGCAAGCTCGTAAAAGTCCCGCTCCTTTCTCAGTCGACGCAAGGTCAAGGCATAGCCATAAACAGTCGCGTCCTTGGGCAGCCAGCTGACGGCGCGCTCGAACCAGAACAGCGCGACATCGAACTGGCAACTGTTATATGCGTACCAAGCGAGCGCCTGCGCTCCTTCGCCTGACGCGGTCTCCATCGTCACGCGTCCGTAGCGCGCAAGCCGGTCGGCCTCGATAAAGGGCGGCGTTTCGCGCGTTAGATCGCGTTCCAGCAGATCGATGAACAATATGCTGTTGTTCACCAGCGGCGCGCGCCACGCGAAGGCCACTTCCTCAGCTTCACGCAACTTGTCGAGAGCGCGCAGCGTATGCGCGAGCCCGTGGGCGACCATTGCGTCGCCGCCGCTCTCAATGGCGGACTTGAACCATTCCAGCGCATTCCGGAAATCACGGCGTTTGTAATCGTACCATGCGACGAGGCCGATCTGATCCGGCTCGCGGCTTGTGCGCGCCGCGGCCTCGAATGACGCCACGTCGGCCGCCGGAACTTCTTCGGCGCGCTCGTCGTGCAAAAAGGCCGCGATGCGCTCCCGCGTGATATCGTTCATTATCTCCTGATATTGCAGGGAACCATCCGCCGCAGGCGGGACCATCGCCAGGAGCTTCTCCACTTCGACCATGCGCAATAAGCCGATCGACTTTTGTAGCGTCGCGACCAAAATGTGCTTGTCCTTGGTCGAAGTCAGGATCGCTTTAAATAGAGCCACCGCGTCGTTCGTTTGCTTGGTGCGGGCAAAACCTTCGGCGATCGCCCATTGCAGATCGACGTCCTGATCCGCTCCGCTCATATCCTCCGTTTTGATAAATTCGATCAGATCTTGCCAGTGGCCATCATGGGTCAGCGCATTGATGCGCCGACGAATCTCCTTTATATGCAACTTCCGCGAAAGGTCGGCCGAGGGCTTCCACCCCACGATTTCTTTCTCGCGGGCGGCGATCGCCCCGCGCAATTCGTCGAGCTTGTCGGCGCCATATAAATCCCATAGCGGCCCTTCGTCGGCGGCGTCGGACGCCGGCGCCGAATAGAGGTCGTTTGGCGGCTCGAACCCCGGATAGAGCCGCTGCAACCTGGAAATCTCCGTGTTGACACGGCTCGTCAGATTGAGCGACGCATAATAGCGCAGGGCGAAATCGTCCGGCCCGGGCGTATCCTGCCCACTCGCCGCTTTGTGCGCCGCCTCGACGGGCGCCGGCGGCGAAGACGCCCCGGGGTCGCTCGCCGATCCGGTCGCCAAACTGGCTCGCGGCGCTATCGTCGCCACTGCGACGATCGTCGCCACCACGACGCCGCCGAGCGAGGTCAATTTCGCAGACATGACGCATACCTCATCTGCGTGGCGATCAGCGCAAGCATGTGCAAAGTCGCGGGGTAATAGTTTTCATCGGCATGACTGGCGAGCATCTCCCGCGGCGTTTTGGCCCCCTCGAAGACGCAGGCCACCAGCGCGCCGATGGCGCCAATGCCCGATTCGCCGAAGGCGCTGATATCCTTGGCGGTCGCGACATCGACAATGGCCAGCGCGCCCCGCGTGCGCGCCACCATCGCCATGAAGGGCGCATATTGCTCGCGCTCGCCGATCCCGGCCCAAGCGAGATACAGCGGGACGCGCACCGCATTATAAGAAAACTGCGGCGGGAAACCCGCAGCGGGGGCGACTTTCCCGTCCTTCAGCGACATCCAATCGGGCGGCAGCGCCAACGGAGCGGTGCGCGTCGCGTCAAGCAGATCGAGCCCGGTTTGGGTCAGTCCCGCCCAATCCACTTCAGGCGCCACGATGGGCAGTCGAGCAAAGGCGGGGAACACGTAATAGGACAGATTCACAACCGGCCCGTCGGGCCGGTCGTCCGCGTGGAAGCCGGTTACCGCCGGCAACAGGATCGCCCCCCGAGGGGTCTTAAACAGCACGAGCTTGCGCGCCACCTCGACGGCTATGCGCCGTCCAGCGGTGCTATAAGCCGCGTCGTCCCATAGTTCCGCCGCCTCAGCGAGCGCCCAGGCGATTAGAATGTCGCCGTCGCTAGCGTTGTTCATATCTGCGACGGCCGGTCGCTTGTGCGGCTCCCATCGCCAAGCGATCAGTTCATCGTCGCGCACCATCATATTGGCCCGCGTCCAGCCCCACACCCGCTCGAAAGTCGCGTGATCATTCGCCGCGACCGCCAGCAACATAGCGTATCCCTGTCCTTCGCTGTGACTGATCAAATTGTTGCCGGTGTCGATGACGCGACCCTGATCGGAGATGAATCGCGTCTTATAAGCCTGCCAAACGCTCGCCGCCTTCAGCACGCCGCCGAGCTTCAAGGGACGCGCGTCGAGCGCCAGTCGTGGTTCCGCTTTCGGTCCCTTTGCCGCGTTGGACGCAGTCACGGGCGTCGGCGCCTGCCCCGCCGGCGGCGCTTCGACCGTTTGCGCGCGAGACTGGGACGTCGCCGATATAGCAAGGAGGCCAGCGATCAGGAGGAGTTGCGTCAGTTTCAATCTGCCCTCCTCCCAATATTGCGGACAAACAGCCTGGTCGCCGCCGCCAACAGGATCGCAAGCGTCACCGCGCCGAGCACGTATGCAAGCGCATGCAGCGATAGCCAGCCCGCGGCGATGAGACGAACATTGCCGACTGACAGCGGTTGCGTCGCGACAAAGTGCGGATCGTCGACTGGCGTGATATTCATGCGCGCGCGCGCCACGTCGAGCACCGACAGGCGTCCGGCGATTTGCCGCGACACCCGAGGATCAACCAGACAACCCACGGCGTCCGCGAGATCGTCGGCATTGGGAGCGGTGACCACGGTCCAGACATCCTCGACGCCATCGCCGACGACATTTTGACCGACGGCCAGCAGCGAGTCAGGCGTCAGCAATCGACTGTCGCCATCGGTTGAATCAAAGCTTTTGCTCATCCAACTGCCGGCGTCGGTGAATTTCGCGACTCCCCATTCGCGCATCCGGACGAACCAGGAAACGACGATATGCGACCAGCTCGTTTCATTGCGCATCTTGGCGTCCCACTCCCCGAAAAGATCGCGGGTCGGCTGTGCGGCGAGCGCCTGCTTCAGGTCATTCGGGTTAGTCGCGTTCCGCAGCAAGCTCGCCACGGCGCTGTAATCGATATTGGCGAAACGAGCGCGATTTAGGGCGCTATGCTTCGTGCCGAGATGCAGCCCCGCATGACAGGCCATCGGAAAGTTGTTCTGCAACACGAGCCGATTGCGCGCAGCGGCTTGAGTTTGCGATAAAATTTCCTCGGCGTGCGTCCTTGGCGGCGCGCCGATCCGATCTTTCCACGCCTCGCGCAAATCGGCGATCGGCATAGCCAGCTTTTGCAGCAAGCCGGAGTCGAAGGCGTCAAAAGGCGCCACCGCCAAGGTCGGCCCCTGACCTTTTCCAGGCGGCTTCGCCGCGATATCGAAATCGATTGGTCGCCCGGCGGCGATGGCCAAATGGGCCGCCACCGTCAATGCGGCGCCGATCGATTTTTCATCAAAGCTTGGAAGGAACAATTTTGGCCGCACGGCGGAGCCGGCGTAGGGAAATCCGCCGGTCGCGGTCACGGCCAGATCGGGTATGCGCGCGACCCTCGCAATCGCCGGAAGTTCGATCTCGGTCTGGTCGAGAAACAGGAAACGGTTGGGAGCGTCGATCGCCGACAGCGGATCGCAATTATCGTCGCCTTTGGTCGGAACGTGCGCTTCGATCTCGACGCGGTTGAGCCCGGGCCTGAAGAAACCCAGCGGCAGAGGCAATGGGTTGTCTTTGAACACTTCGCCGGAAGTTTTCAGCAGACTCAGGCTAACCGCCGTCCGTTCATTGACGTTGACCACCAGCTGGGCGCGACTGGAGAGCCCGGACGCATAGCCGCCGCCAACGCGTAACGTGGCGCGACCATAGTCGGCCGGATAAAAATCCGGCGGCATGATGATATTGAATCCGGTACGAAACAGACGCCCGGAAAACTCCTCACTCACCAGCCCGAGATCATGCATCTTTATGCGCTGGCCACCTTCGAGGCGATAGCCCGGAAAAGCCGCCGCCGCACGCAGGCCCGCTGGCGCGCCTTTTGGCGTCGTCGCGACGAGAAACAGATTCATCGCCTCGTCAACCTGCGCAAGAGTTGTGCCCGTTATGATGATCGTCGTGCGCCGCTCCGGCGTCGCCGGCAGCACCACCGCGCGCGGACGATCGACGACGCCCAGATTATCGAAGCCCACTTGACCGATAAGTTGATTGGCTGGACCAACCAGCAGATTGACTCCATAGCGGCCTGGAAGGAGTGGGCCCGCGTCGACAACCGGCTGTTCGAAACGACCCATGATCGAAATCATTTGCACTGCGCGCAGCATGCGCACGACGGTTGCAGGCTGCGCATTTTGCGGCAATACCGCGCGAATAGGCAGCGCCCCTTGCTCGTCCGGAAGCAGCGCCCCAAGATCTGCGAGATTATCGATGCCAGCGTCAGCCTCGTCCAAAATCAGCCCGGTCTGCGTCGGATCAATCTGCGTCCAAAGCTCGAAAGTCGCTTCGACTGAGCAATCGACCCGATGCCGCTGGTCGGTGGAAATTCGCACCGAATTAAACCCGGCTCGCATCAGACCCGTGGGAATGTCGAACACCACCGTCTTCACCGAGGTGAACGCGCTAATCTGCGTCACGCCAACCACCTCGTCGTTGAGCATCAGCGTCAGTGTCGAAGCTTCAGGCATTACCGACACCGCAGCAAGGTAACCGAGCTGAAATTGGAGTTTGCGGCGCGCCTGCGCCAAAGTGAGATAGATCGGCCATTCCGACGCGCCGATTTCCCCTGCCAACCGATAGCCCTGAATGTTGTTGGTCAGATGCCGTAACACGGCGCCCGGCGCGAGAGGGCCCTCGGTTCGCAGGCCCGTAGAAACCGCGATCGGCGTCTTGGCTGCCGGAGACGAATTGCCGCGCGGAGCGACTTGCGACGACGGCGCGCTGGAAGACGGGCCTTTGATCTGAACCTTCGCTACGCTGGGCGGCGCGGTCATGAAGATTGTTTGCGCGCGCAACGGCGCGCCGATCGCCAAAATAGCGGCGACGCAAAACGCGCCCACACATAGATGGAAGCTCGCTCTCCCTAGCGACATCATGCGGATTTCCGCTTCGTAGCAGCCCGTTTCCTCGGCGCGGTCGTTTTCGGCTTTGCGGCGGCCCGTTTCGGCTTCTTCGGCGGCTCCATCGACGGCGACGCTGTGACCTCCGTCGAGGAGGCCGTCGCCGGCTCGGCGCCCTGAGCAGCCAAGCGATGCAGCCACACGGTCGATGCTTCCGGCGGCGGCGCCGCCAACTCCGATTGCGCTGCTTTGGCTTTGTGTTTGAACAAATATGCAATCGCCCGGACAGGTTCAACGAAGCCCCACATGAGGAATTGCCCTGTGCCGACCCAAATGCTTTTGTGTTTGCGGCGGCTGGCGAGAAATTTCGGCAATGCGTCGGAATCGCCGTACATCAAATCGGCAAGCACAAAGTATTCATGAGGATTCATGGTCTCGAACGAGCAGCCATAAAGTCCTCCAACGCCCGGTGGAACGCGACGGAATCGGAGCGGCAGCGATGCGTCGCCCGCCATGTCGCCCATGGGCTTCACGATCAGTCGCGTATTTGTCTCCTCGCCTTCTAGCAACGCCGCAGGCATGTCGCCCTCGAAACGCAACGCGCAGCCGCCGGCAGAGACATTCTCGATACGGCAGGGGACGCGCTCGCCCTTCACATCGAGGGTCGCGGCGCGATCAATCTTCAGTCGTGGATGGCGATCTAGCTGTTTGCGCTCCGAGACGGCGCCAAGACCGACGCCCGCCATGACAAGGTTGAAGGAATTCCATAGCCCGACAATCAGCATTAGATTGTCAATGCCGGGTTCGAAGACGTAACGATAGGCAGCCATCAATGACCCCGCCAGCAGCAGCCCGTACATTGTAAAAAAAGGCCAAGCAAGTTCCGACAAATGATCGTTGTCGAGCGTCAAACCTTTTGCGGTCACATTAAAGGTCGGCTTGCGCGGGTTCATCACGACCGAAACAATTGCATTCGCCAAAAACACGCCCTGGCAATATTCGTATAGTTCGGACACCCAGGGCCAGCGCACGCTTCCAAATAGATAATTCTGCACCATCATGTTAACGATCATGTAAGTTAGCGTATATGCGATCGCTTCGTCGACATTAGAGACAAAAATCTTCACGTTGAACAAAATATAGCTAAGCGGCGCAAGCATGAATACTAAACGTGGAAAAGGAAAAAACCAGAAGGTCATGCTGGATAAATAGCCAAGCTTCTGAATCGGCTTCAGCCCTTTCTTGAACAACGGATTCTTTAGCATTAAAATCTGCAGCATTCCTTGGCACCAACGCACGCGCTGGCCAACGAAGGACGCAAAGGTTTCCGGCTGGAGACCTGCAATCAGGGGTTTGTCGACGAAGACGCTGTGCCAGCCACGCGCATGCAGTTCAAAAGCGGTCTCGCAATCTTCAGTGATGGTGACGCCCGAGAAGCCGCCCGCTTCGGCGAGCGCGGATCGACGCAGCAGCGCCGCCGAGCCGCAGAAGAACGAAGCATCCCATTTGTCGAGACCGCGTTGAGTAATGGAATAGAACATCTCGTTCTCAGACGGCATATGGTCGAATGTGCGCAGATTTTTCTCGATCGGATCTGGATTTAGGAAAACATGTGGGGTCTGCACCAGAAACAGTTTCGGATCTTCGAGAAAATAACCGACCGTCTCCTGAAGAAAGGAGCGGAATGGAGCATGGTCAGCGTCAAACACCAGTACTAGGTCGCCCTTGGCATGGGCCAACGCATTGTTCATATTGCCGGCTTTGGCGTGCTCGTTGCGGACGCGGGTCTGATAGATTGCGCCCATTTCCTTGCACAAAGCCTCCAGGGAGGCGCGCCGGTGTCGCGCGCTTTCCGCCTTCACGGGGTCTTTATCATTGCATTTTTGATCTGTGCCGCCGTCGTCGAGCAGCCACACGTGCAGCTTGTTCTTTGGATAGTCCATCGAACGGGCGGCGGCGACTGTAGTGGCGAGAATATATTCATCCTCGTTATAGGTCGGAACGAACACATCGACGACGGGCAATTCATCGTCAGGCCAGCGCTTCTGCGGCTTGCGCTTAACCGGATCGGCCCCGATTATCAGGCTGATGATCAGAATGATCACACAATAGATTTCCGCGGCGAACAGGATGAGTCCGAGCGTTAGTCCGACAGGATCCGAGGTCGGCGGCAGCGTGTAGCAGGAGCGCCAATAGATGTAACGAATAACATTGAAGCTTGCCAGCGAGATGAATAGTTGCCGGGCCAATTTTCCGCGCGCGAACATCCATACGAGCGCCATCGCGGCGATCAGCGTCACGCTCAGCGACAATTGCGCTTGCACGCTGACCGGTTGCGTTAACAGCCCAAGCGCGGCGATGCCCGCTGCAATCCACAAGAACGCACGCACCCGGGACATTTGACGACCTCTTTACGCAACTAACCTAAATGTACGCGTTAAGTTTAAAGGTCGCGTTAATGATGAACGTCCTTGGTTCGGCGCGCTTTGCGGCTCGGCGAGGAGCAGCGCCGACTTGGTGCGCTTGCCGCTCGGATGGAATCATCCGAGCGATAAGAAATGCGCAAAATCAAAATGCTGGAGCAAGTTCTGATCGCAAAAGTCTGTCAACTTTTGCGGAACGTGTTCTAGCGCGAACCGAAGTCGTCCCGCTGCAAGAAGCGCCGGTTCAGAAACTCACGCGCGTTTCAAGGATTCCATAGCCGCCGCCGCCGCGCACGTAGTCGTAGAGGTATCCGCCCGAAACGCCCGCTTGAATCGGGCCGATCTGAAACCCGGACGCATGGGCGCCAACGCGCCATTGATGAAAGAAATCATCGCCAAGCAGCAGCGCTTCAGGGCCGACATAAAGCTGGTTGGCGATCGCGACCCCGAACTTCGCTCGCCCATAATAGGCGTCGTGATTGGTCGAGAACGTGGCGATGCTCGACAACATGGTGGCGTCCGTGGGATTGGAGTAAAAGTCGACGCCGACCTTAAATCCGCCATAGGTTCCCTTGACCGAATTATTGGGATCGTTCGGCGTGATCGAATTATGCGCAGCTTCGACGCCAACAAAGCCGGCGACCTTGATTTGACGACTCACCCATTCGTAGCCGACCAGGAACGCGCCCTGTTCAAGCACGCCGTTGATGACTCCGAGGTCGGTGGAAGTGTAATCATATTTTCCGGCGACGCCGGAGAGGCGGACGCGCATGCCGGTCTGGTCCAATGGCGCAAAGGGCGCAATTGTGCCGATCAAAGCGCCTGAGAGCGCATTTTGCGACGTGACGTCGATGGCCATGTCGATCGCGACAGTCGGCGCCGCTTTGGCGGCTCCGTCGCCGGGCGCGCCAGTGTACCAGTCGGTCGCCGACGCTCCCGTCGCCATCGCCATAAGAAGGGCGAAAGAGAGAGGCAATTCAACGCGCATCGTGTCGCCATTCCATTGCTTTGCGCCGACGCCGCAAATGCGCCAAGCGCCACCTGCAGCGATCTATCTATCGAGGGGAGTCAGGTTTACCGAGCCTCGCTCGCTCAATTGCATTGTCAACATGGCGAAGGGCTATTAACGCGAAGCTGAGGCAAGCGGGCAATCAACTGGTGTGCTTAACAAACGGTGAATCGCGCTGGCGCGCTCACAGCAAAGCCATCGAGGCGCCCATCGAAGTTCCGATCAAAATTTGCGGGACGACCCCGCGTCGAACACAGTCGAATTTGCGCTCCTTGACGGTCGTCAACCTTGTTTTTGACCTGCAAGGGCCGATTGTAAGCTCAGTCTCACGCGGCGGCGTCGCGCAAATGCCGTACGGCTTGATTGCAAGACAATTGAACATAATTGATTAAACAAGGCGTAGCAGAATGGGCACGCCAAATAGGCGCATGGAATGAATCATGTGGGTTTGCATAGCTGCGGGTTTTGCGTGCGAGCGGAGACTCTCTTCGTTTCACGGCGAGCGGAGGCGGTGTCGTTCGGCGCGAGCGTTCCTCGCTAATAATGGCCGCGCGTTATGTTGAAGTTTCGAGACGATCCCATCTACTCCCCGCTCGATCGACCCGTCGCCGGGCGGACAGTCATGCAAATCATCCCCGATCTTCACTCGGGCGGCGCCGAGCGGAGCGCCATAGACATAGCGCAGGCGTTGGCGCAGGCCGGCGCGCGCTGTCTCGTCGCTTCGCGCGGCGGCAGGATGGTCAGCGAATTGCAGAGCAAGGGCGGCGTCTGGGTTCCTTTTCCCGCAGCCACCAAAAACCCGTTCGCGATGGCGCTCAACTCAGTGCGCTTGGCGCGCGTCCTTCGCGATGAGGGCGTCGATATCGTGCATGCGCGCTCTCGGGCGCCGGCTTGGGTGGCCTATTACGCGGCGCGCCAAGCCAGAGCGCGTTTCATCACCACCTATCACAGCGCCTACTCCGGCACATCGCCGATCAAGCTGCGCTACAACGCGATCATGGCCGCCGGCGATATAGTTATCGCCAATTCGCAGTTCACGGCGCAACGCATCTCACAGCTTCACCCGGAGGCTGCGGGACGCATCGCGGTCATTCCACGCGGCGTTGATCTACGTCAGTTTTCACCCTATGCGGTCGACCCCCAACGGGTGGAGCAGTTGCGCGCCGACTGGGGTGTCGAACCGCATCAGCGCGTGGTTTTGTTGCCGGCGCGACTTACCGCCCGCAAGGGGCATTTCGTCCTGATCGAGGCGGCCAAGCGCCTCATCGCCCAAGGCCTCGACGATGTGCGCTTCATCTTCGTCGGCGACGCGCGGAGCGATGATTTCAAGCACAACCTCGAGCGGCAGATCGAGAGAGCCGGTCTTTCCGGCCTGGTGCGCGCCGCAGGTTTTTGCGCCGATATGCCCGCCGCCTATCTCGCATCTGCGGTCGCCGTCGCGCCGGCGACCGAACCCGAAGCCTTCGGCCGAGTCGCCGTCGAGGCGCAAGCAGTAGGTGTGCCCGTGATCGTCTCAGACATCGGCGCGGCGTCCGAAGTCGTGCAAGCCCCGCCGCAAGTGCGCGCCCATCAAGCGACCGGTTGGCGCGTTCCGCCGGGCGACGCGGAGGCGCTTGCGAGCGCCGTGGTCGAGACCCTTACGCTTACGGCCTCCGCACGAGAGGCTCTGATGGCGCGGGCGCGCGATTTCGTATCCAGTCGCTTCTCAATTGAAGGCATGTGCGCGACGACGCTCGATCTTTACGACACGCTCATCGACGAGTGACGCCGCGAAGTCAGCGCGGGAAGGATTCCCCCCCGTGTCCGCCTAATCGCAGGCGATCTTGCGTCCCCGTCGATGACAGAGGGCCAAGGGCTTTCCGGGAGTGTCGAATTCGATGAGCGACCACTCGCCGACGCCCCGCTCGAGCAGCGCGAATCCAAACACCCCCGTCACGCCAATGCCTTTGTCGACCGCCGCACCGCCGAGCGCGAGGCCGTTGAGCCGTCGCGGCGCGTATGCCTCGAGCGCGTCGCCGCCAGTCCCGGCGACGACTTGCGCGGGAAAGTCTTGGACATAATCAATCCCCTGAAAAGCGTGCATGTGACCTGAGAGCAGCACTCGCGGATTAGGTGGAATTGCACCCCGCGCGGCTTCGGCCAGCGTTTTATTGTCGCCCTCGTTGACGCCATCCTTGATCCGCGCAGACGCGTAGATCGGCTTATGCATTGCAATCCACAGCGACTCTTCCAATTTGGCGAGACCGGCGAACTGCTCCTTGAACAGAGGCGCAAGCGTCCCGTCCAGGGTCCTCTCCACCGTCACCGAGTTCGCGCCGTCGATGATCCGCGAAATCCGCTGCTCGGCGCCGCGAGCAAGGCAAAAATAGCCCTTCAAGCGCGTCGCGGCTCGCGGCCACAAATTTCCTTGCCAAACGCGCCTCATTCGCGCGATTGTGCCCGTCGCGCTATAAGACTAAAGGCGATGGCGGCTGCAATCGGCCGGCGTTCGGATAAGAAGCGCCGTTGGCTTAGCAAACGCGGACAGCAAAGGTTAAAGCAATGAAGACGTTTGGAAAAGTGATAGCGCTCGGATTCGCGGCGGCGCTGCTAACCGGCGCCGCCTTCGCGCAGGCGCCGTCCGCTGCTCCACCTCCTGACGCGGCGACTCCGGCCGATTCCGCCGCCCCAGCGGCGAACGCCGGGAAGCACGCGCAATCCGCTCTGTCGTTGGAGTGCTCGAAAAAGGCTGACGCGAAAAAGCTGCATGGCAAGAAGCGCAAACATTTCCGCGAGGAATGCAAGAAGGGCCACGCGGACGAGGCGCAGTAACCAACTCCCCAAAGCTTTTCGGGCTTGTCCGCACGCCGATCCTCTCCTCTCTGTCGTGGGCGAAAAATCGAGGCGCGGTTCGGCTATACGATTGTTTGGTCGCTTTTTAAGTGCGAGTGGCGAATTGCCGTCGCACCTACGAACGCCTATATCATTTGCGGACGGGCGCGGTGCGAGCGTTCTGCATAACGTGCAGAATAGCCGTGCGGGATGTTCCGCCTTGCTTTAGACAACAGCTAAAAAGAGATGAAATGCCCTGGAGCGATCAAGGCGGACCGCGCAATCAGAACAACAATCCCTGGGGACAAAAGGGCGGGCCATGGGGCTCCGGCCCGAACGGGGGGGCGACGCCGCCCGACCTTGAGGAATTGCTGCGCCGCAGCCAGGAAGGACTGAAACAGATCCTGCCGTCCGGTTTTGGCGGTCGCGGGGCGGCGATCCTTGTGCTGCTGACCGTGCTGGCCTGGCTGTTGTCGGGATTTTATACGGTTGGCCCCAACGAGATCGGCCTCAACCTGATTTTCGGCAAATATCAGGGCAAGACCCAGGCTGGCCTCAATTATAATCTGCCGAGCCCGATCGGCTCAGTGATTAAACTGGCCGTCACCGACCGCAACGCCATTGAGATCGGGTTTCGCGACGAGGCGGCTTCCTCTGGCCGCCGCCGTAACGCGCCTCAGGCGCCAGACGCGCCTGAGGAAAGCCTGATGCTGACCGGCGACGAAAACATCGCCGATGTAAAGTTCCGCGTGATCTGGCAGATCGACCCCGTTCATCCGGAAGATTTCGCCTTTAATATCTTCGAGCCGGCGATCACCGTCAAAGCCGTGGCGGAAAGCGCGATGCGCGAAATCGTCGGGCAGGCGCAGATCCAAAAGATTCTCACCGCGGACCGCAAATTGATCGAGCCGGCGTCGCAGTTGTTGATGCAGAAAATTCTCGACAGTTATCATAGCGGCGTGCAGGTTGTTCAGGTGTTGCTGCTGTCGGTCGATCCACCCGCGCAGGTCATCACCGCCTTCCGCGACGTGACGGCGGCGCAACAGGATTTGCAGCGACTCGGCAATGAGGCCGACGCCTACGCCAATCGCGTCGTGCCGGAAGCGCGTGGCGCGGCGGCGCGCATCCTGCAGGAAGCCGAGGCGTATCGCGAGCAGACGGTGGCCGAGGCGCAAGGGCAAGCCTCGCGCTTTGACCAGATTTACGCACAATACAAACGAGCGCCGGCGTTGACTCGCGAGCGCCTTTATCTCGAAACGATGGAGCGTGTGCTGGGCGGGGCCGATAAGGTGATCCTCGACGAGCAGCAAGGCGGCGTTTCTCCCTTTGTGCCTCTCCCCGCTTTCGCGCCTTTCCAGGGCGGAGCCCGCAAATGAAAACCTTTTCCTTCTTCGTCGCGATCTTGCTGCTTGTCGCCGCGATTATCGGCGGCGGCGCCCTGTTCACCGTTTCGCAGACCGAGCAGGCGATCGTGCTGCGGCTTGGCGAACCGGTCGCGGGGCGGGGGCTGATCACCGATCCCGGCCTGCACTTCAAGATTCCCTTCATTGAGAATGTGGTGTTCCTCGACAACCGCATTCTCTCGGCGGAAAGCCCGAACCTCGAAGTGCTCGCCTCCGACAATCAGCGGCTAGAAGTCGACAGTTTCGTGCGTTATAAAATCGTCGATCCGCTACGCTTCTATCAGACCGTCGGCGGCATCCTCGGCGCGAACAACCAACTCGCCTCCGTGCTCAACTCCGCGGTGCGGCGCGTGCTGAGCGAGGCCAATCAGCAGCAGATCGTACGCGACGAGCGCGCGGCCTTGATCGTCAAAATCAGGCAGCAGGCCAATCTCGAGGCGCATAAATTCGGGGTCGAAGTTATCGACGCCCGAATCAGGCGGGTCGACCTGCCGCAGCAGATTTCCGAGAAGGTCTTTGGCCGCATGCAGACCGAGCGCGCCCGCGAGGCGGCGGAATATCGTGCGCAAGGATCGGAACAGGCGCAAAAGATCACCGCCAAGGCGGATCGCGACGTGATTGTCCTCAAAGCCGAAGCGCAGCGTCAGGCCGACCAGATCAAGGGCGAGGGGGACGCCGAGCGAAACCGCATTTTCGCCGAAGCATTCGGCAAGGATCCGGATTTTTTCGCCTTTTACCGCTCGATGCAGGCCTATGAAGTAGCCTTCAAGTCGGGCGACACGCGCTTTCTGATCGGTCCGCGCTCTGACTTCTTTCGTTTTTTTGGAGCGCCGGGGGGGCAAAAACCCCCTTTGGGCGTGAGCGCGCCGGCGCCGGACGATCAAGAAAGGAAGCGTTAGCGCGCCCGGCGTCACAAAAACGTTGATCCGGATGCGGGTGGTGCGTTACCGCTGCATTTTGGGTAAATCTTAGGTCTCTACTGGGAGAAACATATGGCTTGCGTTGTTCGCGCCACATCGACCGCGCTGGTCAGCGGTATGGCGGCGGTTTTCTTGACGCTCGCGCCCGCCTGCGCGAAAGGTCCCGAGTCGCTGGCCGATCTCTCGGCGCAGGTGTCCGACTCAGTGGTCAATATTTCCGCGATCCAGACCGAAACCAAACACGCCAAAGGCGCCGAAACAGCTCCTGGCCTACCGCCGGGCGCGCCTTTCGACGACCTGTTCGAGGAGTTCTTCAGGCGCCAGCAACAGCAGCACGGCCAAAACGCGCCGGAATTGCCGCACCCGAAGAGGCCCGGTTCGCTCGGCTCGGGATTCGTGATCGACGCCTCCGGCATCGTCATCACCAACAACCACGTCATCGCCGACGCCAACGAAGTGACGGTCATCTTCACCGACGGCCAGAAGTTGAAGGCCGAAGTGCTCGGCAAGGACACCAAGGTCGATGTCGCCGTACTGCGGGTAAAGCCGGAAAAGCCGTTGAAAGCGGTTAAGTTCGGCGACAGCGACAAGGCGCGGGTCGGCGACTGGGTGCTGGCGGTCGGCAATCCCTTCGGCCTTGGCGGTTCTGTGACGGCGGGCATAGTTTCGGCCCGCAACCGCAATATCGATAGCGGTCCCTACGACAATTACATCCAGACCGACGCCGCTATCAACAAGGGCAACTCTGGCGGTCCGCTGTTCAACATGGACGGCGAAGTCATTGGCATCAATACGGCGATTCTGTCGCCTTCCGGGGGTTCGGTCGGCATTGGCTTCGCCACTCCGGCCAACACGGTGCAGCCGGTTATCGAACAATTGCAGAAGTTCGGCGAGACTCGGCGCGGCTGGCTCGGCGTGCGCATCCAAAACGTCGACGACGCGATCGCCGAGAGCCTCGGTCTCGGCTCCGTTCGCGGCGCGCTGGTCGCGGGCGTCGACGACCGCGGCCCAGCCAAAGGCGCTGACGTCAAGGCCGGTGACGTGATCGTAAAATTCGACGGCAAGCCTATCAAGGAATCCCGCGATCTGCCGAAGCTTGTGGCGGCGACGCCGGTCGGAAAAGACGTAGAACTGGTGGTTGTGCGCGGCGGCAAAGAGCAGACCAAGAAAATCAAGCTAGGCCGGCTCGAAGACGGCGAGAAGGCGGCCGCGCGGGAAAACGGCGAGGCCCAAGAAACCGATAAGCCGGTCGTACAGACTGCGCTCGGGCTTGAATTGTCGAAGCTTTCGGATGAGTTGCGCGCACGCTTCCAGATCAAGGACACGGTTAAAGCCGGCGCCTTGATCACCAAAGTCGATCCTCGCTCCGACGCCGCGGAAAAGCACCTCCAGGCGGGCGAGGTCGTGCTCGAGATCAACCAGGAGCAAGTCGCCGACCCTGCCGATGCGATTAAAAAGATCAAGGGCCTCAAAGAGGCAGGCAAAAAGACGGCGCTTTTGGTCGTCGCCAACGGCCACGGCGACACTCATTTTGTGGCGCTTCCGCTGGAGTGAGTTCGGGCGAGCTGTAGCGCAATCCCTCCTCCGTTGGTCGCGGAGGAGGGGTTTTACGTTTCCACGAACATCTCGCGTGTAAAACCCTGCGCGTAGAGCAGCGCGGTCAAGTCGGCGCGCATTAACCGGACTTGCGCCTGGGCCGCGACTCGCGGCTTGGCGCGATAGGCGACGCCAAGGCCCGCTAAACCCAACATATCGAGGTCGTTGGCGCCGTCGCCGACCGCCAGAGTCGCCTCGCGCGCCAGGCCGCGCGTGTTGCGCAGCAGCGTCAAAATTTCTCCCTTGGCTTCGCCGCCCTGGATCGGCGGGACGATTCGTCCGGTGAGCCGGCCCCCTTCGATCTCCAGCCGGTTGGCGAAAACTTCGTTGAAGCAAAGGCGCGCGCCGATGGGCGCGGCGAACAGCGTAAAGCCGCCAGAGACCAACGCCGTATGCGCGCCATATGCGCGCATCGTAGCCACGAGCGCGCCTGCGCCGGGGCTGGGCGTGAAACGTTCGACGAGCGCATCGACCGCCTCGATGGAAACCCCTTCGAACAAGGCGACGCGCGTCGTTAGCGCTATTTCAAAGCCGATTTCGCCGCGCATCGCCGCCACAGTAAGCATGGCGACCCTTTCGCCCTGCCCGATCGTTTGCGCCAATTCGTCGAGGCATTCCTGCTCGATCATGGTCGCATCCATGTCGGCGACGAGCAGCGCCTTGCGGCGGCAGGCGAGCGGTTGCACGATGACATCGACAGGCCAAGCGTCGAGCGCGCTTTCGATCTTGAGACCGAGGCTTTGAAGTTGCTCGTCCCTGACGTTGAAAAACGTGTCGAGAGCGACGCCCGGTTCAAGCCATTGCAGGCGAAACGGCTCTATGCCTGTCGTTGCGAGAGCCTGCACGGCCGCATCCAAAGTGAATTTCTCGCCCGGCGCGGCTACAAAAATCGCAACATGCCGGACAGTAGATTTTGACATCCCGCCTCTTTCATTGCGAATAGGGTTATGCGCAAGAATTTTACGCCGCCGCGCGCCATTCTGATTGCAGGCCCGACCGCTTCCGGCAAGTCGGCGCTCGCGCAAAGCATCGCGCAAAGATATGGCGGAGCCGTGGTCAACGCCGATTCGATGCAGGTCTATCGCGACCTGAGGATTCTCACGGCGCGCCCAACGCTGACGGAAGAACAAGCGGTTCCGCATCGGCTGTTTGGTCACGTCGACGGCGCGGAAAACTATTCGGTCGGGCGCTGGCTGGAGGATTTTAGAGCGGCGCTGGAGGAGCTTGCCGCGCAGAAGCGTGTCGCGGTGGTCGCCGGAGGCACGGGCCTTTATTTCAAGGCGGCGCTGCAGGGCCTCTCCGACATTCCCCCCGTGCCGACGGAAGTGCGCGCCAGGGTGCGCGAGCGGGCGCGAGGACGGCCGTCGCAAGAGCTTCACGCGGAACTTGCAAAGCTGGATCCGGAAACCGCCAGCCGCCTACGCGCGAGCGACCCGCAGCGTGTTTTACGCGCACTGGAAATCTTCGAGACCACTGGACGATCTCTGGCGCAATTTCAAGGCGCTCGCACGGAGCCTTTGCTGGATTCCGGCGCCTGCCCCGCCTTCTTCATCGCGCCGTCCCGCCCCGCGGTCTTTGCTCGGATAAATGCGCGTTTCGACCAAATGGTCGAGGCCGGGGCGCTGGGCGAAGCGCAGGCGCTCGGCGCTCGCGGGCTCGATCCGCTGCTGCCGGTGATGCGCGCGCACGGCGTTCCGCATCTGTTGAACTTCCTCGACGGACATATTTCGCTGGACGAGGCGATCACGCGCGCCAAAAGCGACACGCGCCATTACGCGAAACGCCAAGTCACTTTTGCCCGCCATCAATTGCCCGCTTTTTTTTGGCTAGAGGGCGAGGAGATAGCGGCGCAAGCCTTCGCCGCCGTCGAGAGCATATCTCCCTGATCGAGCCGCTCCGCTCAATGTCCGCCGTGAAAAAAGAACATTTGCGCCAGCGAGAGAATAATCTCCGCGAGAATCAAAATCACCACGGTCCATTCCAGCCGCACCGAGCGATCGGCGTCGATGATTTCGGTGAAGGCCCGCGCGGTTTCTCCGATGACGTCGAGTTTGGCTTTCAGCGTGCGGCCCCGTTCCGCGAGTTCATATTCGTCTTCGAGGCGGGCGTAGAGCCGTTCAAGATCCGGTCGGTCCCACAAAACATCCGGCTTATCCTCGACGGCGACGCGGCCCGAGACGCGATGTTGCACCAGCAGCGTCTGACCGATCAGCTCAAGCATGGCCCGGCGTTTCCAAGGCGGACGCCCGGTGCTGGCCAGCGTGGCCGCGAAAGGTTCGATCGTGTCGAACACCGCGTTGACCCGCCGTTCGTCGCGCGCCAGAGCCACGCTTTTGGCCAGAGCGTCGGCGATCACCAGTAGACGCGGGCCGGTCAAGTCCCTGACGGCGAGATGGCCGTTGGCGAGAGGCTTTTCTTCGCCCTCGGCCGCCGGTTCCAGAACCAAGGTTTCGTCGTCGTGTCGCGACAACGCCCCGGCGATGCGGGCGCCGAGCTGACCCAACACCTCGTCCTCCTCTAGCGGAGACAAGCCGAATAACACCGCGACGCCAAACTTATAGAGCACGACGAAGCCCGCTTGACCGGTGTGAAAGGCCAGCGGCGCGGTCGAAACGAGATCGGCCCGCTCCAAACCGGCGGTGTCGATCCGTTCGCCGAGCAACAGCGCCCGCGCGGTCATCCGGGGTGGCAAGGCGGTTGCGAGCGAGGATTGTTTTTCCATGATTCTTTCCGAGCCTATTGATTTTTCAAGACGGTCCGGCAACTTCACGCGAAAGGCTTCACAACGCGACGGCGAACGCGCGTCTGCTTCATCTCGCGCTTGCATCAGAAAAGCAAAGGCGTTAGCAAGCGCACCACAGGATAGGGGACTCCCCATGACTTACGTCGTCACGGAAAATTGCATCAAGTGCAAATATATGGATTGCGTCGAGGTTTGTCCGGTGGACTGCTTTTACGAAGGCGCGAATATGTTGGTTATTCATCCGGACGAATGCATCGACTGCGGCGTCTGCGAACCCGAGTGTCCCGCCGAAGCCATTAAGCCCGACACCGAGCCGAACCTTGAGCCCTGGTTGAAGCTGAACGCCGACTATGCCCAAAACTGGCCTAACGTCACGATCAAGCGCGACGCTCCCCCTGACGCCAAGGAGTGGGACGGCAAGCCGGGCAAATTCGACGCCTATTTTTCTGCCGAGCCGGGCGAGGGGGATTGAGGCGAGCCTAGTCCTCGATCTTCGGCGGTGAACGAACGGAAACTATTTACAGGTGGTTAACGCCGGGAAATTCCCTATATAATGCGGGGTCGCGAGGTGCGCTCCGAGCGGGAAGGCGACTCGGAGGGTTGTCGGGCGCCTTTGATTTCGGCCAAACAACGTGTTATATATATGACGAGTCAAGAGCAAGCCTTGTTTGGCGGCCTTTCCGGGTTAGGTCGGGGGGAATGTGTTTTCGCCGCAAAAGCCGTGAGTTGGTTTCGAACACGGCGGGTGCGTCACGAAGAGATCAAGAATGATTCGGAAGCTGTCGCCGGCATCCGAGGGAAGGGCGTCCGACGAGTCCTGTTTGGGCCCGGTTCGAGTTCACACGTTTAGCTTTCGTCAATCCGGTGCTCGCGTAGCGCTGCCAGGCCGATTCGATAGAGCGGGATGGCGGACGAGGGGCGCGAGGTTTGTCCCGTATCCAAAGCGGGGCGATAGGGGAGTGTGACGCGTATGCCGTCGATCAAGAAATCCTCCAAGAACTCGAAAGCCGGGGCTTTGGCCGAGCAGCGGGGACAGTCCGCCAAGACAGTGAGAAAACCCGCCGCTTCACCCAAGAGTTCGCGGAGCAAGAGTGTGCGAGGCAAAGCCGAAGCGTCGGCGGCCCGCAAGAGTTCTACGCAGCGCAACGCGTCCTCCGCCAAGGAATCAGCGAAGATAGCGACTGGGAAGATAGCGAGACGCCCGACGAAAAGCGCCGCTAAAGCCGCAGGTAAAACCGGCGCCAAGAAAACCGGCGCCGCCAAAAAGACGAGCGCCCACAAGAGTGTTTCGGTGAAATTGGCGTCCAAGTCAGCGACCGCGAACAACACAGCGAAAGCAGCCGCTAAGACTGCGGTCAGCGCGCGGGGTTCGTCTCCTTCCGGAGAGCCGCCCAAGAAAGGCACCGCCGTGGCGCAAAAAAGCAAAATGTCGGCGCCAACGAAGAATTTGGTCGTCAACAAAAAGCAGGAGAAAAGCGTCCAGAAGTTAAGGCCGCGAGACATCACCGCCCTGAACCCTGTCGGAAGTTCGCCAGCCCCAATCGCTAGCGAGCAGCCGACGGTGACAGAGTTAACATCTCCAGTTGCGAGCGAAGCTATCCAAGTGGCAAAGAACATCTCCGATACTGCGGTCAAGGCCGTAGCGCGCAAGCCGATTTCGCCCAACCTTGGCGACACGCCGAACGAAGAGAAAATCGTTCCGGCGAAGTCTGCCGTCCTCCCGGCCAAACCGGCCGCGCCGGGAGTCAAACCGCGCGCGCCGAGCCCGAAGTTGGGGTTCAAGCTGAGCGAGTTTATAGTCTATCCGGCGCATGGCGTCGGCCAGATTACCGGCATAGAGGTGCAGGAGGTCGCAGGGTTCAGCCTGGAGCTTTTCGTTGTCAGTTTCATCAAGGATAAGATGATTCTGAAGGTGCCGACAGCCAAGGTGACTGCGGTTGGCATGCGCAAGCTGGCCGACTTGGAGGTCGTCGAAAAGGCGCTCTCCACTTTGAGCGGCCGCGCGCGCGTCAAACGCACCATGTGGTCGCGCCGCGCCCAGGAATATGAGGCGAAGATCAACTCCGGCGATCTCGTTACGATCGCCGAGGTGGTCCGCGATCTCTATCGCTCCGATACTCAGCCGGAACAATCTTACTCGGAGCGTCAGCTCTATGAGGCGGCGCTTGACCGCATGGCGCGCGAAATTGCCGCCGTGCGCAAGCTGATCGACCCGGAGGCGCTCAAAGTGATCGAGTCCTTTTTGTTAAAAGGACCGCGCCGAGGGGCCAAGGCCGAAACCGATCTTGTCGATGACACGTCAGACGATGCCGACGTCGACCGCGCCGCTTAGGATTTTCGCGCACCAGGTCCGAGAAAAATTTTACGCCGCCCGATACCACATCGGGCGGCGTTTTTTGGAGCGCTCGGCACCTGTCTCGATTATGAAAGTTCGGCTATTGTTCCGCGTCAACGCAACCGGGCTGTTGCGCTAGCGCCCTCCTTAGTTTCCCCAGCGCGCGGTTTTCGATCTGACGCACGCGCTCCTTGGAGATGCCGAGTTCGTCTCCTAGCGATTCCAGCGTGGCTAAACTTTCGCTCAAACGGCGCTTGCGCACGATGCGCAGTTCCCGCTCATTCAGCACCGCCAGCGCATCTGTCAGCCAGCGCGCACGACGATCCCGGTCGAGCCTCTCCTCTACGATTTCGTCCGGTAGAGGCGTCTCGTCCACCAGGAAATCCATCCGCTCGCTCGCGCCGCTCGATTCTGAGTCGACCATCTGGGCATTCAGAGAGGCGTCGCCTCCCCCAAGCCGCGAATCCATCAGTTCGACGTCCGCGCGCGAAACGCCGAGCGTATCGGCGATCGCCTGAAACGCCTCGCCAGCGGTTCCCTTTTCATTCCCTTGCGCCAGCCGCGCGCGCAAGCGCCTTAAATTGAAAAATAGCGCCTTTTGCGCAGAACTCGTGCCTCCGCGCACGATCGACCAATTACGCAGGACATAATCCTGAATCGAGGCGCGGATCCACCACGTTGCATAAGTCGAGAAACGGACTTCCCTTTCGGGTTCGAACCGGGCGGCGGCTTCAAGCAGGCCGACATGGCCCTCCTGAACCAAATCGGCGGGGGCTAGCCCATAGTGCCGAAAACGCGCCGCAAGCGCGAGCACCAGCCGCATATGCGCGCCCGTAAGGCGATGCAGCGCCGTCTGATCCTTGTTCTCGCGCCAAGCCACCGCCAGCACTCTCTCTTCGTTTCTCTCCAGAAACGGCGCAATAGTCGCGGCCTTCAAAAGGTCTCGACCAATCCCCGGCAAGTAGGCCATTGCTGCCCCCTTCGCCGCCACGACGCGCGAAACTTAAAAATTCGCGCCGCCGCCGACGCTTGTTAAAGTTCTTCTAAACCAATAACCGCGCCGGGCGGGAATGGTTCCGGCCCGGCGCCAATATTCATTCAGTAACAATCTTGTACCGTTCTCCGGGCGTAAGCGCCGCGCCGGGATCCAACTCGTTAAGCAGCAGGAAATATTCGGCTGGCCGGTTAGGCGTCACCATTCGCGCGGCCACTGTGTCGATCGTATCGCCAGGCGCGGCCGTCACCACGGCGATCTTGAGGCCGCGCACGTCGCGTCCTTCTTGCTCGGTGAGACGACGGAAACTTGCAATCGAGGCGTCGAAGCGACGCTCGGCGTCTTCGTTGAGCGCGCGCACGGCGAAAATCAGGCGATACACCTCTGCGTCCAGTTGGATCACCGCGAGCCTGAAATTCCATTCGCCAGCCCGAGCGGTCGCGGTTACTGCGGGCAGGCCGTTAATCTCCACGCGCCGCACCGAGGAGCGCAGCAAGCCGTCGACCCATCCCGACGCGACGTAGCTCTCCAGCGACTGCGAAGTCGGCGCGCGCACGCTGTCGAGACGCAGCGCCTCGTTTTCCTTTTCGCGCACGCCGAACACGGCTTCGGCTGAGTTTTCCAGCAGGAAGCCCTCGGGCGCGACGAAGGTGAATCCCAACCGAGGATGCGTGAATAGACGCCCACGCACGTAGCCCTCTGCGGGATCGTCGCCGAAGGCGACGCCCGTGATCGCCGCAAGATAGCCCTCGCGGTCGCGTTGGCCGATTCCCGGCGCTCCAATCTGGCGCGCCGCCGCGACCGCCCGCGCCACGCGATCCGGCGTAGAAGGATGGTTCGAAAGAATATCGAAATCGATCGAGGATTTCTTCTTGCTGTAAAGGGCGGCGCGCAGATCCGAGGATTTGCCGAGCGCCGTGAGAAAGCGCGAGGCGCCATAGGGATCGTAGCCGGCGCGGGCGATCACGCGCACGCCGATGGCGTCGGCCTCCAGCTCCTGCTGGCGCGAGAAACTCGCCACCGAAAGACGCTGCGAAGAGCGAATCTCCTCTCCCTTTTGCTTGTTTTGGATGACTTCGGCGGCTTTGGTGATGACGGCCGCCTCGCGTTCGCGCTCGGCGCGCAAGGCGCTGTGATGTGAAGTCACGTGACCGATTTCATGCGCCATCACCGCAGCGACCTCGGAGGCGTCGCCGGCGAGCGCCAGAAGGCCGCGCGTCACATAAAGATTGCCCGAGGGCAAAGCAAAAGCGTTGACGACCGGAGTGTTCAGGATCGTCACCTTATAGGCTGTTTGATTGGGGTAGTCGCTCGCGCGCGCCAGTCTGCCCAATATGCTGTCGAGATAGGCCTCGGCGACGGGCGCCTGATACTCGCCGCCAAATTGCGCGACGAGCTCCTTGTGTTGGACTGAATTACGGTTTTCGACGCGAGGCGCCGATTGCGGCGGACGCGCCGTCGGCTTTGGTTCGAAAAGCTGGCCCTGCTGCTCCAGTTGGGCGCAGCCGCCAAGAGCGAGGAGGCCGAAAATACAGACAATCGTAAACGCGCGCCCGCGCTGCTCAGTTCGCTGGAGCAGCGTCGAGAACTTCAATTTCGGCAGGGGCTGCAATCTCCATCCGTGGTCCATAATTCGTTTCAATCAAGCCTCGCACGCGAATACGTCGCCCATAGAGCGCTCGGGGGATGACCCCATTCTGGGTGAATATAGCCATATTCCGCTTCGAAATCACAACGGCGAAATCGATGTTTCGTCGGGGGCCAAAATTCAAATAAACGGCTCCCTGCGTTTCGCCGACCGATTGAACGACGCCCGAAACGACGACCATGCCCTTCTTGCGCGCCAACGCGGCGCTGAGCGACGACTTGGCGACTGACACGTCGACGACCGGATCGCTGGCCCAAACGCCGAGATTCGACGCGCGAGCCCGTTTTTCGGCCTCGAGATAGGTTTTCGCGCAGGGCGTCGCGACAGGGTCAGGGCGAAAGCGCGCCAGGCCCTCGGCGAGGAGCGCTGCGCCCACCGAAACGAGCGGAGCGTCCGGAGAAGGCCCGATAGCGGCGATCGCTTGCGCGGGCGCTCGACCCCACCGATCGGGCGCGGTAGCGAGATCGGCCAAAAAAACCTGCCCCTCGGCAAGCCAATTCGAGAGCCGCAACAAAGCCGTCTTGCGCAATTTCTCACTCTCGCCGCCCAGGGGCGGAAACTCAAGACCCGCCAGAGCCACGCGGCGTCCGTCATCGAGCAGCAAGTCGAAGTCCTCGTCGACCAGCGCGACGGTGACGGGGGCCGCCTGCGCCAGCGAACAGGGCCCATCCTCCGCCACCGGGGTCAGAGCGCCTTCGGCCAGAGCGGAGCCCGGCGCGAAAAACGCGATCAAACAATAGATTAAGCGTGCTCGCGGCAAACCGCGACGCAAGGACGCTCCGACGGCCGGCGCCATGGGTTTTCGTAAGTCGCGCACGAATGAAGCCCCGCCTTACCCAAAATTGCGCCGCGCCGCCAGACCTGCGCAATTTCCGGCAGGCTTGTGCAAGCACGCGCGCTATGAATATGGTCGCTGCGCCGCGGCATGCGGCGGCTTAAGAGACGGCGGATCATGACGGAAACGAAGCCTCCGGCGCAAGAGCGCCCCGTATTCACCGACAAGGAAGCCCTGCTGTTTCATTCGCGCGGGCGCCCCGGGAAATTGGCCATCATCGCCACGAAGCCGATGGCGACGCAGCGCGATCTATCGCTCGCCTATTCGCCGGGCGTCGCCGCGCCGGTGCTGGCGATCGCGCAAAATCCGTCGCTCGCCTTCGACTACACGATCAAAGGCAACATGGTTGCGGTCATCACCAATGGCACGGCGATTTTGGGATTGGGCGATCTCGGCGCGCTCGCGGCGAAGCCGGTGATGGAGGGAAAGGCCGCGCTGTTCAAACGATTCGCCGATATTGATTCGATCGACCTCGAGGTCGACACCAGGGATGTCGAGGAGTTCATCGGCGCCGTGCGCTATCTCGGGCCGACATTCGGCGGCATAAATCTCGAGGATATCAAAGCGCCGGAATGTTTCGTCATCGAGGAGCGGCTGCGCGAATTGATGGATATTCCCGTTTTCCATGACGACCAGCATGGAACGGCGATCATTTCGGCGGCCGGCATGCTCAACGCGCTGCTGCTGACCGGACGCGATATCAAAACCGCGAAACTCGTCTGCAATGGCGCCGGCGCCGCCGGCATCGCCTGTCTCGATCTCGCCAAGGCGCTCGGCTTCAATCCCGCGAATGTCACGCTTTGCGACACCAAGGGCGTGGTTTATCGCGGCCGCGCCGAGGGCATGAATCAATGGAAAAGCGCGCATGCGATCGAAACGAGCGCGCGCACGTTGGCGCAGGCGCTTGAAGGCGCGGATATTTTCTATGGGCTATCCGTGAAGGGCGCGCTGACGCCAGCGATGTTGAAGTCCATGGCCAAGAATCCGATCGTCTTCGCCATGGCGAATCCCGACCCGGAAATCACGCCCGAAGAGGCGATGGCGGCGCGTCCAGACGCCATCGTGGCCACCGGCCGTTCGGATTACCCCAACCAAATCAACAATGTGTTGGGCTTCCCCTATATTTTTCGCGGCGCCCTGGACGTGCGCGCCAAAACCATCAACATGGAGATGAAAATCGCGGCGGCGAAGGCGCTGGCGCAACTGGCGCGCGAAGACGTCCCGGACGAAGTGGCGAACGCCTATCGCGGCGCGCGCCCGCGCTTTGGCCGCGACTATCTGATCCCCGCGCCGTTCGATCCACGCCTCATTTCGGTCGTGCCGCCGGCGGTGGCCATGGCGGCGATGGAATCGGGCGTCGCCCGCCGTCCCATCGTCGACCTGAAGCTTTATCGCGCGGAACTGTCGGCGCGGCGCGATCCGGTCGCCGCCGTCATGCAGACAATCTTCGAGCGCGTGCGGCGCAGCCCGAAGCGAGTCGTCTTCGCCGAAGGCGAGGAAGAGCAAGTGATTCGGGCCGCGCTCGCCTTTGTCAATCAGGGGCTTGGTCGGGCGATTCTGGTGGGCCGCGAGGATCGCGTGCTGCACACGGCGGCCGAAGCCGGGCTCGAACTCGGCGACCGCATCGAAGTGCACAACGCCAAACTGTCGTCGCGCAACGGCGTCTACGCCCAATTTTTGTTCGAACGTCTGCAGCGGCGCGGCTTCCTGTTGCGCGATTGCCAGCGTCTGATCAACACCGACCGCAATCATTTCGCGGCGGCGATGGTCGCGCAAGGCGACGCCGACGCCATGGTCACCGGCGTCACGCGCAATTTCTCCAACGCGCTGGAGGATGTCCGGCGTGTCGTCGACCAAAAGCCCGGCCACAGGCTTATCGGCGTCTCGCTGGTGCTCGCCGACGGCCGCGTCGTGGTCGTCGCCGACACGGCGATCACCGAAATGCCCGAAGCCGCCGAGCTCGCGGAGATCGCCATTGAGGCGGCGGGCGTCGCGAAACGCATCGGGATCGAACCGCGCGTCGCCATGCTGGCCTTTTCGACTTTCGGCTATCCTCCGGGCGAGCGCACCGCCCGCGTTCACGAGGCGGTGCGGATTCTGGACCAGCGCCGCGTCGACTTCGCCTATGAGGGGGAAATGGGCGCCGACATCGCGCTCAACCGCCAGTTCATGGCCTCTTATCCCTTCTGCCGCCTCAAGGACACCGCCAATGTTCTCATCATGCCGGCGTTTCATTCGGCGGCTATCTCGACGAAAATGTTGCAGGAACTGGGCGGCGCCACCGTGCTTGGGCCGCTGATCGTCGGGCTCGACAAGCCGATCCAGATCGTGCAACTCGGCGCCACCGACGCCGAAATCGTCAATATGGCGGCGCTGGCCGCCTTCGGCGTCGGCGGCTGAAGCGCGCCGACTCCCAATTCGCCGCCAGTTCGGCAATCCAAAGTGAGTGAGGCTTGACGTAATGAAGATCACGATGATCGGTTCGGGCTATGTTGGTTTGGTTTCTGGGGCGTGTTTTGCCGATTTTGGGCATGACGTGACCTGCGTCGACACGGATGCGGGGAAGAT